>Ga0228710_1001802_pt1 | contig 32921 bp, 21 predicted proteins | sample MedpolnodulmetaG_FD_177995 | JGI IMG/M metagenome (GOLD analysis project Ga0228710, IMG submission 177995) | Root nodule microbial communities from Medicago polymorpha collected in Santa Monica, California, United States - pink nodules | ecosystem: Host-associated > Plants > Roots > Nodule... | reverse complement strand
ATTCTCCTTTCTTTTGCTCCAAGACTAAATCTTTTGAATATTTGTTCTTGAAATATAATAACTTGCAATTGAAGTAAAATAGTTCTAGAAGGAAATAAAAACATATTAAATCTAATTAAAATAAACTTAAATATTAAATAAAAGACATTAATTAATGGCTAATTATTGACTCATCATTGTTGTTGATGATTTCTCAAGATTCACTTGGGTGAACTTTATTAGAGAAAAATCATACACTTTTGATGTGTTTAAAGCATTGTGCACACAACTGCAAAGAGAAAAAGGTTGTGGCATTGTAAGAATTAGGAGTGATCATGGAACTGAATTTGAAAATTTTAAGTTTGATGAATATTGTTCAGATGAGGGAATCAGACATGAATTCTCATCACCTATTACACCCCAGCAAAATGGTGTTGTAGAAAGAAAGAACAGGACTCTCCAAGAATTTGCCAGAGTCATGCTTCATGCTAAACACTTACCTTATCGTTTCTGGGCTGAAGCTATGAACACAACATGTCATATTCACAACAGGGAAACCCTAAGAACTGGAACCACAACAACCCTCTATGAGTTATGGAAGGGAAGAAAACCTACTGTCAAATATTTCAATGTGTTTGGTAGCAAGTGCTACATTTTGTCTGATAGAGATTACAGAAGGAAGATGGATCCTAAGAGTGATGAAGGGATTTTTCTTGGTTACTCCACAAACAGCAGAGCTTATAGAGTATTTAATTCTAAAACTGAAACTGTGATGGAATCTATTAATGTTGTGATAAATGATGTGCCTAAAGAAAAAGCTCTTGATGTTGATGCTGATGTTGGAAACAAATGCACCTATTCAGCTGAATGAATCTGAACCTGAGAAAGAAGAAATCGTAGAAGCTGAGCAACATCAGATGTCCTCTACTAGAGGTCCCTCTATAGGAATTCAGAAGAATCATCCTCAAGACCTAATCATTGGGAATCCTGATCAAGGAATCACAACCAGAAGATCAGTTGGAGTCATTGTTAACTCTTGTTGTGTCCAAGGTTGAACCAAAAAATGTCAAAGAAGCACTGACTGATGAGTTCTGGATTGAAGCAATGCAAAAAGAACTGGATCAATTCAAAAGGAGTGAAGTGTGGGATTTAGTTCCAAGACTTGAAGTGATGAATGTGATAGGTACCGAGTGGATCTTTAAGAACAAGTCTGATGAACATGGAACTGTAACCAGAAATAAGACAAGACTTGTTGTTTCAGATGGATGTAAAGAGTGCCTTTCTAAATGGCTACTTGAATGAAGAAGTCTATGTTGAACAACCTAAAGGATTTGTTGATCCTAGCTTTCCAAATCATGTCTACAAATTGAAGAAAGCTATGTATGGATTAAAGCAGGCACTTAGGGCTTGGTATGAGAGACTCACTCAGTTTCTTGTTGATCAAGGGTACAGAAAAGAAGGTACAGACAAGATCATGTTTGTAAAAGATGATAATGGAAGACTGATGATTGCCCATATATATGTTGATGGCATCCTATGAGTTTGTGTTTAGGTCTGATAGGTCACAAGGGATGTGACTGGCCATTAGGATAGTGAGATGGGATCTCAGATCTGAGAGTTCCTAAGTTGAAGTCTATATGGGTAGGTCCTAGGTCTTTAGTGTAAACAAGGAGTTTGCTGAAAGCTATAGAATAAGGACTACACTAGTGGATTTCCTTCCTGGCTTGGTAGCCCCCAGAGTAGGTGTGTTTGTCGCCGAACTGGGTCAACAAACTCACTGTGTTCTTTACTTTCTTGTCATTTATTTTCTTGTTTTTATTTTTGTTTATTTCGTGATGTTGGAACATTGAATTGAACATTGAAAACGTTAAAACATCTTACAGAACATATTAAAACAAGTGCGCTAGAATTTCAGATTCACCTTCTCAAAGTTAACCAAGAAAAACAGAAAGACTTTGTGGTCCAAAGACAATGTGTCAGTGCCACCTCCTCTGGGTAAGAAGCATTCCTGAATAAGCTTCTGAAGAACTTTATGTTCTTTCTGCATGTCCTTGTACTTCTTAGATTTTTTGTACAAGACATTATTTTTAGTCTCTTTCCAGGGACTTGTTTTCTTGTTTAGATTCCATTCAAAGTAGCCATCAACATCCCTTCTAGCTGCTCTTCCAATAATTCCTTTTGTAATGGTGATAGGGATTCCCATTACATCAGAGTGAATCTCTACTTGAGTGAATTCTTGTAGCCCCATTTCAGCTCTTGTTTTACCTTTCAGACTAGGATCACCTGCAATCTTCTCCCTTTCTTCCCTCTTTGCAGCATCCATATCATAAACTTCAGCCCTTACCCAGAAGTACTTTATCAGATTCTCATATGTTGGTCCCGATTTTCCAACCAAAAATTATTAAACCGAAAAGGCCTTGGCCCCCAATCCCACCCTCCTTCTTTCAAAATAAGAGGACAATGATCTGAAACATCTCTCGGAAGAACCCACAACGACGATTCTCCCCATAAAATTCCCCACTCTTCGGAGATAAGCACCCTATCAATACGGCTCATGGAACGCCCGTTCGGATGATACCAAGAAAATCTTCTACCCAAAACATTTAAATCTTCCAACTCCACCTCCCTCACAAAATTATTAAAAAGAATAATTTCCTCCCTTTGACCAGAAGAGACACCCTCGTTAACACCCCTCCTTTCATCGCTCCCTCCTACCGTATTAAAATCCCCTAATATACACCACACACCCTCACCCAAACTCTTTCTCAACTCGATGAGCTTCTCCCAAAGTCGTCTCTTAGCCGGAAGATCACACTTGTAAGATAGGTAATAGAAGAACTTGTCTGCATATGGCAGTGTGTAAACAAAAAAAGTTACATCTCGCCAATCAAGGTGTGAGATCAAGAGGGAAAAAAAGTAGAAAAAAAATTGCAAAAAAAAAGTAGTTTGACCAAAAACTAGGACATTTCCATCAATATTTCTCCATGTAGGCTAGTTTGATCATTTATTTTGGGATGAAGGGTAGTAAAAAAAATCATATATGTTAGCTTTTGATGAAATTAAGTTAATAAGTAATCTCATACATGGGATATCAATTACACACATTAACATTATAATAATATTTTAGTGAGAAAGACAAATACACACATAGACATATATGGATATACGATCTTAGGATCTATTATATAATCTTGAGATTTACGACATTTAGATTCATCAAAGATATTTGAAATATATTGATCCGTTGTTAAAACTATCTTGGCAATAACAGATTGAAAGACAAGTTAAGAACACTTTTTGGTTTGTGTTTTTTCTTAACCGATACTATTTGTGCATTAAACGCTCCTCAAGTGGAGAGAATAGGCAATGAGTGTTTTACCTGGTATACATGAGCACATAACATTTCACTCAAATATATGTGCCTTAAACCTATATATAAAAGTGAAAGCAAGTTAGGATTCCTATTATTTGAAACGGGTTACCCATAACATTCACTCATATTTGAGCACATAATTAAGTTTCTTAATTGACAAATAACTAATATGATAAAATAAAGACTTATGTCATAATTACATTTTAATATGATAAAATAATCTAATAGATGTTTGGAAGGCCTAATTCAACTAACAACATTGATATTATTAGGATGTACATCTTTATTCAAGATCTCTCACATATTTATGCCAATTTTAGGGTAAAAAAAAAAATCCATTCGCTTGGACTTTGTAATTTATCAAAACTTCATATAGGTTCAAAATATATACGGTTAAATATTGTTTTAGTTCAACTTTTTAGAATTTATTAATGTTATTCCTCTATTTAGAACAATGGTAAGACTAGGTTGTCAAAATCGGGACTTTACTTCAAGTCAAAAGGAAATAGTAAAATCGGGACTCGTAAAATCGCAATCAAAATCAAAGGATTTTACTCAAGGACTTTTATACAATCGATATAGGATAGCAAAATCGGCACTCGTAAAATCGCAATCAAAATCGAGGATTCCACCAAAACAAAAATAATGCTAAATATATGTTATAAATTGCATATAGTCATAAATGGCTTAAAGTTCAAAGTCCACAAAATACATATAACTCAAAGTCTAGATGCAAATATTCTTTAGTAGTCGTAATAATGCTAAACAACCTAGACAAAATAAAAGGAAAATCCTAGTTAGGTTTAGTTCATTTTGAACTAGATGAACCGTGTCACTAATGAGGAAGTGTGGGGGGAAAGTGAAAGAATGAAAAAATTTGGCCTTTTGGGTATTTATAGAACCTAGTCATGGATTCAAATCGGGTCAATTGGCGAACCAGATAAAAAATTAACCCTTATCAAACAATGAACAAAAACCTTTAAAATCCATCAAAATCCTGCGATTTTGATAGGATTTTGCCTGTTTTTGGAATTCTGCTATGGATTTGAGTCGTTGAAGCTACGCAAAGTTGCAAAAACCTGGATTTTGACAACATGAGAGGATATCTCCTCTGTTTTTTATTCAATATTGTAAACAATTTATTTATTTTCTTTCGATTACGAGGTTATTCCTAACACAGATACTATGTTATAAATGAGTCATACCTGAATTTAGTTAGACTTTGGCCAACCAAACGGTTACCTCTTAAAATGGACCAACATACTTGGATTTTCAAAGGTTACCTCTTTACTCATATGCTATTTTAAAATAATAAAATGTCCATTTGATAGATAAATTTCATTTCTCTTTTTCATTCCTTAGTGTTAGTGTGATTCAGAACGTGGCACAGAACCCAATCAAAGATATAAAATTGAGCTAAAAGTCATACTGATCTAATGCTTAATTAATATAATATGTTTTATATGCTCAAACTTTTACAGACAATTCTTCTTATGATGAATAATTGGACACATGCCATGATTTTTTTTCAGATATTGCATATAAAAAAAAATATTGCTTATGATTTCCCCGTTAAGTTTTACTTTTCGTTGATTAGAGAAATCTATAATTCTAGATTACCTAAGGTAGCATTTTCTCACCTAAACAAATTTCATAAAGATCCACTTCTAGGGGAAAAAATTGGCTCACCCTAAAACACAAAATGTTTAATCAAATATATAATGTATTAATCGAGTGATTTGACTCATGTCATTAATAAATTTTAGCAAAGGTCGAATCAGTCGGAGGTAGTAAAGATTAATCTCTGCTTAAAAAAATTATTAGTCGTGTTTTACTTACTCTCCGATTGAATTATAAATTATCATAATCCTTTTCCCAAAAATCATAGTGTTAAAGACAAAAAAAAATAAGAAAACTATAGAATGAATTCCATATAAACTAAATTTCATCAACAATCAACAATGTAAAGAAGACCTTAGTTATTGCTTACTACCAATAAATTGATAAACATCACTCACTTCTCTTTCAAGAAATGATAACAGAACCATATAATAAAAAATAACACAACCATATGAAACATAATAATAGAATCCTATATCTGCATTAAATCTTGGAAGATCTTCATGACAGGAGCAGGCAAACCAAGAAGCACATTAATGCTTCTCCTCTCTTGACCATGTGAAAGGAACAAAATCACTTCCTTCTCCGGCAAGGAAACCGGCCCAGACAAAACCGGTTCTCCCCAACCGAAATCGGTGGTATGAAACGGAAGCCTAGACCAAGTTGTGATCAAAAGTGTACAAGCCAAAGATGGCCTAGCTCTTGTTACCTCAAAATAATCAATAGCTGATCTCATGTAACTATCAGTAACCATCTTGATTGCATCTTGAATAACCTTCACCGTATACGAAAAGGGCTTGTTCGTAATTTCACCTGCTTTACAAACAGCATTTGTTAGTATAATTCCATTCCCAAAATACCCTTTTGGAAGTTTTGGTTCAAATTTAGCCCTTCCATCAACAGCAAAAAGAAGCTTTGTTTCTTGTTCTGGCAACATTTTCAGTGCTTTTGTTCTAGCTATCCAAACAAATGCTGAAAGCACTTCAAATGTTGTGCAAGATTCAAGAACACCACCTTCATCTTCTAAAGCTTTTTCCTTCAATTCTTTTAGTTTCTCGGGATCGAAACAGAATGATCGATACACCATTTCATCTTCATATAAGGTACTGGTGTTGGATTTGTCTTCAATGTCAGCAAATTCTTGGTGCAAATGCTCTATCTTCGGGGGATTGCGCACCTTTAGTATGCTTCGGTCAAGAACTGGAGGGACGGAGAGTGGTAAACCTCTTGCTAGTTCTCCCCATGAGTTCACAAACTCCATAGCTCCAATTCCATCAAACATACAGTGATTCATGCATAGTCCAAGAGAAAAACCTCCACATTTGAACTTGGTCAGCTGAAATATAAAATTTACTCAGTGATCATGTTGCAACTGTAATTGTGGCCGCATCAACTATATTTCAAAAAATTCTCCATGATATAAAATATTGCGACGCGACTGTGACATAAAATTTTATGATTCAACAAAATGATGACTTGCTATACGATTGAACCTTTCATGATTCTTGAGAAACATTCAAAAGGACTACCTTATGTTTATCATACATAAATTCCTACAAAGGGCTTGAAAAATGCTAGATGTGACAATCTCTATACATAACATATATCTACTCTCTATACTTTTGAACTTAGACATTTGGTTATTAACTTCAGTGACAAAAAATAAAGGTTTAATTATTTATGTCGCAAAACTATTTGAGAAATTTTAAATAGGTCTACGAATTTAAAAAGTTTGTAATTGAATTTCTGAATTTGTCAAAAATATTTCGTACATGTTTGGATTGACAGTCAAATTGTCATAATTACACTGAACCATTATAAGTCTAGCAAAAACTATACTTTAGAGCTTCAACGAAGTCAAACTCGCTGCTCATCAAAGATACACTTGATTAGATCCCTTAACTAAAAAAATTTAATCAATTCTCTAAACTTCTAAATCATTTATAATTAGGTGGTCTCTTCTAAACTTTTAAATACTTTGTATTTGAGTCTCTAAATTTAGAAAACAAATTCCAAATTATTTAAAAGTTTAGGGACCAAAATAACAAGTAATCTATGAAGCACGGACACTCCTCGAATTAGAGGTGTTTCAGGGTCGAACACGCATCGGTGTCCGACACGACACCAATGAATACATTGAATCATGTCATTTTCTCAAATTACTATCCGTGTCAGTGTTCAATGTTTGTGTCCGTGCTTCATAGCAAGTAACAAACAAATCCAGAAATCCAACTACAAAAAGACTAGTGACAAAACATACCTGAGCAACCAAAGGAGGCATCTGAAGAATATGTTTAGCATCAGGAATATCATAAACCAACATACCAAGAGTCCTTGGATCAGGTTTTGTAATATCACCAATTTCTTCCATTGAACAATTAGCTTCAGCCTCAACAAAAAGAGCACCTTCTCCTGTGCAATCCACAATCAGTTTACCCTCTGAGCTTATACTTAATCTCCCAGCAAGAGGGTAGTAATGCACAAGAACATTCTTCAATGCATCCTTAATCACTTCACAAGCATTCTCATTTCCCTTCTCTTGATTTTTGAAACAATAAACAGTTCTTACAATCACAGCAATGTTTTGATCAAGGTTTGATAGGAAATACATTCCTTTCTTTGTTTCTTCAGATGGTGGAACAAGTGTTGGTTCACTTGTTAGCTTTACATTAATTTCTTTGAAGCCATTTTCATAATTAGAATTTTCCATCTCAAACACTTCTTGATTAATTCACCTGTATTACAAACAAAACAAGAGAAAAACATTAGAAAAAATGTTTGAAGATTAAGGATAGTGTGTATGCAATGTTGAAAATGTCACATGGAATGCATGTGTATGTGTTTCTTATCATACCTGAATTGCTTCACACAAGTATGATATGGGAAATGTGACTATGTCTCTTTAAGAGTAGTTGTTATATATTGTATGATATGGAATGGTACTATCTTAGGTGTTTAAATAAAAGATATGTTGGAAAATAAATATAATGTGAAGAGGTGAGAGTTAGTTGTTTTTGGACAACGGTTTAATCTACAAAACGTGGAGTTTTTGAAAAAGGTATACTTGGATTACAAGTGACATTTTTTGGAATAAATTAATAGTTTATTCAATTACAATGTTTTAAGAACATATTTGGATCATCTCAATTGTGAAAAGAAAAAAAAAACTTTTATGCAGATGATTTCACCATTAAAACACATTGATCACACTTATAATTTTTATAAACGATCAAATCCAATGCATTTTAATGGTGAAAGCATACACATAACCCTCTCAAAAAAACTCACAATTGAGAAGATTCTAATCCATTTCATAATGTATTAGACGGATCGGTTCAATCAAAGTTGGTTCAATGAGTTTTTTTAAAATAAATTAAATTAAATTATTAATACTTTTTATTTATTTACTAATTATCTGGTTCGAGTTGAAGTTGAATTAATTGAACTAATTAAATTATGATCTAAACGTTTCATTGGTTTGATATCATATTCAACTCTTACAATATTGTGTGTGTCCTAAGTGCAGCTCATATTGTAAAAAGGTTATAAAGACATTTGATATGTTGAGATACATGTTTAAATCCACAATACTTTTCTACTTCGTAATTTGTGTGCGAGTTTCGTAGCTAGATTATTTGCTTAAAATAATAATAGTATTGCTTGAGTGATTCATTTTCGTTGAAATTTTATTTTTGGCTTGCTTACTCTTTGGGAACACTTGGATTATATATGGGTGAGGTTAGGCCACTAGTAAAGAGACCATAGACAAAAGAAGAAGACTCAGTCCGAACATATATGTGTAAATGGCCTTGTTTGGTGAGGTTGGTGACCATAACATTTGATAACCTAATATTTTACTTCAAGAGTTGTTACTTCATTGAAACAAAGGGAAAATCAAATCAAATAAATAGTTGTCACTTCATAGATGATGATGACAACAGATAAGAACTCGTCCTTCCTCACATCACCATTATTGGCAGTGTTAGGAAAAGTTGCATGATTGAGTAAGGGATTCATTTATATTGTTTAGTGAATGTTTTATGTTGATTAGTATTTTAAAAATTGAGGCATTAATATAAAATTTGATTATAAATTTTATTCTACAATATAAACTAATAAAAATGTATTGAATTTACCATATAAGCTCTTGTTAAGTTTGGTTCCATAAGTTGTACACTAATCAGGTTATTTGGATACGGTTGTCAAATAAAAAAAATTAAAAATGTCTCAACGTACAGAATTCAAGATAATGCCCTCTTGCCTTCATATTTTGTCAATTCTTCTAAAAAATATTGCATGTATTCAAATATTATTGAAAAGGTGAATTTGCTGTTTGTTGAAGAAGAAAGCCACGTCCCTTTGTAATGTATGTAAGCCTAAATTAGTTTGCCTACTGCATAATAATCTCTGGAATCATAATCATATCATAAACATAATCATAATACTATTTATACTACACAAATGGAACTCACTCTTAAGGCCAAAAAATTACATTACATTACATACTACAAAAATTACATTACATAATTGGCACCTAAAAACCAACCATTTAACAAACAACAAAATTTTAACCTAAAATAGCTTTCAGTCTTAAAGCAACCAATGAGAATCATTTAAACATTTATCATACTACCACAAATTCAAATTTCAAATTCTCCATCCACATATAATATGTTTTAATAATCTTTTAGTTATTTAGTAACCATGTAAATTTTTATATCAGTTCATACAAGAATCATCGACTCATTACAGAACAAAATTCATACTTACCAGCTTGTATACATTTTTTCTTTTATTGGTTCTGATTTTCAAATAGTAATATTTGTTGTGTAACAGATATATTACACCATACTAAGTAACTTGGTTAGGTATATAATTGATTGTGCTCATTAGCAAAAGACAGCTAATTAACCCAATGAAGCTTCATTCAAGGTTGTACTCAACTATAGTTAGATAAACAAGATTTGCTAAACTAACCTTGTATTACCTCACACTTGTTTTGGCTCATATATTTTAGAAAAAGTAACAAAGCAACAATATTTTCAACAAATGGATTATGTAATCCATTAACTTTAGTCTAAGTACAAACTCTCAACAAAGTAACATGGACATACATGAAACTTTTTTATTCACTAACAAAGTTACAACAATTTTTGTAGAAAGATACAAGAATTCTTTTGTCACATCTATCAAGAAACAAGACTTCTTGTGCCTACACAACTAGCCTTCAGCTATACAAGGCAACAGTGTTTAATGCAAGCTATTGAAGGCAGATTCAAACTTTCAATAGCTTTGAGTATTCATCACTCAACCTTTAATGTGATTTTGTTCACAAAATAATCTCTTATTTTCAGTGTGGTCATTGGAACTCGATAAGTCAGGCTTGACCACACCTACTCAGGCAAGCAATTCCTTCTTCTAGATAATCTTCCCTGTTAATCCAAAACTCTGGTGCATCCTGGGTTTTAACCACCAAAGACAAATTTTATTGGATGAATTTGAATACTTTAAAGTGAATAATGTGGTTTAGAGAGTAATTACATGCAGATATATCATAAACTATTAAGTATCTATTTGGCACAACGTTTGCAAAACGAAGTTCGATCGAAGTCACGGTAAAAAACCACGTTAGCGTAGAAGCTAGTATTTGGAGCTTCTGAAAATCACTGCAAAAAGGCATTGAAAAACGTGCAAACGTGATTTTGTGTGTTGCAAACGGGAAACCAAACACGCACTAAGTAGCTAAAATCTAAACCAATACCTTTTTTTAACAACGGTTTAGTCTTGCGCAGTAGATGAGTCAAATCCAATAACATTCAAAGCTACTAAAATATAAGGTATAGATAGCAACAAAGGAAAAATCAGCATTTAACTCAGACCTTCATTATTCCTGCAAGGACAGCACCTCCAAGGTACACCATATGTTTCCTACGTGGCGGATCCTCAATTCGCAATCGTAATTTCTGATCATCAATAACAAGAAAAATGTTAACAAGTTATAAAAGGAACGATAAGCTTATTTGAGATTTTTCCTCATTCTCTCAATATGGCTATAAAACCGAACTTAAACAATTATACAATTTACAGTAAAGACACTTGATAAGTTGTTTTCAATAAATGTTAAAATATAGAAAGAAAAATAATATTGTCAATAATAGACATAGGATACTACCAAAACTGACTTCAGTCAGTTTTGTGGCAGTTATGTTTTATATTAATTAATTATGTTTGCTAATTGTGTGTGTTCTTAGTAAGTAGGAAAAGGGCAATACAATGTTGATTATCAAGGAGTTATTAGTATTTATTTGGGTGGGAGAGAAGCAAGCTCTCAAAGATTTGGTAGGAAACCTTGTCATGTGTCAAGTTCAGTTTCAATTATTTTCATTCGATAACCGTGTTACTGTTTATCCAGCTCAGTTTCTATTGTTTTCACTCTAATAGTGTTACTGTTTGTAATCATTCTCTGTTTGAGACAATTTCTCCAGAGAATTCATCAATAATAAACTTGTTTTTGTTACGTGAATTCTTTCAATGGATAACAGTTTCTATCAGATACACATGCAGAAAAAAGAGGGAAAAGAACAGTGGTTACCTTCAATCCATCTTTGTTGCCCTTCAAAACAACATCTAGATAGCGATCATGTATTTCTTTTTCCAATCTGAAAATGGGGGTAGAGAAAGAAAACAGACTTACCAACTTTATTTTGGAAACACACAGAAAACCCAAACGGTTTTAGAAGTGTCAGACACCATGTCCAACAGATAAAAATATATTAAAAAGGTGGTACACCCTCCGTCATAAATTATAAGTCACTTTACAATATCAATGAAACATTGTTTATTTTCTTATCATACCCTTTGCTATTTATTACTCTTTCTTCTTATTCTTCTAATTTATTTTCCCATACAAATAATGAAGGATAATTTTGTAAAATAACTCAATTTCTCTTTTCCAAACAAAATTAACTACATTCCTTAATGTGTGTAAAACTGCCAAAGTGACTTATAATTTGAGACGGATGTAGTATATGCTTAGGTAGTTAACTTTGCTTGCAAAATGTATAGAAAAACTTATCATTTAGCTGAGATGAAAGAGAATCTACGGTCATTAGTTTTCAATTAACAACCATATAATAGAGTTCTAGAAGGCACTTTTGGCCAAAGAAAAATATGGAGGTACAGTAAGCATGTTAAGTACTGGACAATAGGTGATCACAAATATGTAGCATTAACTATTACCGTGAGTTTAAAAGACATGCACTATCAGTGTAACCAATTCTACACTAACAATATTGAGAGTTCGTTGCTTTACCCCATCATCCCACTCTTGTACATGTATTTTGAAATGGACAGTATAAAGTGGCAAAGTAGTGGAGTTTTTATTGGATATCAGTGTAAAACTAATTTACACTGACAATGCATGCCTTTTAACTCGTTAGTATATAGAATTAAAATATCATAACCATGGATTTAAAATTAAACTAATGAATGAGGACAGAGTCATGCAATACATGTTCGGTGAACACATATATTGGTGATATTAAAAAACTGAGGAACACAAAATTAAGGGCAATTAGAGCTAATGTAAAGGAGAAATAAACAATTACCGGCTTGGTAATCCAGGATACATGGTGCTCCCTCCACTTAAAACTATGTGTTGATAAAGCTGCAAGACAAAAGATCAGAAAATAATGTGGAATAAATTGTATGACATTTTGGTTTTAATCACAAGTGTAAGTTCTTCAATTTAAGGACTACTATAATGATACTCATTTAGAAAGACGGCAGATGGAAATGTAATTATTCACAAACCATTACAAATATCTAAAAGCAGGTGGGGTCATTATAAATACAACAACTAACACAGCTTGAGGATTTATTTGGTCGAGTAGGTAAAAAAGGATAAACTGAGGCAGCATGAAAATAGTTTTCAAGAACATTATGGTCCAAAGTGAAATACCATGTCTTGAGATAATGAGATTGAAGTATATAGATTTAAAATGGAGCATCATACCATCATCCGGTTGTCAATATCCATTTCTTGAATGCAGCGAAATACCATGTCAGCCATTCCATCACCTTCAACATCAATAAGTTCCTGCAAGGAGGGGGAAAACACCAAGTAATCATAAACCAGAAAATTATACATGCTATAGTTTTTCTACAATAACAATGGCACACCATAAAAAATAAAATTAAAAAGTTTAGTTTGAAAATAGTTAATTCACCATAATCATTCTATAATTTAATCATTTTGATAGGGTTTGAAAAACTGATTTAGAGAAAACAGGAGAGAAATGGACACCAAGTACCTACCGGGGTGAAAAGAGCCTCAGGGGCCTGGAACCTTTCGGTGCCCACTTTAATAACCCTTCCATCTGGAAGCTGATTTAGAGAGTGCAAATCAGTTAGTGATATCATCAACATAAACAGTATATGAATGACAGCCACCTTATGACATACACGAACCCTATAGAAGTGACCATTCAAAAAAAAACACCTATGGAAGTGGATAATAACAACAACAACAATAATAATAGGCCTCTGTTCATTTGGGGTAATTACAGTTTTAATCCCTAAAGTTTAAACACTGTCTTTTTCTACCGAATGTTTTGAAATGTGCTACAATTGGTTCCAGTTGTTTTATTTTAGTCCCTCTAATAAATTTCTTTTTCCAATTTAGCCCATGCAATATTCATTTTACAATGATTAATTGAAAATCAAATATTACAGGGTCTGAAACCCAAAAAAAAAAAAATATATATATATATATATTGTAGGGACAAAAATATAACAATGAGAACCAATTGTAATATATTTCAAAAACTGGAGGATGTAACACTACTTTTGAAAGTTTAGAGACTAAAATCGGCAGTTACCTTTGAGTTAGGGAACTAAAACAATAATTCACCATAACAATAAAAATGATAATAATAAATAATAATAATAATAATAATACTAAGCATGCAACATATTATAGACATGCATTAAGGCGCAAAAACACTGAATTGGTTACAGAAAAGCTTTGAGAAGCATATGAAAAGAAACTCACTAAGCACATATTAACTTGAGCCACCAGAATTTCCAACTAAAATCAATAATCATTTACGCAGAACTGGTCATGTACAGAGTTATGAAAATTCAGGATATCAACTTACAGTATAGTTCTTGACAAGGATTGTGGTCTCAAGACCCAACTGATATTCCCTCTTGTAGTCATAACTGCAGGAAAATAGATGGGCTATTGAGAACACATTATAGACCACACAAAACCAATATTTGAATTGAGATTTGTTTCCAACCTTATATAGCACAGCTTCTCTTTGATTTCCCTTACAGTCTCAAAATCAGAATTCCTATTCACTGCATATCTTGAGGAAAGAAAATTGTGTTCTGGTTAGAGTTGAAACATGAAAATGGTGAGCTTTACATAATACGGATATTACAGCTGAAATGAAAAGAAAATAGCCCTCACCCTCTCCTTGAAAGCAAATCAACAAGATAGGAAGTTATATGTCTGCCAGCTACATTCATTCGTTTCGTCAGATGAGGGAATGAATAGCCATCAACAACCGGAACCTGGATCAAAATTCAAAACTTTAACTAACATTTTCCGAATGAATACTTTAAATAATAATTTGTCATAATACTAAACTAGTTAACCACATGTTGCTTCCTTAAACCATGGATCTATATAATGCTTGTGCGCCAAGATTATACTTGGTGAACGGATTATCAGTCAGTATATCATATTCATAAATTGTGCTTCAAGAAAGAGAAATAGTGAATCACACCATTTCAATTTTGCTTCAAGCAAAAGCCATGCGGAAAAGTAATCATTTTCTTTTAAAGAATTTATTTAAATTATCTACACAAATATCAGATTTGCATATCTCCAAACTGCATGGAACCGTTAAGGATATGTTATGATATGATACAGTGACATATCATATGCATACATTCATGTACAATGAAATTATAAAATATAAATTGTATATTAATGAATAATTAAGAAGCATAGCGGTTAATTAATTACCACATGAGTGACACCATCGCCCGAGTCTATAACTAATCCAGTCAGCAAACCTGAGACAACCAAAGAAATGTTATGAATGCACAAAATATGCATGCTGATAAAGGAAAAATAAGTTTGCCAAGACACCTAGTTATAAAGGAAGCGCAAATTAGCCCTATTTCAAAGCCTTGTAAATTAGGATATATATGATGTCGCCGCATATGGTTAATAAAATAAAGTGGCATGCTAACTTATGCCCTAAGGGCTTATAAAAAGGAATTAAGAAATAAATTTTGTATTGAAAAGAAGAATGTTTAAACTTTTAAAACATTGAATACACAATTTCCAAGAGAATATTTCTATCTTTATCTTCTTAACTTGTGCCTTAAGAGCACAAGATAGCATTTCCCTAAAATAAAATCATAATGCATTATAAAATATCAAAGGTTTATAAATATGGTATAATTAGAGTTGGTAGTTTGAAAGAATGAGTAACAGCAATTATGGGGTGCAAACTAATTAGGATGAGGTGAAAAAACAACAAAACATCAACCTTCACTCATCTCTATAAGCACCTTGAGCATATAATGTTAGAACAGCTTGGATTTGGATAAACACTCCAGCAAAGTTGTACTTCTCAAACATTGTCTCCACCTGCCAGGTCAAATCACAAACAATTAATATGCAAAAAAAAAATTAAAAAAAAATAGCAAAAGGTAGAACACAATTGGCCCACAAACCATTTTTTCACGATTCTTTGAGGGATTAAGAGGCGGATCAGTGAGTAGAATCTTACAGTCTTGTGGGTTAATCTGTCAAGTAAAATCGTGTACCAGAGTTAGCTACGAAATCAAACAGTCACAGTTGAAAGAACAATGAGAAAGAAGCACCAGAAGGTTACTTTTAATTCGTTGTAAAATGCATGATCCCACACATGACACATGTCATCCCAGTTTTGGACGATTCCATTGTTCACAGGATAAGATATATCAAGCTGATGCCGCAGGTCTGCACATCCTTCGCCAACAACAATATCCTAAATAGAACATAATTTAAATAGTAAATAAATAATAAATCTCACAAAGACCCGAGCAACATCTTAAAAACGGGTAATTAAGTGTATATGTGATTGTTTATGATGTCTATGCTTAAGGCCTAATTCAACAATGCAAAACCGACAAGTAAGACAAAAACAACCTAAGCAAAGCATTATAAACACTACCTAGGACATATCTATAGGTGATATTTTCAACACACTCCCTTAAGTTAAGAAAAGGACATTTGAATTCTAAAGTGTGGATTACTGGGGGTGAAGTAATGGGGATACATTCTGATAGGGAAGTGCATTTATCTGCAGGCCCAAACGTGAGGCCCACTGTGTGGAGGGTCTATAGAGGAAGAATAAGAGAGAAAATGGAAAAGCTGAGCTGGAAGCTTGTGTAACAGAATTGTCAAACGCATGAGCATGAGGTGGTGGTGGTTCCGAATATATGGGAGCAGTAGGGAGTGAGAAGGGTATCAAAAGAATTAGTTACATTTTATATTGGACAGAGAGAATCTCTTTGTAAGGAGCATTGCTCTTGGCAGTTTAGGGATATTTATTCCTAACTGAGTTCATCATTTCATTCAATAAAATACAATCAATTCCCTTCAAATACTTTCCCATTGTTCATTTGCACTTGTAGATTTCTATTACATTCTCACACCCACAAATCGACATTTGGAGCATGGAAAATTGCAGGCAGTGTTTTCGATGGCGGATAATGGAATAAACGAAAGGCCAAAAGTTCGCCACATAAACAAGCAGTTGGCCTATGGTGGGCATTCCTTCGCAAACTATCCATGGCAGTTTTCAAAAATTCCACCACGCCATTCCGCCATGCTGCCATTTAACAATACTGCGCGCAGGTGGAAAATTCTTGGCCTAATAAAAGATATGAAATAGGCTCTAATATCATCTAAGAATTTGAAATTAGGATTTAACTAAACCCCAAAAGCCGACATTTTAAATGTGGACAAATGCGCGTAGAAAACATGCTGCATCCCAACAAAGCTGATGCTGTTATATCCATTACTGACAGCAACCTAACCGCAGGCACCGCATACCACAGCCTCAACCTCGAAAACACAGCAGAATAACACAGCAGACATGCTTTTGGATTCCAGTGGCACTCATAGAACAAGCACGCCGGCCCTTGCAACCAACTTAAACACCATCTCCACAACAGAACCTTTACATCCTCCACTACCTCCTCCACTTCACCAATCGAGTTGTTGAAAATTCTGTCGTTTCGGGCCCCTCCAAATACTCCACAGCACCGCATGCCAAATCATCCTCAAACCTTTCCGGATCTTTTTGTTGGTCGAAACTCTATCCCAACAATCCCAAAGAAAGAATAAATTAGGTGGAGTCACATAATGAAAACCCAGCCATCTCTTAACTTCATCCCACACTTCCATAGCAAAAGAATAGTGTAGGAACAAATGGTTGGTCGACTCTAGCACCCCATCACACAGCACACAGTGTAAAGAGCTCTCCGGTGGTAACACTTGCCTATGTGCGAGGTTCGCTTTTGTTGGGATCCTATTATGAATAAAAATAAATCTTTTTTATTTTATTGTCATTCTATTGTCATTCAATAAAAATAATAAACTTCTTCTACACAGAGATCTTGGACCAATAAAAAATCTGGAATAAGCTCTTATATCATCTTACAGTTTAGGCTTAGGGCCTGTTTGGATAAACAGCTTATAGCACAAACATTTATCATGATAAGCGCTTATGTATAAGCTTGCATAAGCTACTTTTATAGAAAAAGATAAAATGATGTTAAATTCTTTTTGTATATGCTATAAGTTGTTTTAATAAGCAACATACGAGAACTTGTGAAAATTGTCATAAGTTGTTTTCATAAATTTTCCCAAACAACAACAACCAAGCCATAAGTTACATGGATCAAATTACGCCATAATGTTCTATCATAAACCATATTTGGATCCAACTCATTAACCTCTTTCCTAATAGTTTCTCGTATAGTTTTCCTAGGTCTTCCTCAACCTCTTCTGATCTGACTCTCCTTCATCTGATCTACTCTTCGAACTGCAACATCTACTACAGTCTCCTTCATAAATTCTCCCAAACAGTCTCACAAAACTTATATCAGTAGATAAGCTCAAATAAGTCAATCCAAATAGTGTCTAACTCATCTCACCAATTAGGAATGGAAAATCACTAATAACTAAAAACATAGTAATCATGTTTGGCATACCTTTAGCTCTTGCTCGGTAAGCGATTCTTCGTAACGGAGCATTGGCCTCCCCACCACACAAGGAAAAACAGAAGTTGGGAAATTCTCACCAGCAAAACCACACTTCACATACTGAATTTGAAATAGAAATAAATTCAATAAATAAAATAATTACATGAAGAAACGTAAAGTGTATCCACGTTAATGAAATGTGTAAAGTTTTATGGTAATTTGAGATTGAAGAGAGAGAGATGTACTCCGGTTCCGTTGTCGCAAACGACGACGTTTTTGCTGTCCATGATGAAGTGCGATCGGTGGATTTGGGTTTCAGTTTGAGTTGGAGCGGAGATGTGATGTAGTAAAGCAGCAAAGCACGAACGGTTGGGTTGGTGGAGAATCCTTGTTAGAACGTCTAGTTAAGTTAGTTTGGTAGAGGTGAATTAGGCGAGAGAAATAGAAGAGAATTGGAGTGTTTCTCCTGTTTGGCAGAGAGAAGAGACAGGTGAGAAAGAGTTTAAACAAGGGAGAGACTTGTTCGGAGTTTTAACTTTCCAATTTTGCCCTTGGAAAATAAGCATGATGAAGACGACGGCTTGCAAGTTGGAACACTAAAGATTAGTGAAATGGTATATCAATTAACAAGCCAAAATTTATTCAATATGTTGATCTTTTAATTTATTCAAACCAAAACTCAAATCAGTTGCAAACTTTAAAGGAGATTAGTCGCTTTAGTCTCTGAATAGGAAATGAGTCGTCATTTTAGTCTTAGAATACAGATAAATTGCAAAATAGTCTTTGAATGTAGACTATTTTAGTCAATTTAGTCTCTGAATGCAGACTTCATTAATCAATTTAGTCCCTAAATGTAGACTTCATTAGTCAATTTAATCTCTGAAATTGACTAACAGAGTCTACATTCAAGGAATATTTTGATGTTTATCTTCATTCAAGGACTCAAGTGACTACTCATTGCCCATTCAGGAACTAAAGTGACTAATTCCCCTATCTTTAATTGAGTTAAATTAATATTAAAACTAATTAAGTTAATTAACTTAATGTAGGTTAGTTAACTTAATGTTCTTTAATATATTTTTGATAAGGGTATTTTTGACCATTCAAAAATAATAACACTTCTCTCTTCTTTATTTCTTCTCTTCTTCTCCTTTACCAATCAATATATCAAGTCTACTCTATTTCTCTCTTTTTACATTCTTTCTCACCTATTTCTTTCTTCTCACAATCAAACACACCGTAAACGACTTCACTACTTTATCGTTTTATTATTTAATGTTTTATTATTTAATACTGCAAAAACATAAAATTAACACTAACTTTTTTTCCTTTTCTTTTTTTGAAATAACACTAACTTTTTTTTCTTTTCTTTTTTTTAAATAACACTAACTTTTTTTTTAAGAACTAACTATTTTTATTTTGGCTATTGGTCGTCTCATGCGCTCTATTCTTTGTAAGAAAATATCATTTTATTGGATTATAAGATTACATAATCCGAACGTCTTTTCTTTTTGATTTATATAGTTTGAAATATGTTTTTATATGAAAAACAATCAGAAAATGTTTATTTCTACAATTTTAAACTTTGTTTTAAGGGACTTTTTTTAGATTACTATAATCGGAGTTATTGAATACTTAATGAATGTCGTTTTCTACTAAGACAATCGAAATTTCTTGTATTGTTTTAAAATGATTGTCATTTTCACTTTTTGGCTTATAATCATTTGTTTTTTTCAATTATGCCCACTAATTATTTTCATTATGCTACTCATAAAACATTATCTTTTACTTTACATTTATGATGATTAGACACACACCAATAATTAATAGGGTTATTTTAGTAAAAATGATAGGTTTTTTTTTACTATTTTATTGCATTTTTTAATATGTGTGCAACAACCATAACCGACACTCATTTTAAAACGGCGGGGGTACTTTAATGTGTTCATTTAAAAAATAAATAAAAGTAAATTGAATGGAGAAGTAATCACATGAATTTGAGATAGTTGGACCAATGTTTATCTATTTTAATTGTGGGACTTGTTAGTTGTTAGAGAGAGAGAGAGAGAGAGAGAGAGAGAGAGAGGAGAGAGAGAGAGAGGGTTCTTATTAGGCTATATAGGTTCAATTTGATTCCTTAATGAAAAATGTTCAATAGTTCTTTTCATTTGATCGTAGACATCTTGAAATACCAAGAAACCCTTTCTCGAATCTTTACTTCGATCGTTGTATTTCGTGAGTTAAGAATTTATATGTCATCAACTTAATTCATGTTTTAGTTTGGTAGTTACAAACTGAACAGAGGGAGTTATGATTTGATTAGTTTGTGGATCAGAGAAAGGCATAATTTACAATACCAAGCACAATATTCATATTTTAAACAACCACTCTTATTTTTAAAAACAATCAATATTCATCACTCATAATTTAACAACAATAATTCAACATAACTAGAGATAAAATAATTGAACAAAAGTTACGCAAATTAACAACATAAACTAAAGTTGTAAGCAACCCGATTAAAACTCTACTGACATTTTTTACAATTGCAATTTGAAAGAATGAACAGACATAACGCTTCTTCTTCATTTACCCTCCAGGAAAACGCACAGTGTACATAAGAATCATCTTTAACGATCTCAAGATAATAAACATAATTCCATTTTGCCATTATTATCATTCAGATCTACGTGTGAAACTTGAATTGCAAGATGAGACGCAAGCTGATTTTCACGAGCTTTATGAAAAATTTGTGACGCCCTAAACTTTAAGACGTTATTTTTATTTTTTTTAAAAGTGAGGTAAATGTTTTTTTACAAAAAATACTTATCTATGTATTTTTATAAATGTCTATGAAAACAATCGGCTGAAAATTCGATTACTATGTTGAGGTTTCCGTTGCATTATTTTTTGAATTTTTGTCTCTTTAAAAATTAAACTTGAATTTGTTCCATGTCAAAAAAAATTAACTTTTGGTCGAAAACCATCTTTTAACGTTCTAACACATGTATTTTTGTAAAAAAAAAAACCGTATAAACATGTATACAAATAATCAAGAAAAAATTCAACTTCTTGGTCACTTTTCTGAATTTTATGCCTACATGGAAAAATATGAGGACAAAAATATGAAGGATCTAATTTTACAAGGACAAAACTTTTGTTATTTTACAAAGTTAATTTGAACATTAACTTTAGTTTAAATATTAGAACTAATATCACTCATACGTCAAGGATTGATGATTGTATATCAATATTAGGACAAAGGTCACATGATGATAAAGAAAACAAATGAAATATGTTACACACGATGAGCATAAATAAAAGTGGAATAAATGCTTTAAGAAAACGAAATATCAAGTGGAATTAAATAAGGGTATATTAGAAATAGTAGTATTAATTAGCTGAAAATCGGTTAAGTTTTGCTTATATTATTGACCAGAATTTGAGGTGATTTTTAACTTATAAATATGACCAAAGGGATAGTTTCCAATAGTATGGTGAGTGTTTTCATAAATCCAACGAAGTACAGACTTGTTTCCAATGCCCATCAACTTTAAATGCTTAGTATGATGTTGTATAAATCACACGTTACATAGCCAAATATGTCAAGTATCACCAACAAAATACAACTCCTTGAAATCTCTTGTTATAATTGCACCACAAAACCCATCATAACTAAATGTGTGAAATACAATAATATAAAAAAAAATTAATCACTTTCTTTTAAATAAATTTGTATTTACAAATACCGATAAAAATAAAAAGAATACATTGAAATATAAATATTAAATAGTCATAACTAATACCAGACGATGACAATCAATTGATAAAGTTATACTTAGAATTGTTGATATCATGTGCATAAGTGATATGAACATACTTCACAACATATTCGTATGATATTTATTCGGGAAAGAGAAAACAATCAAGTTTAAAACTCATAGGTATATAATGTGATATGTGATGAACAAGTATAAGATGCGCGTTCAATGATAGAAGAAAGGAATGAATCAAACAATTTTCAATGACAATTAATAGATAGTAAAAGTCTAAAGACATTGTAGATTATCATAGTAAATGAAACACTAAGGGAAAACGACAACAAACATATATGGTATGTATTCTGCGCATTACAACAAATGTTTAAGATAAATCCTATATTAGGAGGGATTTTGTGCGCTAGTTTAAGATATTGTTGGATTAGGGTTTTTCAATAATTTAAGCATAATAGCTCACATTAAATTATTATAGATTAAAATTAAAATATGATATCATGCATTTGCTATTAGGCAAGACATTGTTGGTTATCAAGGAGTTATTAGTTATTATTTGGGTGGGAGATAAGCAAACTCTCAATGATTTAGTAGGAAACTTTGTCCTGTTTGTCAAGTTCACTTTCAATTATTTTCATTCGGTTACAGCGTTGTCGTTTATCCAATTCAGTTTTTATTATTTTCACTCTGTAACAGTGTTACTGTTTGTAATCATTCTCTGTTCGAGACAATTTCTCCTGAGAATTAATCAATAAACTTGTTTTTGTTACGTAAATTATTTCAATGGATAACAGTTTCAATCAGATACACATGCAGAAAAAAGAAGGAAAATTAACAGTGATTACCTTTAGTCCATCTTTGTTGCCCTTCGAAACAACATATAGATATCGATCATGTATTTCTTTTTCCGAGTTTATTTTGGAAACACACAGAAAACCCAAACGTTTTCAGAAAAGTTAAACACCATGTCCAACAGATAAAAATATATTAAAAAAGTGGTACTCCTCCGTCATAAATTATAAGTCACTTTACAATACCAATTAAACATTGCTTATTTTATTATCATACACTTTGATATTTATTACTCTCTTCATATTCTTTTAATTTCTCTTTCTCATACAAATAATGAAGGATAATTTTGTAAAATAACTTAATTTCTTTTTTTTCATACAAAATTAACTATATTCCTTAATATGTATGAAATTGCCAAAGTGACTTATAATTTGGAACGGAGGTACTATATGCTTGGGTAGTTAACCTTGGTTGCAATATGTATAGAAAAGCTTATCATTTAGCTAAGATGAAAGAGAATCTACAACCATTAGTTTTCAAATAACCAACATATAATATAGGATTCTTGAAGATATTTTTGGCCAATAACAAGAAAGATGAAACAACAAGTTAAAAGGAAACTAATTTGAGATTTTCCCTCATTCTCCTAATGACTATAAAAACAAGACTTAAAACAATTATACAATATACAGTAAGGGCACTTGATAAGTTGTTTTCAATAAATGTTAAAATATAGAAAGAAAAATAACGTGAATAATAGACGTAAGATGCCACCATAACTGACTTCAGTCAGTTTTGTGGCAATTATGATTTATAATATTTTTTTTCTTCCAATTGTGTATGTGTGTTCTTAGTAAAAATAAGTAGGAAAAAGGCAAGACATTGTTGGTTTATCAAAGTGTTATTAGTTATTATTTGGGTGGGAGAGAAGTAAGCTCTCAAAGACTTGGTAGGACACTTTATCATGTTAGTCAAAGTTCAATTTCTATTGTTTTCACTATGTAATAAGGTTACCGTTTGTAATCGTTCTTTGTATGAGACAATTTCTCTAGAGAAATCATCAATAAAGTTGTTTTTATTCCGTAAATTCTTTCAATTGATATCAACTCTATAAGATACACATGCCAAAAAAAGAGGGGGAAAACAATGGTTACCTTCAATCCATCTTTGTTTTTCATCAAAACAAAATACATATAACGATCGTGTATTTCTTTTTCCAATATGAAAATGGGGGACAGTGAAAGAAAACAAATTTACCACCTTTATTTTAGAAACAAAGAAAACTCAAATCATTTTAAAAGTGTCATAATTATTTATTAACAACAATATTCGATTTATTTGTTTATTTTACTACTGGTCTAGTGGCCAACACATAACTCAAATAAACAAACACAGGGATGAAGGAGTGTGGAGACCCAGTATCCCAAACAAAATGTTCTCCCAGCCATAACCAATATATTCAAAACAATCTAGACTCTGGAAATATTTTAATTAAAGCATAACATTATCACAAGAACAAGAACAAGATTTAGACATCTTTAAAATGGTACTCGCCTCATTCTAAATTATATATCACTTTGTAAAAAAAATTGTCTAAAATTATAACTTATTTTACAATACCAATGAAACATTAATTTTTTTTCTATCACACTCTTGACTATTTATTACTTGTTCATACAATTAATGAAAGATAATTTTGTAAAATATCTCATAATTTTTCTTTATCATACAAAGTTAACTGCATTTCATAAAGTGTGAAATTGGCAAATTGGTTTGTAATTTAGGACGGAGGTGATATATGCTTTGGTAAGTAATATTGCTTGCAATAAGGTTCTATAAGGCACTTTTAGGCAACATCATTCAATACCACAAACCGTTTCATCTTAATACCAAAATCAACAACAAATAGCGAAAGAATTATTGCAACATGCTATTAATTACGAAAAAAATATATCACATTAGAAAGAAAAAATTCACATCTTTTTACAAAACAAATGAACTATTTGGAAAAATAGCTAGGCTATTACACAACAAAATTTAATATGCAAATTAAAATTAAATTATTATTCTTTTGGGTTAAACTCAATGCAAAAAATACAAAATTTAAGTCGAACAATATCTAGCTGATTCTCATCGCCACAAAAAACAACAGACTAATCAACTTGTGTTGCATAATACAAACTCAGTTAAAAAAACAACAAATCAAACAAATTTCAATACAAGTATGTTGCATACAATTTTTTTTTTATTTTTTATGTTATAGTTAATAAAGATGTGATATGTGATGAACAAGTATAAGATGTGCGTTCAATGGTAAAAGAAAACAATGAATCAAAGAATTTTCAATGGTAACTAATAGACAGTAAAAATTTAAAGATATTGTAGATTATCATCGTAAATGAAACACTAAGGGAAAAATGACAATAAACATATATGGTTTGTATTATGTACATGACAATGACACACTAAAAAAATGCAATTGATTGCAATCGAAAGCAAATAATTAAGCAAAACTAATGAAAAGCAAGTGCATGCATGAGGAAACAAATATTGTGCATTGGAAGAAAAAAAAAATCAGAAAGCGAGTGCAAAAAGGAAATAAAAAAGCAATTGCATAAAGAAAAAAACAAGTGCATGAAGAGAAAAAATGACATCAAAAGAACAAAATCAAGAGGCAGCATGTGATGGGATGAAATAAAGATGCACCATGAAACTAAGAGGCAACGTGGAAATAAAAAAAGACGATGTATCTCTATACAGTATACAACGAAACAAAGACAAGAAAACACAAGACATATGAAAAGAAACATGTGAATTTATTAAAGCATAGTAATTTGCAACAATGAAGGCATATGGAAAGAACGAAATCAACCATTGCATACAATAAACAACGATGCAGAAGAAACAAAAAAAGACATCACAATAAAATCTAACCTTTCAAACTTTCTGATAAACTTGTTGCAGATATGACGATATCAAATGCCATGTCAGATGAAGAAATGGCAAACATGTTGAAATGTTGAAGAATTGTAAACCGTGACGAATTTGCAATCAAACACAATTTTTGAACGAAGTATGCTTATAAAAGATGAGGGAAGAGGGAAGAACACATGATGTAGATATTGAAGGAAACATATGAAAAGAAGCATATGAATTTGTAACTATGGAAGATGAGTTAGATAGGTTTACAATATCTACAAATACATTCACACAATTCAACTTACAAAATAAGTAATTAAGACTTTTAATGGTGTTTACTGTTTAGAGTGACAGTTGTCATTAAGTGATTAATACATTAGATGTTTAAGATAGGTCCCGTATTAGGAGGGACTTTGGGTGCTAGTTTAAGATACATTGTTGGATCAGGGTTTTTCAATAATTTAAGTATATTAGCCTACATTAAATTATTATAGATTATAATTAAAATATGATATCATGTATAGCCACACTCTCTAAAATGCCACGTTAAATATTAAAAGGGAATTTAATATCATTAGTTTATTAGTTCATTAATGTATCTTAAACATAGATTAAATTACATATTTAAATAAGTTTATACGAAATAGGATTGTAAATAGGTGCATGTCCTACTGGATTTTCAAAGGTCAGACTCATAACTAAAATATAAGTTTAAGACATGTTACATTCAAGTATTAGGTCTTAATTTTTTTTTTGTATATCATACTTAACCCTTGCAAAGTCTATCTCGGTCTATTTTATTCACAATCCTACCTTTTTTTATTTTATTTTTATAAACAAATGTTATTAATGTGAATAGTTGTGTTAGTTACCGGGATTGAACCGAGACCTCGTACTTTAAACTCTTTTAACGTCCCACAGCTCACCCATGCTTGGAAATACATAGTATGAGAAACTTACACTATACAAAGAACCTTTGAATTGAATGTAAAAACAACCCACCAAACTAGCAGAACTAGTTTGAATCTTGTGTATCCGACCTTTTAAAAGCGTAAAAAATATTTTTTCAATATAATTTTTTTTTGGTTTCCTTAACAAATGTCACAAATGCACTAGTTAGCATGACCCAATCAAATAATAAATAACATATATATTTTTTTATATAAACAATAATTAATAATAATAAGAGACGAATTCTAGAGTGCACAAGTGAGACAGGTCTTGCATCATACACAAATTAATTTTTATCATTGGATCAACAAATCCCATCATTAAAATAAATGAAAATGATGCGATTTATTGATCCAATGATGAAAAAGATACTTGTACATATAGATATTTTATTTATGCATGTTAGACAAAGTCAAGTCGAGGAATGCTAACAACACACATTCTAACACACACTTTTCAACATACTCTCTTTGATTGGTTAAAATTCACATGGGTTCCACCAAATCATGTGGGTCCTATATAAATTTGGTGGGTCCCATGTGAATTTTAACCTATCAAAGAGAGTGTGTTGAAAAGTGTGTATTAGAATGTGTGTTGCTAGCATTTCTCAAGTCATAATAATAAGAAGACTTGTTTATAGGGCCATAACACATTTCAAACAATTATCCACTAAGTTTATTCTGAACTACGTTATTTAAGGCATTTGATGATTTATCGCCTTATTATAAAGATTAAGTTATTTGAACAAATATTTTTTGTACAACTTATGTGATAACCAAAAGCATATAAACAAATATAAGTATTGATACAAAAAACAAAATAAAACAAATATTAAAAACACAATGAAAGTACAAGAGGAGTTCAAAAAATTATTACAAAATGGTTGTACATATATCATTTATCTGCTATACAAACACCGAACTATAAAGGTGTGCAAGAAACCTGGTAATTTGATGAACTGGGCCGAACAAATTTATCTTCAAAAACCAAACCCACTTTCAATTCTAGCCCAAACCCGACCCATAATTCAAAAGCCCACATTTTCATAACCCTTTTAAGTTCACCTCACAAACACCTAGGGTTTCCCCACTGCACATTCTCTACTTCTTCCGCCTCTTTCATCAAACAACACCAACAATGGTAACCCTAATCTGAAACATAGATCTTCATAATTTTAGCTTATAGCTTATTCTAAAACGCGATTATGTTAATTTTTACAGGCACCAAAGCGCGGTGGAAAAGCACCAGTTGCAGCTGCTAAGAAGAATACCGCATTGAAAGTGGTGAACCCACTTTTCGAGAAGAGGCCAAAGCAATTTGGGATCGGTGGTGCTTTGCCACCAAAGAGAGATTTGACAAGGTTTGTGAAATGGCCAAAAACAGTTCAGATTCAGAGGAAGAAGAGGATCCTTAAGCAGAGGTTGAAGGTTCCACCTGCTCTTAACCAGTTCACTAAGACACTCGATAAAAATCTTGGTAATTATTGTTAACTAGCTCATTTTTGTTTTAATAAAATGGCGATTGTGATTTTAGATTTGGTTTTATTTTGGGGTTTATGTGTAATGCTTTAATGGGTTGTTATCAAAATCTGTGTTTAATTGAGATTGAGATATTGATGTTTCATTTTAATGTTTTTGTTGATTCATTTGTTTTGGTTTGGTGTTTCTGTGAAATGTTTGGTCAATAATTTTTGTGTAATCGACATATTTTAGTTTAATATTTTGTTGTTGCTTATTAATTGATTTGTTGTTATTGTTTTAAATAAGGTTGTGCATTCTGGCGTTTTGGTATTGTATGATTTGTTGTTTGTAAACATGTATGTAAATTTTGAATTTGATTGTGTTTAGTTGTAATTTGTTTATTGTGTTGAGTGCTTGGAAATGGTACATGCTATGTGCAATGGGGGAAGCTTGAGAGATGTTATTTAATTGATATGGGCTTGCTGAAATTGTAACTATGATTTTAAATTTAGTTTTGATTTGGTATTAATGTGAAATGGTTTGACGGGTGGTTATTAAAATTTGGGTAACTATGATTTTCATCTTGTTGTTTTTGTAAGATACTGTTGTTTTTTGTTGTGTTTTTTTTTTTTAAGAATGTTCCAAGTTTCATTTTGTTGTTTGTTGTTGTTAAGGTTGTGCTCTCTGACTGTTTGATATTGTATTTGACTCTTGATTGTGTTTTGATCTAATTTGTATATTTTATTGATTGCTTGGAAATAGAATGTGATAGTTTGGTGTAATTGAGGAAGGTTGAGAGAGGTGTTTAAATTGCTTTGGAACATGCTGGTATACAATATGTTATATGTTACATGATGTGATGACTATCGTGTTTGTGATGTCCGTCTTTTGTTTTGTGATTGTTCTGTTGTTTTGACAATGACTATCGAAGGTTCTGTATGGAGTGTTTTGTGATTGTTGTATTCTTTTTTACTATGACTAGTTATTGTTGGATTGTTGAAAACATGATTATTGGTTGTGAATAGTAATTGCTTCTAGTTTGTGCTCATTGATTTGATATGTCTTATGCAGCAACAAACCTTTTCAAGATGCTCCTCAAGTACAGGCCTGAGGACAAAGCTGAAAAGAAGGACCGTCTTTTGAAAAGGGCCCAGGCCGAATCTGAGGGCAAAACAGTTGAGACAAAGAAGCCTATTAATGTGAAATACGGTCTCAACCACGTTACCTATCTTATCGAGCAGGTACCGTGCCTTTTGCTTATATGAACAAGTATCCATACTCTCATACTCGTACATCTTACTCTAGTGATTTCTTAGTAACAGTAACTTGTGGCTTTTTCAGAACAAGGCACAGCTTGTTGTGATTGCTCACGACGTCGACCCAATCGAGCTAGTTGTCTGGCTTCCAGCTTTGTGCAGGAAGATGGAAATTCCCTACTGCATCGTCAAGGGCAAAGCACGCTTGGGAACAGTAAGTATCGTCAAATAGTTCCATTGAAATTTCACCTGTGAATTTATAATTTGTGACTAATTTAGTCAATGTGTATTTTGCAGATTGTTCACAAGAAAACTGCTTCCGTTTTGTGCTTGACAACCGTCAAGAACGAAGACAAAATGGAATTCAGCAGAATCCTAGAAGCCATCAAGGTAGTTCAAACTTGCAATTTGATTGTTCATTTTTTGTTTTACATACTCTGATAGTTCAATAAAACTAACCTTCTCTGTTCGTTTTTTACCTTCTATTTTTCAGGCCAATTTTAATGACAAGTTCGAGGAAAACAGGAAGAAGTGGGGTGGTGGTATTATGGGTTCCAAATCTCAAGCAAAAACCAAAGCCAAAGAAAGACTCATTGCCAAGGAAGCTGCTCAGAGAATGACCTAGAAGTTCCATCTGCTTTGGTTATTTTTAGAACTTTGAGGTTGTTATTGTCCTATATTTTTGGTGGAGGTTTTAAACAAGTAAAATGTGCGATTTTCCTTTCATTCTGTTAGCTTGTAATTCACAATCAATGGTTTCAATACCTGCACTTTTGCTGATTTATTTCAGTAGTTATTTTAGACTTAAAAATCGAATATGTTTGCGTTATAAAGTACTCTTTCATCTTTCTAATTTACTGTTTTATTTATGCTTACATGTTTGTTTTAACATTTTCAATTAACCTTCATTTGCTGACTTATAAAACTGTTTCTTATTTTATTTCAACCATGTTTCTGATTTTTATTATCAACATTCTAAGAGGCTATCGTCTGTGAATATTCATAGTTGTCATCATAACACTTTTTTCTAAACATACACTCGTGTAGATGTCTTTTAATTGAAGGTGTTTTTTTAGGTGTTACTATTAAAGGTGTTTTTGTTCCAAGGTTGAATGACAGTTTATAAACTTGGGATAATGTCAGGTAGTCAATTGTAAATATTTCCTTTTCTATGGATCAACCGTGAATTGTTCTCTTGTTTTTAGGTAATGTGTTGTGATGCCTCATTATTTTACAAACAAATTTACACAATTTGTCCTCTAGAAAACAGTTCAGTCTTAAACTGTTATTATGATGAATCATCATTTTAATCCCACTGCAAGGGTATAATGGTCTTTTACTAATGTGGGAGAGCAATTGGGTATTTAAGAAAAGCAATTTTCTTTTGACAATATCTCTCCTAATGATATCAAGTGCCTCTTGCCACCAAACTAAATCAGATAACTCTAGCCCTATGTTAGCCAAATCATCAATACAAAAGTTGCCTCCCTGGATATGAGTCATTATGAAATTCATTCTCTTTGTCACCTCTAAGCAAAATTTACCCACCCGTTCCTTATTGTCCAAGGAATCATGAGTTTTTGAAAGCTATCATAAGCACCATAGAGTCAGTTTCAAGCCAAACATTTTGCCAATTTCTCTGCTTTGCAATTTGAATAGCCAGTAGCATGTATTTCTGCTATAAAAGCTGAATCAGTAGCCACATTCTGAGCAAAACATCCAATATTTACGCCATGTGAGTTCCTAAAGATGCCTCCACAAGCTGCCTTTAAAGGATTTTTAACCACAACACCAGAAGCGTTAACTTTCGTCCAGTTAATGATAGGAGGATGCCAAATCATTTCTTTGATGATTGGAGACTTTGGAGGATGTATGTTAATCTTTAGTGACTTTAAAATAACAAATTATGTCATATTCACAGCAGCAATTTTTGTTGTTTTGTTTCCAGAAAGAGCAGTGTTTGAGATTATGAGATTGATACTGATTTCCATATGATCTTATTGTTAAATCTAGTTTGGTTCTTGTCTACCATTATCTGATATCATTTTGGAGGTTGGTTAAGCAAGCAATGACTACTTTACATTGAGGAGTCCAAATGGTAGTAGCTGCGCATAGCACCATACCATTAGGCTCACCAGTACTCTTTCTCACAATAATCTAAGAGTGCTACTTTTCCCACCCTATGTCTTTCCTCGTGCGTCTTATTTTTTTTTCTTTCAAAAATACCCCTAGTCCTGAATAGATAATCCAAACACATTCCGGAAAAAAAATTCCGGACAAATTCATGGATCTTGCCACTTAAACCACCCTGATGGATGTTGATGCAAAGGTTGAATGAATGGATTCAGATTACATAATCTGGAAAGTTCTAACGATTTTCGGATTGTGTAATCCGAACAGTGTAAAGCACCCCGTTGAAAGTCAACAAATGGGGTGAGAAATGTTGTTTCCGGATTACATATTCCGGAACGTGAAATATTCCGGATTATGTAATCCGAACTGCATCAGCACAGAGGCAGAAGCCATCTGTTTTGGCTGAGCCTCTGTTTTAAAGCATGTAGTCCAAAACTTTGTCCTTTGACCAGTTGTTCAAACAGGAAATTCAACTTATAACATAACAATTAATGACACAATATAATTTTCAAACATTCAAACATTAATAAACATAAAAATACAAATTTATCCAAGTGTTACATAATTAAAAATCATCCAAAATGTTCAAACATAAACATGAAATACAATACAATCAACCCCTTGTCACTACACCGCCACCACCCTTGCCACCACCTCTGTCACCTCTGGCACCCTCAGTAGCTCCCCGGCGACGGTAAACCTTCCCATCATGCACATCTTTCAATACCTCCTCCAAATGTTGCCATTCCTCAGACCCTCGCAGAACCACACAACTGGCCATCACATCATAGACACGGTCTCTGATACGGCTCATCCTTCCGCTAAGTTGTAAGTACCCATGCTTTCCATCCTCCAAAGCAGTAAGCGCATCAAGGACCTCACGCTCCGGTGGCCTCGGCACCGGAACCGGGATATCAGGAAGAATCATGCGTGGATGAGAATGGAGATAAAACCACTCGATGTATCCATCTACTGTCTCCACGCCATGAACTGCACGCTGCCCCAACTGCTCAGGTGTCAGCAGGATGTCTCGGTCTGGTCTGAACCCTCCCAAACTGACGAAGAACCCGCTCCGGCAGATATCTCACCATGCGGTCTCCGTATCTCAGCCATCCAGAGTAAAGGCTGACCTGCTCAAACTGACGTGCCTCACAGTTGTCTCCATATGGGGCTATGACAACGCCGCTCAAATTCAGCTTATCCAGATGGTTTCTGTAGCTGTCTGGTGTGCCTAAACCAGACAGTTGTACAAAAAGCATCGCACGTGGATCTCGATGCTCTCGATATCTTGCCCAGACATCCTTGCTTCCCATACCTTGGAAGTGCTGATACACCCAAGCCTACAACAATGACAACCATACATACATACATATATATATATATATATATA
>Ga0228710_1001801_pt1 | contig 32927 bp, 20 predicted proteins | sample MedpolnodulmetaG_FD_177995 | JGI IMG/M metagenome (GOLD analysis project Ga0228710, IMG submission 177995) | Root nodule microbial communities from Medicago polymorpha collected in Santa Monica, California, United States - pink nodules | ecosystem: Host-associated > Plants > Roots > Nodule... | reverse complement strand
GAAAGGTCGTCCACCAATTACTCGCATTAGGACCGAGATGGACGATGTGGAAACTGAGAGAAGATGCGGCGTGTGTAGGATGCCCGGTCATTCCCGCAAAGATTGCATTAATATTAGACATCAGTAGAAATCTAGTCTTTATTTCATATTTATTGTATTTGGTATGTTTTTAATTTTGTAAATATTATCACTATTATTATAATTACTTTTTTATCAATGCCTAAATTATAAAAATAAATTATTTTAATTATTTTTTCTATATTATGCATGCAAAAACGGAAACCAATGCACAAATTTTGTCTTTATTATACCCCGCAACTCCAAATAGAGGGGTATTTAAATTTTTTTTTAAAAAATACGAAAATACCCCGCAACTCCAAATAGAGGGGTATTTAAAATTTTCGAAAAAAAAAATTTCGTCACTTTTTAGGGTACCCCGCAACTCCAAGTGGAGGGGTACCAGAAAGTCAGAAAAAGTAGGGTATTTCTGCAATTTTTTTAAAAAGTATGGCAGTTTTGGAATTTTTGGCAAAAACTAGGGCAGAAACAAAAAAAATTCTAATATGAGCATCTATCGGAGGAGGGGAGTGTATTTACTCTAATGTTTTAATTTGTGCGATTCTCAAATTTTTTTAGATCAATCTGTGGTTTTAAATTTGAATCAGAAATTAAAGCAAAAGAATTTTGGACAGAAAGCAACAGAATTTATGGACAGCAATTCTTTTAGCCAAAGCAGGAGGCTCTATGCTTACAATAAAAGAAAATGAATCTGAAGTATAAACCATCATCTAAGCGTTACCTACTGCTACATTTTATAGCTTTGTATTTTTTGCGGTACTATGGATTAGAGAGACGTGAGAAATTGCCTGCAAAATGCTGTTCCAAACCCTCCCTAAATTACAATTATTTCATATACACATATTTTTTTTGCCATGTGATTTGTAGCTAGCTGCATACTGCAATCCATCTAATGTTCTAAATAGTTCAGTAAATAAATATTAAATAAAGACTCCCTCAAAAAAAATATATTAAATAAAGACTAAAAGCACAAGGACTCCAAAAAAATAGGCAACTTAAAGCAGTTTAAGCAAGAACAAAAAATAATGTCACCACAAATAGTTGTGCATTTTAACCGAGAAGTAGTGTTATCATTATATAATCTGAACAATGTTAGCCTTTTGTTTTTTATATAAGACAAATGACATAACCATTGAAAACTTGCCATTAAAAAAAAAATTGAAAACTGACACACACAAGTAAAGAAGTCAGGGTTCGAATACGACCGCGGCAGCATTTTCAACCTAACAATTACGATGCTGAGTTCTGGGCATTACCCACAATTTGCAGAAAGCAAAAAGTGAACAAAAGGGATTAGCTTGAGAAAGAAAAGTAACAAAACCTGACATGCAACGAAAACCTGGCTTAACAATCCAATTTGACAGTCAAATGAATTGACAATATTGAGGTTGGAGGGTGAACTTCAGAGAGCACAATGATGTTTCAAGTTGAATGACAAAGGTGAAAAGATCTTGACATTGAGAGCGCATAACTTTAAGAATCCCCAAGAATAAGATGCATATTGCCAACACACATAAACAGTGGCCATGGATTACGATGTGTTCAAGAGTCATAAAAGCTGTATTCTGTTTGATAGTTCCAACTTTTGGACAGTGGCCATGCATGGGGCAGCAATGAGATTGCTGAAGGACATGGGAGTGGTTATTGGAAGAGGATTTTGTTGATTGTTTACAGCTGGGAAAGCAAGTGGCATTGCAGGCTTGCTAGATCTCCTATTGACTATGGGGGATAGAGAGCCCTGTGAGTGTGAGGAAGTGGTAGAAGTAGAGGCCATGAAAGAGAAATTGCAAAAGGTGAATCTAATTAGGACCTCTGTAACTTCTCATTTTATAATGGACTTTAGATGCAATTTCAGTCCAACCTTTAATGTTCTTTTACATTTGATTAGTGTGTACAATTGGAGCACACTAGTGCTCTCATTCAATCATTCTTAAGTGGTGCATCTTGCGTGGTACCTCAATTATATATCACTTGCCGGAACAAATCCAACATGGGACAAAAATAAAAATATGTAGGTTGCTGATGAACATACTACTAATTACTAACTAATTAGTAACCAAAATAATAAAATGGAGGAAGGGGAAACACAAACATGACCAATTTAATAGGAATCTACTTAACAAAAATAGATATTTGACTTCAACATTAATAATAAAACAGCGCAGGATAAATCCATCCAAATAACGTCATCAATAATGCAGTGCAGGATAAACCCATCCAAATAACAGCACAGCACAGCACAACACAACACAACACAGGCTTTCCTTCACATAATTTGGAATTTCAAATAATCAAGGCCAAGGTAAAACTTTGACTATGTTGGACAAATCAATATTATATATAATCTAGTAGAATGATGCACATACTAACCAGGGGCTCCATAAATATACGATATAACAACATATACATATATGAAAAACTTACTAAGCATTACTACACACAAATAAGAACATAACGGCAGCTATCCCTCCCTTTCATAGAAACAAACTGGCAGCAATAACTTAATCAGAAGATTTTCTTCAATCAGCTTCAGCTCTAAAAAAACACATTGCACAACTGCTAAGGTGCATTGGGTAACGGTTTGAAGGACTCATAATAATTTTATTGTTTTGGTTTGAGCAGAAAAAATCTACAACTAACAATGGCATCAATTAAAAGAGGCAAGAGATTTAGGTAAAATTTGGACTCTAAATTTACACCAGTAACAGACCAACAGCTTGTTGATGTGCTCGCTGCACAAAAGAGTCACTCACATCACCAATAAGTAGTTAGTACATACTAAGGATATGAGTGGAATCCATAAACATTATCTCTGAAAACTAAACTTATAAGGATCCTACAAGAAAATCTACCAAAGGTGGCCAAATTCAAATAAATCACCATCAGCTGGCAATTAGAGTCATTAGTTACATGAGCAACCACTCTTTTATTTGGAAAACCGCTACTAAGAGGAAGTAGTGGTTTAACAGTGAAGACAGTTCGTTGATTTCCTAATACAACACCTACCAGTTTAACACCTGGAGATGATAATAACATATGTTTTCTTATAGTCCATTGAGAACAATTGTCTTCTTTAACCAAACAGAAAATTACCCGAATTCATGATTTACATTTACCACTCGTTGACAAACACACAAGTAGCTTATTAAACAAAATATTTTAACATGAATAACACAAACTAGCAACCCTTGGTAATACTAGCTGATGCATTACACTAGTATCTAATATCAGAGAATAAATTGTAATTTACACATGCAAATCCACATAACTCATAAATCTTAAATTAACTAACACTCAGCTTCTATCAAATCATATATAACTATCACAACATTTTTTGAATAATACCATTTTCACAATCTTCCTAATCCTTTCTCATGCAATAACATGTAACATAAGAACAACATTTTTATACCGTATCAATTTTCCAGCATTAAAGCCGTCCAAATTATTCATTTAAGACTACTAATAAAATTACATTAGAAAGGTTAGCCATAATCAAGCTGAAAAAAATAATCATTAACCATATTGTTTGCAAGGGCATCATTACCACAAGCTGGTATGTAATTTATACCTCAAAATTGATGGTAACCAACAATAAAAAAAAATAAAAATTGAGACTTTGAAACCTCACACAAACAACGTTTTCATATAGGCACATAGCGTTTCAAGCCCTGCTTCGCCGCGATAGCCACACCAGCGACAACACCACCAACAGCACCGGCAACAGCAGCTGATCTAACTCCTCTCGCCGCCCGATACAACGCCCCGGTACCAAGCCCTGCCGCCACACTGTTGAAAACATCGTCCGTATCTCTCGCCGCCGTGATCCCGCTTTCAATTCCAGCGAATAACAACCCGATCACACCAAGGCGGTTCCCCCACGTCCGACCCGCGTGTCCAGACGAATTCAGAATCTTGTTGAGTCTGAGCTTATTGGTATCACCTTTCTCGAAAGATTTCACCGCTTCGACGAAACCTACGCCTGCGCCGCCAATGGCGCCGCCGAGGTAGCCGCAGCCGGTGTAAAAGGTTAGGGTTTCTCCCCAGGAACGATGTTTGCGTTGAGCTTCCTCGATGAAGAGATGTTCAGGTGAGGTTGGGAGCTGGTAGAGGTTTCGGATTGGTACTTCGAGGTCTTGGTAGGGATTGTAGAGACGTTTAGGGGGGTTGGAATCGGAGTTTGATTCGTGATCGGGGGAGTGAGCCATGGGAGAGACGATTCAAGAATCTAGGGTTAGGGTTTGGCGATTTAGAGAGAGAAAAGAGAGAACAGAGTGTTGCAGAGGAACAACGTTGTTTGTGTGGAGAGAGAGAGAGACTTAGATTTGGAACAAAAAATGTTTTTGTGAGTGAGTTAGGTATTTAATAACTTTACTCACACGGACATGAGTGTAAAGATGTTTTACACATTCATTTAATTAAATCATGTCTATGTAATGTTTATGAAGATATTTTAGAAACTAATCAATAATTTGGATTATTGATTGAATGCATATATACAAAATATTATACTGTTAGTGTTAATATATCGATTAATCTCAAAGTAAAATGTATATTGTATATTTTGTTTTTGTGTTAGCCCACCAATTTTTAGAAGAAAAAGACCTTGATAATTCGAAATTCGATTGAGAGGTTAATAAAGTCTAATAAAAAATTATTCGATCTATAGATTAAACGGAAGAAAGTATTATTGTATATGTATTCATATCATAACATGGTAGTTCATAAACCTCATCTTTGGTGTCACATCGCAGTTCCACATCTATGTTGTTCTTATTCAGGCTATTAAGGACCTTTTAACTACTCAAAATTTCTCTATTTAACATACCCTTAGAGAAGGCAATCAATGTGCGCGGATTTCATGGTTAAGTTGGAAGCTTCAATAAATGCTGAGCTTATAATTCATACTTCTCCTCCAAAAAATTTACTCCCTCTTCTCAAGACGAACGAAATGGAAACCCTCTTCATAAGACGCTAGTTCTTTTGTTTTTCTTCTGTCTTTTTCTTCGGTCTCTATTTCTCTTTGTAACCCAAAAAAATATGGTAGTTTGTATATCATTTCGTGGGAAATGAATTCCCTCGTGTTTAATTTTAGTCAAATCCCAACCCTTAATCTAATATTTTAGGTGGGAGAGAAAAGGTGTGTATAAAACATAGAGATAAAGATTAGATATAAACACGATCCCCTCATGTTTTTTCAACAGCAACTCCCTATTTTGTCACCCTAGTTAAAGTAAAATGTAAAAATCTGAGTTTACGTAACAGAATATAAAGTTTGTTTGTCTCTAAAGGTCCGTTTGGATTAACTTATTTTAGAGCTTATATAAAACAACTTATGCAAATAAATAAGTTTTTATGTACTATTTATAAGTTTTTAAGATAGTTTATGAAAAACTCGTTTATGAAAAACTCGTTTATGAAGATACAATTTTCGTTAGTGAGACTTTATAAATTAAAATAAAAGCTTATTTATTTACATAAGTTATTTTTCATAAGCTCAAACCAAACAGGCTTAAATAAAACTAACCTCAAAGTGATATAATTAAGTATCAAATGTTTCGTATATATAAAAACAAGTGTTAGTAATACAATCTAAATAAAACTAACCTCAAAGTGATATAATTAAGTATCAAATGTTTTGTATATATAAAAACAAGTGTTAGTAATGCACTCTTGTGAACACATAATTACAAACACATTATCTTTTTTTTTTCTAAGAAAAAAAAACACATTATCTTATTTAGTTAAAACTAATACAAATGAATCTCATTAAATGTGTTAATCACATAAGTGCAAAACTTCAGGGGGTATTTGCAAAACGTTAAGTTGACTAACAAAAGAATTTGATGGATAGGGTAAATCGATTAACGTTGTGCAATTTCAAGGGTAATTGTAGTCTTATTAATTTCAGAAGTAATTAACGAAACTTACAATTTCGGGCGAGATAATTGCCTACTTACTCCTACATTAATTGTATGCTAGATTATGAAAACTAAGATTATTATATGAGGGGGAAAAGAGACAACTAGTTCTTTTTCTAAGGACAACTACAACAATGTTTAAATAAAACAAGAGATAATTTATGTGCATTTGCTTATGTATTTTTAGTGCTATTCATCACTTAAAATATTCATATACCATAATTTCTTCAAATTCATGATTTTTCAAAGTTTATTATAACCAAAGACAATGTATATTAAGTGTACAATAACTCCACTTCAAAAAATGCATTTAAGTTTTGACATAAAACAACACTAGCATCATACGAGTTACTTAGAATATTGATTTTATAGTTTATATGATATGATAAAAATACAAGGGAAATTTTTTTGAAGAGTTTTAAGTACTTTTTTCTCTCTTTCCAAATGAAGAATTTTTAGTACTAATTCTTATCGAACTTCCAAACTGAAGCCATTATCCCATTAGAGGTTGTTGGTTTTGATTTGCCAGCCCTCTGAACCTGTAACAATATATTATTTCAAAAACACAATCATATTTTAAAAATTTGAATTGGAGATAGAAATGAGTAATCGTTAGGTCTAATATTCTAAATGAGTGTTGGATTTGCAGCGATAAAAATTAATTTTAAATGAATTATTTAAAATTAATTTTTTTAAATAAGAAAATGTAAGGTTAAAATCGAAGTTGTCCAATTATTTAAAAAAAAAAAGGAAGTTGTCTGATCTCAAACCAATGGCTATGATTGATCTGACTGCATCAATTTTTTTAGTGCATGAAGTCATGTATCCATTAATTGTCCTATGGAATTGAAAACATGGGGCCAACAAGTGAAAGAGTACATATTGTTTGGATATTTTATTTATTTTGAAGATAATCTAATAATTAATTTTTTTTCCTATAAGTTATAAAACTGATTTTCTAAATATTTTATCTCCACGTATAAAATAATATTTTTTAAGAAAAATAGTATGAAACAAAAACCATAATCTTACCTTATTCTTCATCTTTTGAACCTTTGTCTTTTTTGAATCATCAAGATTATTTTCTAGATAACTCTTTAGCTCGTTATCGTTCATCGTCTCTACTAAATCAACCTGTGAAATAATACAATAATTAAGGGAAACATTGATTTTGATAAAGAGAAATATTGTTTGGTAGAATAGAAAGCAAGAAAAAAGAAATATTAATTGCAAAATGGTAACATATGGCCTTAATGCACTTGTTAGTGTAATAAATATAAAAAAAATTGTATTGAAAATTGTGTATTTCATTTATCAAAGAGTAAAACATTATTTTTTTCAAGACATAATTAAAAACTTAAAGAAATACAGTGCATGTGCATTTTCATTTAAGAAAATGCTATTATTTTTTTTAGGCTTAATTGGATGTTTGATCCCTTATGTTTATTTTAGTTTTCAAGTTGGTCCCTTATGTTTTAAAAATTTTGAGTTGGTCCCTTACGTTTTAAAAGTTTTAAGTTGGTCCAAAACGTTACTCACGTTGGAATAAGTTAGTCCCTTTCGTCACTTAACGTTTAAAGATTTGTGTTGACAATATGAGTGATAGAACCTTAACTTATTTAGAAAATCAGTTTAAAACATTTTTTTTTAATTTTTTTGGTTTTATTAAACTCAATATCATGTCGCGAAAGGGACTAACTTATTCCAATGTGAGCAACGTTTTGGACCAACTTGAAACTTTTAAAACGTAAGGGACCAACTTGAAACTTTTAAAACATAAGGGACCAACTTGAAAACTAAAATAAACATAAGGAATCAAACATGCAATTAAGCCTTTTTTTTAAGAAGCTAAATTGACGCTGAGGAGGACACACTCTCATACCAATACCACCAGGTCAACCCAAGTGGGTTTAAGAAAAGATTATTATTAAAAATTTGATAAACATTTTTACACCGACACGACACCTGATATTCGTGAAAAAAATGATATAAGGATTTTATGTTCTTTACAATAGTACACGTACACATTCTCGTCTTTACTCTACAAATTCCTTTACAATACTTAGTAGTACTATATCATTTATTCTATTTACAAAAACTACATCTTTTCAACAATAATTAATAGTACTTTGCCTCATTCTTTCGCGAAAATCACGCGTTATGTAAAATCATCGTAGTGCAATTTTGAGATAATGAAGAAAATTAGAGACATAAAAGATAAAATTGACCACCAAATTTAGCGTATCAAATACTTATTGATAAAATTATAGATGAATTTTATCTTTTTTCGTCTTTAAATTTCTGACGTTATTCGATTTCAATATTTGTTCTTTCTCTTTTATGTGCAAGATTTTATATATCTCTATAAACATCTATGTGTATTCCTTTCTCGTTTTCCTCTTTCCTTTATACCAAACAAAAATTAAAGACACCGGAGCTTACAAAAAAATCAATTATATAATTAACTCAAACAATCCACAAATTTGAAAATAATTGTAAAGGAAGTATACATACCCATGCTTCGAGATCTTGTATATCCTTTCTTAGGACATTTTCTTCTGTTTGTACAAGTTCTTTCTTCTCCTCCCACGATATTGATACACCTTTTGCTTCAGCTTTTAGGTTCTTCTTGATATTTCTCCCTTCAATACTATCCATTATTTTACTCATGGACCACAATATGATTATAGCAGTATGACTTAATATATGAATATGAAAGATCTGGGGAAATGCCATAAGATGATGTTTTTAAAGAATAAATATACACGATTAAAAGTCATTATGTGTATTTATGTAGCTCTTGACTTTATGCAAGTATTAATACTGACACAAGTACATTAATGGCTTATGCCATGAGTTGGACATTTGTTAGCATTTCTCTTATTTATAATGTAAAAAAAATTCCTTCTAATTAAAAATATAAATAAAACTATTTTTTCCATCAAAAAAGAAAAATAAAACTACTCTATTGAAGAACATGTATGACCACCTTTAAACACGGTCTCTCCTCCCAACCGTATTTTATTTTTTTCAACCACAAGATTTGAACCTGAAATCACACTTAAAGGGACTTAAGGGATTTGCGTTTCACTTAGATTATGTAATATTGGCATGAATAATATGAATTTATGCCAATTAAGAATAATATTAATTCTTTCGATTTAAATAAGTGGTTTTCACATATATCAAGTTTTTTTTTGTGTTTTTTTTTTGTGATTTCGTCGTCTAAGTGCGGCGTTGTGTTGTTCGTCGTCTTGTGCGACGTTTGATTTCGCGTCTTGTCGCGGTGTTCATTTATTTCCTATCGGCATCAGTCAATTACAAATTCAACCAATGATTTGGGCGTCAACGTTGAAGATTTGGAAGCATGTGAATTTCGGTGACTTAGGTTTTATCATATTATTTGTAGGCATTTTGTCGTTTTATGCTATTAACTTGGGTGTTATGAGTTTGTTCACAGATTCACCCTTTACGTTTTTAGCGATGTTTGTATCTGATGTAATCTATCGATTTGAATGAATGAATATCATTTTCTTTTTTTCAAAAAAAAAGAATAATATTAATTCTAGGAAGGCCTTTTGTTGTGGTAATATAATTCATTTTAACCTCTTAAAAAAAAGAATAATATTAATTTTGTTCAATTTTTAGATAACAAAAAATAGTCATATCTCCTTAAAAAAAAGAAGAAGTCATACCCTCTAAAATATAATATTTGAAAACCTGTTTCATATTGAAATAAAATATTTTATTGACTAATGAAACATAAATGAATTGAATGATAACTTATTTTTAATTGAATGATAGCTTATATCATCAATATATGATATAATAATTAGATGATTATTAATACAAACCTTGACCAAAAAAAATTAGATGATTATTTATAGTATTTTGGACCACTAAATTATTTTATTTTACTTAATTATATATATATATATATATATATATATATAATATGAAACATAAGGGAAAATCTCGTGGTGTCTTATTATTATTTTTTTGAAAGGTAGTCGTTTAATTTGTATTTGTATGTTTCTATTTATTTATTAATAAATATTTGAAGGTCAAAATAAAGGTATCACAAGCATTTCAAACAAACAGTGTTGATCAAATACAATAATAACAATTACATAATAATAATTATACTATAACAATAATTAAAACAAAAGTTTACAAAAAAAGCATACAAATAAATATATATATTCAATAAAATAGAGTGTATTAAAGGAAGACTCTAACAAATATATAATTCTTAATAATTATTATAAGGATGATATGCACACTGTCTTTGTGATTGCTTTTATGTTTTGTTGATTGTTTGTTGTAACTTGATGGTTTGTGCTTCTTTTATACAATGTTGACAAGAAGGATAGATCGTTTGAGGGAACTTGTGTGAAACATAAAAAATATATGGCTTTCATCTATTTTACATTTTCAATAACAAACAATTAAATAAAAAGAAAACCTAACTATTGAAAATTTCCCTAATTAGCTAGTATGACATACATTTCTTTGAGAAGGGATAAGATTTTTCTTGGGACAATGTACTTGACCATCACAACCTTGATCAACATCTTTCATATCTGTTTCACTAATATGTTTCCCAGTTGTTGGTAAGAGGAGTACTAGTTTCCACAAATCACATATGTATAATGTATCATGATGCAGACTAGGGGTTTCACACCTCCTTCTCATATTGATCCACTTTCAATTTTCAATTCCCTCATTAGGAAGGTTGCTTATTCATTTCCCTGCTGATTATGCACATCATCAATATATAAATTTTGTAAGTTATAATTCAAAAGACTTTAAATTCATGCAAATTGATATACCATAAAAACTATTACTCTTCTAGACTTAAATACAAATTAACCACATGCAGGTGTCATCAAATTAAGTTAGTTTACAAACCTGTGTTGTCCAGTAGTTATAGATCTCTGAGTCTATTTAGTTCTGGCAAAATGACAGAAGCAAGATTTGGTCTATCCTTTTTTTTCATCTCACAACACTTCAAAGCTAATTTAGCAAGTGATAAAGCCTCTTCCACCGGCCAATCGGTCACATTCGGATCAAGCACCTCTGCAAGGTTATTATTCTCAATGGCCTCCTCAACAAGGTGAGCAACACCCATAGGAGGCTTTCCAGTAATGATTTGTAGAAGCATAACACCTAATGAATATATGTCTGATTTTACGCCCAATAGTCCTGTTTGTTGATACTCCGGATCAATATAAAAAAATGTTCCGGCTGCATTTGTCTTGTGATATTCAGTAGTTTTGTTTGCTACAGAAGGTGGAACAAGCCTTGCCAAACCAACATCGCTGATCTTGCTTACGTAGTTTCTGTCTAAGAGAATGTTTGCTGGTTTGAGATCGCGATGCACAACTGGTTCTGGTTTTGTCTGGTGAAGGAAAAGAAGGCCTGTCGCAATTTCTGATGCTATTTTGAATCGAGTCTTCCATGGAATTGGTGGCGTGTTGTCTTTTTGGAAAAGACGATCTTCTAAGCTTCCGTTGTCTAGGTACTCGTATATGAGGCATCCGAACTCCGGACAGGCGCCTAAAAGTACTACAATGTTGGGATGTCTTATGGAGCCTAAAACAAGGACCTGCATTGGAGTCATTAAGGTTATGAAACTTTGAAGAAACTATAATATCTTGCAAAAACAAAAAATGTGGTTACCTCTTGATTAAATTGTTTCTCCCCTTGAGTCATGTCTGGTCTTAAGGCTTTAACTGCAACAGCAGTGTTATCAAGTACTCCTTTGAAAACAGGTCCATATCCACCTTCACCGATTTTGCCATCCATATCAAAGTAATTTGTTGCAACTTCAATTTCTTCAATATTGTATCTTTTAAATATAAATTTGTTGCGTTCAATTTCATTTGATGTTGTCATTCTTTCTTCTTCATGCACATTAATTACCTTCTGTTTTGCAAAACCGGCTTCTCTACCAACTGATGCAGACCTACACTTCTTTTTTGTTCTCTTCTGCTCTTGCTTTAATCTGTTTATTTCTGTCTCCATGCTATTCTGAAAGATAACTCAATCAATGGAGAAACAGTTCAATTTTCCACATGTTAACAAAGTTAGTCTCTCGTGTATGCTTCAAAATTTTAAACTCTCATATATAATGATAAAAGGGAGTGACTGAGTAATTTAAAATAATGATGCAGAACTTACCGAATATTGGTTGTCATCTGATAGGGATATCCTCCGTGGATAAGTATCTCTTTGGGACATACATCTTGATCCTAGTCTTGCATCCTTTTTTTGACCAAAGGATCCACCATCGCTGCTTAAGCGCCGCTGTATTCTATTGTGTGATTTTCTGAACAAATGTGCATAATGAATCACTAAATTAGGGACTAAACATCGATGAGTATTTTTTGTAAGAACTAAATATGATACTGCTGTATTTTATAGAGAACGAAAACATATTTAAGTCTTATATATATACCTGTTTAAGTCTTTGGTCAAATAATCTGGCTTTGGACTAGAAATAGTAATGGTTTGGGAAGGAGCAGTTGCTTGAATACTCTGGACTTTTCCTTTTGATATAATATGCACCGTGCAAGTCTCTGGCAGAGACTTCACTAAGCTTGTTGGCACATCTACATCTTTAAATTTCCTGCATTCAACATTAATTCATTATGCAAGAATACTATTAAGAGACATGTTTTTTGGTTTCTTCTAAGCTTACATGAGAACGGCCTTAATCAACTTTTCAGAAGCATGTAAAATATGCTAAACTTTGATGACCTTAATGTACATTTGCAGCTTTAATTTGTTCTTAATCAATATATTAAGTGGAGAAAGAGCAAGACCTTATAAAAGCATTATTCCAGCGGGGAGCACCAAGAACAACGTTGGTGATAGAGTTGTCGATGATGTAATCAGTAAGTGCACTTGGAACATCAATGTCATGCAGGACCAACTCCTCAGCTATGATCTGAAATGGTTAATCAATTAATGTCCAAATTAATAATTAACCAATACAACCTACAAATGATATATATATATTTAAGGACGATGAGTATGATTACTGACCCCTTTTCGAGCACAAAATCCTCGGAAGGGGAGAAAGAACTGATGCAATTCTTCTTCGGTCGGTGGACGACCTTGTTTAGGGACAAAATCAAATTCATCTGCATAAACAAGAAAAACCAATAATTAAGAATAATTATGGAAGCATGCAATTAATTAACCAATTTGTGTTGATGGAAAAGGGTAATTACTTGAATTGAAGGGCTTGGTTCTAACGTGAATGAGGGTGCATGATGAGTACTTTTCCAAAAGGTGATCAACGGCCCACTTTACAGCGTGTTGGCTGTTCTTGTCGGAATCAATGGCGATCACGGTGGAGGATTCTTCTTCTCCATTTGAAGCCATAGAGAAAGTGATTAATGTTTACAATAATTAATCTGTGTAAGAAAAAATAACCAATATGTTACATATGTTTTTGTTAAGGAATATGTTACATATGTTGACGACGAGGTTTTGGCAACATGCATTGACCACCCTTTTTTACTATTTTTGGTGGGAATAACAAATCAAAATGGATTATACCAGAAAGGATTAACAACTATTTGTTTCAAACATCTTCTCACAATTTCACAAATACAAATTGGATCTAACTGTAAAATAATTTAAATTAGCCTATTGAAACTTCAGTCATATATAGATGTATCCATAATTAGAAATTACGATGTTTGCAATTGATATAAAAAATACCTCATTATTTTTAAAATACCTTACTATAGATTTATTATTTGTACAAATATGATAAATATAGATTTGTTAATTCTTTTTTTCATAAGCACACATATGACATAATTTTATGCTTTGTTCTTGTTGTTAACAGCCTAGTGATTAGGTCTAGTGATTAAGTGAAAACATTTCATGTGGAATTATCCCCGTTCGATCCGTGTCACCACACATCTCTCTTTCGGTCTGAATAAATAATTATCTTTAAAGTGAATTTTTCAATTTAAAAAGTTAAATTCAATTTAACATTTTTTTATAAAAGTTAAAAAATGTTTAGTTTGTCTTTTGGTTGTTGAGTGACCAAAATTGATTTTGAATGAATTGATTATGTAAAAGATAATTAATTAAAAGTGAGTTATATGTGAAGTGATCTATGTTTGAATGTATTTATATAAAAGTGAATTGAACAATAAATTGAAGTGTAAAATACATTCATCTTTAGATTTGGATTTACAATGAGTTTGGCATAATGGCAATAGAGCTTCAATAAAATGACACTTTCACCGTGATTTTGTAAATTCTAAACATCCACACAAAAATCTAACTTCAAGTTGAAATAAACTATAGGTAAAATCAATTTCAATCTACATTATCCAAACATGTATTTTGTGTCTGAAATAAATTTTGATAATGTGAAACCAAACACACATGGATTTAGTTGTTGGTTTTCATCAATTTTTTTCCAACAATCATTTCAATATCATACATATTTTTAAAATAGAGACCCACCAGATTAGGAATATGAAGGACGTGAGAGCATCATCGAGAGTGTCGAACCATCATATACATCAGCTATGATGTCTTTCAACTCTTTTGCCCACATGAACGTCGGTCACACAACTAGACTACTATCCAAGATTTTATAATATTAGTATTATTGTTATCACATAAATTTAATAAAATGATGAATGACTTTTATTATACTTTTTTTAAGAACTTTTATTATACTTATTTTTTCAAATAAATAGATAACAAAGTATAAAATATGTGCTTAAAAAAGTGTAAAATAATGCACAATAGTACCGAGTACCAACATCATTTAAGTCTAATGAAAAAGAGTCTTACATTTAATAGCCGACAACGCCTCGAATATGATTATATTTAGTATCGATAACTTATATATATCAAAGAAAATGTGCAATAATCATTTTCATATACGAAAGTTTCCAAAGAGTATTTCTTGCAAATACTATAGCTGCCAAAAAAAAATTAACTCGATATTGGGCTTAAGGATCGATTAATTTCACTGTTCACTGGCAGAGGTGCCAATTGAAGTTAGAGCAAAGTCTTATATGAAATGATCCAACACAAAAATTGTCAACACTTGAAGAATTTGAACCTGAGACCTAGAGATCGGCACACCCAGGTCTCAAGCATATACCGTGAGGCCAACCCCGGAGTTCACAGCAGCCAAGAGGTTGATTAAACTTGAAGGCAAACTCAAATATTGATCTGTCTTAACAAAGAGATCACAAAGTGGTAGCTTGCGGCGCAAGAATTGAACGGAATTTCCTTAACTTGATTAGACACTGGTTTGTTTTTTCTTTTTTTAGCATAAAGAGTAGACAGCAAGACTCTATAGTATACGCTGTTGATGATGACATAAAACAAACAAACATTGCATCAACGCGTTTCATTTCAACAATAGTATTATCTAATCAAACAAGCAATGTGATGTTTAATACATTTCTTTATACTCTTTTAGACTTTTACCAATATTTTTTTATTAGCAGCAAATGAATCATACAGAAATTCGGTTTTATTATCTTTTTTTGTCATTACTTGTCATTTTCTTTCCAAATCTATGCAATTACGTCACTCAAAATTTGTTTTAACTCCAACTTTGAGTAATATTTGATTTTCTCACGCGAAAAGCATGGCCAATTGGTTGGTTATGAACGCATCACCCTAGTTTATAGACTATAATATATTTTATGCTCATTATAATTACTAACTACTTATTTTAATACAACGATATGTATGTAAGTCATGTTCACAAGTAAGAGCTATAAATAAATACTATATAGATAGAAAAATCCAGCATAGATGAGAATTTTTATTAAAAAAAATATCATATTCAAAATAAGGAAAATACTACGAGCGTTATAAACAAATAACGTGGTGTGGCATGAATTGAACTTGTTCAATGATTTGGGGGTCACTTGTAATAGTTCGCAAGTTTGAAATAAAATTGGGGAACAAGTCAAGCTTATTACAAGCCTCAATTTGACAATTTCGAAAGGCACATGGCCATGGTTTACCACCATTTTCAATTTGGTTGTCATTCCCTTTGAGACAGCCAACACCACTAAATTGCCAACAATTTCCAAGTTATACATATTTTCATATTATCATATACATTCCCATTCCCACCAATCTCATCAATTAATTGATTTATACAAAGAAAAAAACTTGTCTAAATAAATATAATTTTAAAAAAATGGCAAAACACATTAAATTAATTTATTATATTAAATAATCAAGCCATCATTGTACCCAAAAAAAATAATCATGCCATCCACATTCCACACTATATAAGCAACCAAAGAGCACAAAAAACAGAACAGAACAGAACCAAAGCAATAACTCCTACAAGCAATTTATAAGAAAATTGAAGATCATATTTTCTTCCACACCAAGTTTCAAAACATCGACCATTTGGCATCAAACCAAAACCAAATGGAAGAGGAAGAAATTTCTTCACCCTTCTGGCTGCAAAACAGTGGCGCCAACCGCCGCAGCCTCAGCCGCTCATACTCACTTTTCCTCAGCTCCGGCACTGTTATCATAGTCCTTCTAGTAATTGCACTTGCATTCATCTTAGTCATAGTTCCTACATTGCACTCTTTCACTTCCCACATTTTCAAACCTAATTCAGTCAAAAAGAGTTGGGACTCCCTTAACCTTTTGCTTGTTCTCTTTGCCATATTTTGTGGCTTCCTTAGCAAAAACAACAACAATGAAAGTCCACGTTCCTATGAAGATCAAAATCAAACTTTTTCAGACATGAACACACAAGAGTACGAGAAACCAAACCCAGAACCAGAAACAGAAACAGCACCACGTTTTTGGTATGAGTACTCAGAAGATAGAACTTCATATAACAGGTTGAGGAGTTTTAACTCCTACCCGGATCTCCGGCAAGAGTCTTTGTGGGTCGCCGGAGATGAACGGTGGCGATTTAGCGATGATACTCATGTTAACCGTTATCGTGGATTGGACTTAAACTTGAAAGAAGAAAAAGAAGAAGAAGAAAGCATCAAGGACATTGAAGTAAACACGTCTTTGAAAGGAAAGAACAAGAAGAAGCAAGGATCAGAAACGCATCAATCTGAAACGATTGAGAAAACAAAAAATAACACTGCTGCAGAGAGAAAGAATAAAAAGGTAATTGTAACGAAGGATGAGAAAATGCAACAATCTTTGAAAGGAAAGAAGAAGCATAGACATAAAAGCGTTGAAAATTTTCAGAACATTATAAATTCTGAACCTCCAATGAAGAAGAAGCATAGACATAAAAGCGTTGAAAATTTTCAGAACATTATAAATTCTGAACCACCAATGAAGAAGCAGCATAGACATAAAAGCGTTGAAAATTTTCAGAGCATTCTGAATTCTGAACCTGCTACTACTGTGCCTTCTTCTTCTTCTCCTTTTCCTGATTTGTTTTATTCTAAGAAAAACAAACAGAAGAAACTTAACTCTGTTTCGCCGTCACAACATCATGTTTCAGCTATGATTATGTCAAAAACAAAGGATGAGGATTTTTCTGTGATTACCGGTAATGAGTCGCCATTTAACTCAATACCTCCACCGCCTCCTCCTCCACCTCCGTTCAAGATGCCAGCATGGAAGTTCAAGGTGCAGGGTGACTTTGTTAGAATAGATAGCATTAGTAGTTCAAGTTCGGTAGATATAGATGAGGAAGTAGTGGAGTTACCAACCATTAGTGGTGAAGAACCTGGAATTGATCTATTGGTGTATCCAAATCCCAACCCCGGTGTTGATAACAAAGCTGGTAGTTTCATTGAAAGTTTCAGAGCTGGTTTAAGGATGGAGAAAATGAATTCTATGAAGAAGCAGGAGATAGGGAGGTCTAATCTCTATGATACCCTTCATCACCAGAACCATTAACAAAAGAAGAAGCTGAAAGCATTGTCTTAAGTCATTTTCAATTGATTTGTTTCTTAAGTGAATTGTTTTGTTCTGATGTATACATTGAATTCAAGTTCATATGAGTCAGAGTACTTCTCTTTTGCGAGAGGATTCTGGCTGGCATATATACAACTCTTGATTTTCTTTTTCTTTTTGCTGTATAAACATTTTTAGTGTTCTGTTTTTTTTCTTTTTTTGTCGTTGAGACCATATTCGTTACATACCACATCAAATTATACATATTATAAGGATTAATTTTTTTTTATTCAATTTCTTTGTAGATCGTTTGAATTTTATAACATCCTTCAAAATAATATATATTACCCAAACATATTTTTAGATTCATCTGAAAACAGGCATTCCTATTTAGATTCATATGTGAAGAAGGTTTGTGTAGTTTATAGTATTGCACATAGAAGCTGAGAAGTCTTAATTAAAATCGGTGTGACGTGCAAGGGAAGTTAAGGGTTTTATTCAATATCTCAAGTAAGATTCAATCCAAATGTTCCTTAGGGGAAAAGTATAGAATCCTCAACAATACAGTACTTTGCATTAGTTTATTTTCTTGTAACAAAGCTGATTATGTTGTTTATACCAACAAAAAAAAGTTGATTATGTTGTCAGATACGGCTAGGAACACAGGTGATTTATTTATTTTCAAACGGAAAGATATGTAAAATGTGGGGGGAAAAAGGTACTTCTGCTATTGTACTTTGTTTCGCTGCCAGATTAATCTTTAATTATTTTCTTGACTGACATTTTTCCGTACAAAAAACCTTCAACTACGCAGAGGGAGGTGGAGGAATGTTCCAAGACCAACTGATTTAAACTAACAGATTGCCTCTTCAAAATTCCAATAACTCTCAATTCAGTCAATTGTGATGAACATAATTTAAAGGTCTAAACTATGATAAGCAGAGAAATTGAAGGAACCTCACAATACAATATTCTCTCTGGTCTCATTTATAAGCAAAAAACTACTTTTTAAATTCATTGAATACCTAATGTATTTGGTATTCAATGAACCTAAAATGTAGTTTTTTATTTATAAATGTGACCGGAGAAAGTAATTAATTAGCAGACTAATGTAGAAGTTAGGCATTTGAAAATTATTCACGTTCCAATTTGTCGTTGCCTTGAATAACTTGTAACATGTACCCTTTGTTTGCAACTACACTTCTGATTAAAGATTTGTTCCGGTGTCCGACAACGACACTTGTGATTACATTGAATTATGTCATCTTCTCAAAATTTTATCGATGTCGACGTGTCAGTGTTATGTTCGGTGTCCGTGTTTGTTTCCGTACTTTATAGCTTGTATGCAAAAAAATATCTCCATGTTTCCCTCACCATTAAAACACTGATGTCAACTCAACAATTCAGTGGTCCCACCTTTATTGAGATCATAATTGCAAGGATTTGATTGTATTATGTTCTTCACGTTGGAGTCTCCTAATAAATGAGGCTAATAAATAGAGTTATCAATTTAATGGATTAGTATTTTGAGATGGATTCCTCCTTTGGATTAAGGCTCATTACATTGGCACTATTGTTGAGATGTCAACGTCAAGGAGAGTACCATCCACATAGGGTTCTAACATCTGACCAACAAAAAAAATTAGTAAAGTGTCACCAAGTGAAGAGCTGCTGCCTAGAACATCAGCTCTCCAACGTTTGAGGATTAGGTAGTTTCCCCTAATAAGTAGAGCTTATAAGTTTAAGGACTCTTCTATTTAATTGATTAGTCTTTTGGAATGGATTCTTACTTTGACCCAATGCTCATGAATTGGTGTTTATATTGAGAGGTCAAGATCGTCGACGTGAAGTAGACCAATAGAGGGTTATGGCCAACGAGGTGAAGTGTTGGAAGTGCAACCATCGAGGATGTCAGTTCTCAAATGGTGGTGCATTCTTATGAATCCCATATTAAAGAGTCTAATTTAATAAATGAGGCTTATAAGCCAAGGAATGCTCCAGCCTAATGGAGTAGTCTTTCGACACGAGTTCTCTGTTTGAAGATAGCAGATTGTGTGGAGTGGGGTTGCTTGGTAGTTCCCACAGGTACCTTAAGCCACAAGCATAAGACGCAAAAAAAAAAATTATCCAGGGTGAGGGCATTGATCTATATTATATTAATAATGCAGTAACAAAGCCAATGATGAGCATTCCTCATCTTATCCAATTAATTTCTAAGGGAGCTACAAAATGCTCAACAAAGATAATCTACAACAAATCCAGCATGCTTTCTCAATATTAGAGTGCAGCATGCATATAGAATGCAAGTAAATCATCATAATGAAGGAAAAGCTAATACAAAAGACAACAGAATGCCTAAAAAGTAAACAAGCAGCAAGGACACAGGAGCAAATCCAGCAGTGCTAAGTGCTAACCTAATGATACTTTGGAGCCTTGCTTTGCAAATACTTGGACAAAACATCCATAACAGACCCAAAATCCGCCTTGACCTGCGTTGGAGGATTGGCAAATTGGCAAGCCAAATCTTTGATACCCTTTGAATGGTAATCAATTTTGGACTGAGTAAACTTCAACCCATGTGCAGTACTCACCACGACAGTCCTATCAGTAGGTTTAATAACCCCACTATTCCGGAGTTTAAACAAAGCAGTCAAAGCAACACCAGTGTGAGGACAAGTAAACATCCCGGTCGAATCAGCTTGAGCCATAGCATCCATCAACTCCTCCTCGGTAGCTTCCTCCACAATCCCATTACAGTTCTTCAAAGCATGAACAGCTCTATCAATTGAAACCGGATCACCAATCTGAATAGCAGATGCAAAAGTAGTCTGCGCCCTCACCGCCTTAAACTCTTTCCACCCTGACTTAAAATACAAATACAAAGGATTCGCATTGGCAGCCTGAGCACAAACAAGCCTTGGAATCCTATCCACAAGACCTAACTCTCTACACATATGAAACCCTTTATAAAAAGCATAAATATTTCCAAGATTCCCACCCGGCACAATAACCCAATCCGGCACCTGCCAATCAAACTGCTGCAAAATCTCAATGGCAGCCGTTTTCTGTCCTTCAAGCCTCAAACTATTAAGCGAATTCGCCAAATAAATCGGCAATTCAGCAGTCACCTCTCTTATCAACTGCATACACCCATCGAAATCAGTATCAATGCTAAGAACAAAAGCACCATTCGCAATCGGTTGAACCAATTGAGCAATTGAAATCCTATTAGCAGGAAGGAAAACAATCGAAGGTATCCCCGCCGATGCACAATAAGCCGACAAAGCAGCCGAAGTATCACCCGTCGAAGCACAACCAACACCAACAACAGGACGGTTCATTTTTCGAAGCCGGTTAACTTGACTAACAAGCACAGTCATACCCAGATCCTTAAAACTACCAGTATGACTAATACCACAATGCTTAACCCACAAATCACTCATGCCTAGAAACTGTTTGCCAAAACGCTCAGCCCAAAAAAGATTAGAATTACCTTCAAAAGCACTAACAATATCATCATCATCGATTTCGGGCAAAACCCATTCCTTTTTGCTCCAAACACCAGAGCCATAAGGCCATGTAGTTTTACCAACACGTGAATCGAAGAGGTTACGCCAGTAAGCGCCGTCGAATTTCTTCAAGGCGGTGAGGTCGTGTTGAACGTCGAGAAGGTCCCCGGATTGAGATCGGTAGACGATCTCGTCAAGAGAGTAGGATTCGGTGGAAGATGGATCGGCGTTGAAAGGGACGTATTTGGCGGAGAAGAGATGTTGGGAGACGTTTTTGCGACGGGCTTCGTCGCGGATGTTTTCATCGGCGGGGCGGCGGGTGGTGGGAGGGGTTGGAGTGGGAGTAGGTGTGGGGGTGTTGTTTTGAGTGAGGGGGTGTGGTTGTTGTTGGGATTTGATAGTGAAATGAGTGGGTTTTGGTGATATGGGAAGAGAAGAATAGGGTTTGGTTTTGGTGTTGAGAGAGAAAGGTGAAGATTGGAACAGAGATGTTGTTGAAGAAGCCATGGAATGGAATGGAATGAGTGAGTCTCTGAGTGTGTTTGGTTTTAATAGTTGTTGTAACTTTGCAACTTGCGAGCCGCCGCGCTTCTCATCATTTTATTTTTTAGTACAAATGAAATGCAATCATGTCATCGTTTTTTTTCTTTCAATAATTTCAATTCACTTCCCTTTTATATACAATCAAAATAAATAACTTTTTAAATAAAATTGTGTAATTATTACTTAATCAAAAGTTAAAATTTATATTTTTAAGATAAATTTTTTATTTATAGTTTCTTTAACCATTGTCCTGAGCCCACTGGTTAGTAAGACCCAAAAACATTCACTTCCTTACCGGTGACTATAGTTAATAAAAGTACTTTAATAAATAATAAATGGTCATGTTAACCGGTGCTCCGGACACTAGTTAAGAAAGTTAAAAATAGATTTTTTTTCTTTTATTATAAACAATAACCTTTTGACTTTCATAAAGTGGAACATTCCACTTTTCATCATTTTCCAATGCGAAATTTCTATATTTATCTCCTTACTCAAAAATGAACGAGGAGCTTTTGTAAAAGAAATAGAAAGAAAAAAGGGAAAAACCCCATCACCTAAACATGTATGTAAAAAAACTAAACTTCAAAATTATAAAATGTCATTACGATTCTAGACTATCAAGTAATTAGGTCCAAGACTCGATTGATCAGGCTTTCATCCATCACTAATCACGAGAGCACAACCATTTGGACTCAAGGTGTTTGGTAAAAATAAGCGATAAGCTAGTTGATAGCTGATGACTTATAGCTGAAAAGCTAGCTTATTAAAATTAAAAGTGTTTGGTAAAATTAACGATTGAAGTGACTGATAAATATAAAATGACATAAAAAAAACATGCTTGTTTAATTTATAATATATATATATATATATATAGTTACTAACATACACCCACCTAAAAACACTAAGGTACAAGTTAGCAACCTACACCCACTTGATTATCTACACTCATTTTTATAAGTATTATTAAGGTGCAAGTTAGCAACCTTCACTAATTTACACCCACTTTCATCATTCCAAATATTGTTTCCTTAAAAGTTTGTATTTATTACATGTTTCGTACCTTAAGCATGTCATTGTCTTTTTTGTTTATTTTTCAAGGATCTTTTTTAAGCTAGTTACAAAATTGCATTCTATTTAAAATTAATTAGAATATAATAAACAAAGTGCAGCTTGCTAACTTGCACCTTAGTGTTTTTATGTGGACGTAAGTTAACAGCCCCATATTATATATATATATATATATATATATATATATATAATTTTTTTTATTACTTAATGTATTTCTTTTTAAAGATTTAAATATATTTTTATCTCAAATGATAAATGTATATATGAATTCAATCGATATTTTTTATTTAACTAAACTTGCTTCACTATTTATCGTAAATTTTATATAAAGTTATTTATTAATGAACTATTAGTAACATGTTTTTGTTTTATATTCTTTCAAACAAAAAACAAATCTTTGTTTATTTAAGGAACATGTTTTAATACAAATGTGTAAATCTTTCAAAATGCCAAAATTTCTAATTCTGTTAAATTGATTGTAACAGGTGAGGAACACTTGCCACTTCCCTCCCAAAAAATACTGGGCGCAATACTGGACGATGCATGTACAGTACATGAGGATGCACGACAATATGGGTAAACGTGGACAGTTAACCACAAGAATGTGGGTGTTTTTTTTATTATAAAAAAATAAAATAAAATAAATAAAAGGTTAAAATTGGAAGAAAATATAAAAAGCTACAAGCTAAAAGCTACTTGAAATAGCTTTTCAAAAAATGCTATAAACTAGTGGGTAAAGCTTTTTACCAAACACATCTTATTCTATCAAAATGAGCTTATAAGCTAGTCCAACAAGCTATAAGCTAGCTTATTTGTGTTACCAAACACAGCCTCAGTTTTATGGTTTTGGATGCAGATTTTCTGCAATTTGCACGTTGTATTGCACATGTCTTACCTTGTTCAGGTGTTCTTTAGACATACATATACGATGTCTAGGCTACTACTATTTACCTGTATCTACAGTCAAAAGGGACTATAGAAACAGAGATAGCAAAATGTCATTCCTTCATTTGGTGCAACTGTCGTTTAACATTAATTTCCATAAACATTAAGGTGGCCAGGACTAGAGAAAAGACTTGGGCTTTTCCCAGCCAACAATGTTTCAACTACGGATAAATACATATAACAAAGAAAGCATAAAAACGAAACCTATGTCTCAAACTACATAAAAACTATCCACCAATGCGTCTAGAAAGAAAAGCATATTAACCGGATCAGTGAAGACTCCAACAAAGTTTTGTATGTGATTGAAATTTTACTAGCGAGCTCTCTTGTTACTGCTGCATGATGGGCACTTGTATTGCTTGATATGCTCGGCACGAGCAGGAGTGATCTTCACACATTTTCCATGGAACCACTTCTCGCAGATGTCGCAGCAAATCCAGAACTCATCAGCCCCATTACTATCACCACAAGCCCCGCAAGTGGCTTCTCCCTGTTCATCATCATCCTGCTCTTCCAGTTCTTCCTCCTCATCTTTTGGCAGTAATGCCGCTTTTGGTTGTCTGCTCTGAGCTTCAGGAGCCCGCTGCTCAAACAGTAAACAATCATAGATAAGAACGTGGACTATCTCAGAATTATAACAGAACACAACACAAATAAGATATCAATTAGATATTCTTAACCTTCCACGCAATTTTGCATTGAAAGTATGAAAACATAACTTATTTGGAAGTGGATCCTCTCATGTTGAAAACTCGTGCATATCTCATCATTATTAAGTGGTGCCATATCATAGTTGGTGGAAACTTTTGAAGGGAGATAGATGTACACGATTTTATTATGAAATTTCAACACGAGATGATCCATTTCCAACCAAGCAAACATATCATTAACAGGGTGACTTCAATCATATGCTTCTAAAACAATAATGTGATACTATACTTATCCACAATCTAAACCCGAAATTCAAAATGACAATAAAGAAAATGATATAACATATTAGGATGTTCTACTCTCCTCTACTCTCCTCTTTTATTTCTGCATAACTTACAAGTAGCAGTTCAAGTGTTATGCCATAACTATTTAGTCCAAATTCCATCTTACAAGTACAAAGCTTGCAACAATTAACAAGTGCAGCCCATATATTCATCATACTTCACTTTCATTTGAATGTATAAGCAATGTCAAAACAATTGCCGAATAACCAAAGCTTAAGGTAAAGTTCTTACATTATCACCAAAAGGTAACGAAACACCAAAGTATTTTTAGACTCAGATTAATAAAGGAGGGGACAAACTGTAAACTAGTTCAAAGATCAACACAGATTGTTTACAACATTGGTAACTTTATACTAAAGAATCTTTTCATTTTGGTCTTGCTCAAAGAAACCAATTAAACTAGTTGCTCCTTTACTTTATACACTTGAAAAATGCCTTAATTTTAAAGAGGGATTCTACCTATATACACTCTACACTTGAAAAACCATAGACAGATAGATGAGAACACAGACTAAACAATCTACATACCCATTATAGGATAAACCATAGACAATACATGGAAGATAACCATGGACAAAAGACAATACATGTAGAGTTTGTTAGGATAGATAGCTATTATTATTATTTTAAACGGGGTTTCTACCTATAAACAGTATAACACTTGAAAAACATTCTCAGTTTTACACTGCGATTCAGATAGACAAATATATATGAACAGATGTATATATTTGTGATGAATGTTTGTCAAGAATTATTTACCGCTTTAGAACTGGACTTAGATTTGCTGCCACTGTTGTTTGAGACTGAAGACTTCTCTTTGACTTGTTTCTTTGCAGCACCAGTAACAACTTCAAATACCGTTGGCAGTTCATTGATCAAATTGAATAGACGTTTCCTGCATCACAAATGGCAAATTAGGACAGGATGGATGCATGATAAAATGCATGTGACACTAACAAGTATCCAAAACAAATACACAGATGATTACATTATGACTGAAAGAGCATCAATTTTGGCTGCTAAAGAAAAACCACTTGATAGGGATCTTCCATCACATGATAATCAATATACAAGTCCAACTTTTCCGTCTTGCACTATCTTAAAACGAGTCGAACTCAGCAGATAAAAGCCTGCTATAGAAATGCTGCCATGTGTGATGTGACTAAGAGGTCATAGGCTCAAATCGTGGAATCAGCCTCTTGCAGATGCAAGGTAAGGCTCCCCTTTTTCAGGAAAAAAATGGTATACATTTTTTTCTATGCTTCAACATCTGTCTCCGTGTTGGGATACTGCCTCAACAATAATTTATAAGCAAATAAAATTGCAAATCAAGGCTGATGCTAGGAAGCAGTTATAAAGTGGAGACAATTGCTTCATGCTAGACAATAAAAATCTTATTCAACAAGGGTGTAAAGAAAATCCAACAAAACGATGACTAAACAAACTTAATGATAAGAAGAGTATAATCCAAACTACTGCCTTGATTTAACATACTCATCCTGAACAAACTTTTTCACGAGTTGACATCAGATAAAGATAGTTATGCTTCGAGTAATATATACCTGTCAGCTTTATCAAATCCAAATCTGGCTCCAAAGTAGAATGCAAGGGAAAGTAACCATGTATCACTGTGAACAGCAACTAAGGCTAACCAGTCTTTCTCTTGCATTCCATCCCTGGCAAAGTTGATGCCCAGCACAGGCTCAGGAATCTCTGGAGGAACTTCTTCAACAGGTAAATTCACTTCCCAATTCTCATTAAGCAATCCATACAAGCACAAATTCTCCTTTTCTGAAAGAATACAACAGATATGAAAACTTGTATATGGAATAAAGTAGCCACAAATGAATGCAATTTAATATGGATCAAATAATTTGTAACATTTACAGTATTTATATCGCAGGCAGTTTAAATCAAGAGTTTAATGGATGTGCACTGTTAGTGTAAAGTTATTTTATACCGATGTCCAATCACAGATCTTCAATCTGCATTATCATCTTTGGCAGTTTTTAAGTAGTTATGTAATTCTATGTTGTGTTGGCAAGTTGTGATTGGTTGCCAGTGTAAAACAAAGTTACGCTTACAATACATGTTCCATGTTCTCTTAATTTAAATCCACTCTATCTTCACCTCTGAATAAAATTAACACCCAGCCCCAAGAAATTTAGAGAAGTATCAAGCATTCTATATAATCCTACCAGACTGCACTACCGATGGTGTATCAGACGTAAGAATTAAGATTCTCCAAAAAAGTCAATAATGAGATTTCCAATCACTGACTTTATGTGAAAATATGCACCATACGAATCACTAGTGTGTTACTCTCTTCCTATAGGCTATTATATAACAATGACTTTATGTGAAAATATGCACCATAAGAATCACTAGTGTGTTACTCTCTTCCTATTGGCTATTATATATCAATTATATATCAAAAGTTTACAACAAGCTTGCATACCGTATGCAACTATTTTAAGGGCCTGTTTGGATAAACAACACATTTGCAGCTAATAGCACATACACTTATCATGATAAGCGCTTATGTATAAGCTTAAAAAGCTATTTTTATGGAAAATGGTAAAATTAAGTTAAATTGTTTTTGTATATGCTATAAAATGTTATCAACTTATGAAAATAAGTTGAAAAAAGCTTGTAAAAATGTCATAAGCTGTTTTCAAAACTTCTCCCAAAGAGTCTCACAAAACTTATGCCAGTAGATAAACTCAAATAAGCCAATCCAAACAGGTCCTAAATCATATAAAAACAACAAATTTTGCATTATAGGCTTATAGCCGCAATGACTCATAAATAAAAGGCGGCTGAAAAATCTCCTACATCAGAACTCAAAGCTACAAGTAAGGCCATAAAGAACAATGAATTACCAATTAAAATACACAACGCATCTAAATTATTACACAAATCAGTGATACCAATTGCAAATAAGTAAAATAAATATGTGAACCCTAAAAGTGGCGGAAAATAAAATAGCCTTCAAATGTAAGCAACAAAATGAAATTCATAATTTTTTTTAGAGAAAGAATTGAAATTAAACTAACCAGGATCACATTGTCGGTAAAAATCTTCAACATCTGCAACAACATAACAACAAAACCAAACATTTTAGTACAAAAATGAATAAATTTCAAAAACCTTGATATGAAATTGAATTAAAAATCCAAAATTTGTAGATCAAGCAAGGAAATGAAAAACCCTTTTGCCAAAATTCAAAAAGATTGAACAAGAAATTATACCGACGGTTAGGGCTTTGATGATTCCAGTTCTTCGGCTCTTGAAATCATCAAAAATTTGTTCAACGGTGCGACTTCGACCTTCCATTGTTCAATTCGATTGAATGGGTTATGGTTAAGGGTTTCGTCGTCACACTCAATTCAAATTCAACAAAGATTGAAAACGATGCCGTTTGGATTAGGGTTTTTTTTCGCAAGAAATGAAACTCACACGAACAAAAAAACACCAAAAAAAAAACTGTTTTTAAAAGAAAAACTGAGACAAGACTCAGAGAACAAAACAAGACACAACGCAGGTTTTTCTTCGAGGTAGTGCCTTGTTTGTGGATTTTATATTCACGCACGGATTGGGATCCTCTGTGTTTGCCTTCACTGTAATAATCAGATTATGATGACGTGATGGACGGTCATTAGAAGATTCTGAATTCCTAAAATAATCTTGTTCTACGATGATTGGATAAATTTTATTTCTCATGTGTTTAAAGGGTAATAGTCATTTTCTTTTCAATATTGTGCAACGAGTAACTACAATAGTCCATTAATGTATTGAAATTTTAACGTAAAAGACTATTTTGACTAACATAGTGCATAATCAGATACAATCATGTGGTCGATGTGTTTTTTTTCTCTCTCTCTCTATCCAAGATTCTGTTATACAAATTCAACAATCATGTAGTCGATGTGTTCACAATTGTCTGATCTTAATAGAATGACTCAAGTTAAAGTTCAAAATATATAACAATGCATTTTTATGGATTGTCGGACAAAGATCATATGATTCTGAACACGTCAATAATGTCATGATATAGGTGTTGCATGTTGTGCAATGTGGAATCATCTTGTACTTGTAGGATAAACCAGAATCCAAAGAAAAAGTTCTTGCAATGTGATAACTATACGAAGCTTAAGAATATCACCACAACTCTCATAAAGAAGAATGATGCAATGCAGATGAAGAAAAGACTAATTTAATTGAATATTCATTAATGCTTTGTTATAATGTCATGGATGCGGTCCCTCATGATTCAAGCTCCGTTGTTGAAACTAGTGACCTCAATCCCGCAAGCAAAAAATTGATTGCAGTCAATAATTTGCCGCAATCATGATCGTTGTATCGTGATCAGACGATTTAAATTTCAAACTTGGTATTTTATGTTTAAAATATAAATAAATCGAAATTTGCATTAAAATATGAACCATCCCTGCCAATCTCAATCCAACTATTACGATAGAGTCACACACATGTCAAATCCCCATACAATATACATCAAATCAAAGATGTGTCGAATTCGAAGAAACTCCGTTCTTCCAGTAAAAACAACAAATAAAGTCACAATAGATTCCAGCATTAAACTTAGAAAAGCATTGTTTTTGACAAGTCATTGCTTGTGATTTTTGCCTAAACAATAGGCTACACAATACGTAATAAAGTATGATGAAAAATTAAGATTATCAAACGGTAAGACATAAGTAAATATGAGCCAAGGATGACTTCCCAGTGGTAGAGATTGGAGAACACAATCAAATAGTGGTCTTCATCTGATCTGAACGATGAAGACGAAGAATAACCACCACAATGATGTGTTCTACAAGTCTCTCACATGCGGACGGATAGCCGGCGTTGATTCGCACCAACATTCTTGTCAGATGTATAATCCTGCATGTTCCTTCCAGTCTGAGGTGAAGGGTAACTGCATAACCTGAACTCTAACTCCTGTTGCTGCTGAAACATTTCACTCCTGTTAGATCCATATGCGACATCAGGAGCATCGTCTCTGTAGTTTTGAACCTGATCATGCATTTTAGATTCTGACATATTTCCATTCAAATTCAAACAAGTATAGCTGGTGGAAACATTTTGGCCATGGTTTGACGAATCAAGCTTTGATTCTTGGAGCTTTTTAGCATTGAGAAAGCGGCCACCGGCACCTCTAGCTCTCTTTAATGCATGTACATGTCGGGACTCATGAAGATATGGCTGCAGAACAATACTGTTAGTGCGGTTGGTTTAAAAGAAATTTTATGTTATAGAAGAGACAAAACAGAAATGCTTGTGTGCTTACTTTACGATCCTTAATGAGTTTGTTATGTGCTTCAAGTTTTGCCCGACACTGTCTTCGCCTCATAATAGCATGGTACTGCTTTGAATTCACATATATGGGTTCTTCTGCCATGTCAGATGGCAAGGGAATTCGGACAGAAGCAGTTTCCATTAGCTGGCCCTGAAGAAGCTGGTCATAATTTGATGACATGATGCTATAAGCCTGTAACTAGCAACAAGTGTCAGTTTTCAGTCATAGCTATGGCTCGAGTTGGAGAACTAATTCATCTCAAAAGAAATCTAAAGAATTGAAGCTGAACTAGTAGTCCCTCTGCTCTCAAATATAAGGAAAAAAACAAAAAGTTTTGATGAAATCATGATTTATGAAAGCCGTAAAGGACTAGACATCGACAGAGAGCACGGATGATTGAACAGTCCATTTAGAGGAACAAATGAAGGTATAAACAAGATGTACCGGCTGCAACATCTACTCCTAACATCTATTTACAAGTTTTTTTAAGGATTTGATCATAATCATAATTCATTCAATTTTAAAAGGAAACTGCATACAATATTAATATCAATATCAACATGCTTGAGTGGAATATGGTAACACAAATAAACCGTAATTAAAAGAGATAAAAAATCTTTAATACAAATTACCTTATATTGTTGGCCATATGAAGCAGAAAGTAGGCCATTGTAGCATGGATCAGCAAAGTGGAGTGCAACATGCGCCTGAAACCCAAAATTTTGAGAAAAGTGTCTGCATATATGTTCCATACTTCCATCCACTAGAACATAGATATATATCTGCTTACAAGTGATTGGCTGTGATCCACAGGTGGAGGATGGACGGCCAGATTTGGACTCCCAATAGATGATGACCCGAGGAGACATCCCATATTGTTCTCTTCGGTTCTCTTAAATGTTGAACCAGTAGAAGAACAATGCTGGAAAGGAATTTGACCTAGTATCCAACACAGAGCAAATACTAATCAATATGGGGGTGTGGCTCCGCTTTTATTGATTCGCTTATGAGGAGCTGAATTCTCAATATGAGTTATGAAGTAACGTGTCAAGGTATTTCGTTATTTTGATTGAGCCATCTAAGACAAATTCCAATTTTATAAGAAAAACTTGTATTATTATATGGATGACAACTTTTACCAATATATAGCTAGTGCTAACCAATGAGGTAGGTTTACATAGGATCATAATCATATACTTCTATCTATTACTTCATTTTGTTTCAATCACCATAAAAAGCTATGAAGAACAGACATCCATACACAGACACTGGACATTGCCACCAGTAATAATTTAAGAAATAGAAGTAATTGAATGTAACTATGTGAGTCGGTGCCGTTTGGACACAAACACGTGTCTCACACCAGAGACACCTTTAATTTGAAGTGTCGGTGCTACATAGGTACAAGTACTACTGCAGCTTCACAATAGGAGATATATGCAACAGTAACATAACAAAATGAGAAAACACCAGTTGACAAGCACGGAATCACACCAATAGAGTGTTTCAATTCAAATACCTGATTGTGATGAGCCAGTTGATTGAGTTGAAGATGAATCCTGTTCTTGAAATTGAAAACTCAGTGCTTTACTGTTGTGGCATTCTTGTGGCAGATCTTCCACTTTGAAGCTCAAACTTTTGGACATGGATGTTTGGTGTGATGGACATCCAAAAACATGAGCAGAGTCTTTCTCACATAAGCACTTCATATTTTACCTCTAGGAATAACAATCCATTTACCTTACAAATAAAATGAAAAATAGATATATGAGAAACCTGGATCTAGCTACAGCTTTCTCGTGGACTCCTGCCAGATTGCTGTTGCAGTATCTTAAATCAAAATACGAACTTTTCTAGAGGTCGGATTAACACAAGCATACCACATAAAAGAACACTATATCCATGTTACTAACAGGACAATAAAGAAATAAAATTGTATGAGCAAGTCTATACAAAATCCCCTATGAGTGCCACCGGAGTCTAGCATAGGTGGTTGGTGTAAACCTGGGATACCGAGTTCAATTCCTAATCATAAAAAAGTCCCTATGAGTTAATTGGAAGAACTTTCATAGAGGATTAGAAGAACCATGGATTAACATTTCAACCCTGGGATCAACTTAACTTTCATTATCCATACAAAAAACTACATAGTGTGCTTCAACAGAATCAATAATCCAATTGCAAAATAAAGAGGAAATTATTTGTTTAATCAAAGATTAAGCTAAACCTCAGGCAAGGAAATTATTTGTTTCCCTTTTCATTTTGGTGTCAAAAAGGTAGACAAACAAGAAAATGACAATTTTTTTTGGTATATAAGCAAAAGACACATGGAATAAACTCAATTGAACATTGAACATAGAGTACAAATGAATGAAAACATAAGGAATTCTTTCCCAATTGAAGTTTAACACTTTTCACACCTGAAATGGAAAGCTTACTATAAATGTTAAATTCCAAGAATATACACACAGAACAACAAATCAATGCTAAAAATAAAAATAACCTATTGTATTAAGTACCAACCATCAGCACATAGAAAACATGCAAAATAAAAAACAAAATTTATTCAAGATCAGTTCCATCATCTTAAGCTAAAAATTCTATATTTTCATTGATTCACAAGTATGTCAAGTAAAGGGTAAACATAAAA
>Ga0228710_1001798_pt1 | contig 32935 bp, 18 predicted proteins | sample MedpolnodulmetaG_FD_177995 | JGI IMG/M metagenome (GOLD analysis project Ga0228710, IMG submission 177995) | Root nodule microbial communities from Medicago polymorpha collected in Santa Monica, California, United States - pink nodules | ecosystem: Host-associated > Plants > Roots > Nodule... | reverse complement strand
TTACGTGAAGTTTTTTTTTTTTTTTTTTTCAAGGAATATTACATGAAGCTTTAAATAAGACTTTGTAATTTAAAAAATACCCATATTATATCTTAGTAATTTGATATTTTTTTTATTTTTGACTTTATAATATACACAAAATTAGAAAAGTGATCTAGAAGTTGAACTTTTCGGCAAGGGTCAGATTTATTATGAATTTTTTAATAACCAAAAACACAAAAAAAAACACTTAGAAATTGAGTTATGAGTTAATTGTTTTTAGAGACTTTTACAAAAATAAAAAAGATATGCAATGTTTCATAGAAATAAGAGTTGGTTGAATTTTCAACCAAAACATGTAAAATTGTAATTTTGTTTCGAGTAAGCATACACTCGCAGGTTAAATTTTGTTCCTTGTATTTATAGGCCTGGTTAGAGAATCATAAGAACCATCACCATGAAATTTTGGAGTTTTTAAATGATGGATGAATTAATTATGAATTGTGTAAGAAATTCATAATTATGGGGAACGGAAATTCATAAATAATCCTTCCCTTGTCAAAAAAATTATTTTTTGTGGAAAGACATATTTCAACCTCTCGGTCACTTTTCTAGACTTGACGTATTTTAAAGGGTAAAAAATTTTAAAAATCTCAAATTACATGGGTGAAATGCATGTTTTTTATTTTAGAGGTTCATTTGTTAGACTTTGTATATATTACATGGTCAATTTGAAAAGTTAATCCAAAAAAATTACTAAAATACAGATTATTATCAAAGGGTTGAGTCTAACGGAATAGATTATACTCTTACGACGTGATCAAATCGCAAAATATGACGAGCATTCTCTCTTCTTTTCATATAGTATACTCCCAATTCCAATAAAGAAATGAATTAAAATACAAATTGTTCTCTAGGGATTGAGTCTAATGGAATAGGCTATACTCTTACAACATGGTGAGTAAAGGTTTGGATTTCATGTTCCCGTGAATGAACATAACTCAGTTGATAGAGAAATTGTTATATGTAAGAAGGGTTCAAACTTCGAATTCCATATTTATTCACCTTAAAGGATGAAGTTTTTAGTCACTAAATTATTTGAAGAAAAAAAAGTTTGAATTTTAACTGAAAGAGATAATCACATTTAGTGTGCGACACACCTCAAATAATATTACCTCAAATGAAAGAAATATGGGAAAAAAATTGTGTTAAAATTATAACATATCCAACTATAATATACAAAGTCATTTATATAAAATGATAAATGTCCCATACAGACAGCTCAGTTGGTAAGTTGAGGGACGCCGAAAAATTCTAACCAAGAGTTCCACGGATCGAAACATAAAACTAACATAACTAATAATTTACTAACCACTAATCTAACAACTAGCTTTTTGCCTAATTTGATTTCATCAACTCGCAAATCGCAACACAAATCTTTAATAAATCTCACCAAGTTCATGTCTCTTGTTTTCCTTTTCTTTTTGCATGTTTGTATGGATTTTTTTCCCATTGCTTTGGTGTCTAAAGACCGAAATCAGATTTTTGGTTGTCAAGATCTTCCCACATTCGATGTATTTGTGATTGTTGGATCGAGATCAAACAATTCAGATTTTAATGTAAATTTTAACTTTTTCAAAAACAAAAATTTTAGATTGTTTGATTTCGATTCAACCATCAGTGATACATCAAATGTGTGAAAGTCTTACCAACGAGGGTTCATGGTCCCTAATGACCTGCATATCAGTCAAATACTCATGTTCTCACTTTATTCACTAGCTTCTTAGTGCTAAGCTGCTAACTATCTAATATTTATACAAACTTTTCACCCAACTTTAAACCAAAATAAATTTTCTAATTACAATCAATCAAAATATTTATTAACTGGCTTATATCTTTCCCAATTGTTTTGATGCAAAATTATATGTTGGTTAATATATATGATCTATTTTGCGCAATGTTGGAAAATATATCACAATTTATTTGATAAATAAATAGATGAATTTAATTTAATTTACAAATGTAACCATTAAGTAAATGAAAGAAAAAGGGATCTAATTCAGCAATAAAGGCGTGTTTGATTTGGAAGGGAAGTTGGAAAAGAGTAATAGGTAAGAGAGAGTTTGAGAAAAGAGAAAAAGAAGACAAATAAAGAAGATTTGATGTATTGTTTGGTATAAGACAAATAAGAGAGAAATAAAAGAGAAAGAAGTATTTTTATTTTTTTTAAAAAAGACAAAAATAATTTTAATAAGACAACATTATAATTTATGATTAATTAAAAAACTAATGATATATTAGACTTTTTTATTTTCTTCCCTCTTTGTTTTCAGTTTTGAAGAGAAAACAAAAAGGTATGGAGCCTATCTTTTATTCTTCTCTCTTCTCAATTTTTCTTAAGAAATCTTCAACTTTTTTTATCTTTCTCTACAAAGGTATTTCCGGTATGCACTGCTTTTCCAGAAAACTTATATAAAGTCTACCCCGTTTACAAAATGTCTCCGAACATCTTTATAAAGTTTTCCGGTATGTATAATTTTCTCAAAAAAACTTATATCAAGTTTTCCGATTGGTCTTTTTTTTTTATTTTCTTTAAAACCGAAAAACTATATAGTAAGTTTTCGAAAAAAATTATTTAAAACGGAAATATTGAAGTGAATTTTTTTTCAAACCAAAAACATTTGCATACCGAAAAACTCGTGTGATGATGAACTCATAGGTTACATGGTAAATTTTCATGCAAGCCAACAATAATTCACTTCCTAATTCTAGAGCTTCTTTACATGGTAAAATTTTCTGAAAAATATTTACAGAAAAAGCACAACTTTTATTCCATCCGAGAGTATATTTTCGAACAAAAACATGAAAATCTATAACCTCTAATCAAAAGGGAAAAGGGGACAAGAAATTCTCTAAATTGGATTTTGAAAAGGACATTATTCAAATATATATTGAGGATCCAATAACATATACATTTCAATAAATATATGAACAGTAATGTATTTTGACAACAAACTAGAATATAGTAAAAGTTTCAAAACTAACGAATACAAGAGGACATAAGCTATTAGTATTGAGTACTACTCACAAGAACTGTAATAATCTAACTAAACTTGTATGAACCTTTAACAACTAAATAGTTCTATGTACATATCTGTGTCAAATCCTATAATATGTTATGTTCAGTTTCTGGATTCAGATTTGGCTTCGGTACCACGCTTTGGGTACAAAGATCCCACAGCTGGCACTTCAGCATGTGAAGATACCATTGCTGAAAGAGGTTGGAAGTTTGTATTTCCAACAAACCAATAGAGAGCCCATTTCAAATTACAGAGTGTGTACTTCAGTGCTTTCGTCCAATTTTCCTGCTTATTGAAGCTTTGGGTGATGGAATAGTTTTCAACTTTGTCATTATCAATCCTACAAACCAGCACAAGTATTTGTCATTCTCACTCAATGCTACAAACTAACACAAGATAGTCATAGACTTGCACAGGTCGATAAATGATTCTCATAGCATGGTATATATAGAGATAAATATGTAAGACCACCTAATACGATAAACATCAAAAAGAAAAAGGCATCTTTTATTTTAATATGAAAGAAAAAGGCATCTTTCAACTTGTGAGAAAGAGGAAACGAATTTTTTAAAATTTGTACTGTTTGGTTTAGTTAGGGAAAGAGGAAAGAGATAACTAAATAAATATGTGCATCTTTGAACTAATAAATATATTATATGCAATGATACTTCTTTTGCACCATATGTAATAATGCTTACTTATAAGGTAACTTGAAACATTTCTCTGGTGGTATGTTGTTCTCTTGATCCTTGGACTTGGCAAATTCTGCGAAATCCTTGAGGCATGCTAAAAACAATGTCATTGCTTTATCATAGCGAGTGCTCCAGAACAAGTTGACTGGACCAAACCTGCAAAACCGTAGCCATTAATAATGGCATGGTAGACAAGTTTAACAACAATTCTAAAGGCAACAAGTTCTCTGTATCATTTTGTCTGCCACATTGTATATTATTACGACTCAGAACACCAGCCTCAATATCACCACAGGCATACAGAACCCAAGCCAGGGCAAAGGCATAGCCCTAATGCAACATTTTATATTATTACAACTCAGAACACCAACCACAATATCACCACAGGCATAAAGAACCTGAGCCAGGGCAAAGGCACGACCCTAAATATTTTAGAAACAGGATCAATGCACGATATTTATGATTTTCGCTCAACTTGAGCCATATACTTGAGAAAAAGTAATACATCATAAATACAATTACAAAAGTAGAAACAGAATGCGCACTTACAGCTCATAAGTACTGTTGCTGGTGTCTGTGATTCGAGGGTAGCTACCCATAGGAATTATTTTTATTCGATATCTAAAAAGTAATGAGTTAAGGGCATGTTACAAACCATTCCCAATAAATTATATATAAAATGTAAAATGAAATGTGGACACAAAAGCAAATACCATCTTGTAAGTTTCACTTCATGTAAAATTTCAACTCAACTAGATACCATCTTGTACTAACGTAGAGTAAGAAAATCAACTAAAATAATTCCAAATTAACTGTGATTGGAAAATTAGTTCATCTGCCACCATATTATATACTGTCTAGAAAATAATAAATTTGAATTAGACTTAAATGTTCATGTAGTGCAATTCAACACAAGTGACAACACTTAATAAACTTTGGCTTGACTACCATACAAGATTTTAACAAGTAAATATTTTGCCTATGAACCATGAAGACAATGACCTCTGCCTTCTTAAAATCATTCATTATTACGATTTTTTCATGTATCTATCACTTGCAAAAATATAAGAAAAAATCAACTTCCCTCAAAAAAAAAAAAAAATCAACTTAATTAGCAGATGATTTCAATCACTATAACTTGGTATCCCAAGCACTTATTACATTGAGACATAAGAGAAATTCTATCATATTAACAGTACTAACTACTAATCTGATATACTTAATGAAAAAAGGATACTGAAACTTTGGTCGGAAATACTGGCACATTGTATGCAGAAGAAGGCAAGCTTGGCCCCAGGCAGCATTTATCTCATCCCATTCCACCTAAATGTTTCAAAAATCAAGAATAGTATACATCATATCAAAACAGTAAATCTCAAACTAGAAAGAAAAAGGTTCAAGATTAAGAACAAAAGAGGAGAAAATTCCTCAGGATAAAAAATTATAACCACATCAAATGAGAGAAGGATAAACACAGCTACACTACAATTTATTTTATGAAGGAAATTGCAAAACATGGCACACACCATGAAGTTGAACATGTCATCAGTTAGTTATCCATATACATTTATATAAATAAGTTTAATTTACGCACCTAAATATTTTTGTAAACAAAGAAGTGCACTTAGACATGAAAACTGACAGTAAGCAAGAAAAGGAGTTATTAATGAAATGATTACAAAGAAAGTGACTCGAATTAGCAACCTTATAAACAACATCTTCGCATATGCTAGTAGCTCAGAGAGTAGTCAATAGCTATAGCGGCGTAGCGTAGCGGTGCGTTTCAAGATAGTAGCCACTATAGCTGCTAGAGCAGTAGCGGAATCTGATCCACTATTGAATTTTAGCAAGTAAATTCCCAAATTGACCCTAACTTTAAAACCATTTTGAGGTTATTTTGGGGATTTTGTATAAACACTAAAATTTTCTCAACTCTTTCTTCTCACGCCACAAAACACATGATCAGAAGTGAAAACACGATCTGGGTTTCACTACCTTCTCACACGATCTGCTTCCATCTATCTTCCACTGTTTGGCTTCCATCTATCTTCCTCTGTTTGGCTTCCATCTATCTTCCTCTGTTCATTGTTCTCTTTTTAGTCCCTCTGTTCTTCATTACTTTTTTGTTTTACGATTTTTCTTTTCCTCTGTTCTCTTTTTCTTTGTTCCTCTGTCTTTTCATTTATGGTTCTGGTTCCTCTGTTCTGTTCTTTAATTTTCTTTTTTTCTTTCTTCCTTTTATTGTCTTTTCTCTTATTGTCTTTGTTTCTTTGCCATTTGCTTCTCTCTCCGTCCTTATATTTGTCTTTTGTTGGAATTTGGATTTGAATGTAATGTTTTGATTAAGACTTGTGAATGTTGGAGTGTTTTGATTTATGAATGTTTCATGAGATTTGAGTGTTATATTATATGTTTGTTGACACTTTATAGTATTAATCATGTTATTTGTCCAAAAAAATATTGATTAAATAGCAGTCGTCATCCCACTATACGCTCTCCTGCAAAACCCCTTTTGGGGCCGCAATCTGGGATTGACTACTATGATAGCTAATCAACTATTTTAAACAAGATTTTCGCATATGCTGGTAGGTAGCTCATCAATTATTTTAAATGAATAAGCTTCCAATGATGAAATCAAATCATACATATTGAAATTAACACAGCAATAAAAACCATAAAACAACATGCGACGCATCTTACTGGAATTTTGGGGAGTCTTCCAAGCCGAAAATTGTTAATTGTACCAAACTCTCCATCATGAGAAATGGGAAAGGCATCATTGAGCACGTTTGTTCTCTTCAACAATTCTAAATGTGCTTGTGAAACTTCAATCTTGGCCAAAATTGCATCTCTCTCCTCCTGTTGATTGAAATATTTTTGCACAATGCTCAGACTTCGAAGTTTCATGATTTTTCCAAAAAAATCGACAGGATACAGATGTTCTTGTGCAAGTTGCTTAAAGTTTTTTATACAAAAGCATCTAAAGAGTCTCAATAAAATGTAAGGTAAAACATAAATAAATAAAAAACTTACAAACCTGATGTGAAATCAATTGAAACTGAAAATTATTGAACTCATGCCAATACCTGCTACACATTCAGACATGTAAAATTAATGATTAACATCAAGCATCCATACAGACTAAAGAATAAAAGAAAAAACATTCATAGAAAGTTTATTTTGGGGGTTGAGGGGTGGGGTTGGAGATTTTTCAGTATCTTGAACTATGGCATTGTTTAATTTGAAGATATAATACTGTTAAGGACAAAGGTACAGTGAAAATATACCGCTCCTCCAATTCTTTGAAGCGGCTAGATTTTAACTCAAGTTCCTTCAGTTCAGCATTTACTTCAGCATTCTGTCTCTCTGTTTCTTCAATTGCCGCTTCTAGTCTTTTTTCTTCTTCTTCAATCTTGAATATCATTTTAAGTAGGAAATAATTAATTAGGCTTTCAAAGAAAACACAATGGCACAATCGACAAAATGATGTTAATCAGACCAGTGTTTTCAAAAATTAGAATAAATTTCTGATTTTTTTATATAAAAAAACTCCAAATCTCCAAACAAACAATGATAGCCATAACTTCAAAATTTAAAGCAGGTGTAACCCATTTTGATAGAACTGGAACATAAACTAGCGAATAACAGAAAGAGAACATGGGAATGCTATTGAATATCCCTCTATAACTCTATACCAAAGGGTGTGTCTCCCTCCAAAAGAAACTAATAAATAACCAACTAACTGAACCCATTTACATTCTCTACCTCTGTTTATATCCAATGCCAGCTACCAAAGTTAGAGGGCTAACTAACTCAACTTTAGCTGACAAGACCTAACCAACAGAGGTAACACAGCTCTGGGAACATCATTCTTTCTTCAAACATACACATCCCTAATTGGGCACCTGTTGCTAACACAAACTAAAACTTCAAGATTGAAAAGGGTAGCATCAATTTTTAATAGATATGGAGAGAAAAAAAATCACTTTCTGGCTGTCAGGCATACATAATATCACATATATATTTCCTACATAGGAATCATATTTTGGAATTATACAAGACAATTAAAACGTGACGGTAGTTTAGATGTCACACAGAATCTTGAAACAACACCATGAGAGAGTGCAACTTCCAAATCAAATATGTCATGGCTCTTGAAAGTTTGGAAGCTTTGACAAAACTCAAAATAACACAAAACTGTATCCGAGTGAATTTGGTCTGGTATGTATTTATTGTTGCAAAAACATATATTATTTATTATATACAACATTTCACAACAGATTATTTATGGTGTGATGTTAAACCGTTCCAGAGTTATGAGGTGAAATGCTTCCAACATGGAATGTGTTTTCAAATACAACATTCAGAATAAACCAATATAGCAAGAAAACACATACCGGCCATAAATTCAAACAAAGCAAACAGAGGTTATGAATACAACTAATGGTTTGATCTTCGATCCTAAAGTAACAGTTAAGTAATATACACATTGTAGATAGTAAACCTGATGAGCACCTTCAATTTCTCCTTAAGAAAATCAGCCTCGCTGAGGACATCTTTGGCCTCCCCCTCCAAGCGTTTAAGACAGGCTTCATATGCTTCAATGTCCCTATTTACATCTTCAACCTCTTTATCAAGCTTATCAGACAAAACTCGCATGCAGTCAAGGCATAAAGGCTGTTCAACCTGAAACCATATACATAAAACATTCAAACTATGATCTAACACACTCCAAATATTAATATATTAATAAATAATCAAATTTTTTCCAAACGTTTACTCAAGATGCTGCCATGTATAAACTAGTATATTTCCAATTTAAGTTGAATCAAACATGCAGAATTCAGTACGCGCACCTGTGTCTGTGTAGTGGCAATCTCAAATGCTCGAGTCAGGACAGTAATGGTTGAATTGAATCCAGAGTTATGAGGTGGCAAATGACCACCATGATCAACCCCTGGGGACAATGAGTTTCCCCCGCCTCCATCAGACGCAGATTCCGACTTGTACACTACCACAAAAGACTCTTCCATTGTCTTTCCAGGATGGGAAGTATCACCACGAGGCCGAGGAGGAACTCCTTGAGCCTGAGGTCTTTGCTTTGGCAACACAACATATGAGTTGTCCATTTTAGTTGTGCTCATCACACTGCTAGCACCATGAATGGATGACCCTTGCATCCCTACACACATTTATTAAATCCCCATTCTATATCATAACACTAACTCTTGTTCAAATAATTAAAATAATCACAAGATGAATGCATCAATAATCTTCATTCCGCAAAAATAAAAACATTCTGTTAATACTATTCAAAATCAAAACTAGCAACGGCACACCAACAAAAAAGGTTAAAAATTGCAAACAGAGAATAAGCCTAATCAACAACAAATATTCACACAGAACCGGTGAACCGTACAATTGAAGCAACACCGATAGTGAATCAACAATAACAATATCTATTCAAGTTGTAATCACTACTCAGCAAACACAGTCACCATTATTTACTTATTTGTCATGAATAAATCATCGCTATTATTCTCATTTGCAATCGTCGCAATAAAATGCCACAAAATTAACATTAAAAAAAAACACCCTTTGTCTACTAAATCAACAAACAACAACAAAATCCATTCTAGTTCTAATTGTAATCAGTACACACAGTTGTCACCATGAATTGATGATCCTTGCACACTTAGGCTCTGTTTGCAAGTTTGGAGGGGAGGGGAGGGCTTTAGGTAAAAGGAAGGAGGAAAGGGAAATGGAAGAAAGGATAGTCCCCCAACTTGAATAGCGGTGTTTTTTTTTGGCTAAAATATGGTTTTAGTCCCTGCAAATATGCCTCGTTTTGGTTGTAGTCCATGTAAAAAAAAAAATAGTAGAAAAAGGTCCCTACAAAATATTGTTTTTTAAAATAGTCCCTAGCCCCACTTTTGTGATGATTTGCATACATGGCACATGATGACTGAACCCAGTTTGTAGAAAAAAGTCCCTCCAAAATATTTTATTTTGTAAAAAAGTCCCTGCAAAATATTTTGTTTTTTAAAATAGTGTAAAAAACAAAATATTTTGCACGGACCTTTTTCTAAAAAAATATTTTACAGGGACTAAAACCAAAACGAGGCATATTTGCAGGGACTAAAATCATATTTTGGCCTTTTTTCATAATACAAACCCCCCACACCCCAAAAAAAAAGGGTGGACTTAAAAATTGAATTGATTGACAATTTCAATTCAATTTTTGAAGGTTTAGATAAATTCTTCAAATCCAATATATGTTGGTATAAGACTCTCAATTAAAAATATATTAATGATAAACATTCATTTATTATTAATCTCTACAAAAGAACATTCTCAAAATTGTGTAAGATTTCTCTATTTTTTCTCTCTACTCTTCCCCTCCCCAAAGCCATCCCTTCCCCTTGCCACCAAACTCGCAAACAGAGCCTTAAATGCATCGATTACCTCTATCATTTTTGCCTTAACCCTCCAAACAGATTACCCTTGCACGCATAAATGCAAACAGATTGCCGCTATTTTTTCTCCTCCTCGGGTTCACAGGGGAAAAGTGTCATGTTAATTCAGAACCCAGCTAGTAAAGTCCAATGTTCTATTTGGATCGGCTTATGTGAACTTATCTAACAGCTTATGACATGTTCATAAGCTACTTTCATATTATTTTCATACGCTCTTGAAGATAGCTTATAAAGACAGCTTACAGCTTACAGCTTAATGCTTATACGAAAACAATTTAACCTTATTTTATCTTTTGTTATAAAAAAAAAAATAAAAAAAAAGCTTATGCATAAGCACTTATCATGCTATCGAATAAACTATATCAATCATTAAATTGAATGATTAAAATTCACACAACACAAACGCAATAAAATTAATTCTTCAATTCCAAAAATTGCAGAGGAACGTTAGTTGAGAAAACTCTAAGAGAGTAATAAGGAACTAACCAGAACGAGAAGGATCATTGAAGTACTTGTCGGCATAAGAATCGACGCCGACGATGCAAAGTGGATTGCGGCAGTTCTGACAAACCCATCGGGGGACGTTCGGATCCACCGGTAAGCTCCGATTCCGACCCTTTTTCGTCGTCTCTCTCATCCTCTCTCTCTCTTGCACCCAGAGATCACAAAACCAATCAGATTTTCATTCCTAACATTTTTAGGCTACTTTTATAAATTTTTAAAGTTTAGGTGAAATTTGAGGGACCAATTTCAATTTATTAAAATTTTATAGGGTCAATTCAATAAATTTGAAAAAAAATGGACTAACTTGCTAAATTTAAAAAATATAAAAATTATTTGAGAATCATGTTATATGAAAGAAATTTCAAATTTTTAGTTTTTTGGTGTCGTTTTAAATTCTCCAAATTTAACAAAAATAAATTGCATAATATATGTAGCGTTTGGGGTTTCAATCTCGGATACCCCACTAAGTTACTTGACAAAAAATATTTTTTTTTTAAATTTCTATCATTTTAAAGTAATTCTATGAAGTAAGAGTAAAGAAAGTTCGTAGTGTATTTTGAAGTAAAGTGTCTTATTTTTGTGAAATACTTTTGTGTTTTTGAATTGGATTTGTGGTTGACAGTGATTTCACTACTAATCTTCAACTTTTCCGGTGACTTCATGTTTCACCAAAATCTACAAAAGAAAATTTTATTAGTGAAAAATATCGCGGGTATCTTACCACAAAGCGCTTGTTTGGGGTTTTTAGTTTGATCTTTCCATTTTCAAGATTTAATCAGTTGCATTAGGGACAAAATTTCCGCTTTCATATGAATTAAGAAAAATATCTTCAAAACAAAAAAATTAAGAAGAAAGAAAAAAAATTAGTCTAATTGGAATAGAAAAATAAACCGATATTTATGACTTGTCCTACACAATGGTGTCAAAAACTTGATACGTCTGCAAATGTACAGGTAGCTCCCTATGTTGTTTAAGTTGGTTATTTTAAATTTGGCTTTAGTTGTATTTATTACATTTTCCACTTCCTCCATTTAATCCTATCCTATCTATATTGATACATATTGTAGACACATCTTTAAGAAAGACATTTTTTGGTTTTAAAGATACTACCGATCTTTCCGCCTTTGTGTTGAAGTAGATCATTACCATGACTTGGATACCAATCGTCCGGATTCCAATCCTGATGAAGGAAATTGGTCCCACTTGCATTTTTGTAGAAGGGAGGGATGACTTGTCTTCTGACACCCATGAAATTGTTAACGAGAATTGGTCTCGCGTACTTGATGAACAATTCGGAAAGTGTAGCAAATCGCACAAGTGGTAAAGTAGTAAGTGAAATCATCTTTAGAGGGATTTTTGTTACTACTCGTAATCAAGCGATCTATACAAATAACCTCTTTCAGTTCTTTGAGACTGGCTTATTCTCTTTCCAAAAATGTCTTCAATTTTTAATACAAATAACACATATAACAAATAAATAAGAATAATTTTAAATATTTAAAAAAAATGTAAATATATGTCTTTTTTTTTCTTTATCATTTAAAAAGCGTAACAAACAGTATATTTATACTTACTTTTTCATTATCACAATTATAACTTTAAACAACTTTTTCTATAATAAAGATTGTTGTTGATGTCATTAAAAAAAGAATTTAGATTATTTTATTTTTGTTATATTGTTTGTGTTATATATTGAAATAGATAATCATGGTTAGTTTGGTTTGTTATAACTTGAAATTAACAAACATTTATATTTTCAGTCTTTTCCCTCAATTTTTTTTTTATATTTATAAACGTTAGCGAAATAAAAAGAGCGGAAAGATGGGCGCGTGAGTGCCCCTCTTCTCTCTATATATATATCACAGATTGTTTTTTAGAGGAGATATTATTGGTAGATAGAAATTATATATATCAACTAAGATTAGATTCCATCTATAAATTAAAAAAGAGAACATAAATCCTTAAAAAAAAAACATAATTCTTAAGTGAATACAAAGATTTGGACACATTCTAAACACATTTTTTGATCACACATACAAAAAAAGAAGAAAAAAATCATAATTGAATAATTTGTATTTTTTCTATAATTATATGATGTGAATTTTTTTCCTTCTAAAATTGTATCTAAATGGCGTGTCTAAATATGTGTTCATACAGGAATTATACCTAATTTATATATAAAAACAACATACAAATAAAATCTCTCAATTGTCGCCGGTGCTCTGAAACATAGATACTTCTAAAAAGGTAAAGTATTTGTACCAGGTACTTACCCGTATTGGGTATGCGTACGGTATTTGTGGTAGTCCATTTCTGTTCATTATTCTATTCTATTATGAGTGAAAATTGTGACTTTCTTTTATATATTAATATGATACTACAATATTATATGAGCATATGAGTTTTTTTTAGTGTTAACCAACTTAATTTTGACTATTTAAACTTTTATTGCATGTTTTTGTTGTAAATTGAAGAATTTAGCTCTCTCATATTATATATATATAACATCTCCGTGAGTTTAGCTCAATCGATAGGGATATTGCATATTATATGCAGGGGTTCAGGTTTGAACCTCAGACACTTCATTTTTCCACATTAAAATGTATGAGCTCTAGCCACTATGCTACTTGACCAAAAAATATTATATTATATAACAAAACTCGTGATTTCTTTGGCATATCCGTACCTTCATATTTTTAAAAAAGTCGTATTCTCGTACCAGTACCCGTATAGTACCGGGTACCATACCCATACCTATGGAAAATAGCCCCAGTGTCTCCCCAACTATTAGGACGAACAATGGGTATTTTAATGGTTGTCATCCTATTATCCAAACTTGTTCACCTAAAGCTTTTGGGTTTGTGCAATCTTTGCATGTATGACTCTATGAGCATGGAAAAAATAATTCAGTGGGTCACAACAAAGAGTTCCAAACAATTTGAGCATGAAATACCTAAAGGTGGTTCATAATATAATTATGCTTTGCATCAGTAAACTAAGTTAAATGAATAAAATCCTATTGGACCAATCAAAGCATTTAAGCAAGAAAACTACTATTTTTCATCAATACATGCACTTATGTTGATAATTACCTTGTGGTGGAAGCAAGGTAGAGATGCAGGAAGAGAAAACTTGAGTGAAAATCCTAAAGGGATATAAAAATAAAAGACAATTAATGGATTATAAGAGGCTTGAATAAGGTTAGATAAGAATATCCATCTGCTGGAAAGGAAGAAGATAAGTTACAGCCAACAAAGTCATTATGCATAATAACGGTTTCATCCAGTGCTAATCAGGGGCTTAGCACCTCATAGGCCAAGGGTAAACCGGAGTTTGCTGGTATAGAAGGCATTATGCTAATGATAAATTCGGCTAAATTTGCATCGTCCGTATGAGTAAGAGATTCAAATGAACCGGATTGTTTTTTCCTTGGAGGTGTCTTTGGACCATGAGTGGCTGAATTGAAGTTCGATAATCAGTTGCTTCGGATTCGAAAATTTCCATTGCTTGGGGAAAAAATATGAATCAGTGTCTCTGGCAACTGAGTTTATTTTGTAATAAATCGCATAACTTACCACCGGTCGTATTGTGTAATGTTTGTTTAGTTAATACTAATAAGGAAGTCAACCATGCCGCAAATGCATATCGACAAAGAAAAGGGAAGTTATGGAAGGGAGATGGGTTGAATGTTGTTAGACTGCAGAGATCCAATTGAGGTGCAACTTTGTTTGAATATAATGTGGTGATGTAGGACTAGCGTTTCAATTGGATGCATTACTTTCACAATTATTAAAGTTAATTCGTATAAATAATTTCTCTTTTAATCAAATGTTTGAATGTTATGAAATCATAAAGTCTGAAATAAATTACTACAACTCAGAGAAGGAAACATGAAGGTTCAATCCAAATGCAAAAGCAACAAAATTGTGGTGCAATCAGAGCTATGAGTGAAGAGAACTAAACAGAAATCTAATAGCAACAAAATTTTCAATATGGTCACAAGTTCTAATCAAAAGCAAGGTACTGAAACCAAATCGCATAAATGCGACTCATTTGACCAAATTGCATGGATCAGGGTCACGCGTTTAAAGAATTTAATAAGCACAAACAATATATAAAGACGTAAAAAGAAAGAACTTTGTATTAATATTGAACTAATGGCCTTTTTCCATCCAAATGATAACATATCAGGATTCTGAAACTACAATGAAGAATATGCAGGCATAAGAAAGGAAAGCAAAGCAAAGCAAATGTGGCCTAGTCAACTAGAAAGTGTCTTTCAAATACTTGATAATAATTTTGAAAGGTGAAATGTCAATAACCACAATCATGAGTAAAACCGGACAATAGTATTTAATTTATTCTTTTGATCGGAAGAAGGCTTTTCTCGTAAACTTTAATCTGACCAAGAGTCATTCTATCTCTTATTTTAAGTCCAAGCTCTACAATCTTGTTGGTATTTAAATCAATCTTGAAGGGAAGGGAAGTAGTTTCTTGTTGGCATCCCTAGGTATCATTTGGTGTCACGTTGACTGGAACCCTTCCCTTCCCATGATACCTCACCTCCGGTGAAAAGGACTGTCGACACGATGGCCGAAGTTCAAACCTAGGGATGCCGGCTCTCGCTCTCTCTCTAGCTATCCCGCTCATCTCATCTCATCTCTCTCTCTCTCCCTCTCTCTCCCTCTCTCCCTCCCTCTCTCCCTCTCTCTCTCTCCCCCTCCCTCCATATATATATATATATACACACGTTCAATTAGTTAATATATATGTGTGTCTATATTGTTGGAATAAAATGTGTTTAACAATACCACTTTAAGTTTTGATGATAACAAGGTATTAAAAATGTCAATTCGATATGCTAATATTTGTTCAGGTGTGCAGGACCATAGACAAAATGTTATATGTCTTTAATTCAAGTATAAGTTTTGAAAGAACAAATGAGAGCAATGGAATTTACAAAAGAATCTTGTGTTGCAAGGAAGAAGACTGAGTCTGAAGAACCATCAGAAGCTGGACTTCATTAGAGTCTGAAGACTGGAAACTGAAGTTAGTTAAATGTTGTTATTTTGAATGCATATGATTGCAGAAGGAATGGAAGCTTGGAGCAACGATTGTTTCAGAGGAATTAGAAAGCATTGGATGCTTATCCACTGAAGAGCGCAGGAAAAGGACATAGTACAATTGTACAACCACTACTTCACTCCTCATGTTTGCAGTAGTACAAGATAAGAGTTGTGACTATGCTGGTTGTTCTCTATTCTTGGAATGAATTTGAAATTGTTCCTTTGTGGGACAGTAACCAAATCAAGCAACATATCATTGGTGATTATCAAGCTTCAACAACGACTCTTTTTGATGTGCTGGCAATCAACAACGTATCTTTCACACCTCTATATATATGAGTGAAGACTTGAAGATTGTAAGAGACTCACAACAATTTTACAAGTGCCAAAACTCTGCTAAAATTGTTTTCACAACAAAATTCACTTAGAATTTCTTAACAACTTTTATATCTTAGAATTTCTAGAGTCTTAAAGAGTTTGTATCTGATTTGTATTGTGAACACCACTGATTGTATATCAAGTGTTCAACCTCAAATATTTTTCTGTGTAATTGTATTTATTTAGAAGTCTTTTGTTTTTGTGCTTGAGCATATGAAGACTCTTGCGTGTGTGCTTGCGCATAGGGAACTTCTTGCTTATGTGCTTGAGTAGTTTGAAGTATCTTGCTTTTGTGCTTGAGCAATTGTAATCAGATATTGATTTTAGTGAACTCTCCTTGGAAGTGCAAGGGGGACAGTACTACTTCCGAATTATGGAAGGAACATGTATAATTGTTTTGTGTCTTTCTCTTCTCTCTATCTATTTACTTTATCCGCTGCATAAGACTCTGAACTTTATTCAAGACTCTGAACTCTATCAGACTCTGAACACTGGGCTTAGTTTTAAAAAGAAAAAAAAACTAACACAATTCAACCCTCCTTCTTGTGTTTTTCTCATATATATATATATATATATATATATATATATATAATTGCAATATTAACCCTGTTTTTGACTTCAAAGTTGTTTAAAAGACTTAACAACTTTTATAAATAAGATAGTGAAAAAAATATGAAGTTTAAGTTGAAACAGAAAAATAAGAAATTTTTGTTCAATTGACTAAAATATATCTAAAATTACAATATTAATCGTGTTCAATCACAACATTTACATTGTTTTTGGCTTCAAATGTTTTTCATGAGATTTAACAACTTTTATATATATTTGTAAAAAAAAATAACTTTTATATATAAGATAAAATATCACTCCATTTTTTTCTTTTCTTTTTGTTTAAATTAACGATATTCATTCATTAAAATTGATATAGTACATCGATATAATACAAATTTGATAAAAGTAAAAAGGGTGAATCTGCGAACAAATTCACAACATCCATATTAATAACATAAAACAACATAGTACTTAAGTCTGCTTACAAATATGATTATATTCAAGTATCCGAATACCCAGCCATCCAAATCTGCAACGTTGACAACACCAAAGTCATTGATTGGATGTGCACTGGTTCAAAGTTAATTTTACAAAGTGAACCGAACAAACACCTAGACAAAACGAGAAAGACAAACAACACCATACAAAGTCATTGATTAGATCACTCCCCTTTTGTTTTTAGTTAAAATTAGAAAGCAAGTATATCGGAAGGAATTAAATGGAGATGATATTTTATTATGAACTATATTTTTTTAAGCATACACAACACAACATGGACTTATCGGTCCAAACGAGGTAGGGATGATAACGGATACCCAACAGTAGGGTACTATAATACCCATCCTCAAACCCGCATTTGAAAAAATGTCCGTACCCGAACCCGTATCCTCATGGGCAACAACTTTAGTGCACTTCCTCATATCCTATGGGCACCTAAGTGCTCATACCCGCACTTTAACTATGAAAAGACAATTAAAAAAAATACCACAATTGAAATAAAACTATGGTCCAAAAAATTTCAAATCAACTCATAAAATAGTACGAATGTTAGTATTTAGTCAAAAAGTAATGAAAGGCAGGCAACACAGAGATTCAACGCAGCAGAGGGTAGGGTTACTGCATTAAGCTATTTTATGTTTAGGTTTATGCTTAAATAGTCAAATAAATAAATTAATTGTACACCAAAAATAAATAAATTATTTATCATATTATATAAATACATATTTACGAGTTGCAGGGCTGGGTAGTACAATGCCCATACTCGTGTCCATACCCATTCAAATTTGCGGATAATGACCTATACCCAAGCCCTGACCTATTAAAGTGGAATTTTACCCTATCTATAGCGGGTATTTTTTGCAGCTGCCTATCGGGTTTGCGTCCAATTGTCATCCCTAAAACGAAGAATATTTTCATTTTTAGTTATATTTTGATACATACATTTGACTATAGCTGGGAATATTTGATTGGACGTTGAGTTAGACAATAATTTATGACCTATCAGACCCGATAAACCCGTTTATAAAATCTAGTGATACGTTTTCGTCAAAAATAAAAAATCCAGTGATAAGTGAACAAAATTGAATTATCTGGTTGTCTTAAAACACCACAAGTTTATTTGTATGATGCAACAAATCAATTTACCAATCAAATCGAAACCGTTAATAAACACGAAAAGTTATGAAAATGTATTTCTGAAAGCAATATGACTTTGTATATATTTATTGTCTTAAAAATTGACTAGAAATTAAAAAATGTTCGATCCCTTACAAAAAAGTTCAATAATTTGACTATGACCAAAGAAACTAATCAATGCCAATACTAATGGAAATTGATAGTTGATACTTTTATGTTTTGCCTCAAAATTGAATATGAGGAACTTTAGAGATTAATCCACGGAATCTTACGAGATATAAATGATCGACAAATTCTTTATTAAAAGTTTTAATGTTGTTATTACATGCTTCAGTTGAGTTTAAAACATTTATGAACAAAATAAATTATGTTTGATCTGATTTATCTATTGATTTTCTTTTTGAGGTAAATATGAGTTGATATAAATATTCATCTATTAAAATTGAACCATCTTATGGAGTTTCTTCGATTTATATACAACCTGGGTTATGAATAAAGTATCAAGCTAAATAATAAGTGGCTTGGTTTAAGTGGGTTAATTTAACTTCTTTAAAAAAATAAGCGGCTTAGTTAGCCTCACGCCTAACAGGCAAGAAACTTAAATTACGAAAAAGTCATTAAAATTAATTCAATCTCCAATAATAGATCCAACATAGTTGGGATATTGTTGAGTGTTCAGTACGCCTTAACCACATTAAAAACATTTGATTCCGCTATAAGATTTAGAAAAGACATGTCTTTTAAAAATTCCAGCCCGTTATGCATATATAAAGTTTTTGCTACCTCTGAATCTAGTAATGAAAAGATTTGCCAACAACTAACATCAATCACAACACCTTCATTATATGTCTCACAATAACACCAATACCTCAACAATTACTAAAATTGATTGTTTGAATTTTTTTAACAAAAATCAATTTTACGTAGTAAAGTTACTCATTAATCTAGTCTCAAATTTATACAAAATTTCATATTTTTCCTCCCAAATATAAGCATATAATTTATTTATTTTCTAAAGAAAGTCAAATGCAATATATATTAAAAAATCATCCCAATTAAGCACAAGATGCGCGTAAAAGAAAACAATACAAAGAGTCTAAATAACAAGCATAGCAGAAACAAGAGCCTCAATTACAAAGTGGTGTACTCTATACACAGAGACAACATAGACCACCTATAATAAAAATCAAAAGTAAAATCAAGCTTATGCGCTTTCAACCACCATCAAGAATGAAGCTTAATACTATTAAAAAGTTGATAATGAGACGACCATTTATTGTTAAAATTTCTCGAATTATGTTATTTTCGAATGACATAAAGACAAGCCAACCAAACAACCTAAAAACAAGAATAAATCACATTTTTTGAAAGCATGAGCGCTAAAAAACTGTTATATAACTCACTTTCATTATATTTATTTTTGAAAGAACTTTCACAATATTTATTGATGATGCCTATCATAAAATTCTCTTAAATTAATATAAACTTTCACTATATTTATTGCAATGACTTTTTTTATTCTTATAAAACAAGCTTCTTAAATCACACTTTAGAAAGTACGCTTATTTTTAATTTAATTTATTGAAGTAGAAATTAGTTTAATTTTTTTTATTTTCAAAATCTTAAAGAGTAGGATGAATTTTCCTATTGTAGACCAAAATGTGCAAGTTGAATTTTGTCTATTAGTCTTCGAATAATCACAGCCTCAAATTAAAAAGGCTTTGCAGCCACACGAAAGCGACCTTAAAAACGATTACAGCCACCAAACACGTCCTTAATGGACCCCACACAGCTCATGAGCAAACCCAACGAAAACAACTCTAAAACGACATCAAAAAAACCCTAAACGCAAAAAACGAACCAATGAAATTTCAGCATTTGATAGAGCAATTTCAAGCCACTACTTTAGATACGCAAACGTTCCTCACGTATGGGTCCCACTCTCCGTTTCTCCACCATTCACGTGCCCACGTGGCGTCACTTGAACTTGACCCCATTGACACTCGCTTCGTTTATTTTCTCTCTCTAGGAAATTTTAAATCCCCTCCAATTACAATACTCAAACATTATAACCTCAAATTTGCAAATAAACAAAATAATTTTCCTTCTTCAAAAAAAAAAAAAGTAATCTTCCTTATAAAAACCAAATATCGTATTTATCAAAAAAATTTAAAAACATTTTTATTTTAAAAGATCAAGTGCGTTTGGATGAGATAATAAAAAAACATCTTCTATCTTAATTAAATTAGATTTCGAACTAATATTACCTACTAATAAATTTGTATTTAGTTTCCTTAAAAAAATAGTAAAATTGTATTTAATTAGTAAAAAAATAAATTTGAATTTAAATTATATTACTTACTCTCTAAAAAAGTTATAGTAGTATTACTTATTAGAAAAAAAGTCAATGTCACCATAAACTTAATTCAATTGGTAGAAATTATCAACAAAAAAAAACTCAACTGGGAGGGACATATATTTAGGGGCTGATGTTCGAACTACAGACATCTATTTCTTCATATTTAAAATGCGTAAGCTCCGACCACTAAACTGTTTGACAACAAAAAATCAATAAATTAATCTTAGAGTGTATTACTTACTATCAAACTAATTTAAATTATTATCGTGAACTTATCTTAGTTGGCATAAACAATGCATAGTTCGGGTTCAAACCCGATAAAAAAAAAACTAATTTAAACTCACTACCAAAAAAAACTAATTTAAACTATTAGAAAAAAAAACATTATTTGGAATTCTCCACGTGTAAGCCTTTCACCTCTTTCTCTCTCTAGAAACTCCGTTACCGTTTTCTTTGTGGATTTTGCAACTGAAAGCTGCTGCTTCTTCTTCTTCTCTCTGTTTTCTTTCAATCAATTACCGTATTATTCTCTATCTCTTTTCTACTTCTCTCACTGTGTGAAAACTGTGAAACGACGCTGTTTTGTTTCATGGTGTGCGTTTCTCTCTGAGCTTGTGCTGAATCCGGCGATGATTGAGCTAACTCTACGTCTAGTATTTGATTCTGGTTTTTTATCTGTGAATTGCATTGCTCAATTTTTAAGAAATGTTTGATTGGAACGACGAAGAGGTTAGTACATTTTTTAATATTTAATTTTGGATTTTTTTTCATTATGAATTTTGTTCTAACTCAATAATTGAGTTCTATTTATTTATTTTGTGATTTTTTTAGGTGTTATTAGATGTGATGAGATTCTTGTTATTGATATGAACATGAAATTATGTGATTGAAGTGTTGTTTGTGTAGTTGGAAAATTTGATGATAAGCTTACTTTTGGAAAATTATTATGATGTTTTTGGTAATTAAAGATCTTAAGAAGCTATGAAGCACAGACTCAGACATGTTGACATTGATAATAGTTTGAGAAAATGAGTCGGTGTCGTGCTATGAAGCACGGACATGTGTCGTGTCCGACACCAACACGACACCGACACTTGTAATTACACTGAATTATGTGATTTTTTCAAATTATTAGCTGTGTCGGCGTGTCAGTGCCCATGTCCGGTGTCCGTATCCGTGCTTCATGGGTGTCGTGGTAGTGTGGACAGGATAAGTATCTGACACGGGACACACCTAATCTGGGGAGTATCTGTGCTTCATGGTTAAGGAGCAATTATTGGGAGGTATAACAAACCTCTGATCTAGATAGATAGTGTGGATAGTTCTTAATTAGTTTTGAGGTGATTGCTAGTGGGCAAGTTTCTATGAGGTCTACCGAGGACCAATGATTGATAATCGCTTGAAACTTTGATGTCGGTTCACATCGTCGCTTCGGTACACAGTGACCTGATCAGTGTTGATTCGATTTAAAAAATAGAGAGAAAACAAATATAATTTGATTTTTGAGGCATTAGTTTTTTTTTCCAAACCAGCACCGACTAGGTCACCGTCTCATTTGGTTGTGAGGGTGAATAATAGCAGGAGATTCTTCTTATGGAGAGTAGCGTAGAGAGTTGATATAGTTCCAGACAATTTCACTCGTTGGTCTACCACAGACCATATGTGATACTTCCAAATGTTGTCAATCAGGGATAGTGGAAAATATAGGATTGTTAAAATCTGTGACACAATGGTGCTATAGCAACTATTTGACAACATTTTATACTAAATAGCATATCGTGGATCTGTAGTGGTTTGTCCGAATTTCACTATGCTATAGTGGTATTGCGTCGCCATTTAACAACTCTTATAATTCCTCGTCCTAGAAGCCGCCTTATTTTATTTTTTTTAATGGTTATAGCATTAGTTAGGCTTATATTAGTTAATGACAAATACAGAGAGTCAAAGGGGAAATAATTGAGAAGGGTGTCTTGAATTTGAATTTGGTTCCTCTCAGTTAGGAAATTATTTGAAAGTATTTTTTCAGATGTGGAAAATCATGTTATAAGTTTCTGCATTTGCCATTCTGTTTGTGATAGTTCAGAATTTTCCGAAGTTGAATATAGTTGATATAGGTTTATATGGTTAAAAGAGACGAGGATATACAATAGACTAGACTAGACTTATCTAACAAGCAATATCGTGGGAACTGATTTTCCTATATCTTACTATTGCACCAAACAGTAGGTTAAGAATAGGGTTTCAGCAGTAGGTTTCTGAGTGAAGGACTGAAGGTTTATGCTAAATTTGTGGGCTTTGTTTCTGATGTGGGAATGGTTATAAAAGAGAATACAAGATGGTTTGTATCTCATGACTAGTCACTACTAGATGCCTTAAATCAAGTTTTGTACTCATGGAGTGTAATGGAGATCGGAGGTTATCATAATTGTCAGGGAGTCCAAAGAAAGATGAGAAAAATCAACAGTATGTGTCATGTGATGATGTATATCTTTTGGGGGGAAAAACTTTATCAGATTGTCAGGTGCTTTTGGATTTGTCACTTTTGTTTATTACGTATAGTAAAGTGGCATGGTTAAATGTAGAATCAGTCCTTTTATAAAACATGGACATAAGCAGCAAGTACTAATAGATTTTTATTGCTCATCCTTACATCTGATTCCATGACTTTTGAACATTGTTATCCTTCCGTTGTTCCCATTGGCAGTCAAGGTTTCTACAACCTGCCCAGTTTCGAACTACAGATTTCCTTTTCAGTTGAAATTTTATGTGCAGCTCTATTTTTTATTTTTTTTGTGAGGGAGATGTTTAAAGTTCATGCATGGAGTCAAATTGAAAATATTTCGTTGCTATCATTTACTATCAGAAGTGAGAAAGTAGGAGGCTAAATACAAAGATGGGAAAAAGCATCCTGTTAGCAAGCTAGGTCTATGTTTAGAGGAGCAGGGATGGAAGTAGAGGATTACTGGATTAGGTCTCAAAGCTGTTACTACTTACTAGCAGCCAATTGAAGGAATATTTAGTGGATAAACAGGTAAGTGAGCGAATAAATAGAAATCGCTAAATAGATAATTAAATTAATTGTAGTAACCAGTAGAGAAAAAAATAAGGACCATCCCACAGATAATGAATTGTAATTGACAGGAGAAAATATATAGGGTCATCCTCAGGAAATTAGTCATAATTGATAGGAAATAACAAACAGTGAACAAAAAGGTTACTAAGCAAGTGTTCTATGAAAAGATTTACTCAGAGGGAGAGTCCAGGTCATTTTACCTTATATGCAATACTTTTGATATATGTATGGCTGTTGGTACACTACTATATCCAATATATTGTTTGTGGGGTGTTATATTTAGTCAGTGTGCTATTTGAGTTTGTAATATACACATTTGCCATTTTTATTGTAAATATGTAAATATGTAAATAACACTATTTTAGGATATAATATTTCTTTCTTCACTTTTTTCCTTTTATGTACATATCACCGCGTTAGCATGTAATTATTGGGACAATATTTTATTTTGTACTTTGGGATTATCACTTCGTACGATTAGTTCATATGATATAATAGAATTAGTGTTCCAAAGAAGAAGAACCCAGAATTTGCGCATTTGGATGATGAAGACTCATTTTTGTGACGCACTTTGGAACTCATGACTGTGATAATCTTTAGCAATCTTTTTCCATGAAGTAGGATTTGTTACCAGCTATGACTTGAAAACAAAAATTTCAATACTAAACTAGGAAACATGTCTGTTACAAAGTATTATGGGATCCTTAGTTTTGACCTTGGCTATGTTTGTTTAGAGAGTTTGGACTTTTTAAGGAAAGGCTTCCCTTACTGTGATGTCAGGTGTATATGTAATATTATCTGATTTATAATCCAGACACACAAACCCATAATGTCTTTTCCTTCTCAGTATATGTCAAACCTGGTTATAAAGCGGACGTAGAATTTTCTATTGTCTAATCCTTATTCTTCATGCATTTCACTTCTTCCTTGTGCCTACTTATGTTGCTACTATCAGCATCTAAAGAGTACTCTTATTTTTTACTTACCGTCAATAATGTCATTGTTTAATAATGGAAAATTTTCAGCTTGCTAATATAATATGGGATGAGGGAGGTGAGGGCGATGATCATATTGTGCCGTCTCCAGAGGCAAGTGAAGATCTTAAAAACAAGAAAGAAGTGAATCAGGAACCAGCTGTGTGTAAGCTTAACAAGCGGAAGCAACCCGAGACGAAAACTGATTTTGATGAAAAACTAGGAAGCAGTTCGAACCTTGACAATAATGGAAGACAATTCGCCTCAGGATATGTGGCAAACTCATGCTCTGACTTGTCTTTATCCAGTGCAGCTAAAATTGATCAGGATTCTCTGAGTACTGAACTTTCTAAATATCAAGGTGAACTTAGAAAACTCGGTACATCAAGAGGTGATAAAATTGCTAATTGCTGGAATTGTTAGTAGATAGCATGTCGCATATTTGCCTATGCATTTTTGTTTGTGCAGGCGTCTGTCTGCTGATTTTTTTTGTGCTTGCATCCCACTGTCATAATATGAAAAATAATGAACATGCATGATATTAGCTATATTTTTCCATTCCTAATTGTATAAATGTTTGACAGAAGAGACCACACAGAATGGAAGGGATGCCGAGTTTTATCAAAATGCCGACGAAGGTAAAGAACAGGGTGATTTTGCTGATTATGACTGGGCTAACATAGGAAGTTTTGATGACCTTGATCGGATTTTCAGGTAAAGAAGATTGCCTATATTATTCTATATCATTATGATCATAAAAGTCTTGGATTTATTTGGATTCATTTCTGTCTGAATTTCCAAAGTCTAAAATGGACCAAACTCTGCCGTTACCTAGCTGTTGTATTCATCACTTTTTACAACTGTTTACAGACTGCTCCATATTAGTTTAAGTTCCTTCAAATTTATTCCTGTGAAACCTATGTGCAGCTATGCCATTGTAGCTGCAACAATAAAGAAATCATTCAAAGTGAAAAAGGAATGATTATGATGTGAAATTTTGGAAGACCTTTACTACTTTAACTAGGAAACGGGGCTTCATGTTTCTAATTTTTAAAAGTTGATGATTGTCAGTGGGTAGTTTTACTACCCCTTGACTTTCATTATATGTGCACATGATGGGTAACATTGGAAAAAAAATACCGAAGTTCCTGAGTAAGAGTAAACAATTGTAGACATGCATCTATCTTATAGTTAGTCTTTGTATCTTACAATGGCATCTATCTGATTGAATATTCTCACAAGTGATGATTTTGCAGCAATGATGACCCTATATTTGGTCATGCAAGTCTTGATAATTCTGATGGCCTCTGGTCTGCTAAAGATGTGAGTAGCAATCAAGCATCTGTACCATTGAACACACCAAGTCCCACTGATGCTTTAAGGAATAGATCAGGGCCTTTGGAAATCAAAGAAGAACATGTTCACTGTACTGATCAATCATTTTCCCTTAACTACGAAAAGATTTCTGGTCCTGCATATCAGAGCATAGAAAATTCACACACAACCACTGATAATGTGGAATATGCTGGAGATAGAAGTAAGCCTACTGGACAGGAGCAGCAGGTATGTCAAGTCATTTTCAACCACATGTCTATTATTCAGTTCTCTATTTGTATAGTGGAGCAAATAACTTTTTTCATTTTGTCCTTTAGACTGTATGATCCAGATATGTTAGGAAGCTGTAGTACCGCGTCTATGGCCTTTGGTTTATCTGTTGTAATATTGCAACAACAAATGAGCAAAGTGATAAGGGACCCCAAATCATATTTTAGAAGCATATAAATAGTAAAGGTTTTGCTAGAAGACACCCTTTATGAAGGTGTCTTTTAGCAAGTTATCCTATAGGCATTTGCTAAAAGACACCAACTAATTTTTATGAAGGTGTCTTTTAGCAAGTTATAACTAAAAAGTTGATAATCACACCTTGAGGTGTGGATTGCTAAAAGACACCTTCATGGGTGTCTTCTAGCAAAACCCAATAGTAAAATGCTACCTTCTATAATTGCTTCCTAGTTTTTGCTATCTAGTTTATCGACCTTGTCATGAACCAAATTTTCCAAAAGATAAACTTATTGGGTTATCTTAGATTTTGGGCCTAAGTCAATCCCACAAAACCGACTTGTAAGATAAGAGATGCTCATTCTTTATAAGCTCTTTCTAGGCATTATCTCTAGTTAGCGTGAGACTTGAGTTGTTTTCTCAATACACCGTTCATGTCCAGCACTATTTGAGGGCTTGATGAATCTAGGATAGACTCTGATACCATTTTAAATTTAGTATCTAACTCAAACCCACGAAACCGACTTGTAGGTGAGGGATGCTTATTCTCTATATACTCTTTCCAAGCCTTCTTTTTAGTCAATGTGTGAGACTTGAGTTTTTCTCAATAGATTATGAGTGGTTTTGTATCTAACATGCCCTCTCATGCAAGAGTGAGAATTGAGGTAAGAATTTGATTTTTCACTAAAAACATTATTACTTCTTTCTTCAACTCATATTTTCAACCTTCTAATTGCATTTTAGCATCTTAAGGAAGTATTGATTGTGTTGTATTGTATCCTTCTGTGTGCAATCTGTTTGATTAACTTTTCATGATTTTCTCTACATGGTTGCACACCCTTGACTTAATATTTTGTAAAGGATTTCATCTGTTTCCTTCTCAAAGTCATCCAAGGGTTTATTCTGTTATTTTATGTATATGCAGAGTTTTAGCCAAGAGAATCAGTTAAAAACACGGAAAAAGTCAAAGATAAAACAAGAGGGGAAAGATTTGCAGGATTTTTATGGTAATTGGTCTTCTTCAGCAACATCGGCAAGACAATTTGAGACTCAATTGAAACCTTCTGTGTTACAATATTCTCCCTCTTCAATTCTTGGGCAACCAAAGCAACTCCAAGGACCTGAAACAACACTATATCAGAACATCATAAATCCATATGTGGCACCTTCGTTTTATGGTAACCTTCCTGCTATGCCAATGCTAACACAGTTTCAGTCAGGAAATCTTAGGCATCAGCATGTACTCTCTGGGTATGAAACATCTGCTGGTCCGTTGAGTCCTTTGAAAAGTTATGCGGGCTCAGCCGTGCCTCAAACTATGACTCCTCAGGAGAAAATTGAAAAATTGAGGCGGCGGCAGCAAATGCAGGCAATGCTTGCTATTCAGAAACAACAGCAAGTACTGGGCCACCAAGTTCCTTGCACTAGTAAATCCGTTGCTAAAAAATGCCACCCACAAATTCAAAGTCATTCTAGTGATGGGACTGATCCTAAAATTGAAGATCTTAGTACTCTTCCTCTAATTGAACAAGATGATTCTAATACAATCTCTCTTGCAACTGATGATGATTTTGTTGAAGAAACCATATTGTGCAGGCTTCAGGATGTTATATCAAAGGTATTGTTGAGTTGCTACTTGCTAATATATGCTTTACAGTGTAATTGTTTCCTTGCATACTAATTTGGGCACGGCTTCAATCCCGAGGCAAACTTTTTTTACAGTTAGATGTCACAACAAGACTCTGCATCAGAGATAGCTTGTTCCGGCTGGCACAAAGTGCAACACAACGGCATTATGCTAGTGACACAAGCAGTACAAACAAAAATAACAAAGAAGAATATGCCATTTTTACAAGAGAAGAAAGCAGTAGCCAAAACAGGTTAGAAAAGCTACAGTAAAATACTACCTACTACAATTACTGTGACTGCTTGCTTTTTGTTTATAAGTAAAGCACTTATTATTGCAAATTCAGTATGATTACTTTATCTATGGTTGATAACTTCAAAGGCTAAAGATGAGTATAAGACATTGGAGAACCAAGAGAGATTCATAATATTTCAGTGTCGTAATATTTGTTCATATTGAATCAATCCTGGTAATACATGGAACATATTGATTTTAGTATGTGGAATAAGGACTAAAGTCAAAACAACGAGGACCAAAGTAAGTTTGGGACTCAACCGAAACAGTGTATATTATGGGAACCAAACTGACTAGGTTTTCATAGGGACTAAACTGAAAACAGGTTTTACTATAGGGGCTAAAAATTCATTTGAATATACATGTCCATAAAGTTTGTTTGATAATCTCACAACACAATTACTGTTCAAATTCACTACCACTTAGATGATTTACCGTTAGCTAGGCTAAGTAAATTTGTGGTTCGGGCTGTGCAGAATGGACACAGCCTTTGTTGTTTAAATGATCACATTTTGTGACTAAAGTAGGACTTCGGTTTCCTAGTTATCTTATTTGAGAGGACTGTATCTTCTCCAGTAAAACTGTTAAGTGTGTTTTTCTTGCAAAAACAATTTTTGTGATGTATATTACCTTGATTGCGCTGTCAACATGTTAAACTAATAACTAGTTTTCACGTACGTACCATGCTGGTATCACACAGATATGCCAGGATGCCTGATGTTGAAACAGAGACGAATTCCATTGATCGAGCTGTTGCCCGTTTACTCTTTCATAGACCTGTGGAGTTAACAGGAAATTATTCTGATAAACTGGAGTCACACATTTCAACTAAGGTGCAATGTGAAAGCAAAGCCGCTAACCAAGTGAACTTTCCCGTGAGGTGCTTACAAGAGGAGAACTTGAGAAGTAATCAACAACTTTCTCACATTGGGTTAGAGAATCCTTGTCCATCTTTTGAGGTCCAACCTATGGATCAGACTAAGAACAGTCTCAGCATAGATACTTCAGAAAATGCCTCTAACCCACAGGAGCTTGAAGCCTCTCAATGAAGAAAGAAGTTCTGCAGAACACGAAGGTAATTCCTACCTTATTCCTTCCATGCTCATTGCTGTGCTTCTTTATTCAATTTTATATATGAATTTAATGGTAATTCAAATGTTTTATTTTATTGTCAGCCTTCTGGATCATAACCAAGCTCAAGTATCCATGTAGAATCCTGAGAACCAGTTTCATGCTTGCATGTTATCAGTAATATTTGTGTTTCTTCTGTTTTAAACGATATGTATATTGGTGTATGTCTATCTGACCATACTTAAGGTCGCAAGTGCTAAGCTGTTTTAATCATAACTACATTAAATATGTGCAGCAAAGCCACTCATATGTCAAATTAAGCATGTCTGTGCTGCCTGACTTAGACCATGCTTTAAAGTTTGTGTCGTATTTCTCTATGTAGTACTTTACAAACTTGTCCTTATTATGGAACAATGATTTGTGTGTTACCATTAGAGATAAAGTCATAAACCTATGATTTTTATTTTGGATTTAAGTATGGGAAATATATCTAACAAGAGTATTAGTTTTTATGAAAGTGAGATGATTGAGATTAAATGTTAATTAACCATTTAAAGAAAGTCACATGACTCTTTGGTTTCAGCCAATATTTGCCTTCATATCAATTACTTGAATTTTCAGGGTGACTGTCATTCTTATAGGGGGAGTTTACTTGGTCTGTCACCTCAATTCACATTGATTGCATTTCAAGTCAATACTTGGCATGATTTTGGAGGTACATTGAGGGCATTTCCGATAATGTAATTGAAAAATAAGTGTACATTAAGTTGTTTTCAACCTCGCCCACAGCCTATGAAATTAATAGGGCTAAGTAATCATATCTTTAATCCATAAATAGTCTAGGGTTATGGTTGAAGTTGATGCTGCGTTTTCTGTTTGACCTTGAAGACTCTGTCAATAGTTTGATGGACGATGACAATGAAAGCCATGAGGAGAATGGTCAAGAGTTTGGAACATAATTTTTATTAGGAAATGGGAAAATGTAAGTAAACTGTGAATATGGATGATGGGTGTGTGTGTGGGGGGTGTCGAGGATCCCTTTGCATTAGGTATCAAAATTGGTATACTTAAACTTTTAGCCATTGAATCATGGTTATCCTTCTAAGATTTTAGATAACTTGGACTTTCATTAACATGTATATTTTGTGAAATGTGAATGTAACCATTGAATCTTGGCATCAAGTTATAAAATAATTTGTCTCAAATTTTGCATAGGATAATGCTAAATGACAATTCCCACGGATTCGGTTGCTCTCTCCAGCAGCATTATACATCTCCGAAGATAACAAACATTCTCCAATGCAAAACACAAACCAGCCTCATCCTCATTCGTCTGCAACTTCCATGGCATTTTCTTTGTGTCGAATCCATGATTACCGGTTCTATTGTTGCCATCAACCACAGCAAGAAGCTGAAACATTTATGTTTTTATGCTAAGATCAAGTGGCCAAGAAGCCCCTCAACCTCATGTGTATTTCCCGAGGACGTTGATGATCTCAGATTTGGAATGCTAGTTAAGGAACTCGGTTTAAATGTCGCTGGAGTCGTTTTCTAGGTCGACAAGATTCTTAAAATTAGAGACAACGTCTTTTCCTGCACCTCAAGGCAGGACCATCGTTTCATATTCCTTTTCTGTCTTTCTTCCTTAATAGCAAACTGGACATATGCTTCACAGTTCACTCAATTGAAGTTATTAATTTCTTAAGATTTAAAAAAAGTGGTTCACCTAGTTATAAAAGAAAGAAAAAAAAATAGATGTTGAAGTCGCTGGTTAACCTTCGGAGAGTTTCCTAGTTCGATTTCAATTTGAGAGAGAGGAGTATTGCTTAGATTAATGGGAGCAAAATTACAAGCTTTTGGGTCTAGGAAGGTAAAATATTTTTAAAAATAAATGTTCGTGAATTTCACAAGCATGTCGACGAACTCGGTCTAATCACCGGCGTCGTCGGCGTTAACTAGGTTCTTAAAATTAGAGATAACGTCAATTTTTAAATTCTTCAATGGGCAATAATGGCTAAAGATGTTTCTGTAAACTCTTATTGTCTTTCCATATATTGCAGTGTGTTTTGTGGTGGTATTGTATACAAACTGGTAGTTCTCTGTTTTTGCCCGTTATGCAGGTCTAATGTTAAAGAAGGTGGTGGTGGAATTGTACACAACAAACCACTATGATTTTCATAAGCAAACTGGACATTTGATTCATTCGATTGTAAATTGTAAACAAATCTAATTCTCCATGGGATTTTTAAAAGGAGCTCCTTGCGTTGTTATAAAAAAAGCATTCGTGATTCCGTCGTGAAATTTTGGTTTGCGACAAATAGCAATGCTCGTAAAAAAAAAGATTTGCAACTGTAAATTAAAATTTACGAAAGTTTAATGTTGTTGTGAATTGGATGAAAAACTCACACCGATAAATACTTGTGTGGAGCAAGTAATAATCAAGCAAACAATACAAGTGGATCACAGTTATAATTACAAACAAAAGTAGAAAACAACAGGAGTAAAGAAGAGAGAACACAAAAGAATTTGTTTACTCAATTTGGTCCAAATTGACCTAGTCTAGGGGAGAGAGCAGCCATCCGTTTCACTATAATGATGAGTAACTTAACAAAAGAGATATCAATGGTTTACAAGAATAAGTCTCCCGTCTAATTCTACCCAAAGCCTCAATCTCTTCCCGTGACCAAGAGACTCAATCCTAATAGTGTTTCCCAAGGTGAATCAACCCAACCCTAGTGTTTGTTGTCAAGAGCAAACTCTATACAAACCCTAGTTTGATTTCTAAACCTTGTTTAAGCCCCCTCTATCTCTGGGTTTACTCTGATACAAGGTCTATATTTATAGTAAAAGTATCGCTTAAAATTTGGAACAAATCTGCACTGAAAAATACGTGTTTGTTATTCGCATCCAACGCACCATCGTGCCACGTTACGATCCCATCGTGACACGATTTTTCCAGTGACTTGCTTCACGAAATTCTTCAACAATCGTGGCACGTTACTTCTCCATCGTGACATGATTTCTCCAAAATCTGATTTTAAGTTAACTCTCTTAGATCTTTTGAAATTTTATAAATATTCCTTTAAATAATTCCATAATTTCATTAAAAGTGTATTCTTTTGTGGGAAAGAAAAAAGACACTTGGTAATTTTCAGTCATATGTGTGGTCAAGTATTAAATTTCATTTTGGTACTGTGCTTGCTAGTTCAATCTGAATAACATTTATTTCCATGGTATGGTAATTTCGGCCATTGACCACTCCCAATGGGATATTCCTGCTTGACAAGCTTGTTCAGGTGCATACTTCTGACGGTTTGTTATCTGCTAAACATGCTTATTTCTTCTTGAACCTTGTGCTGAAATTTCTTTTCTGGGGGACCAAATGATCTATTAAAC
>Ga0228710_1001796_pt1 | contig 32947 bp, 33 predicted proteins | sample MedpolnodulmetaG_FD_177995 | JGI IMG/M metagenome (GOLD analysis project Ga0228710, IMG submission 177995) | Root nodule microbial communities from Medicago polymorpha collected in Santa Monica, California, United States - pink nodules | ecosystem: Host-associated > Plants > Roots > Nodule... | reverse complement strand
TTTTTTTTTTTTTTTTATATATATATATATAATTTAATATTGGAAATGGTTTTTTTTGAAAGAATATTGAAAGTCGGTTATGTATGTCAGTATTTACTACAATATACAAAAACATCAACAAAAAAAATGCATTAATAAAGCGAATTGGGTGCTGTTCAACATATCGTGCGGCTTTCGTGTGTTGAGTTTGTCGTGCTGTTTAGCAGCGCTCATATATAAATGTGTCGCGTAGACCATTGATATATGGTCTATACTCATTAAGTAAACGGAAGTCTAAAATTTTATGCTATGTTTAGTTTAATAAAAAATATAAAATTTATTTAATTAAATATAGCATGATATTATGGATTTCTAAAAAAAAAACGAGTATTAGATTTTCGATAACTACATCTTTGAATAATGTTAAACAAAGATTTGAATAATACTTCTTTTGTTGTAAAAGAGTAATTATGAGTTATTTTAGAAAAATAGTTTTCACTAATGATATAGAAAACATAGATTAAAAAAGTTAAAAACTGATAAAGTAATAAATAATAAATGATACTTCCTACATTTTAAAATGAGTGTTTCTATAGTAGTAAAAAATTGTTTCAAAATAAATGAGGTTCACTTTTCAATGTAAATTTACAAATTATACCTTTTAATTAATATTGTGCACACTATTTTTAAAGTAATATATTATACTTTTGTGGGAAACACATCAATAATTATTAAGGATAGTTTAGTAAAATGGTTATGTCTTTTTGACAATTTTTTATATTTTTTAATATGTATGCATGAACCTTAATCATATTTATATTTATTAAGGACACACATTTTTTTTTCTCAAAAAAAGAATATGTGTTTTTCAGACGTGACATGTATTACAAGGTTAATGTAAACAAATTAATCATATTATTTAAAATTATTGAAAAGAAATAGAGAAAGGGGTACAAATAGAAAGAAAGAAAATCGAAGAGATAAATGTGTGAACAAAACAAACCCCTTCTCTCTCACGATCACGATCACGATCATAACAACAACAACTTGTGCTCAATCGGTAGTAGGTACGTACGTTGTCGATTAACCTGGCTGGATATATAGTGTATTAATTTTCTCTCAATTTTGACTCTTTGATATGTCTCTGTATTTTCAATTTCATACGTAAGAAAAGCTTATTATTGTCTTTTACAGGATTTGAAATTTTCATACCATTGCAACCTCAGCCACCATTTGTAATACAGGTTGTAAATCCCTCATTGTTGCATTCTTTCTCCTAAATTTACAGTTTTAAGTTCCAAATTCCATGCCTTCCTTAGATATACAAAGTGCCAAGATTAGTTAAAGTTGATATATGCTTTCCAAAAAAAAATACTGTTTGTTGTGCCATATTGCTAACACAACACACACCACCTATGAAGCACGGATACAGACACCGGACACACACGAACGTTGACACCGCTAATAATTTGACACAATATCATTATTCAGTGTAATTATATGTGTAGGTGTCAGTGTCGGATACAACACGTGTCCGACACGCCTAATCCGAGGAGTGTCCGTGCTTCATACAGAAGCAAGCACACTATGGTTCATTTTATTACAGCAACTGTAGTATTTATGACAGACTAATAATGAAATGCATATGTCTGTGTAATTTGCCTATCATATCAATAGCATTTCGAATGGAAATTTTACTTTACTTTGTTTTCTTCTGTTGTAATTTATCTGAATGTTTCTTTTCTGAACAATGTCAGGGATGAACAATAATTTGTCTTTGGGAAGATGCATAGATTCTCCACTGTTGATGGTTTTGTGGAGATAAGTGAGTGTTTGGCAGAGATGATTAAATACGTGGCAAACGAACCTTCTGCTGGTCTTTTCTTCATCCAACAGCATACTCAAAATGCAGTGCCCAATGTCATCAAGCTTAAGAACAATGTTGTTAAGAAGTCTCATGAAACAACTTTGCACGCAGAAGATCTGGAGGACTCTGTCACAATGGTGAAATCAATGAAAGAGTATGGATTCCCAATAGTTGATGAGATGATTGGAGACATTAAAAAAACTCTGGCTACTATAATATCAAAGCAACCAAAAGGAGGGATACTCCGTCGTTCAGCATCAAATTTTCAGACAGAGAGAACGAGTTTTTGGAGTAATTCTGCAGTTGATCTCCAGGAGGGAAGTGAAAAAAGAGGAAGCTATTTTTCAAGTGTTTTTAAGTTTTCAAAACAGAAGGAAGACAGTCTCAAGTCGTCACCTCTCAAGTCACCACAACTTGATTCTACAGGATCAATAGATCCCAAGACTGAGAAGTCAGAGCTGTACCCTAATGTGCCATTGCCTGTGACTAATGCAAGCAATTGTACATATTCGAAAGCTGATGAGTTGCCACTGCCAAGTCAGGTTGAAGACGAATCTCAATCTGAACAGAGTGATACTATTGATATTGAGAATAAGTTATTGTCAGTGACAGAAAAATATGATGACTTTAAAGCTACTAAACAAGCTAAGCTGGAGGAGTGGCTGGGCAAGTCATGAGTATAGGCCATAGCTAGGCTATTCTTTGGATATCATACAATGATTCAGCCTGTATATATGATGTATAGTATTTTATTTGCCTGACTTACAATCATAAAATTAATATATAATTAGTAATGTTGTTAAATGTACTTCAAGCAATTATGATACCATGTGTGAATTAGTTGATTGTAAACTGTGATTTTGCAATCAAAAGAAACATGTTATTATTGCCCTAAATTTCACTTGTTCAAACGTGTGTTTCGGGCAACTTGTTTCTTGCAATGTTTGAAAATTTGAGAATGGCTATTGTAGGAGTAAAGATCCAATCATTGTTAACTTCAAATAATTCTCTAATGTTTAAATATGTCATGAATCATGGAGTTTACATTGTTGGAAGGGTTTTATCTTAATATCATTATCGTTTTAGAGTTGAATATAAATTGATATAAATTTTCGGGCTAAGACCAAAATAAATGCATCCGGTAATTGTACAGATTCACAAACCAAGAAATGGAGGAAAGTGAAACAGAGTGAAGCCATGTATTAATAGATAATAGCCCTTTTTATCAGCAAGGAATTTATTGAAGATATAAAAGATACTTAGCTAAAGCACAAGGTGTGGTTCAACAACATTTTGTTTCAGGAAACTAGTACAAACCAACCACACTTTCTTCACAAATTATGTTTAAGCTGTAAAGACTAAAGAGTAAGATACAGTCCCCCACGAATACCCAACCAGGTGATCCCCCAGCTCCAGTCCAACTCTGAGAGCACGATTGCTACAATAAGTCAATTGCAAGTTTATGTCCTCACAATCAAAATGACCTCAAAATTGCATTGCAAGGTTGTGTAACATCTAGTTACCCGAATTAATTTAACTGTTTAACATTAGTGGAAAAATTTAAAAACAATTTTTTGAAGAAACAAAGCGTTGATTAGTTTTCTATAAAATAAGTTAGTAAAATCCATAACTAAAACAAGTGATATGAACACAAGTAAAATACTTGCGAAGATGGAAATTTAAGGAGCACAGTTTTCAGATCATAAAATATAGATTACAGCTTGCTGTTTCATGTCCTCATATATCATACAATAAGAACAACAAAAAAGAACTTATACAAACTATATTTTCTTTTCACCAGTTGATTCCCTAAAAAGCTGCACCAAAACAAAAAGGACAATGGCCAGTCTCAATTTGCAAGACACACGAGCATGTTGAATAGGGGTGTTAAAAAAATCCAGTTAATTGAACCGAACCAAACTGCATTGAACCATATATTAAACTGAACCATTTCATATGGTTTCAAACTGAACCACTTCTTAAAACCAATTTTAAAACCAGTTTAGAATCGGTTTGTATTTCTAAATTGGTTTACAAATTTTTGTTGCTTTCCGATCGCAATACATTATCGTGAAAAACTCAAGGATCCAATAACGAATTTTGTAATGACTTAACCACGTTTTCAAATCCAGTCAAATTTCTCAACAAAACACCACAATCCAAACTTCTATTCATGAAATTCGCTTGATTTTGTTTTGATTTCCCCGGCCACCGGTGTTGATCCACTGGCCAAGAAATTGAATTCGAATTCTCTGTATGACCAGGATTTCCATTCACTCTTCCTCTTCCAATTACCGATGTTGTTGCCGCTGCCATAACCTTTCTCCCCTCCATCGTATTTTTCCTCAAACTCTGTAACCGTCGCCGCCGGCGTCAATCAAATTTATCGTTCTATTCACCAACAGAGAGTTAGTTCTTCTCGGTGGTTACGAAAAAGACAAGGACGGCAAAGAAGATGAAAACATGTAACGAAAAGTTTTCAGTAATTAGAGAAACAGAGTTTTGTAGAGAGAAGATAAATAGAGGGGGGATGTAGAGATATAATAGGACAAAAAAGGTGAAAAAGAGATGAAAATAGTTAGAAAGAGGGAGAGTTCTTAAAACCATTTGAAAAAAAAAAACAGATTTGAATTACACCGGCTTTAAAACTGGATCATAATATTAAACTGGTTCATGTCAGGAAGGTAGGCTACTTAGACCCAGGCAATGTTAATACTGTAATCGGTGTTGATTACTTGCCGTTTATGGCATCAAAGTGCCGCCAGCAACAAATGTACTTGCAAGTCAGAGCCATTATGGAAAAAGAGCACTGAGATGATCCACTGAAATGGAAAATATCATACCACAACCAATGAAAGCAAATCAAGCTTGATGTAGAAAACTATGATAAACAGCGGGTGCCTTACAGTCAAAAGGATTTATGTCTGGTTATAATGCAAGGGACTGCTCCAATTTCGAACAAGATCTTGCGTTTAGTAGTATGATGGATAATCTATTCTTTTACATAACCTTATTTCTTTATAAGTTACAACAACAATCAAATGCATTTCTTAGAAATACCATTTGTTAAAAAAAAATAAAAAAATGAAGAGGTGTATTACAAACATTCCATTGAGGATTTACAAAGAATGACTCCCTTAAGATCCGACTGAAGCTCTCAGAAGAACAAGCTGAATAACATTTCCGTCTTTCAGCAAATTAATACGAAGAGTTAGGCATAAGTTAAATCATACATTTGAAATACAAATAAAAAAACTATCAGAATTAAGATTTATTAGGCATTTCTCACCTGCTAGATGAAGAAATGTCATCCATTTACGGATTTGACTTTGATAAGTCATTTTGATTGTTCCCTGGAATATTTTGGAAGTTAGTATTTCAGTAAGACTAACTGGATAGCTTCCTAAAGAAAACTACAATAAAATATTAACACATGCTAACTTGAAAGTTGAAGTTTTCTTTTTACATTTGATAAATATGCCAGGGATACTGTCAATCATTTAATAGGAAAAATTGTAATGAATGCAATTGAGTATAAAGTAGAGTGTGACTAGGGAAAAGATAAATTATCCTTCAAAACATTTTAATTGCCTAATTCATCCATATATTTCCCCTAGGGACGACTTAAGAAAATAGACCCTGATACCCACTACCCACAATATCGCTAACTCATATTTTTTTCCATTTGTAGAGAAGGAGCAGGTGAGAGGAAATATTGCAGATCCAACCTTCATCTTTAGCCTAATCTTCACATGAAAAATATGAAACCAGCAGCATATATAAAATAAAGGGGGAACATATATTCTGCCTGATGACAGACAGCCTATACCCTTCAAAGAGGGAAAGTCTCGCAGAGCTTGACATGAACATAACAAATATCATAAAAAGCAATTGGCATAACAACTAAATTTTTCAGATAGCATTCAGGTTAGAGTTCTGACCATGTATAAATCCACTAAAATATGCAAATTAAATGTGAACAAACTCTCCCCAAAATATTCATTTCTCATCTTAAACATGCCAAACTAATGATCCATATTCTAAAAATGGGCAATGTGATAGCGTTTCACAACAAAATCAAATATCATATGGAAACTGATACCTATAGAAAAATTGAAGAATTTAAAAATTTATAATGCAATTATCACAGCTCCAGATGGTTCATTTCGAAAGGAGATACTGAGTATCAACATATATTTTTCTTTATAGAACAATTACCTGAAACAGGCACGTCAGGAAGCACTTGATCTATTATCTGATTCTCTTCTGGTACTTTAGAGGCACTCCTCACATTCATGCTTGCATGGGGTATGGATCTATTGCTTTTCTTCACCACCTTTGCCTTTCTGAGTCAATCAATATTATTAAGTTAAAATTTCATATCAAATAGATCAGCTTATGATTTGAGATGACAAGATACTATAACTTATGAATATCAAGAAATTCAGCTCAAACCTGATTATCTTCCGTTTCATAATGTCTGCTTTTAGATTTGACACACCTTATATAGACCATGGAAGATATTAATTAAATTGCTGCATCTATGCATAAACAGAGGAGAAAGAATCAAAAGAAAGATAAATCACTCACCTGGTTTAAGAGCCATAGAGGTTGAAACAGGTTTACGATTTTCCCTCTCAGCTTTAATGGAAGCAATGATAGAATCAGCATTCGGCCCCAATCCTTTTCTTCCCACCAGCTTCACTCCTAGCTTTTCAGAAAGGTAATTCAATCTTATTTCATCACCACCCCTTACTTCTCTTAGGTCAAGAGCCTGTTGTCTTGACAGCAAAGTGTAAATATGAAGCTGCTGCTGCTGCTGCTGATTAAAATGCGACTGAAGCTGCTGAAAAAGTAATTTGTTTGAATGTTGTTGTTGGTCTTGTTTGGAAACTTCGTGATACTTCTTTTTATGCTCACCAAATGTTACCCTCAAGATTGCAGGTGACTTTGGGTCTCCATTTTTCTGAGCAAAAATGATAGAAAAACTCCCAAATTCTACATCAGGTTCTCTAAATAAATCCGCAAGAAGGGAAGCACAAGAATAAGCGCTTGAAGGGGTCTTTTCAACCTTCACATTCATTGATCGAATATTCGCATGGTGGGCCATATTCGCTGCTTCTCTTAGACCACTTAGAAAAGCCCCATGCATGGTAGCAGGATACCGCCTAGTAGTTGCTTCCCCAGCAAAAAAAAGTCTACCATCCCCCACACTTTCGGCTAAAATATCATAATCATCACCTGAAGCTCCAACTGCAACATTAGAGTAAGAACCAAAGCAGAAGGGGTCACTCCCCCATCTAGTACAGACTGTTTGGATAGGCTCAGGAACATTGATTCCTTTTGGTTCATAAATACCTGCATACAGAGAAAGCATTTTTCTTCACACATATTTCTTAAATAAAATAGCAATCAGATCTAAAAAATTATGACCAATTTGATTTGACTGAAATTCAGCTAAGAAAACATGATCAGGATCTTTTTCTGACAATTCAAAAATAATACTGCTGAAGCGATGATATTAAGGCATATTGGATGAAATATTAAAAAAACATGTACTACATATCAGTATTGTTAAAGAATCAGAAGTGAATATTGGCAGTTTTATATAACCTAAAGTAACACATTATTGTGGCTTAAAATAAACCTTTCCCTGACCAATGTGAAGAACCTATCAAAATAGTTGAGAATCTGAAACTGATTGTGATTTGTTTCTATATTCATGAAAAATGCTAAGTAGTTCACTGAATACGCTTTTCTCTAAGCACTAAAAGAAGCATTTACAGGAGATTGCATGCAAGAAAAATGAATACTCCACCTATCTCATTCTATTTCTTATTTAATGTAATACACATATCTTAAGAAAATCATTAATTATACTCATTTTCAAAGTAAAATAATCTTTTATGACTAGAATGCCCTTGTTGTAGCAGGAGTTAGGTAGAAAGACTAATTAATATTGGATAGGTTGAAATACAGATAAATAAGGGAGTTGATTTTTTTTTTAATAATTCTCGATATTCTAAAGTAACAAATCATTTGAGACAACTCTTTTTCCTAAGAGTAACAATTAAATAAGACAAAGGGAGAAAATACTATGAACAGAACTGACAGCCCAAGACACGTTAAGGAACTAAGGAAAACATCAAAAACATTTAAGGGACTTACAATTTATTATGTTGTAAGTTGTAATTTTATTTTTCGGGAATATTCTTATCATGTAATTGTATTAGTTGATTTATGGAGCTGATGAATTATGATGGAAAAGAAATATTAATACTGTAGCTTTTACATAAAGGTTACCTTTCAGAATTTGAAGAACCTTTGTTACTGCATCTGTAGGAGGCATGCTCTCAAATTTATGTGCAGCTTCCCCTGCTACTAAAGCAATCAACAGGGGACCACCAGCAACAGTTGCATAACTGTAAAACAGGAAAAATTCCCCGCGACGACTTGGATCATCAGAAAGATGCCCGAATGTGTCGAGATCCATCTCCCAGAACACATGAGGAAAGAGCATAGCAACCTTATTAAGTAGACCAAAACCCAATCTTTTAATTCCATCAAGTTTTCTTTGAGGCAACTCCGGTATAAATTTGATAGACCCTTTCTTCAACACACCCAGCGGAACAGTACACAATGCCATATCACCCTCAAATACCTGACTTCCTGCAATAACCTGCACTCCATCACTACCGTACCTGATCATATTTACAGTTTTCTCATATAAAATTGGCACATTCTCAGCCAAGGCTTGAACCAGCTTTACGTTTCCTCCAGGCAAAAAGCAATGATCTCCTCCCATATCATACGGATCATCTTGGTCCCAAAATGCAAGTGAAAGATGTGATAGTAAACCTGCATTTGCATATTCCAAATTTGCAAGGTGCCAATTAAACAGCTTCATCTCCTCATCACTCACAGCATCCTTATACACTTGGCTGAACGTTTGCAGCGCTGCACCAAGAGACACGTCAACAGAGACCTCCCCCATTGATTGCCTAAGTCTGCTTATCTTATCTAACAGACGATTAAAAGCAGATTCAACCTTGACATCCATATCAGGGTCAACCGGCTTTCCGTCCACACTATAAAGGGGACACTTATCTCTCACCTTATGAAGCACATCACCTAATTGCCTAGCCACAATCCCAAGAGGATTCCCTAAAGTACCTGTCAAAACACTCCCACCTAACTCAGCAACCGCACCAACCCTACTCCCTACCTCCATTTTCTTAGTATAAACCCGTCCACCAGCCCGTTTCCTCCCTTCCAACACAGTCACTTTAAACCCAAACCGCATCAACTGCCTCGCAGCAGCCAACCCAGCAAGACCGGCACCAATGATAATGACACCAGGCTTACTCGGTTCGGTAGGTGTTTTATCCTTAATAGCGGAAGCAACACCAAAATTGATATAACCATGTGATACAAGATAATTATAAGCAGAGTCCAAAAGTGAATGATAATGCTGAGGTATATAATCAATAAACATTGCCTTAGTAACCCAAACCGAAACATTCTCACGCCATTTCGCAATAATGTGATTCCTAACGAGAGTGTAATTCACCTGTTCAATCCCTCCAATGACAGGGATAACTCCGGCTTCAATCTCCTCCTCGGACAATGAATCTGCAGGAAAACCAGCTGTCAGTGCGATCATTGCCTCAGCTTTGGCTTCTTTGTTTATCATGATAATGTCATCGGAAAAGTCCTCAGTCGATGGCGGTGGAGGTGCAATAGAGGAAGAGGTGAGATCATTGTTGAGAGGTGAACGGAAGGAGGAGGAAGGATTGCGTTGGGACCTGCCGCGCCTTCTCTTCTTGGGGACGGGTAAACCAAGGTAATTGGTGAGGTTAAGGTTAGGGTTTTGGTCCAAAATGGGGGAAGAATCGGATTGAATGTTATTAGTGTTAGGGTTAGGATTTAGTTGAGGTGATGATGGTGACAGGGAAGGTGGAATGAAAGAAAAATGAGGATCCATCACACTCACCCTACGAAAACGCCAGCTCTTTTATGCGCCGCCGTCCATCACCACTACTGCCACCGTTCAGTTTCACCGGAGTAGAAGGTTCAGTGTTTTTCGAATATTGTTACCGAGTCTATTTTTACTTAAAAAAATAATAGAAATATTTAATAATAAAATAAGAAGACATATGAAAATCAATATTTATATTAAAAAAAAAGCATATGAAAATTTAAATTGATGGTCTGAAAAATAAATTAATTAATAACATCTATGAATAAATTCATATAATTGAAAATTCATAAATAATTGCAATTATGAAAAACTAAACATTTAATATCCTAATCACAAAATAAGGTTTTGAAGATTGTATTTGTAATCATTTTCGATGGATACTCTATACACCGAAACAATTAAAATTGGTTGGAAATGTTTTCAAGAGGGATGAGTCAAACTCAATTATGATGGGGTATGCAAAGAAAATGGAGATTGTTTGGGTTATGGCGACCTGCTTTCGGATGCTAACGACAGATGAATCAAAGGTTTTGTCCGCAAGGTTGACACTTGTGATGCTCTTCATGCAGAGATAGGGGTATGTACCTAGGTCTAAAGTTGGCTTTGAAGGACGATATTTCTCAGTTGTGCGTTGAAAGTGATTCAAAATTTGTTATTGACATGGTTACACATAATTGCAAAATGAATGAGACAACCCCTATGCTCATTCGACGTAATCAAAATATCTTGAATCATAGTTGGCACATTTAGGTTCAACACACTTTGAGAAAAGGCAACATCTCTGGGACTTCTCTGTGACTTGTATGTCTGGAAATGTTCATTTAATTGTGGGACTTGTATGTCTAGAAATGTTCGTTTAATTGTGTTAGTTTTATGTTTTGGGCTTTGGGCCTCTCTTGTACAAAAAAATGGTGAGCTTCTTAGCTTCCAACATTCTCGGCAATCTCCGCCTCAATCTCAATCTCTAAGAAAACACTATAGTGAGATCAGCTAGATATGTTCTAGGTCGTCAGGAAGGGCATGCTTGTTACTCGGTTGATGTGTCCAAAATTTTCAGTTGGGCAAAAAAATCCCAATTTGGGGACTTAAAGGCTCCAAATTGATTAGTGCAAGAGTGTCTTACAACCATGGAGGGGATTTTTCTTTTGAGTTGTTCAAGGCACTTAACTAGTGATGTATCCATGATTCACTAATTTTGCATAAAAGGAATATGTACATATCTCAGAATTCATGCATCAATTTTAGAGGTCCTTTGTTTTTACTTACTCCCAAAAGTTTGGGAAAGGTCTTTTTCTTGTGTTACAGGAACATTGATCAAGGGTCAAGTCGAGGATGACGCTCCACAATAAGCCCCTTAGAAATATGAGGATATCATTAGTGGAAGTGTGTTGAAGGCGTACAAGAGGATGGCAAACAATTAACCTCACTACTGCCTTATCACGCTTGATCGTCACGGGAGACCACTCCTTGAACATCATCCTAGAAACACCGGGAATAAGGGAGTAAGTTCTCGGTATTCAGTAAGTAATTTCTATATTAGGTATATGTCTTATTTCTCTACTTGTTCCCATGTTTTATCTTCATGTGCATCATTAATATGATTGTTGCTACTATCTTGTTTGATCGTTGCACTTCACCATAAGTTTTAGTTCTTAGAAGTTCATTTACTTACATTTTAGATGTGTTGTTATGATATTATAAATCATAAAAGTTCTATACGTTTAGAATCCTTTTATTTGTAAATCTTGCATGCCTTAATTGTAGTTTTGCGCATGTGTTTTGTGTGTATGTTTGTCTCATGTTGCATGCTTTCTCATATCTAAAACGCTTATATTGCATGCTTACTTGTATTCAATTACAATTGCATATTTGTAATTAGTTTTTGACATAATCTATGTTTGTTTTCCATCAAGTTATTGTTAATTGTTGTTTCACAAATGAGATTGCCTAGTTCCGATGTTGTTGTATCCCCTTTTTGTTGGTGCCAAGTGGAGAGATTGTGTTGCTTGTTTTTGTTGAAGGTGAGAATAACACAAGAAGGAGGGGGGGTTGAATTGTGTTTGCTTTTTTTTCTTCTTCGTTTTCTCCTACTGAAGTCACTGTTCAAAAGCAGATAGAATTCAGCTTCTGAAGTGATGTTCAGAATCTAAATGCAGCGGATAAAAGCAGAGACAGAGAGAAGAAAAACACAAAGCAATTATACAGGTTCCTTCCACAAACCGGAAGTAGTCTTGTCCCCCTTGCACTTCCAAGGAGAGTTCACTAAAATCAAATATCTGATTACAACTGCTCACTGCTAAAACTAGCAAGAGACTTCAAACTACTCAAGCACAGGTGCAAGAGATTTCCTATGCTCAAAAACAAAATCAAGAGACTTCCTATGCTCAAGCACAACTGCAAGAGACTTCTATTCAAACAGAATTACAAAGAAATTTGTTTGAGGTTGAACACTTGATATACAATCAGTGGTGTTCACAATACAAATCAAATACAGACTCTTAAGACTCTAGAATTTCTAAGATATGAAAGTTGTTAAGAAATGCTAAGTGAACTTTGATGTGAAACAATTTCAGCAGAGTTTTGGCACTTGTAAAATTGTTGTGAGAGTCTTGCAATTCTTTAGGTCTTCACTTCTTTATATAGAGGTGTGAAAGAGATGTTGATTTCCATCACATCAAAAAAGAGTCGTTTGAAGCTTGATCAAATCACCAATGATCTTTTGCCTGATTTGATTATTGTCCTATGAAGGAACAATTTCAAATCCATTTCAAGTATAGAGGAATACCAGCGTAGTCACAGATGTAGTTCTTGTACGATTGCAGATACAAAACAGAGTAGTGGAGATAGTGATTGTACACTTTGTACTATTGTCCTTTTCCAACGTTTTCCTAAGAATTAGCATCAAATGCCTTCCAAATTATTCTGAATTAGTTGTTGCTTCAGCTTCTATTTTTCTGCAATGATAGGCGTGATTAAAACAACATTTGACACAAATCTGACGCTTCTAGTCTTCCAGCTTCTGATGATCTTCAGAACCTCTGAGGATGTGCTTCTGATGATCTTCAAAACCACTTTTCTTCAGATGCTTCCTTGCAACACAAGCTTCCATTTTGTAGATACCATTTCTCTCTTTTGTTCTTCAAAAACTATGTATTTTAAGACACTGAATTTTTGTCTATGGTCCTGCACACTTGAACAAATATTAACATATCCAATTGATAATTTTTTATAATACCTTGTTATCATCAAAACTTAAAGGGTAATATTAAATACATTTTGTTCCAACAATCTCTCCCTTTTTGATGATGACAAACACTAGTATTTAAACTGTTCAATTGTTGTTAATCTAATTAACAAGTTGAATATATGGGTATGAGGTTTGTAAGCTCCCCCTGAGTCTAATATCCCTTTAAGGTGAGGTTTGTAAGCTCCCCCTAAGTTCTATACAAGTTAATTAAATTCATCATTAAAAGCGTAATAACACTCAGAATAATCTCACATTAAATAAATAGACTTAGGGATGAGAAGAAGGTTCTCTTAATTTAATTTCATTAAGAATTAAATTAATGGGGCTTATAGCCTATAAATAAATACTACATCTACTCCCCCTTTTGTCATCAACAAAAAGTAAAATAAAGACAAATAGAAGAAGTGAGAAAAACATAAAGAGAAAATTCGAGTAAAATAACTAAACACATTAGTTCAAAAGCAAAATAAGACATAAAAGATCAGAAACATGAACAAAGACAAAACTTAAAGACAACAAGCTAATAAAGGTGTTCAACTAAGGCTTGGCTTGTCTCTTCATCATTTCCAGCATCTGTTGCATCATGCTGTTTGTTCTTTCTGACTGCTTGTCCATGGATTCCTTTAACTCATTGTATCCTTTGACAAGTTCTTCCTCTCTGGCTTTTGCTGCTTCTTCCTGAGCAATCATCTTCCTTTGAAGTTCAACATTTATAAGTCTTTGCTCTAGGAGTTTTTTCTTCAGCTGTTTGTTTTCTTTCTCAAGTTCAAAATCATGCTTTAGCTTTTCAAGAATTGGAGTTTCAGCTTGAATCTTCAGCTTTGTTAGCCAGGTGAGATCAGGATTCTCAGATTGCACACTTGATGTGATGATGCTTGAGGCATCCAAGAAGATAGGTGTATTTGAGATATAAAGCTTGCTCTTTTCCTGATTCCTGTTACATATACTTCTTCCATATTCTTGACAACTTCTGTAAACCATTCATTGAGAGTGTTCAGAGCTTTATCACGTGCTTCCAAAGATGACTTCTGAAGCTCACACATGACAATATCCACTCTTTCTCTCAGCCTTGCCCATTCATTCACATAATCTTCCTTGTGGATAAAATTGTTTCTTGTCTTCACCAACTTGTTCAGACCTTTGAAAATATTATCACAAACCTCTTGTAATATAATAGAATCTAGTAAAAGGATAGGTGGTGGTGAGACAACAGTGGTTATGATTTGAGGACAAGTTTGGTTAGAAGAGCTAGGAGTATCAATGATTGAAGTTTCAGAGATAGGTTGAGAGGGTGCAATATATGGAGGATCATGAATAGACTTTAGGACAAAAGAAGAAGATGAGCTTAATGGTTGATTCAAGAATCCAGGCTTAAACCATTGATTAGCTTGTTCATCTTCATCATTAGAAACTGATGTGATCATAAAATCAGGTTCTGTAGAGTTTTCATGTGTAGGTTTAGGTTCAAGAGTAGCTTCTGAAGGTAAAGCTACACTCAAAGGTTGAGGATCAATTGCAGCTCCTTAATCAAAAGCAGGTCGAGCTACAATGATTTGAGGTTCAACTAAAGTTTGATCTTCTGATACTAAAGTGTTAGCATCAGAGTCAGATTGTTTAGGTAATTGAGACTCTTGTTGAATATGGTTAGGTGAATCTGGCCTAAGTTCAGGTTGTTGTTGTTGGGGTTTTTTTAAAATAACTTCATCAGAAGCTATTTCAGAGGCTTTCTCTGAGTTTGGCTTAAAACTAGGTAATTCCCCTGAATAGTGATTAGCCAGCTCCTCTAGAACAGATGGATCACTAGTTTGTGTTGTTAGTTGAGGTTGAGATGGTGATGATACATGATTGTCAGACTCAGGCTCTGCTTGCTCACTTCCAGCTTCTGCATCAGTAGGAATAGTTTGGAGTGGCTCAACCATAGGTGGTTTTATAGGATGATTAGTAGGTAGTCTATTACAAACATCAATCCTCATTTGACTAATATCAACTATTCTATTAAGAACTGATGGATACATAGGCACAAAAGTATCATCATCAGGCTTTTTCTAGTGTTTGGTAGATGATGATGGGGCTAAAGATTTATGTAGATTTTCATAGACTCTATTCAAAGAAATATCATCTATGTCTGAAGAGGTTGAGACAAAGTTTGTGTTAGAGGTTGAGATTGAACTAGATTCTACTTCTATTACATTATCAGAGATATTATGAGAATCAGTGTTACCTCTTGTTGCTCTTGAAGCATCAGCTTCTGAAGTACCAACATTTGAACAAGCAACATCCTCTTTCTAAACTTCTTCAGTAACATTAAGCAGTTCACCAGCCACCACCAGCTCTTGAAGGTTTTCTGCAAGCTCAACTACTTTCTGAGCATCTGCAGCAGTTGATTCTTTGAGCAATGCTTCAACAGGCACTTCAATTTCTTTTGCAATTTCAAGAGTTTGCTGTAGAGCAGCAGTGTGAGCAACCTTCTTTCTTCTGACTTCCCTAGTAACAAGATTAGTTGCAGCTTCAATCTCTGCATCATCTTCCTCTTGAAGAACTACCTTCCTTATTTGATTTCTCTTCTTCTTAGGAATTGATGGTTGATGAGGTAAGGATTGTGAAGAACCAGTTGAGTTACCACCTCTTGTTCTTCTGTTCATAATTTTGGCAGGTTCAAGTTCTTGAGCTTCTTCTTGAATAGTTGGCATAGAAGTACCAACTCCTTGAGCATCTTTCTCCTTCTTAGCCTTCTTAGGCTTAGGTTCAGAAGCTTCCTTATCTTTAGTAGCTTCTAAAGTTGCTTTCTTCTTTGACTTTCTCTTCTTAGAAGCAATTGGAAGAGAGCAACCATACATGGTGTCTCGGATGTCATCATACTTGATGGTTTCTCCAGTAGCTTTCCAATGCTCATACACAAAGTGAGCTCTTACATCTGGAGGATCTTCCTTTGAGATAGGGGGAAAATCATCCATCAGACTCATGAAGATCAGTGCTCAGCTTTGTTACAACCTTTATCAGAAGCATCTTCTTCAGAGTGGAAACATTTATAACTTTGCCAGTAACTGTGCCCAATTGCTCATCAGTTACAGTTTTTGACAACTTGATTGCTTTCAAAATCCCTCCTTGATGAAAGATTTATGACAACAATCTTCCATAGGGAATGAAGCTTCTGTTATTGTCCTATCTTTCCTTCAGTGCCCATAACATGTGATTAAAGATGTACTTTGACACATTTGCCTTCTCAAGAGTTATAAACAAATGTAGGAACACTTTGTGTTCTAATGATGGTTGATCTACCCCTCCATCTTTGGGTAGAAGACACTCTGCCATTATCTTCTGAAGTAACTTGTGCTCCTTCTGCATTTCATAATATTTTCCTTTCTTCTTGCTATTGAATAGAGTCATGTTCACAACCTCTATCTAAGGACTTGTCTTGCTATCCAGATTCTCTTCAAAGGAACGATCAGCCTCTCTTCTGCATGCCTTTGCAATGGTCTCTTCTGTAATAGTAACAGAGATTCCCATGATGTTAAAGCGAATCTCTGTACATGTAAATGGTTTTAAACCAAGTTGCTCTTCTCCATGCCTTTAAGGCTAGGATTAATCAGAACCTTTTCATGCTCTTCTAGTCTAGCAGCATGTTTATCTTAAATTTCAGCCCTAACGTAGAAATACTTGACCAGGTTCTCATAAGAACGCTCGTTCAACATTTTGAAGTACCCATCCAAGTCTTGAGAGTTGATATAGCTTCTGAGGTCACAATCATGATGAGTTAAGGAGAGGAAATCCACTGGATTCTCCACTTGAACCGTTAACTACCATTCTTCCAATGTCAATGTTCTTCCTTTAATCTGAAGTGATTCTCCAGTAGTTATTTGCATGGAAGTTTCTTGTTTTGAACTTGAAGAAGCCATGAATGCTGATGAAAGTTTAGGGTTCTAGGTTTTGATTGTGAAAAGACGAAAGTTTTCAGAGAATCAGGCTAAAAATCAGAAAGTGTAGGTTGTGAAGTGAGAAGTGTGTTTTTGTCTAAGTGTTTTTAGTAATAACATTTGCAATTCAGAAGGGGACAAACAAACACAACATTAATGACATAGGGGGCGCGATATAGTACATTCAAAACATAAATTCATCATTGCCCTCTTACATTATACACCAATACACTTAAGCCACATAAGAATTTCTCAGAGTAACTACCAAGTTAGTGGGACAAGTGTTACCAAAAAGTAATTTCCAATGTTTCCACTAATTCTGCTATTCAGAAGCACAAAGTCCATCTTCTGGAGTTCATATGCTGATGTCATCAGAAGCACATTTTCCTCAGAACCTCAGTGAAGAGCTTCTGATGGACTATAACTTCTGAACAACTTCAGAACCTACATTCCTATTCAGAGACAAGCATTCTAATCAGACACAAAGTACATGTTCAAATTTTTCTGTATAAAATCAAATCTTTCAACAGTTAAAGGCTTAGTGAATATATCAACCCATTGATGTTCAGTATCAATGAATTGTATATCCAAAATTCCTTTTTGAACATAATCTCTAATAAAATGGTGTTTGATTTCAATATGCTTGGCTCTAGAATGTAGAATTGGATTCTTTGACAAACAAATAGCAGCAATATTATCACAATAGATGGGAATACTGTTAGCATTAATCTGATAATCTTCCAACTGATGTTTCATCCAAAGTAGTTGTGTGCAACAACTTGCAGCTGAGATGTATTCTGCTTCTGCTGTAGACATATCAATAATTGCTTGTCTTTTGCTAGCCCAGGATATCAGATTGTCACCAAGGAACTGACAGTTTCCACTGGTTGATTTTCTTTCAATCCTGTCACCAGCATAATCAGCATCACAGAATCCAATCAACTTATAATCTAGGGATTTCCTATAGAGGAGTCCAAGATTTGTTGTTCCTTTCAGATACCTGAAGATTCTCTTAACAACAGTTAAATGAGATTCTCTAGGATCTGACTGGAATCTTGCACATAATCATACACTGAACAAAATATCTGGCCTAGATGCAATGAGGTATAACAAAGAACCAATCATACCTCTATATAACTTCTGATCTACCTTTGATCTAGTATCTTCTTTGCTTAAGGTGCAAGTTGGATGCATTGGAGTATTCATCACTTTACAACCTTCAAGCTTGAACTTCTTCAGAAGCTCTTTAGTATACTTTGTTTGATGAACATACACTCCATCTTTGCATTGATTGATTTGAATCCCAAGGAAAAACTTTAATTCTCCCATCATGCTCATTTCAAATTCATCCTGCATTAACTTAGAGAATTCCTTGCAAAGAGATGCATTAGTAGAACCAAATATTATATCATCAACATATATCTACACAACAAGAATGTATTTCTCAAGTGTCCTTCTGAAGAGTGTTGTGTCAACCTGACCTCTTTTAAAATCATTTTCAATTAAGAAATTACTTAGTCTGTCATACCAGGCTCTAGGAGCTTGTTTGAAACCATATAGTGATTTCTTAAGTTTATAAACATGGTCAGGATGCTTCAGATCCTCAAAACCAGGAGGTTTCTTGACAAAGACTTCTTCTTATATCACTCTATTGAGAAATGCACTTTTTACATCCATTTGATATAATATTATGCCATGATTTACTGCATAGGGTAGAAGTAACCTGATTGCTTCCAATCTTGCAACTGGAGCAAATGTTTCAGTATAATTAATGCCTTCTTGTTGACTGTAACCTTGAGCAACAAGTCTAGCTTTGTTTCTAACTACTTCACCTTGTTCATTCATCTTGTTTCTGAATACCCATTTTGTTCCAATAATGTTCTTCTTTTGAGGTTTGAGTACTAGATCCCACACATCATTTCTCTGAAACTGATTGAGCTCTTCTTGCATAGCTAATATCCATCCATCATCTGAAAGTGCTTCATCAACTATAGTAGGTTCTACCATTGATAACAACCCTATCATAGACTCTTCTTGTTTGAAATATGATCTTGTTCTTCTAAGACAATCTTTGTTTCCAATGATTTGATCATCAGGATGTGATGACTTGTACTTGAATGTATTCTTGGATTGGTTAGCTTGCTGAGAACCATCTTGAGCTTCATCAGAAGCTACTTCATCTTGAGCTTCTGGAGTGATTTCAGCTTTTGAAATTTCTACATATTCAGCAGTCTCTTGGCGTGTCCTTGAGCAAATTGTAATCAAGATTGATTATAGTTAAATCCTTTGGAAGTGCAATGGGACTTGACTACTCATGTGTTGTAGGAGAAACCTGTATAAATTGCTTTGTGTCTTTCTTCTCTCTCTGACTCTTTAACTTTTATCTTCTTGTTCTGTATTTTAGCTGCATTCAGACTCTAAGTCAAAATCTGTAACATCAGATTCTGTCCAGGTTTGTATTAAACACTTAGAAAAATAAATCATCTAAAAACCAACATTATTCAACCCCTCTTATTATGTAATTTTCTCACCTTTAAATGGTATCAAAGCACGGTCTGTGCTCTGTCACTTAATCGTGCCACAAAAAAAGATCTAGTGAAAAAAACATGTCTTCCATCAGTGAAGCCTCCAACCCTGATGTCAACAATACCTCTACCACTGAGAAAAATATTGATTCTGCTGAACCTCCATTTTTCAATGGAGATGTTACTCAGTTCTCTTGGTGGAAGAACAAAATGGATAGTTAAATCATAGGGATAGATGATGAACTCTGGGATGTTATTGGAGATGGACGTGGATCTCAGGTTGAAGAATAGGGAATGTTGACAGACAGGAAGAAGCTGTCTGCCACTCAAAAGAAGATCTACAAAAAGCACCACAAAGTGAGAGGGATTCTAGTGGAAGCTTTACCTCATGCTGAATACATGAAGATTGGGGATAGATCTACTAAACCATCCATCTTCGAACCAGTGTGCTCTAACTACGAAGGAAATCAGCAGGTGAATGAAGCAAATGCACCCCAACTTGTTCACCAATATGAGCTTTTCAAGATGAAAGAGGATGAAGATATTGAAACCATGTATTCAAGGTTTCAAACTCTTGTGTCTGGACTTGAATTTCTAAAGAAAAGCTATGCTACACCAAACCATGTAAAGAAGATTATGAGCAGTCTTCCCGCAAGATTTAGGTCAAAGGTCACTGCCATACAAGAGGCAAAAGACTTGGATATGCTAATTTTGGAGAACCTGATAAGTTATCTCAAAAGTCATGAGATTGAACTTGAAGGTGAGGAACCAAACAATCTCTCTAAGTCTGTTGCTTTGACCTCTAAAGAAAAGACATCCAAATCTATTCAAACTGCTAAATCGGAAGAGAAAGGTTCATATGATGAATCTAATGATAAAGCAAACTTTAAAGAGATGGATTACTTAACCAAGAGGTTCCAATTCCTGACTAAGAAAAGAATATTTCCTAGCAAAAGCAGTGACTTAAAGACATCCAGCTTCAAGGATAAAAGAGATAATCGGAAAGTATGCTTCAACTATGGAAAGATTGGTCACTTCATAGTTGATTGCCCTGAGGCATATAATGGCAAATCAGGAAATGGAAGCTCAAAAAGGGACACCTACATGAGAAAGCTCAAGCAAAGCTTCATGACAACCTGGGAGATGCTTGATGAAGATGCAGACTCTGACGACAACAAATAGGAAGCTAATATGGGTATAGTAGTTATAACATCTTTTGTTGAAGAACCAAGCTCAGATTCAGATGAAGTTGATGAGGTAATCTTTGAACAAATATGTAATAAGTATATTTCTTATGTCAAAATGCTCCTAAGACTTTATCTGAACAAATCAAGATCCTTAAAGGACTTGCAAAAACAATTTAATTTGTTATGAGAAGTGTTAAAACCTTTGAGATGCCAAAGTCACTATCTGTCAAGACGAAATCCCATGTTAAGGCAACTTTTAAGCCTAGATGAAACTGACAAACTTTCAACTAAATTCAACAGTTTATCTGAAGAATCTAGTGATGATGATTTTAACAGAAGTAGATTAGCTTCCACATCTTGCAATGTTAGTAAGAACAAAGGAAGAGAAATTGACTTCACAAGTGCGTCTGTTAAAGATACACAAACTCCTCTGAAGACAAAGCAATCATCCTGTTCTTTTTGCACTCAAAAGGGTATGATTTTTAGCTCAAATCCAGAGGCTAAAAAAGAAGAGAATCTAAGCCCATCAGAGCCAAAAGAGTCAATATCCAAGGTGTTGACTAAGTCAAAACCAAGGACTGTTAGATTCATGGTCAACTGGGACTTAGATTCTAGTTCAAAGAAGTATTCATGATTATCCTCCAATTCAAAGGTCTTGAATAAATCTGATCAACAAAACTCAAAGTGCAAGGGTCTAAAGAAGGGAAATTCCTTCAGAAGTAAACCTAGAGGACCCATTCGTACATGGGAACCTAAAAAGGACATTGCTTGTGTTTCAGGTATGCTTCATAGGAAAGCCAAAACATCAGTCTTTGTGTTTGGATATGGGCTATTCTCGACACATGACAGGAGAAAGACATCTTTTTAAAGATCTGGTCATGAAAGAATGATATATGGTAGGATTTGGAGGAAACCAACGAGGAAAAATCGTTGGAACCAGAACCATTGGTAACTCCTCTATCTTTATCTCTATCAACAATGTCACATATGTTGATGGACTCATACACAACCTTCTTAGTATTAGCCAATTTTGTGAAAGTGGGTATAAAACAATCTTTAATAGAGACACTTGTACAATGATCAATGAATCTGACAAATCCATATTATTCACAGGTCAAAGGAAAGATAATGTTTATAAAATAAATTTTTCTGATTTGGTTGATCAAAAGGTCATTTGCCTTCTGTTTGAGAATGATGAAAAGTGGCTCCGGCACAGAAGACTAGTAATGTTAACTGAAGGTTAATCTCTAAGCTTAGCAAGATGAAACTAGTCAAAGGACTATCAGAACTACAATATCATTCATATGCTCTCTGTGGAGCATGCCAAAGAGGGAAGATTGTTAAAACTGTTTTCAAACCCCAAAACATTGTCTCTACCTCTAGACCTATGGAACTACTTCACATTGCTTTGTTTGGAACATTGAAAACTGCATCAATTAATGGAAAGAACTATGGGTTAGTCATAGTTGATGACTACAACAGGTAGACTTGGGTAATATTCCACAAAATCAAGAATGAAACATATGATGTGTTCAACACCTTCTGCAAACTAGTACAAGCTGAAAAGGAACTGAAAATCGTTATAGTCAGAAGTGGTCATGAAGGAGAGTTTGAGAATGAGCCATTTGAATTGTTTTGTGAAAAGCATGGAATTATCCATGAGTTCTCTTCTCCTTTAACTCCACAACAAAATGAGGTTGTAGAGAGAAAGAACATATCACTACAAGAAATGGCCAGAACAATGCTCCATGAAACTGACATGGCTAAGGACTTCTAGGCAGAAACTGTCAACACATCCTGTTACATACATAACAGAATCTACATAAGACCTATTTTAAACAAAACAACATATGAGCTATTCAAAGGAAGGAAGTCAAGTATTACCAACTTTCACCAATTTGGTTGTACATGCTATAATCTGAACAACAAAGTCTATCTGAGTAAATTTGATGCCAATGCTCTGAAGTGTATCTTTTTGGGATACTTTGAAAGATCAAAAGCATACAGAGTGTATAATTCTAAAACCAAATTGGTAGAAGAATTTGTACACGTCAGATTTAATAACAAAAAATCTGACAGTAATATGTCAGAGCAAGTTGAAAGTTGTGCAGAAATACAAGTATCTAAAGATGCACCATTATCTACACAAGAGTTTGAACCTATCATAGAAGCTCCAGAACCAGCCAATCCGTCTGAGGAACCAGATACAAATGCAATTCCTGAAGCAAATCGTGAAGTTGAGGATTCTAAAGAAGAAGCCCATGATGATTCAGAAGAATCTGCTTAATCCAGAAGAACCTTCAAATATAAGTCAGCTCATCCAAAGGAACTCATAATTGGAAGTAAAGACAGTCCTCTAAAAACAAGATCATCATTCAAAAATGAATCCTTGTTAGGACTAGTATCTCTACTTGAGCCTACCTCTATTGATGAAGCATTGACTAGTGATGGATGGATTGTAGCCATGCAAGAAGAACTAAATCAATTCCAAAGAAATGATGTCTGAGATTTAGTTGCCAAACCCCTTCAGAAGAATACCATTGGAAAAAAATGGGTCTTCAGAAACAAACTTAATGAGCAAGGTGAGGTGGTTAAGAATACGGTCAGACTTGTAACTCAATGGTATAGTCAACAAGAGGGTATTGACTACAAAGAAACCTTTGCACCCATTGCAGGTTGGAAGCAATAAGATTACTTCAGTCCTATGATGTCAATCATGATATCATCCTATATCAAATGGATTTTAAGAGTGACTTTCTAAATGGTGTCATTTCGGAAGAAGTTTCTGTGAAGCAACCACCTGGGTTTGAAGATCTAAAATACTCAAATTATGTTTTCAAGCTTAATAAGTCTCTTTATGGTCTGAAATAAGCTTCTAAAGTGTGGTATGACAGACTGGGTAACTTCCTACTTGAAAAAGGGTTTCAAAGAGGACAAGTTGACACTGCTCTTTTCAGAAAGACACTAAAGAAAGATATCTTGATTGTCCAAAAATATGTTGATGATATCATCTTTGGGTCTACCAATGTTGCTCTTTGCAAAATGTTTTCAAAAACCATGAAGGCTGAGTTTGAGATTGGTATGATGGAAGAATTAAAATTCTTTCTTGGTATTCAAATCAATCAATGCAAATATGAAGTCTATGTTCGTCAATCTAAATATACAAGGGAACTTCTGAAGAAGTTCAATCTTTAAGATTGCAAACTAATGGCTACACCAATGCATCCAAACTACAACATGAGCAAAGAAGAGTCCAACAACAAGGTAGATCATAAGTTGTACAAAGGTATGATAAGTTCTTTACTTTATTTAATATCTTCCAGGCCAGATATTTTGTTTAGTGTATGTCTGTGTGCAAGATTTCAATCAGATCCCAGAAAATCTCACTTAACAACTGTTAAGAGAATCTTTAGGTATTTGAAAGAAATAACTTATCTAGGAGTTCTTTATAAGAAATCTCGAGATTATAAGCTGGATGAATTATGTGATGTTGATTATGCTGGGGATAAGATTGAGAGAAAATCCTCTTCGCCATTTCGTATTCATCATACCATATATATCTTTCGGCCCGACCCAAGAGATGGTTAAAGTCCTTCGGTGGTTCCAGATAGATGTGTTCAACAAACTTGGTGGCTGCATCAAACCTTTCCTTAGTTGATAAGTCTTCATCTTCTCTTCTCATCTGCGCCTTTAACTTGGATGGCCTATTTTTTAAATCTCTTGATATATCCCATTATAGGCTCTCATTTGTTCTAACATATAATGTCTAGACTGCCTACAAACGTTAGTTGTTTCCTCGAGGCCATGAAATGAGACTTGGACCTCTTGCATAGTTCAACGTAGGAATTAATAGACAGAGGTTTAAGGGTATTGAACCACGTAATAGCTTATTCCTGCAAGGTCAAGACAAACAACTTACACTCCATCGGATTGCGACCATCTTAGAATGGCAACAATGTATCCATGGTTTCGATGTGGTCGTCATGATCCATCGTCCAATCATAGAACTTGATGTTGAGCGCCTCTTAGAGGGATTTAGGCATCAAATAGTCATTGATCCTGCTGGTAAATACATTCTTTATGGATCGTCGTACAAACTCTAGTCCATATATTTAGATCGATGGCGGTTACGAGGAAGTGATACGTCATCACCACACTTTTTACGACAATTCTTTTCTTATGACAACGGGCTATGACCCTCGTCTGTTCCTATTTTTTGTCCTTCATCCTACAATCTCTCAGAATTTGCTTGGGATAAATGTGGATTGTCCTCGTGTTGATGCCAGAGTGGTGACACTCTTGGAATTCTTGGAATGGAGAAGGTTTTGCCTTGCTCTAGGTTTGGTTATGCTACTTAGGTTGTTATGATTTTTGAATGGCGTTGCACCGCCACATCGAGGTCATGGAGCAATTGTCCGCTTATAGAGCTTTGTTTGTTGATGGATTCTCCTAGATCTCACCATTTAGGGTTGTCACTCGGAACGTCGAAAGTACCAGAGGTGGAAGATTTATCATCCGCTGAAGAGTTAGAATCAGATTTGCCACTGGAATAGTCGTCATCGTAGCAGTCACAGGTTCTAGTCTCACTAGAGAAAGCAGAATGCCAAAGCCTCCGTGAGTGGGTTCCTAGGGAGAGGAAGATGTTGTGGTACCATATGCTTGTTGGATCTGAAGTTCGTCGTTGTGAATGTTGTGGTGGGATGAGCAAATGTTGATCATCTTATTCATGAAAAAAGATTGCATCTAGGGAGGAATTCATCGTGAATCCACTGTCGTTCTTCTGGGAGTCTTCCTCTAGGATTCATGCTTTGATGCTCAAGTCAGTGTAAGTTAAGTGAATGAGGCAAATATTTGATTAAAGAGTGAGATACCTGACCCAACACTATGTATTAGTATTTATACGGAATGAGATGGGTTTTTTGTTGTTAAGTCTTTACATGGATAGGTGTCCCCATGGGACACTTGTACTTATATGAAGGTATATAATCATAACATTGGATATGAACTAGACAATCCAAATTGAGGGTCTAGACCACGATCTAGTTGCATACAGGGCATGCCCATGATATGGTCCGCCTCACGTAAGATATTAGTTGGACTTTGATCCTAACCTGAAATAGGCCTTTCCCCAGTCTATAACAATTTTTATAAAAAGAAATTCAAATCACCATTAAACTTACAAGTTTCCAAAGCTTCCAAATCTCCTCCAACCAAAGCTAATTTAGTTATTGCCTCCATCTTTCAAGCCACAAACAAACACAAAAAAGAGAATAAAAGTTAGGTGTTACTTTAGAATCAGATAACATTTCAAAATGTTAAATCTATTCAAATTAAAACATACCCTTTCAGCTTCAAATGACATTGAATTTACCTAAATTAAAATCTACCCATTGAGTTTCAAATGGTAAGATGATTGTTACGAGGAACCTAAAACATTATGAAAATATTTGTCAGTAAAAAAACATAAGATTATAAAGATTCAAAGTTAAAAACAATTTCATTAAAAAAAAAGGTAAAAAAATGAAGCCCTAACCTTCACTAGGTGTTTAACACATAGAAGATTGTTGATCTAAGTACCTAAGACATAGTTATAACAAGTATTATATGAGATAAAACACAAAACTCAGCATCAAATCCCAACGACGAAACATGAACAAGAAATGGAACAGAGAAACGAAATTTGAGAAATTAAATTTTACTTTATATTCTTCTAATACAAATCCAAAGACGAAACATGAAACAAAATTTGATAAATAGGAAAGGGTGAAGAATAGGGTTTATGTGACGAAAAGGAAACAAAATTTTCAAATTACAATGACCATGGTTTTGGATCGAAAAGGTTAAGGATGAAGATTAATAGACATTTATAACTGAAATCTGTTTTTTTAGGGCTTATTGTTTGATTTTATTTCTTTGATTTGAGGTGTAGAGATGAAAGAAACAAGCAACGAGACAAAAAAATCTAAAACAAAACGGCGCCTAGGGTTTCATTTAGTGGCTTTCTAGTTTTGTGATGTTTGTGTTTGGACTTCTCATATTGGATCAATCATTATGGGCTTCTCAAATTGGGTACAGTTGCCCTATATTAGTAGACTATTACTTTTTTCACCCTATTGCATTCCCACGCGCCCTACTTTTTTTTTCTTTCCAAATTTTTTTTTTCTTTGGATATTGTAATCCAAAAAGAATTTCGATTCTAAAATTCGAACCCCTCATAAACTGGTGGAACCTAAAGTACTTGGAGCTGTTTGTGTAGGTATCAATTAACACAATGTTTCAGATTATATAATCTGAACTCTTCTAGTCACTTTCATATTATAGAATCCGAAAAGTGTCAAACACTCTAGAAATGACAAATTATTGAGTAAAAAATGCATCTTTTTGATAATATAATCCGAAATGTCATAAAACATTTATGATTATATAATCTGAATTGTCTCAGCACATAGACAGAAGCATTGTATTTTGGTTGAGAGATACATATGGTAAGAATTCGATATAAATATGCATTTGTGATCGTATAAAATAACTACTTTAATAGAAACGATAAGAAACAACAAAATTTTCAAACATTAATTTTAAAACATAAACTATTCAAAGGTTACAAACCAAATGTTCAAACATAAAATTCAAAACATCAAACATGTTTAAAAAATTACAACACCATAAAACTAAGCCCTGTCACCCCCACCCCTACCACACCTACGACGATAAACCCACCCTCCATAAACCTCCGCCAGAATTACTTCCAACTGACTTCATTCACCAGTTCCTTGCGCCACCATACCACTGGCCATGATGAAATAGACATAGTCTTTGATACGCCCCAACCTTCTGGTAAGCTCTAGGTACCCATGATCTCCCTCCTGCTCTCAGCAACAACCCCGTCAAGGATGTATCCATGTGACGTCTCAACACCAGTAAGTATAACAAGTGTAACGACCCGATTTTTAGGATATTATTGTTTTAATTGCTTAATTAATTATTTTTTTTGTTTGATGTGTTTAGATTATTGGGTTAATTGGTTTTTATTAGAAATATAAGAATTAAGGGTATTTTGATAATTTGATTATGAATGACATTTTAGTAATTTATACGTGGAAGAATATTTAATGAGGTTATTACTAACTTTGGAGAATTAATAGAATAGAGGTAAATGGTAAAAGAGGATTTAAATGAAATAAAATGAGTAGTGTTATTTTTACGAGTAAGAATGACATTTTTACGAGTATGAATGACATTTTAGTAATTTATACGTGGAGGAATATTTAATGAGGTTATTACTAACTTTGGAGAATTAATAGAATAGAGGTAAATGGTAAAAGAGGATTTAAATGAAATAAAATGAGTAGTGTTATTTTTACGAGTAAGAATCATGACTAAACCCAATAGGAGTTAAGTGAACCAAGCCCAATTGATGTGGATATATAAGAATGTTAGTAGTCGCAAATTAGGATTGTGAAACCATTTGGTAAGTTTACACACATAGAGGCACTAGAGAGAGAATAGAGAAAAATAGAAGAGAAAGCTTGGGGGACTAAAGTGAAATGGTAGATTCAAGCTTACGAGGCTTATCTTTTGGATGAAACGGTAAGAGGAATGGTTATTTTCACCATCTAAAACTTATAAGCAATTGCGCGGTTTTTGCATTATTTGTGTTCTTGCATTTTCATGAAATTGTTGTTGATTTAAGTTGTATTTCGTGCTCCATTTGTTGTGGTTATTTTGAATATGTTAGAAGTGATAAAATCATGTTGTTGTTGCATGAAAATCTATGTTTGGTTATGATAAGTTGATTTTTATGAGTATTTAGCTTAGTTGCATTAAAATCATGAAGTTGTTGATCAATATTGCTCAATCTATGTCCAATCCATTTGTTATAACATTAGGTATGTGTATGTGGTGGAATTATGTTGTTGATTGATTGTTATAGTGTTTGGGTTGAGTTGTTGTATGTAAAAATGGGTTTTTAAGTGATAATTGAATTAATTTACGTTGAATGGAAGTGTAATTAAGTTGATTAAGCTAGAAATGATGTATAAGTGATTGGGTATAAGTGGTTTATGAATTTGGGACGAATTTGATGTGAATTGGATCAAAAAACGATGTTGAAAACAGTGTTTTACGCGTGAAAATAGAAAATTTCAGGATCCCTGTCCTATCAGAGTGGAACGACCGTGCGCCATGTGGCACAGACCGTGCGTGTAGCTCGACATTGGACACCACGACCGTGCGCCCATGCTGCACGACTGTAAGATCCCCTCTGTGTCGGGAAACTCTTTTATTTTTTACATTTAAGGTATCCAATGCATATAATTAGGTCCCAAATACCAAAACTTGATTATTAGAAGTATAGATTGGATGTATATGCATATTTAACCTAACTTATGATGGATGTGAATTGGTTAATGTGAAATGTATAAAAATGGACGACCTTAGGCAAAATGATGAAATAGACAGACTTTGTGGAATAATGACTTATGACATGTTAGCTTGCAATTAAATATATGTAAATGTTAAACTTGCAATTAATGACGTGTGACGTAGGTGAGAAAAGTAATAGTCATACTTATATAGTGTCGGACGAGTCGGTTTTCGCTGATCCCATTTTAACCATCCAAATCCACCCATTTGTATCCAACTAAATCAATAAGTGGGTTATCCGAGTCAACCAATCGCAGTTGATAATTGGTTGAAACGAAATTGGATCACAGTAAGAAAATTGATGTTCACACATGTGTTTAAGCTGAAACACACTAGTAAAAGACCAAAATGCCCTTCAACAGTTAACTGCCGATGCGTCTTGATGCCAATGCAGAAGCAGAAGCTTCATTTTCTGAACCTGTCATGTGTTTAAAACACAACCTATTAAAATGTTTCTTTTTATACACAATGGTTCAAATCACAGAACAAAATTGGCGCAAATTCACAACTTAATTAAACCAACATTTTTACCATTAAAGAAAGTAAGATATCCCAACAAAAAATAATGTCACAAAAATACAAACATACAAACCAATGTCATAAATATACGAAAAGTAAAAAACAAATCCTAAACAACAACTGCAAGTAATCCTACTCCTGGTCCTGCTCATGGTGTTGTTGCCGCCTCCTCGGCTCCGGGCCCGCCTCCTGGTCAAAATTGGTGTGATATGCTCCTTAACATGGTGCATGGCCTCAAACCATTGCTCAGAGCTCATCACCTCCTGACCCAACTTCTCATCAACATAGGCAACAACGCCACTAACCATGTCATAAGTATCAGGCGAGCCTTTCGCCTCGTACTGCTCCCACTGCTATGCAATGACTTGCTCCTCATTTGCTGGCCACAGAAGATCTCCTGGAAGAGGTGGAAAAATCTGAGGGTGAGACACCCTAGTGTACCATAATACATAGCCATCCTTCATCCGCCATGTCTCCTCTCCTGCCGGATGACCCCAATCGGGCTTCTTCATCGTGTGAGTGCGGAAGTCAATGAATGCCTGCAATTTCTGAGGCAGTCGCAGCTCTACAACATCCGTCAGATGTCTAGGGACGTTCTGGCCTTATCCGTACTTCCGCCTAACTCTCTCAGGCAAGTGGCAGTACACCTTCTCAACACCGCACATAACCCAACCTGAATACCAGGAAATCTCCTCTAAACCCTGGATCTCCCTGTGCTATTTGTATGGCCTCCAAGTAACGTCATCAAACTGCACACGGTCAAGCAATGAGCGATACGTCACCCAGTTCGCCGCAACCGGATAGTTTTCTATATAGTTGGGATTTGGATCAACACTGTAAATGCTAGGAAAATGGACCAAAAACCATCCCTGCACAAACCAAGAAAATCACATTTATAAGTTATTACGTAGGGAAAAAAACAAAAAAATAAAGTTAAGGTTCAAATGTGACAATTTCTTACGGTGAAGAGTGTCACGCTTCCCCCAGAGCTCTGTCTCCAGGCAAAGAGGCCTCAGATAGACAGTGGTATAGGTATGCCAATGTCATCCCTCCCCAAGAATAATTACGCATCCCCGCGTAGCCGTCCTCCATGGTCGTCAGATAAACCAACTCGATGCGTTTGTTGGTTTTATCACTAAACAACAAGCATCCAACCAAGTACATGAGGTAAGACTTCACACAAGCAGTCCTAACCCTTTCCAGCTCCTATGGATCCGGGGATTCTGTGGATCCACCAATCTGGTAGCAGGATCAAGGTAGCCCTCATAATACTCCCTCAACGCCTTATAACTAATGTAGCCACTGTACTCAGAATTACAATTTTTCACTGCCTCCGCTTGCGTCACACCTAAGTGTCTCACCATCAGATCCGCTCCATTAGTCCGAGACATCTTCTTTGGATGGCTCAACATTCGCCCTTCAATCGGAATATGCATCAGACATGCGACATCATCTAAAGTAACGGTCATATCCCCCACAGGAAAGTGAAAAATGTTGGTCTCGGTATGCCACCTCTCGCATAAAGTCATCAGCAAAGCATGAGGCACAGTGGCGTAGCCCGTGTATACCAAACCATGTAGCTCGCTCTCCTCAAGCGGACCCCAAAACCATTGTGCATTATCGTTTGGACGTCGGAGCTCCAAAATCTTAGCCCCATGATTAATGACTTTCACTTTACGCTTTTTACGAATCTGAAACAGGGGCGGTTTCACCGCCCGGGCTCGATCGATCATTTTTACACATTAGACCCAACTCAAAAGCTCATTAACACGCTTACAAAAAGAAAATTTTGGGCAAAATCTGAAAATTCTCGCACGCAAATAGGTCTCGAAAAAGATATTTACCTCCTAATTTTATTTAGCACACTATTGACGGGTTCATCTCTCTTATTTTAACGGGTTAATTGTTCAAATTGACCCTATAATATACATTATGTGTGAAAAATGACCCTGGAAAATACAAAACATATATTCTAGCATGGGAACTTGAATTTCTTCTTATTTTTGACCACCCTATAATATACACGTAGTCTAAAAATGTGATCTACAAGTTTGAATTTTTTTATACATGTTTAGCACGTTAAAATATAGCTTTACACAAAAAATTAAATTTCTTTGTCCAGGGATAAATTAATTATGAATTTTTATTCCCTCATAATTATGAATTTCTTAAACAATTTATAATTAATTTGTATCTCGTTTAAAAACTACAAAATTTCATTGTGAAGGTTCTTATCATGTTCTAGTCATGCCTACAAAATTAGGGAACTAAATTTGACTTGTGAGTATATGCTTACGCGGAACAAAATTTCAACTTTGCACGTTTTGGTTGAAAAATCAAAATAAATTTAAACGACTTCGAAATGCTATGAAATTTTCATATCCTTTTTATGTATTTTTATAGATGTCTCTGCAAATATTAAGTTCAAAATCCGATTTATAGGTCGAGATTTCTGTTGTTTTGTTTTCTGACACTTTAAAAATTCATAATTAATTTGTCGTTTGTCGAAAATTTATAATTTTTTTGTGTAAAGCCATATTTTAACGTTCTTAACTCGCCTCTAAGAAATCATGAAAAAATTCAACTCTCGGTTGCTTTTTCGGACTTTGCGTATATTACAGGGTTATAAATAATAATAATGTCAAATTACATGGTCAGAATACATGTTATTTAATTACAGGGTCAACTTTCAGACTTCACGTATATTACATGAACAATTTCAGTTAATAACCCTATTTTAAATTGTACTTTTGTTGACAAAAATGATAAAAAAAAATTTTATTTCAATTTATGACTATTTATATATTATGTCACCTGTGAATTTTCGATAAATTTTTTGCCCGAGCTCCATAAATTTCGTGGCTCCGCCACTGATCTGAAATAATAATAAAAAAACATATTTTTCTTTTGGTGGTATAAAAAAACATATTTTAAAACAACATAAACATTGTAAACATTTAAATAAATAAAATATAAATTAACACATTTAAAAATAAAAATCACGAATTTCAATTGACGCACGTATTTCTAATTTAATACATAACACATTTAAAACATACGCACATGTAATTTCAATTTATATTACGCGCGACATTTTAAAATTAAATTTCGTGCACCAATTTAAAACATAAAGAAAATAATTAAAAGTTTATATAATATTTAATAAGAACTTAGATAAGTAAAAAATACATATAAAAGTTGATATAGGGCCCGTTTGGATTAGCTTATTTTAGAGCTTATATAAAACAGCTTATGCAAATAAATAAGTTTTTATGTATTATTTATAAGTTTTTAAGGTTGTTTA
>Ga0228710_1001794_pt1 | contig 32978 bp, 15 predicted proteins | sample MedpolnodulmetaG_FD_177995 | JGI IMG/M metagenome (GOLD analysis project Ga0228710, IMG submission 177995) | Root nodule microbial communities from Medicago polymorpha collected in Santa Monica, California, United States - pink nodules | ecosystem: Host-associated > Plants > Roots > Nodule... | reverse complement strand
GTTGTTTTGCAGGTACTTACGATTGAGAATCTTCGGCCGTTGAAATTCGAACTCGCTTTCTGTTGTTCTTGTCTTGCCGGTTTTCACGATCGAGAATCCTCCTCCCTGATGAATTTTGCAGATTCAATTTATAGTATGAGGGTTTTGAGGTTATGGTTTGTTAAAGAGCAGAAAAATCTGCACTTGGAATTGGGATTGGGATGAAACAAAACGCTTACAGTACAGGCGCGTGTGAGCTGGATTGATAGGGAGAAATGCTGCAAGACTAATACTTTGATAAAGACAATTTTTTGGATTTTTATGAATAAGTATTAATAATAATAAAAAAGGATAAAGACTAAAATAATAATAAAAGGGATAAATTTAAAACAAAATAATAATAACAGAAAAACAAGGTTAAAGTTAATTAAAATTTTAAATAAAAGATGGAATTTGAAATTTGAAAATTAAGAGAGGAATAAAGAGAAGAGGGCCCGACTCGGAACCAATCATGAGGTATTTTAAAATACCTCTCTGCCGAATTTTCGTCGAAAACGTCAGAGATCGATCAAATTAAACCGCGTATGAACGTAGGGCCCAACGACATGTGTCAGTGACGATTTAGGTCAAAAATTGGGGTATGACATTACTCTTCTACTCTTCTTTCTCAAATTAATGTTTGTGCCCGTCTGAATGTCAATGAATCATTATGAATGTATGCCTTTTCAGACACTTGTGAAGTCACGACCATTTTAGTTGCTAAGCTCCTCACTATTGCTTAACAAAGCGTTAACTGCTTTCCAAAGTATGGAAGCACTTCTATTCTAGAGACCTGGGTGGATTGTATTTTTTCTGGCACCTTAGTGACCATCAAGATCATAAGGCTTTATAAGTTTCTTCTCTTTTCGTCTTTTCTTTTCAACGAGATGAACAAAAATACTTGGTTGCACGTAGAATTTTGAATTTCATTTTATACAATAAATTAAACAAATATATAGTATTTTAATAGGAAGTATAACTTGATATAAAGGTAAACTATTTTTTCGGAATTTGGACTCTGAGTTCTCCACTTCTTTATAGTTAAATGTGTGAATCTAACAACTAGATTATTCGAATGAAAATCATTTTTGGCGCAAGGCAACCTCTTATATTTTAACAAGTTGACCAATGTAGATCATTTTTTTATTTTAGAGAAACCGTGGGAGTAGAAAAAGGAAACCCACTAAAATCAACTAATCAAAAAGCTCAATTCTCAAATTTCATTTTGATATTTAGGCATCCATGTTAGAGTTGGTAGAAACAATGGCAAATACTATACACACCTAACCCTCAATTAAATCAACAAACATACCAGACCTTTATTTGTTAACTAAGCATAATGATTTGCATAATGTGCACTGGTGATTAACTCTTTACCCTCACCTACCTCCCTGGGCCAATTGCGATTATTTTTATTTCAATGCATCTGAGATTCTTTTGTAAGCTGTGTCAGTCAAAATAAAATAAAAAGTTTTCCTTGTACCAAAAAATAAAAATAAAAAGTTTTCCTTTTTGTTTTCTTTTATTATTTGGTGTGTGCGTGAACCAGTGTCTTGCACTTCAAACTCGTTCATCGAATTGGTCAAAATATTGCGTTATCGTTGTATTTTTTATTGTTATTCAAATTAGATAACCAATACGTGGTTACTTGAATTTGTGAAAGATATGGTGTGAATATTAAATGCATGTGTGAAAGTATATACAAGTAATAAAAGTGAAATGTATAGTATCGATCTTAAGACGATTGATGTTGATTTTGATTGTACGTAGATATTATCCGTCGATAAATGAATGATTTTGATGAGTGTTAATTTAGATGAGTAGCCTCTAATGGTTAATAAGAATATGTTGTGTCCATCTGATACTTAAGGGCGCAAATTAACAACTATGTGTGTGTTTGGTTCTACTTTGGATTGAATTAATTCTGATAGAATTTATTTTGACAGAATTGATTTATGTTTGGATACAATAATACAAAATTGATTAAACAGAATGAATGTTGTTTGGATAGTTTTGATCAAAAAATATTTTTGAATGTATAATTACTAAAATTGACATAGTTATGTATAAATAAATGGACATAGTTGAACGTATATGTAGATCAATACTAAATTTAAATATATTATAGCCTCTACACAACTTTTGTTGATGGTTAATAAGAATATGTTGTGTCCATCTGACACTTAAGGGCGCAAATTAACAACTATGTGTGTGTTTGGTTCTACTTTGGATTGAATTAATTCTGATAGAATTTATTTTGACAGAATTGATTTATGTTTGGATACAATAATACAAAATTGATTAAACAGAATGAATGTTGTTTGGATAGTTTTGATCAATTTTTTTTTTTAAATGTATAATTACTAAAATTGACATAGTTATGTATAAATAAATGGACATAGTTGAACGTATATGTAGATCAATACTAAATTTAAATATATTATTTAATTTACATAAATAAATTTTCTATATATTATTTAAAAAATAATAAATACGATCATTAAATCAAATTTTTGTTGACAAAATATTTGTTCATATATTTTAGATTTTTTGATAAAATATATTTAGGTTAAATAATATTAGAGTTAGTTGCCAAAAATGATAAAATATAACGTAAAATAAAGGTAAAGGAAAAAATATTGTAAATATGAACGGAATCTCCATAAAGGAAAATTCAAAATTTGTAACTTATGACCATAAATATTTTCTGGGGCTAATTTGGTTCGTTAAATTTTCTGATTTAATTTAGTTTATGAGAATTGATAAAGGGCAATAAAGAAAAATAATGTGTTGTAATAATTAAAATATAAAATTTAATGAAGAATTGATTCTAGTTAACTCAAAAGTTGATAATTGTAGCTTCAACCAGATATTTTTTTTTTAAGATGAGAATTGATTTTGAGAAGTTGAGTCAAACATGTTGGAATTACTAGTTTTCACTTTTAAAACTATCAAAAGTGTTTTTAATGGTGTAAAAGTTGAACCAAACATATCTAAAAAAATGAGATGTGTTATTTGAACAATCATTTAGTTGATACCTTATTTGACCACCATAGATTTACAAAGAAAATGTAGGTATTGATACGAAAACCAAAACAATAAAGAGATAAAATAAAAACATAATATGAGTATGAGAGATGAAGTTGTCACAAAAATTATTAGAAAATGATTATATAAATATCATTTCTCTGAAAGAATATTATGTGAGAGTATTTAGTGAGTTCAATATTTGACTAAGAATCCACATTTGCATATGTGTTGCTCATGCACGTATCCAAAAAATTGGCAGAATTAACTCTCATATAATTGAGAATATCCTACCTAATAATTGAAGGAAGAATCTCTATACCTAAATCAAAACATCACATACTTGATAGTTTTAGGTTTTGGGTTAACATGTTTATCCAACTCATTGGCGTGATTGTTCAAAATTTAATGTGGTGATCCATCAATCGATTTTCTCTCATGAGTCATGACCAAACACAATAATTATAACATAAAAAAATGTTTATATTAAGTTTATAATTTTTACACCCAAAATTTTCTGCCGTTGTCCACAGAAAAATCTAGAGGAGATATATTTGTTGCTTGGGATAAAGGATACCGAACACTTTCTTTTAAATCTGACTCGGCTATTGCGGTATCTTCGGTTAATAAAGGGTGTTCTTCAACTCATCCCTCCTTTTCTATTGGCTCCTTCATTAATCGTTTTATGATGAAGGATTGAAAGATTACAGTTTCTCATATTTACAGGCAGATAAACCAAGTAGCAGTCTGACTTGCAGATTATGCTCTTTCAAAACCTACAAATACTTACTATTTAGATCATCTATCATCGTGTTACGTTGTTACTTAACCTTTTATGACAGGATAAAGTCAATATCTATTTTAATCATCGTGTTCGTATATAACGATCTCTTTTGTATCTAAAAAAATACAGTATTCGAGAATCCACATTGCATACGTGTTGGCCACAATTAATTCATCAAATTGAGAATATCCTACCCAGAATTAAAGGAAGTGACTTAACTGAATCAAAAACCTCACATTCTGATTGTGATACTTCCTTACCTTACCCTATTCATTAATATACCGTGTCCTTCCACACTCCATTCACTTTCCATAAAATCCATTAAATTTACCACAAAAATCCCACCCCTCAGAAATCATCCCCTTTTGTTTTTTTCCTTATCTTAGTGAGACACAAAGATAAGCCTATTGTGAAACAGAATCTGCCACCAAAACAACACCTCATCATCAGAATCCTTCAATTTTCATACTTTTCACACCCAAAAAAATAAAATAAAATTAGCAATACCCTTTTAATGCCTTCCACTGAATCTCAATCCTCAAATCTTTAATTCCTTCCATTCATTCATATCTTCCATACTTGTGGTGTTTTTTTTCCTATGATAACATTCAATCTGTCGTTTTCTTTCAAAGGTGTGTAGCATATTCACCAACCACCTACCCTTTTCCACCACTAGATCTAAAAAATAAATCTTTAATCTCACCCCACAACAATACTTACTCATTCTTTGTCAAAAAAAAAAAAACTTACTCATTCATTTCTAAAAAACAAAACTTTTTATTTCAAATTATATCATTATTAATAATTATTTTTTCGTTCAAAAAAATAGTTTTTAAATTCGATATTTGACCTAATAATCGACTAATTTAGATGACTAATCTCATAATCTACTGATGAAGACCGATTAATGTCAAAGCAAAACTATGTATAAACTAACCTAACACAAAAATTGTTAGCACATCACCTAATCAAATGATCTTAAGAGAATCATACCGAAATTATAATTCACAAGTGACATCATCAATCTCCAATAATAATTTTAGTGCTATTTTTTTTTCAATAAAATTTTAGTCCTATAATAAATATAAAATAAAATAATAATAAACTCATGTTTAATATTTATATACATTATCACCCTTCACCACCTTTCACTCACACACACACACTTCAATGGAATCATAAAAACAAAATCTTCAATTTCCTTAAACAAATCAAAACCAAAAAAACACATTTTTTCCTCTGTTCTGTTCTGTTTTTCCTCTGTAACAGCATTCAATGGAACGTGCAAGAAGACTCGCAAACCGTGCAACTCTGAAACGTCTTCTTTCAGAGGCAAAACAAAATTGTAAGAACGAATCAACAACAACAACAGCACCTCTTCCATTTTCATCTTCAACAAGATATGTTTCCTCTGTTTCAAACTCTGTTTTCAGAAACAGAGGATCCAACGTTTTTGGAAGAAACAGCAATGTTTCACGTGGTGTTGGTGGATTTCACGGTTCTGGGTCTTCAACACAATCTCGATCCATCACCGTTGAAGCTTTGAAACCAAGTGATACATTCGCAAGACGCCATAACTCAGCTACACCAGAAGAACAAACAAAAATGGCTGAATCATGTGGTTTTGATCATCTTGATTCACTTGTTGATGCAACAGTTCCCAAATCAATCCGTTTGAAGGAAATGAAGTTTAACAAGTTTGATGCAGGGTTAACAGAAGGTCAAATGATTGAACACATGAAAGATTTAGCTTCAAAGAATAAGGTTTTCAAATCTTTCATTGGTATGGGATACTATAACACACATGTTCCACCAGTGATCTTGAGGAATATTTTGGAGAATCCAGCTTGGTATACTCAGTATACACCTTACCAAGCTGAGATTTCGCAGGGTCGTCTCGAATCGTTGTTGAATTTTCAAACCTTGATTACTGATCTCACTGGTTTGCCTATGTCAAATGCTTCATTGCTTGATGAAGGTACTGCTGCAGCTGAAGCAATGTCTATGTGTAATAATATTCAAAAGGGTAAGAAGAAGACTTTTATTATTGCTAGTAATTGTCATCCACAAACTATTGATATATGTAAGACAAGAGCTGATGGATTTGAGCTTAAGGTTGTGGTGAAAGATCTTAAGGATATTGATTACAAATCTGGTGATGTTTGTGGTGTTCTTGTTCAGTATCCTGGTACTGAAGGTGAGGTTTTGGATTATGGTGAGTTTATTAAGAAGGCTCATGCTAATGAGGTTAAGGTTGTTATGGCAAGTGATCTATTGGCATTGACTGTGTTGAAGCCTCCTGGTGAGTTTGGAGCTGATATTGTTGTTGGTTCGGCTCAGAGATTCGGTGTTCCAATGGGTTATGGTGGTCCTCATGCTGCTTTCTTGGCTACTTCACAAGAGTATAAGAGGATGATGCCTGGAAGAATCATTGGTGTTAGTGTTGATTCTTCTGGAAAGCCAGCTTTGAGGATGGCTATGCAAACTCGGGAGCAGCATATCCGTAGGGATAAGGCTACTAGCAACATTTGCACTGCTCAGGTAACTTATCTTATTTGGTTCAATCAATTTTTAGTTATATGTGTGTGTGTGGATTGTATGTGCGTGTGCGTGCGTGCGTGTTGTGTGTGATAGGCTTTAAACCACTTATGTGGCCGCACCACAAAATTTTAAACAATAGAGAATTGCATTTTTGTTGCGATCATTTGATGTTGCGACCCAGATTGTAGTCACAGACCTTTTGAAACCCCTTTTGTGTAGAAATACACCTTGTGTGTCCAATCGGATCCTCGACTGAGATTAGTCAATACTAAACGGTGGGGATAATTTGTACTTGTAAGTGTAACATGGTTATAAAAAAATGATACTTTGACTATCTTGTTCAGGATGTATTCACCTTTAAATTGTTGAAGCAATGTTTGATATTTGGATGAGTGAATTAGTTGAGGATTTTATTTGATTCTGGTTGGTTTTGTTTAGGCACTGCTTGCAAACATGGCTGCCATGTATGCTGTATATCATGGACCTGAAGGCCTTAAGGCTATTGCACAAAGGGTTCATGGTCTTGCTGGGGTATTTGCTTTGGGACTAAAGAAACTTGGAACAGTGGAAGTTCAGGATCTTGGCTTCTTTGATACTGTGAAGGTTAAGACTTCAAATGCCAAAGCAATTGCAGATGCTGCTGTCAAAAGTGAAATCAATTTGAGAGTTGTAGATGGAAACACTGTAAGTGTTTTTCTTTCTTTCTTGTTGTACCAAATCAGTTTGAGTGATTTTACATGTCTTTGGATTATGATGGAGCTTGTTTTCTTTTCAGATCACTGTTGCGTTTGATGAAACAACTACATTAGAGGATGTTGATAAGCTTTTCAAAGTTTTTGCCGGTGGCAAGCCTGTAAGTTTTAATCCTAAATTGGCTCTGTTTTGTAAAAAGTAACGAATGATGGATAAACTAATTGATAATGGATGAGCTGATAGATGATAAACCAGTAGATTTAACTTGAAGTATATTTGATAAAATTAGCAGTTGAACTGACTGATAAATTTAAATAACAATTATTTTATTTGTTTTGCAAATTTCCACTATAAGCTAGCTGTTTGACCTCGCCAAACATAGCCATTGTATATCCTTTTTCATAATTATTAATAGTATCGTCACTCCATCTTAACTTTTATTGGTACACAGGTCTCATTCACAGCTGCATCTCTTGCACCAGAATTTCAGAATGCAATTCCTTCTGGATTAGTTAGGGAGACTCCTTATTTGACACACCCTATCTTTAACACGTATGTATTCCTTTTCACAAAATTTTAATTCATGTGGTTGAATTTTGGAAGAAGGTTACAATTTTATTTTATCTTATTTTACTTAATCTCTATAGGTACCAAACTGAGCACGAGTTGTTGAGATACATTCATAGGCTACAATCAAAAGATCTCTCACTTTGCCATAGTATGATCCCACTTGGATCCTGTACAATGAAGCTGAATGCAACAACTGAAATGATGCCTGTGACATGGCCTAGCTTTACTGATATTCACCCTTTTGCACCAACTGAACAGGCTCAAGGTTATCAGGTACTCCCTCTGTCTCATATTAACTGTCTTTTAAGGTAATTCATGCATCTTAAGAAAAAGTTTACCTATGCTAATTTGTGAAGCAAAGTAATATGTTATGACTATAATATTCTTGTACTCTCATTTATGATCAAGCATCCTATATTTGCAACTATTTTGATAAATAAGAGTAATATTGGACAAAAGTAATAATTCTAACCTGACAAATAATGTGAGACAAACAATATTCCAAATTTGACACTTTGATATGTGATGGAGGAAGTAGTAGGATGGTTAAATAATCTTACAAAAATAATGATAGAAATATATTCTTATATATGTTGTGATGCCCTTAAAATATGCGATAGAACTGTGTTTTTTGTGTCGTAACAAGCAAATTTGGTTGCAGGAAATGTTCGACAATTTGGGTGACCTGTTGTGTACCATCACTGGATTTGATTCCTTCTCTTTGCAACCAAATGCTGGTGCTGCTGGAGAATATGCTGGACTCATGGTTATTCGTGCATATCATATGGTATGGTACTAACTTGGATAGTTATGAATAACTTTGTTGAACTTTTATGGACAATATTTATCATGCATCTATTGTTCTAATTGGATTTAATTCATATACAGTGTCAGTGTAAATATTTTTTACACTGTCAAATCAACCAATCACATTTGCTATTGTGATTAACGCTTGACTTTTATTATAACTTCTTTAAAAAGTCACGTGTATGATTGACCGTGATATGTTGATAGTGTAAAACATTTTACATTGATAATGTATCAAAATTAAACTCCTTATTTGCAAGCTATTACGCATTTTCAGTTATTTTGTTTAAATTTAACATTACATTTTCATTTCATATAATAATAGATAGCCTCAAATGTGTTGTTTTCTCTTGCTACATATCTAGAAGAGATGCAATGATTTTCCTGCATTATTGTCTTGGATTAATTTATATAAATGCCTATGATGTTTCTTACTTCTTTTGTCTGTGTGGAAATGTAGTCAAGAGGTGACCACCACCGCAATGTCTGCATTATACCAGTCTCAGCACATGGTACAAATCCTGCTAGTGCTGCTATGTGTGGAATGAAAATTGTCACCATAGGAACTGATGCCAAGGGAAACATTAACATTGAAGAATTGAAGAAGGCTGCTGAAACACATAAGGACAACTTATCTGCGTTCATGGTACAGTTGGCTTCTTCTAGACTCTTATATTATTGTTTGTATATTAGCGAATTAAGAGTGTTGTGAAACTTGGGAGTTTCTTTATATTTATTTGGTTTTGATTTAAATTGTAGGTTACATATCCTTCAACTCATGGTGTTTATGAAGAAGGTATTGATGATATTTGCAAGATCATCCATGATAATGGAGGCCAAGTATACATGGATGGTGCCAACATGAATGCACAGGTTTGTTTTTCTATACACACCTTTATGTTAATGTACTTTGTGTTAGGCCAAGAGTCTGGAAAGTATAGTTCTTGGGGTAGATACCAGTTCAGGATGATATTATGAAAGAAATATAGCTCAAGAAACAAATCTCTCTTTTATTTTGGTTTAAGTCCTCCGGTTCTCAGAGGAAAGAGACTGTGGTAATCCTCAGTTAAGCTGTATTGACACTTGGTTGATGTTTACAGGTGGGACTTACAAGCCCTGGTTGGATTGGAGCAGATGTTTGCCATCTCAATCTCCACAAGACATTTTGCATTCCTCACGGAGGAGGTGGCCCTGGCATGGGTCCTATTGGTGTAAAGAAACACCTGGCACCATTTTTACCCTCACACCCTGTGGTAAGTAGTAAAAGCAGTTCTGAATTACAATATGTATAGTAATAGTGCGTTGACCCGTGCGAGGCACGGGTGAGATTTGCGGGTTGTTAAGCCACGCTCAACGCACAAAATAGCCAAAGAAATCCTTCCAATAGATATTGAAGAAAGAACATGGATTAATTTTTCTTATATTTATATTATCTGTTGCTATAATGAAGGTGCCAACTGGTGGAATTCCTGCCCCTGAAAATGCTCAACCACTTGGTAGTATCTCAGCTGCACCTTGGGGATCAGCGCTCATATTGCCTATCTCTTACACATACATAGCCATGATGGGTTCTAAAGGACTCACTGATGCGTCAAAGATAGCCATTTTGAATGCAAACTACATGGCGAAACGTTTGGAGGTTTGAGCTTTGACATAAATTATGTTTATTTTCTTTTCTTGTTAGAGTCCTATATGATGAACCTTGGTTTTTACTCGTATACTTTGACTTCTATAGAGTTATTACCCGGTTCTTTTCCGTGGAGTCAACGGAACATGTGCTCATGAGTTCATTATTGACTTAAGAGGCTTTAAGGTTAGACCATTTGATCATTCAAGTTGTTTTTTGTCTATCAATTATATAATTATTCAAACTATGATTAATTGTAAGGTATTTCCATTGTAGAATACTGCTGGGATAGAGCCTGAAGATGTTGCGAAGCGTCTCATGGACTATGGATTTCATGGACCAACCATGTCATGGCCTGTGCCTGGTACACTCATGATTGAGCCTACTGAAAGTGAAAGCAAGGTATTTATATATGGACCTTCCTAGGAAGAAAATAATATTATCCTCTGTCTCTTTTGCTTTGCAATTTCTTGTGTAAGTTCTTTTCTGATTCAACTAAACATCGTTGCAGGCTGAGTTGGATAGGTTTTGTGATGCTCTCATTTCCATTAGAAAAGAAATTGCTGAGATTGAGAAAGGAAATGCTGACGTTCACAACAATGTTCTTAAGGTAAAAAAAAAACTAGTTTAAGATAAGGAACTAGTTTGTTTTTTTAAATTAGTTCTTCACTTCTATGATTTTAATAAGAAGAAAACAGCTTGTTTTAGGGCTTGTTTGGATTTACTTATTTGAGCTTATCTTCTAGCATAAGCATTTATTAGACTATTTGGAAGAGCTTATGACATTTCATAAATTGTTGTTAGCTTATTTTCAAAAGTTCATCATGATAGCTTATGAGAACAGTTTATAGCTTATGTGAAAACAATATGACTATATATTATCTTTTGTTATAGAAATAGTTTATACTTAAAGCATTTATATGATAAGTGATTATGCTATAAGTGCATAATTAAGCTATTGATCCAATCAAGGCCTTACTAGTGTACAAAATGTTGTGCAGGGGGCTCCTCATCCACCATCACTGCTCATGGCTGATGCATGGACAAAGCCATATTCCAGGGAATATGCAGCCTTCCCTGCTCCATGGCTCCGTGTTGCAAAGTTTTGGCCTACCAATGGTAAACATTGTTTATATAATTTATAATTATATGTTTTTCTTGACATTGTTCTCATAGCTAACCTACCTATCATCCCTTGGTGGATGTGTGTTTGACTAAAATAGCTTGATTAAGTGCTTACTGAATAAGCTATTCTAGGGAGTTTAATTAAACGCGTATTCATAAACTGATAATGATATTTATTACAATTAACCGAAAAACACTTTATGGACTTGTAGTAAGTTATTCTTAAAAAATTATAAGTGTATCCAAACACTAATATTAATATGTATGTCATGGCATAAGTACAAATAATCATTCCAAACACCCTCATAGCCTCGTTCACTATATGTAAGCTATGATATGTAATTCATAAAACAATTGTGTGGATAAAAAACTGTCAGAATAGCAATGTTCTAAAGTAAGAAGACGAAGGCACAAGAACACAATGATTGGTCAGTGGTCAGAGTTTGCACAATTGTGCCTACATCTCTGACAGCAGAGTGGCCACTGACCTGCTGTAATATTCTATTATGCAATGAATTAGGGTTACAAAGTACACAGTTTTGTTTAATACTATATGGTTGCTCGAGCCTCAGTCTACGTACGGCAAATATGAACCATACTCAACAAAAACCTGTATATTTCTAAGATATTCTGCTGATTTATTCATGCACCCCACCTCCATTTTGTCCCCTATCAAACACAATTAATCCTTTTTTGTTTTCCATAGCACAACTGAATAATACCAATAGGGGCATATCATCATAGTAATATATAGATATTTCAAGTATCTAGGCCATAGGGGCTTATTATTATTATAGCTTGTGTTTGACTGCCTGTAATGCTGATGCACTAATTTTTGGCCTGCATAATTTTGTTTGACTAATTCATAGACTAATAATTTATGTATTTTCTTTATATCAGGACGTGTTGATAATGTGTATGGTGACCGCAACCTGATCTGCACCCTTCTCCCAGCATCACAGGCTGTTGAAGAACCAGCTGCTGCCACAGCATAATAGTGTTATTCCATTGTTACCTGTTTTAATTTCCAGAATTCCAGTTGTACATAAAATCTTCCTATTCATCATACAGTCACTGCAGCTATTAACTTTTGCTTCCTCCTATGATAATGATGATAATCCACTGCTCTTCTTAAGTTTCATGTCATGAAACTGTTTCATCCGACCACAACTCATATCCATCTCACCAATTATACAAACAAAAAAAAGCAAAAAAAGTATAATTGCTGCTGCTGCTGCTATTTGAAATTTAGGAATGTATTTTATGCCTATATATCATAAAAATGTCAAAAATGAATTTCATTTCTTGTAAATCTCAGCAATAGTTGCTTTTAAGAAAGAATGCACATGCCAATTAGCTTTGTATTAGAAATCCTTATTCCTTCGTCAAAGTGCACCCTCGTAGAGGTTCTGGTTCTGTTTCTGTTTCGGTGGACATTACTGCCTCTTGGTTGGATGGTCGAGCTGGGTGTGGTGGTCTTCTTCCTAATGCGAAAAGGCAGTGGATTTGTTGTTTTGCGAAGCTACTTGCTATACCAGCACATATATTGCATAATTGTGGAGAGCTGTGGTAGCATTGTTGCCTGCAAAATCTAGAGAATTTTTAAAGGTTGAGCTTCACTTGGATTTGCTTTTTGTGATTTGGGGATTGCAAAGGGAAAAATGTGCGGAGTGGAGTGTCTGGGGGTGGAGTTTGTTAAGAAGGCTCAAGCTTGACGAATTCGCGTTAGTCCTGTGTATCGGAAAGCTAATAAGGTTACGGGTGGTTTAACTATGTTAGGGTGTTTCTTAGTTGATTATATGGCTATGGAGTAGCCCTATTCTCCAGTTAGGAAGATGCTATGTTGATGTTTTAGGAGTCTATTCTTCGTGTTATTTCTGTTTAATTTAGTTTCTTGAACTTCAGCTGCTACCTTTATAAAAAATAAATAAATGATGATTCAAACATCTGAAATCTTTTGATTCTCACATAAGAACCTAATTTATAATATTAAACTTACTGAAGAACCATTCCCTACCATGGTTATCATACCAAACTCCTCCAATGTTTGCATAAACTAGAGCAATATGGAGCCAAGAAACCATCAACCAGTGATTCTTTAATTATGTTTTTCTTTTTATATTCAATCCTACAATATAATAAAGCAAGTTCTTTGACAATTTGAACATTTGTCGGTTAATGAGAGTGCTTGTTATTTTAAAAGTTGTTATTAGTAGCAATGTTTCCTAAATTGTTTTTTAATTATCTTTCATTTAAAAAAATAATAATTGTATTTTCAAATATTGCTGTAATACTTATTGAACAAATTACAAGAGCTATTTTCAATGCACCGTGCTTTAAATTTTAGGCTTAATAGTAATTTTAGCTCCCTAACTTTCTCAAAGTTGCGATTTTGGCCCCTAAGAAAAAAACTACAAAACTGCCCCCTAAGTTTTGCACCTATTGCAGTTTTGGCCCCCAAGACCAATTTTGACTCAGTCTACGCTGATGTGGCACCCTAAGTGAGGTGCCACGTGTTATTTTTTTTATTTTTTTTTTGGCCTTGGGGGGCCAAAACTACTACAATTGCAAAACTTAGGGGGTGGTTTTGTAGTTTTTTTCTTAGGGGGCCGAAATCGCAACTTTGGAAAAGTTAGGGGGCTAAAACTGCTATTAAGCCAAAATTTTAAACATAGGAAATGGGAATGCATTAATCGCTATTATCTTTTCAAGTATATAAGACACTTGTAACTCATAATAAATTCATATCAATTAATTAAATATTTAATTAATTATCAAATTAGAGATCTAATAGTCTTATTATTTAATTTGATCATTAATCAATTAAGGTTCACAATTGATAAACAGTTAATATAATTATTATTATGATATTTGTCCACATAACGATACTTGAATGAGTTTAAACTCACACAACATTAGTAGGCATGTCAAAAAACTAGTTATAAGACATGCACAATTTATCTTTATGTGTAAATTAAAAGACAAAATTAATATATCAAGCGCACCATTTTTTCTTAAGAAGTTAAATTAGCCCACCCAAATTAGCACCGAAGAGAATCAAACACGAGACCTTCAGGATGAGCACACTCTCAGGTCCCAAGTCAATACCATCAGACTATCCCAAGTGGGTTACAAAACGCACCATTAATCCACAATATTTTGATTGCTAAGAATTAATTGCAAGCGTTACTCTCGATGCAATGATCAAACATTGGTAACAAGTCCTGTCAGATAATAGGTGTCTTTTGACATCCTCATTATCCATATGAGGAACAAAAAAATTAAGAATTACCACATATTTATCATCACAATTTGTAAATTATATGACCAAAACAAGATATTAACTGCATCATTAATCCACAATCTTTTGATTGCTGAGAATTAATTGCAAAGAGTAATTTTATTGCAATGATCAAATAGGGTAATAAGCCATGTCAGACAATGAGTGTCTTTTGACATCTTCATTATCCACATGGATAAAACTTAAGAAGTCTTGTTAGATAATGGGTGTCTTCTAACATCCTCATTAACCACATGAAAAACTTAATAATTACCACATATTTACCATTGCATGCATGTAATTATCCAGCCAAACTATGCATTCCTTTTGGCTGGCTAAAACAGCTTGCATGAACAATTGCATACTACATCTTTTGTAATTCCAACTGAATCAAATCTACGCAGGTTACTTTTGCAACTTGTTGTTTCAACCAAAATTACTAGACAGTTTAATAAATAAATTTAAATGAGAATGGTCTTAAATTTAAAAGGCAAATGGGAAATGACTTAAATTTACAAGGCACTACCATAAATATAGGCCTATTAATCTATTTTGTCGCTAAGTAACCATAAGGTCACTCGAAAACCCTTACGTGTGAAGACAAACTCACAAGAATTTAAAAGAAGATGCAAGTAAAAATTCAACACCAATGTGTGTATGACAATGCATTAACATATATCACATAAAAGCCAACCACGTAAAATCTCTGTGAGATTAGCTCAGCTGATAGGGATATTGCATATTATATGCAGAGGGCGGGGTTCGAACCCCAGACACTCACTTCTCCACATTTAAATGTGTGAGAGCTCTAGCCACTAAGTTACTTGACAAAAAAAAACCACATAAATAGCATGGAATATGTCTAAAATGCATGAACGATTGGAGGAAAAGAAAAATAATGTTACTGTAGAAACTTAATAACAATAAACTATAACATCACGATCATGCTATAGACAAAATGTGCAATTTTAAATCAGAAGAAAATTGAATTTCTATACCATGGGTCGATTGTCATTTTGCAAATTAAAAAAACAATTTGTAAAGTAATTTATTCAACTATCTATGTTAACTTTGTTTTCTTTTTAATTATTATTTGAACTTAATTTTTTTCGATATATTTTTAAAATTTCTCTTTTTCATAGTTTGATCAATTATTGATGTACGTTTTTTAGTGGCAAATGTTATAATAAAAACAAAATCATAATAGTACAAAAAATATTCTAAATGTTGCATACAAAATAGAACAAAAGAAAATGAGAAAATAGTCGCAACAACAAGCACTACTCATTAGGGACAACTGACAAGCGGACAAACCCTGAAACCAACGAAAGCCATAAGAAATTGCAACACCTCTATACTAAGGGAAGAAACAACAAAATTCCTAATCACAGAGTGGTAAACATAGGAAGAAAAATCGTTGTTACCAACAAACTGCTACTAGCCCCAACATAATATAGGTTCCACTAATCTCATATAGTGCACACATGGATTGCCAAAATTCTTAATGAAAAACCACTCTCATAAGGATAGTTTGATCATCTCTACATGTTGTTCTACAATCACGGTCTTTCCGTAAAAGATCAGATCATTACGAATGTTTTAAACCCTAACCCAAAAATAAGGATTAGATTGACGTTAAGGAAATTTGATTGTAATCATATGTAATTGGATAATCGTTTTTTTTTTTTTATTTTATTTTTTGGCAATTACAATGTTCTTTCAAACGATTTTTATTTTGGAAAATTGGTTTTCTTTGCTATTTTTGAAAGGAAAGAAAATATTGTGTTCATGTGAAAGCTTATGTTTTTGCATTTTTTTTAACAATATGGACATCATTTGTTAAGAAAAGTTGTTGCTAATTATAGTTTATAGTGAATAAATGTACTAACAATGCTTATGCATTTTCTCTCTCTTCAAAATGTCGTGTCTTTAGGTTTGGTGTTCACCGAGGAGGTCATACATGAATTGTATCATTACGTTATGTTGGTCGATCTTGTCCTCAATTAGTTTGAGGTAGTTATTGACAAAAAAACATGACAGATATGTTTTACCCATGGTTTTCTTGAATTGAACAAAGCTTGTAACTTGGAGTTTGGTGCTTGGATCACATTGAATGTGTTCGACCACAATTGTTTGTCATTCGCGTGAAGAATCGTCATGACGTTGATATTGAATATCTGAAGTACAATTCTTCATTGGTCTTAAGGCTTGAATGAGCAATTTATGGTACAGAAGTGTGAATAAGGAGTTGATTTGTTCTCATTATATTTATTTGTTTGTTCGTAGAAATAAGGACATTAATAAGAAATTGATTTGTTTCCATTATATGTAATTATTTAGTGTAATTATATGTATAGCCTTGTAACCTCTATATATACACAAGGAATAACAATGAGAAAGGCATCAAGCCATTATTTGTGACATGGTATCAGCTTGTTACGATCCTAAAACTCTGAGTTTAGGTCTTCGAATCCCTTTGTGATTCCTTTCTCGTGGTTTCTTGGTTAGTCACAATTGTTCAACAATTTTGGCTCTTGCTTGCAATCTGTTTCTGTGAGTTGCGATTCAATCCTGTTTTGATTTGTTCTTGTCGGCAATTTGCGGTTTGTTCTTGGATAATCCTCTTCTGTTTTATTTCACTTGTTTCACGTGCCTTGTGATTTGTTACCCTTGGTTTTGTTTCACATGCCTTGCCTTTGTTACGTGGCTATTAGTGTTTGTGTTGGTGCCTAGCTTATTCCTGGTTGTTATCACGTGTCCCAAGTCTCTTTGATTTATTTATTTATTTATATCATGGCTTCACAACAACAAAGAGATAATCTTTGTGTTCGTTTTAATGGCACAAATTATTCTGCTTGGGAATTTCAGTTTCGTATGTATGTTAAGGGGGAAAGATTATGGGGTCACTTGGATGATGTCTCTAAGGCACCGACAGAGAAAGTTGCTTTAGAAGAGTGGGAAACTAAAAATGCTCAAATTATCACTTGGATTCTAAGTTCTATTGATCCTCAGATGATCAATAATCTGCGTTCCTTTTCAACTACTAAAGAGATGTGGAACTATTTAAAGTGCATATATAATCAGGATAATGTGGCCAAGCGTTTTCAGTTGGAGTTAGAGATAACCAATTACAAACAAGGTACATTTTCTGTTCAAGAGTATTATTCTGGATTTTTGAACTTGTGCACATAACACTCTGCTATTATACATGTTGATGTTCCCAAAGCTTCTCTTGTGACTGTCCAAAAGGTCTACAATACAAGTAGACGCGATCAATTTCTCATGAAGCTTCGTCCAAAATTTGAGGTTGTCAGAGGTGCTTTGCTGAATAGGCATCATGTTCCTTCATTAGATACATGTGTTAGTGGACTTCTCAGGGAGTAACAACGTCTACTTACCCAAGGAACCATGTCTCATGATGCTTTCATTTTCGAGTCTGCAGAAATTGCATATGATGCCCATAGTAGAGGTAAAGGTCATGATATGCGACAAGTTCAGTGCTTCTCTTGCAAGCAATTTGGACATATTGCTCGTAATTGTAGGAAGAAGTTTTGCAATTATTGTAAGTAGCATGGTCATATTATCACTAAATGTCCTGTGCGTCCTCCACAGTCAACACAAAGTCCAATGCAGGCACTCTATGCATCTTCCATTGGTAGTGCAGTCAATGGTGACACTTCACGGTCTGAAATGATTCAACAAATGGTTCTTTTTGCTCTTTCATCCTTGGGAATCGGTGTAAGTCTTCCAATGTGTCTCACCCATGGTGTCTTGATTCTGGTGCATCCAATCACATGACGGGTTCCTCTGAATACTTGCACAATTTACATTCTTATGATGGTAATCAGAAAATTCAAATTGTTGATGGTAATACCCTTTCTATCACTAATGTTGGTGACATAAACTCTGATTTTCGAGATGTGCTTGTATCACCTGGACTTGCTTCCAACTTAATGTCTGTTGGTCAATTGGTAGATGATAATTGCAATGTTACTTTTTCGCGTGACGGTTGTCTTGTGCAGAAGCAGGTGTCGGGGAAAGTGGTCGCAAAGGGGCCTAAAGTGGGAAGGTTGTTCCACTTCAGTTTATTTCCAATCAGTTATCTCTTGCTTGTAACAATGTTTTGAATTCTTATGAAGATTGGCATAGAAAATTGGGTCATCCAAACTCTGTTGGTTTGTCTCGTTTATTTAAATCTAGCTTATTGGGTGGTAAAAATGTTGTTTCTAATGCCTATGTGTCGTGTTCTGTTTGCAAATTGGCTAAAAGTAAAACACTTCCTTTCCCATCTGGGCCCCATCGTGCTTCCACTTGTTTTGAGTTGATTCATAGTGATGTATAGGGTATGTCTCATGTAGTTTCTCATGCTCACTATAAATATTTTGTCACGTTTATTGATGATTACAGTCAGTTTACATGGATATATTTTCTTTGTTCTAAATCTGAAGTGTTTTCTATGTTTAAGAAATTTCTGACATATGTTGAAACTCAATTTCAAGCAAGTGTTAAAATTTTTCGCTCTGACTCTGGAGGTGAGTATATGTCTAATGAGTTTCAGGAATATCTTCAACAAAAAGGTATTTTGTCTCAACGAACTTGTCCATATACTCCTCAACAAAATGGGATGGCAAAACGCAAAAATCGTCATTTACTTGATATCACACGGTCATTGCTTCTTCAAGCTTATGTACCATCCCGTTTTTGGGTGGAGGCTCTTTCCACTGCTGTCTTTTTGATCAATCGTCTTCCTTCTATGGTAATTGATTTTGATTCTCCTTTATTTCGTCTTTTTAAAACTCAACCTGATTATAGTGATTTACATACTTTCGAATGTGTTTGTTTTGTTCACTTACCTCCGCTTGAAAGGCATAAGCTTGGAGCACAGTCTGTTCAGTGTGCATTTATGGGGTATAGTAACTCTCATAAGGGATTTGTGTGTTATGATGTCTCTAATCATCGCTTTCGAGTTTCGAGGAATGTTACATTTTTTGATAATCAATTCATGTTTCTTTCTATTTCTCCTGACATAAATGATATTGCTATTCTTCCCAATTTTCCTATTATGCCTCAATCTATAGAACGTTACAAGCCAGGATTTTCATATGTCAGAAAACGCATAAAACAGGTTCCTACTGCCCCTCCCGACACTGAACCGCCACCTGATCCTGAACCGGTCAAACCAAGACGTTCTGGTCGAACATCTCGAGCACCAGATAGATTTTCACAAGATAGGTATGATTCCAAACATACTTCTCTGACTGCCTCACTATATAGCATATCCATTCCTACTTGTTACTCACAGGCTGTTAAAGATGTTCGTTGGACTAAAGCAATGAATGAGGAACTTCAGGCTCTTCAAGATAATTTTACATGGGATATTGTCTCTTGTCCCCCTGATATTAAACCTATAGGCTGCAAATGGGTGTATTCTCTGAAACTAGATTTTGATGGATCTCTCAACCGTTACAAAGCTCGATTGGTTGCCTTAGGAAACAGGCAAGAATATGGAATTGATTATGATGAGACATTTGCACCGGTTGCCAAAATGACAACTGTTCGCACGTGTTAGCATGTATTCTCAGAAAGAAGACTTAAATGCGGTCAGACTAAGGTTGACTTTGTGCCTGAAGAAATAAATGTTGTTATTCTTAGATACTTAGTCGAAATTAGACTTGTTGGAAGCATTCGGAGCACGTGTTTTGGTTCGACAGGCAAAGTACGTCGAAAACGGTTTGTTTTGGATAGAGTCGAGCCAACGGATACATCCAGGGAGCGTGTGTTTGAAATTCGAATTGAACAGATATCTGTTGTTCGATATTAGCAGTTATAGTTTCAAATTCTATGTAGATAGTTATTTTCTATTAGTATAAATAGTAGTTTCTCGCAAGAGAAAGGGGTCACAATCCAATCATACAAAAAACTTACACTCAAACTATCCGCATTCAAGAGAGAAACGAGTCACAGGTTGCAATGTATAAATATGTGTACCAATTTACATTCAATCAATGCAATTTAAGTTTATTTTCTTAAGTATCTTTGCAATTTACTTGTTTATTTCAAGCAATGCTTTTTACTTATACTTCGAAAGTGACTTCGACAGATTTGACTAGGTTAAATTCGATAACTATCTCCAATATCTTCTTACATTATTGAAGAACAATCATGAATTTCTGGAAAAGTAAAAGCACAATATGTCCTTAAGATTTACTGGTTGATCTTGCAAGTAACTATTTTTAAACCAGCGGTTGTTTACCAAAAATTAGTGTAAACAACACGATAGTCTCTATAGCTGCTTCTAATGGGTGGTCTCTTCATTAAATGGATGTCAAGAATGCTTTTCTTCATGGTGACCTGACTGGAGATATTTTTATGACTCCTCCTTAATGTTTATTCTCTTCATCTAAGGGTGTATGCAAGCTCAAACGCTCTTTATACGGTTTGAAACAAGCGCGTAGAGCATGGTATGAAAATTTTTGATCGACTCTACTTGGGTTCTCTTTTAGTCAGAGTCAATATGATTCGTCTTTATTTATTCCTAGAACGTCTACGGAAATTGTCCTGCTTGTTTTATATGTTGATGATATGGTTATTACTGGTTCTGATAATGCTTCCATTCAGAGACTTAAAGAACGGACATGAATTGTATCATTACGTTATGTTGGTCGGACATGATAATGCTTCCATTCTGAGGGAATTGTCCTTTCCTCATTATTTGTTGCACGAAAACTATATGAGGAAAAGAATATAAAGATTGGTACAAGTGTTTTGGGGCATTATGGACTTATCTACTTTACATTGTTCAAATGACAATGTACTAATCCGATTTTTAATATAATCAAAAGTCGAAATGTATTTAAAACGAATTAAGACCAAGTATATTTTGACGTTTGCTTATATTAAAAACCGAATGGATTATTACTTGACAAGTTTTTTTTAGTACAAGTATTTCTTTACAAGTTAGACAATTTTGTTTGGCATTTAAATCTAATTTTCAAGTTTTAAGACACATATGTGGTTAGCCGTTTGGAAATTTTGTCAAGGTCTATCGCTAAAACATGTTGATATATATCTGTAGACGTCTGTGTTCTCACATGATCAACTGTATGTTGCAATATCTAGGGTTACTTCAAAGAAAAGGTTGTAGATATTGTTAAACAATGAAGGCAATGTAGATAGTAATGTAGTGTCAAATATGGTTTACAAAGAAGTATTATTTTTAAGCCAATGGGGTGCAGATGAATCATGCCAAAGTTACGATGGTTTGTTTGCTTGACAAAAAAAAAAATTAATAATTCAAGCAAACAAACCATCGTAACTTTGGTATGAACTTTACAATATATTGATTGAAGTTCAAACCAATTCTCCATTTATTTATTAGGTTAATTTCTCTTAGATAGATGAAATAACAATGATTATTAAAAATTCACCCACACAAATGGAGAAACTAAAATTCAAACTTCGATAACACCGTCCATTCTAATAATATCGACATTTTTGTTAGTTAACTCAGATATGTGACCTACTAAGATGAATTTATAACACCAACCTACTCCATTGAAAAAAAAACACTAACCTACTTGATAAAAAAATAATACAAAATATAAAATTTGATTACAGGTAAAAAAGACAAAAATGAAACACATTTTCGACAAAAAAATTAATAAAAATACACTTTTTTTTTTCTTTTTCATTTGGGCAAATGAAAAGCTCCATCAAATCAAAACCCTCGTTTGCTTCAGAAACCAGCTGCAGTCGCACCGAGCTCAATTGGCCGGAAAACGCCGCCGGACTTGGTCGTCGTTAGGTACAATTCCACCGCCAGAACCACCGACAAACGCTTCCAGGTTTTCCTTTTTCTCTTTTTCTTCCAATCTCCTATGTCGCGCACGATTATACAATTGCATATAATCGCGTTTCAGAAAAAGCTCTTACCTCACACCGCGATTAACAACTTATTGAATTAATTTGTAACTGCTTATTGACTCTAGCTATATATGCATGTATGTGTGAAGGTGAAACCGTGAAAGCAGAAAAAAATGAAAACGATTACAGGACATTGTGAATCATCTAAAGAGATATCGCTTTCAAAAGCTTCAAAAATTCTCTCCAAATTTGTCTCTGCTGACAATGGTGCTTCCCATGTCATCAACGCCTATCTGCTCCGTGCTTCTACGGCGTTCAACGAGCTCAATCAGCTTCACAAGGAGCTTAAACCGGCGCAGTCTCATAGGAAGAATCGTCGAAGCCACACAACAGATGATAGTGGGAGACGGGTTGAAAGTTCTGTTCGGAGTGATGTTAAACCTGGTCGAGAAGTTGTTGGTTCTGTCGTGGGTGGAAGTGAGAAGCGTGATAAGAAAGATGGAAAGAAGAAACTTGAATTTGGAGATAACGTAAAGAAGAATGGAAGTGAGTTAAGTCTGGGCGATGAAGGAAGAACGGAGGGAAAGAAGCAAAAGAGCGAGAAGAAGAACAAGAAGAAGGAAAAGAGTGTAGAAGGTGAGAATGTGAAGGTTGAAAGTGGAGGGATAGTTCCTCCTCAGGAGTTAGAAATTAGGTCGAAAAAGAGAAATGAAGCGGGGAGTGAAAAGGAGAAGAGTTTAGAAGTTGGAAATGTGAAGGGACGAGAACAACAGAAAGAGGTGGAGAAAAAACTAAGCAATGGTATGAAGAGTGAAAGTGGAGGGCTAGTTGGTTCTCAGGATGTAGAAATTAGGTCGAAAAAGAAGCATGAAGCTGGGAGTGAGAATAAATTACATGCTGGAGAGGGAAAGACGGAGCAAAGGAAGAAGAGGAAGAACGAAGATGCGGAGGAGAGATCTGGGGAGAAGTCTAAGAAGAAAATGAAAAGGAAACACGAGGGCCAAGCTTAAATTTAGGTCTTTATTAAATTTGCTTGATAGCCAACCCCACTTAGTGTGATAAGGCTTGGTTGTTGTTGTTGTAGTTGTTAAATCTTTTTCGATTTTGATCAGGATTTTCACTTGCAAGGTTGCTTACATTGTGGCATCACTTTTTGTACTATCATAGAACATATGAGGAATTCGCATATTAATTCCTCTATTACATTGTTTTTGTCATACTAGGGTTATGCTTAAATTTATGTGTTCACTAGATTCACTTGATAGCTGTTAAATCGTTTTGGAAATTGATGACAAATTTTCAGTTGTAAGGTTGCTTACAATGTGGCGTCACTTTATGCAGTGTCATATAACATCAGAGGAATTGACTTTTTGACTTCTTTCCTATGTTTTTGTGAATGCGTCTTTTTAGTCTTACAGCTGTTACTGCAATGAGATGCAGTGTTAAGTTACGGAATCAGCCGATGAGGAAGTCATAAATAACATTAATTTCTTTACCATTTTTTCTCTCGTGTTCCTAGGGTCATATATGATGAACCTTGGTTTTCACTCATACTTTAAATTCTAGAGTTATTAGTTATTCCCCAATTCTTTTCCGCGGAGTCAATGAAACAGTTGCTCATGAATTCATTGTTGACTTAAGAGGCTTTCAGGTTAGACCATTTGATTGAAGTTATTTTTCTTTCAAGTAATCATATAATTATTCAAGATGTGAATTGTGTTTAATTGTAATCAATTTCCAATGTAGAATACTGCTGGGATAGAGCCTGAAGATGTTGTGAAACGTCTCATGGATGATGGATTTCACGGACCAAGAATATCATTGCTTGTGCCCGGTACACTCATGATTGAGCCTACTGAAAGTGAAAGCAAGGTATGCATATATGAACCTGCCTAGGAAGAAATTTATTTTTTTATCCTTGTTTGTGTTTCTTTTGCTCTGCAATTTCTCTTGTGTAACTTCTCAAATTCAACTAAACATTGCCTGCATAACTTCAATGTATGCTCATTGACTAACTAATTTGGCTTTGACCTTTATTTGTGCATTATGCCCAAAGGCGAATGTCCTATTATTTTTTTTTTGAACAAAGCGAATGTCCTATTATATATACCTTATTTTGATAGTTTGTTTACTTTTAGCTTTATCTTCTCTTTTAATATCTTTTAATGCATTCATGTTTTGTCTCAACAGTGAATTTCTTTATAAATAATTGTCATGTTTCCATCGAGATCTTGAACGGGTGAAACTATAAAAAGTGGAAGTAAGATTTGGAGTTTTCTCTAGAAATTGCTGATTTAGATATAGGATTGCGTGAGGATAAGCATATGATTAATTTTGAGAGCACGCCTGAACAGAAAAAACATTTGGCTGAGTGGGAGAGGGTATACTTGTAACACTTGATTTGGATCTGTTTGGATAAATAACTTAATAATTAACGCCAGTCCTCTCCCACTCAGCCAAATGTTTTTTTTCTGTTCAGGCGTGCTCTCCGAATTAATAACATACTTATCCTCACACAATCCTATATATAAATCAACAATTCATAGAGAAAACTCTAAATCTTGTTTTGACTTTTTAAAGTTTGACCCGCTCAAGATCTTGATGAAAACAGAACAATTATTTATGAAGAAATTTAGTATTGAGACAAAACTTGAATGCATTACAATAAATTATAAGGCAGGATATAGCTCAAAATAAACAAGTTATCACAATAAGGCCGGTATAATAGTACATATACATTCACTTTCAGGCAAAATGCACAAACTTAGGTCAAAACCTCATATGAGTTAATCAATGAACATACATTGAAGATGGGAAATTGTCACCTTTAGGCAGGCAAATTTCTCAGTTTAATACAATATCCATATACTGTGTTCTTAGCTTATTTACATAAGCTCTCCAGGATAGCCTATTGCTTATGTGAAAACAGTTCGTCTTTGTTTTACCTTTCGTTATTGAAATAACTTATACATAAGTACTTATATGATATGCGCAAAATTAAGCTATTTATTCAAACGTACCTTTAGTAGACAGTATTGAGTAAACAACTGGCTGCTTTTTTGTTAACAAATCAACTTATTTCATGCACTTATGAGTGATCATCTAAAATGTTGAGCAGGGAGCCCCTCATCCACTACCACTGCTCATGGGCTTGTAGCTGATGCATGGACAAAACCATAATCCAGGGAGTATGCAGCCTTCCCTGCTTTATGGCCGTGTTGCAAAGTTTTGGCCTACTACAGGTAATCATGTTGGTTATATAATTATATGATTAATTTGACATTCATCTCATAGTGAACCAACCTGTCATCCCTTGATGGATTTGTGTTTGAGTAAAATAACTTGATTAAGTGGAAGTTTAACTGAATGCATATTCATAAGTTGTTCTTCGGAGTTTATTGGAATAAGCTGAAAAACTGTTTATAGATTTGTTATAAGTTATTCTTAGAAAGTTAGAATTGTATTCAAACACTAATATAATTGTCTATGTGACTCATGACATCATAAGTCCAAATAAACAATGGGTTATATTAGAGAAGGCATTAGGAAAGTTGTTCAAAATCCATTTTTGTAAATTCAGTTTATAATGTTTCCAAAAATGTATTATCTTCAGCAAGCTTTCATCTTTTCTATGTCGCAATTAAAAAGAAACCTTCATAACAAAGGTCATTCCAGCCACCCGGCATACAAGTAAAAATTGAATATGTTGTTAGAAAGTAAACAGACCATGTATATTTCAAATATATGCAGCAGTTTTTATTGATGTATCCCACCTCCATTTTGGCCCGTCAAACACAATCATTTTTTCTTTGCCATAGCACAACTGAACAATATCAATAATTTATGTTTATAAGCCATATGTGCTCATTATTCTAGTAATATATATAGCTCGTGGTTGACTACCTGTAATGCTTATGCACTAATTTTTTGCGCATAATTTTATTTGATTAATTCATAGACTAATTATCATGATGTAAACTTGGTTTTGACGATCAGGACGGTGACCGCAACCTGATTTGCACCTGTCTCCCAGCATCAAGGGCTGTTGAAGAACAAGCTGCTGCCGCAGCAGCGTTATTCCATGGTCACCTATTTTCATTTCCAGATGTACATAAACTCTATTAACTTTTGATTCCTCGTATGAACATGACGATAATCCACCGCTCTCATGTTTCATTCATCCCCTCTGCCCGAAAATGCAATGGTTAATCCCTTGAGACAGGTAGAACTGCAATAGTAACAAAGCTCACTCTCCATCAAGAGAATATCGCTATCTAAACAATTGAACATTTAACAAATAAATGCTACTATTTAAATTACTCGTGAATAATTTTTTTTAAAAGAAAAAGTCATTAATTATATGTAAAAATAAAAGTGAATAAATAATTCTATATAGGAAAAAGAGATGAATCTCGACCATATGTTTTTAGGTAAATCATATTGATAATGAATATTTAAAAGAGATATAATACAATTATTATATATTGTCTATTATCTAGACCATCAATTGAATCATATGTGTAAATAGAACGAGTAAAATAATAAATTCAGAGACTAATATGAACTTGTGAGGTTAGTTAGGTCACTCGGATGCACCTTATCGTCATATTTAGATGGATATACATTGTCGTTGTAAAATAATTTTACGCTAACATTTAATATAATACTATGATTATTTTCATATCCGTGGAAGATGGTCGAGCATCACTTTGTATGAGTTTATGAATGGTCGATGTTATAACAATGATAAAATCTTCCTGACTTTCACCTTTGTCACATCCTCGCTCTTGACAATTATCTCTGCTAGATACTACTGATTTATTTAGGAAGTTTTGATCTTGCTTTAACTGCTGATTGGTTTGAGTTTTTAATAGATTGGACTCTTGTCAAGTCTTGAAAAATACCATTATCAAACTTGGGAAAATGTGAAAAATATTTTTCAATCTTTAGACTAGAAAAAAAAAAGATTTTTTATTCAATGTTAATGTAAAATTATTTTGCAACTTACTACTACTCCATCCGGTTTTAAGCAAAAGTGAAAATATATTTGGTCTTAATTGTTTAAATACATTTTGATTTTTGCTTATACTCCTTAAAAACCGGAATATTTAATAAATAATTTTATTTTATTTTTAAAATATTAGTATTTTTTATTTTTTCATTTGAGTTAGTAAAAAAAACTTTTTCATTTAATAGAAAGGTCAACTTTTATTGCACGAACATTACATGACAAAGTGGTCCCCACAAAAAACAAAAAAGAGACCGTTGCATTTCCATATTCCTAGATTTTATACCTCGAATTCCTCAAACATTTCAATGTTGTCTCTCTCACCTTTCTCTCCTCTTTCCAACATTTCAAATTTCAAACTTTCAAAATCGCTCACAGAAAAAAACCTCTTACCATCAAGAACAAAACCCCCAAATCCAACATTGTTGTTCTGTTCTAACAACACAACATAAACCTTAAACTTCTCAAAAACACTGTTACACAAGTGTTTCAGTATGAAGGAAGAAATTCATAACAACCCATCAGAAAATAAGACCAAAGTTTCAAAATTTTCTGATCAAAATCAACCACCAAAGCTTCAAACAACAAAAACAACCAACCCCAACAACAATAATCATTCAAAACCAAGGTTATGGGGTGCACACATTGTAAAAGGTTTTTCAGCTGACAAAAAAACCAAACTTCCGACAAAAAAACAACAAAATACAACAACTATAACAACCTCGGATGTTGTTACCAACCAGAAAAACGTTAACCCTTTTGTTCCACCTCATTCAAGAGTGAAAAGATCGTTAATGGGTGATTTGTCATGTTCTCAGGTTCATCCACATGCTTTTCCAACACATAGGAGACAATCTTCAACTGATTTGTTTACGGAGTTGGATCATATGAGAAGCTTGTTACAAGAGTCTAAGGAGAGAGAAGCTAAGTTGAATGCTGAGTTGGTTGAGTGTAGGAAGAATCAGAGTGAGGTTGATGAGCTTGTGAAGAAAGTTGCTTTGTTGGAAGAAGAGAAAAGTGGTCTTTCTGAGCAATTGGTTGCATTGAGTAGGAGCTGTGGATTGGAGAGACAAGAGGAAGTTAAGGATTGTTCCACGCAGAATCTTGAGCTTGAAGTTGTTGAGCTGAGAAGGTTGAATAAGGAGTTGCATATGGAGAAGAGGAACCTTACTTGCAGGCTTTCTTCTATGGAGTCGCAATTGTCTTGTTCTGACAACTCTTCAGAGGTAATTTTTGCAATTTGGTTGATTCAATTTTTGTATGGGACACAATTTTTTTTTCTCATGGGTTGTTGGATTGGAATAGAAGATATGAATAGGGCTTTGTTTGGATAAACAACTAAGGGCCTGTTTGGATAAACAGCTTATTTGCAGCTTATAGCACAAGGGCTTATCATAAGCTCACATAAGCTATTTCTATAGCAAAGTATAACATAAAGTTAAATTGTTTTTGTATATGGTATAAGTTGTTTTTATAAGCTATATTAGGGAACTTATGAAAATAAGCTTAAAAAGGTTTTTGAAAATTGTCATTAAGCCGTTTTCATAAGTTCTCTCTAGCAGTCTCACTAAACTTATGCCAGTAGATAAGCCCAAATAAGCCAATCCAAACATGCCATTGTTCAAGTGCACGCTTATAAATGACTATTTATATGCTATTTCTATTACAAAAGATAAAATAAGTCAAAATATTTGCATATAAGCTATACTCTTTTTTCAAAAGTTGTCTATAGAGCTTATAAAAATAAGCTGAAAAGAGCCTATGTACATGTTATAAGCTTTTTCCATCAGCTCTCTGAAACTAATAATCTCACAGGTACTTATGCCAATAGGTAAATTTAAATAAGCTAATCCAAACAATTCCCAGGCGTAGCCAACCCCACTCAGTGGGATAAAGCTTGGCTGTTGTTGTTGCAAACAATTCAGAGGTGTATATGCAAATTAGAATAAAGGAGGAAAGTACACTTGTAATACTTGATTTGGGTTAATTAAGTGAATTGAAGTTACTGAATCAGTGCTTCATTATTGATGCAGCTAGACTAGATTCATTACTAAGCTTATGGAGAATAAAAGTTATTTAAGATTTTAAATTTCTCTTTCTAATTGATTTGCTTTAGATTGCATATTTTTCGCTTTGAGGAACTAAATTTTGAGCTTCTTAAGCCCAGTTTCGATCAACTTCTAGCTTGTGAAGGCTTCTCAATTACATAAATTAATGATTCTACCCTTAAAAAATACTCCTACAAGCTTACAGTTATTCATGGAGAAGTTAAAAAAAAATTATGAAAAAAGGGAAGTGCAGAAACAAACTTATTTCAACTTACTGTTTAGCATAGTTATTGTTTAGATTCTTTTAGTATTTTTTTAGAAGTGATTATCGAGAATTTAATCCATACTGCCATTTAACTTAGGTTAGTGTATGTTTTGTTGGTTACTTTTTTTTTTCTTATACATTTTAAGATTCTGTCTCACTTTTGTTTTTCTGAATGCTGATTCTCCTTTTTTCCTTCATATTGTGCTTTTATGATATGATCAGAGTGACATTGTTGCCAAATTTAAAGCCGAGGCATCACTGCTCAGGCTTACAAACGAAGACCTGAGCAAACAAGTAGAAGGTTTACAAACAAGCAGATTAAATGAGGTGGAGGAGCTAGCCTATTTGAGGTGGGTGAATTCGTGTTTAAGAACCGAGTTAAAGAATACATGCTCAACATTGGATTCTGATAAGCTATCTAGCCCTCAATCTGTTGTGAGTAGCAGTGGAGATTCTATTGGTTCTTTCTCTGATCAATGTGGTAGTGCAAATAGCTTCAATTTGGTTAAGAAGCCGAAAAAGTGGCCAATAACTAGTAGTGATCATTTGTCACAAGTAGAGTGCACAAATAATAGTATCATTGACAAAAATTGGATTGAATCGATTTCGGAGGGAAGCAACAGAAGAAGACATTCAATTAGTGGTTCCAATAGCTCAGAGGAAGAGGTTTCTGTATTGAGTAAAAGAAGACAATCTAATTGTTTTGATTCTTTTGAATGTTTAAAAGAAATAGAAAAGGAATCGGTGCCAATGCCGTTATTTGTTCAACAATGTGCTTTGAAGAAGAGGGCGTTAAGGATTCCTAATCCACCTCCAAGACCTTCATGTTCTATTTCTAGCAAAACAAAACAAGAAAGTTCAGCTCAAGTTCAAGTTCAACCTCCTCCACCTCCACCTCCGCCACCACCACCTATGAGTTTTGCATCGAGAGGTAACACGGCGATGGTAAAACGAGCGCCACAAGTGGTGGAATTGTACCATTCACTCATGAAGAGAGATTCTAGAAGGGATTCTTCAAGCGGAGGACTCTCTGATGCTCCCGATGTTGCAGATGTTCGTAGCAGCATGATTGGAGAAATCGAGAATCGTTCGTCACATTTACTTGCTGTGAGTAGTTTTACACCTTATATATCCAACTTATTAAATTCCATATTTTTTCATGTCAAATTTTGTTTACAAAGTAACAAACCAAAATATATTGCATTCACATTCCAAAAGTTTGAAGCCATTATATTTATATTGGTGAATGGTCGGCTTGATATCTTCAATACTAATACCTATTTCATGAACATCTTGAATATTAATATCTATTTCTTTACATACAGATAAAGGCAGATATTGAAACACAAGGAGAATTTGTAAATTCATTGATTAGAGAGGTGAAAGATGCGGTTTATGAGAACATAGATGATGTAGTGGCATTTGTGAAGTGGCTTGATGATGAGCTTGGCTTCCTTGTAAGTTTCTTTGTGCTTATAAACATGTGTAGCATGAAATTGTGCCATGTAAAGACTTACTGTATCATTGTTGCTTATAACATGTGACTATTATTGTACATGAGATCAAGAAGATTCATTTCTGTTAATGCTAATAAAATCTATTATTGTTGTGTATATATTATTTCTTAGGTGGACGAAAGGGCTGTCCTTAAGCATTTTGATTGGCCAGAGAAGAAAGCCGACACATTAAGAGAAGCAGCATTTGGATATCAAGATTTGAAAAAATTGGAATCGGAAGTTTCCTCCTACAAGGATGATCCCCGGCTACCTTGTGATATTGCTCTAAAGAAAATGGTTGCATTGTCAGAAAAGTAAGCTACTCAAATATTTCTGAGAATGCTTTGTGATTCTATAGTTTCATGTTGAAAGACACTTATGTTTGTGTTTCACTGTAGAATGGAACGTACGGTTTATACGCTTCTCCGCACGAGGGATTCACTGATGAGAAATTGCAAGGAGTTTCAAATTCCTGTAGAATGGATGCTTGATAATGGAATTATTGGCAAGGTATACCATAATGGCATTGATGAATGTGTGAAGGAAGCTATATTTATAATAATGTTGTTGCATTACTATGACAGCAGGAACAGATGTGTTGATACTTGTTTGAGCAATTGTTTTTTCATCCAATAACAAAAACATGTTTCTTTCGGATTGTGCTAATTGTTTCTTAAAGAGTTGATAAGAAAAACAAACATGTTATTTATTGATCTATTAATGATTATGCTGGCTTTGTAGTATCCTATGACTGTGTTCTAGGAACTTGAAAAAGCACAATGTTCTATCTGATATTGCTTCTTCATAGGATTTATACAACTTGTCTTAACATTGGTTTCAACATTTTTTTGCAGATAAAACTAGGATCAGTTAAATTGGCCAAAAAGTATATGAAAAGGGTAGCCATTGAAGTTCAAACAAAGTCAGCATTTGACAAAGATCCTGCAATGGATTATATGGTTCTCCAAGGAGTGAGATTTGCTTTCAGAATCCATCAGGTATTTCCCATATAATATACTCCAGTATCTTTGTCCATGCTCTTAGGTTGGTGCCTCCAATGTAAATTGATGTTTCTTCTCTCTTAAGATTAAATTCAAATTTTATCAGTTAGCTCTCTGGTATACTCAAATCACAACATTGTCATGCTACCGAACCTTTTCTAGAATCACTGAACAGCCTAAAAGATAAACATGTTCTATTAACCAAGGGCAGATCCACATTATTATAGGGTTTTGCCTTGCCTAGGATTGTTCACGAATCGTTTCAAATCTAAATTATTATACAAGGGTTTTGCCTCGCCTAGGAATGTTCATGGTTCAGTTCAAACTGTACTGAACTGTTATAACGCTTTGGTAAAAACTGAACCGAATCATTAATGATTTGTTCCGAACCTAACTGGTATAGAGGCTCGGTGCATCGGTTATGTGGTTACAAACCAAGCCGGACCTTCTACAAAAAACCAAACTGTCCTCTTCTCAAATTGTGTTGATTCTTTTTTAACCAATCTGTACCAAATTGCTATTACTAACTGATAACTAGGAATGTTGAAAAAAAAAAACTAAAACTGAACCCAATTGTGAATACTATGACCATTTAAAAAAAAAAAACGTTAAACCAAACTGCATCAAAAAGAATCAAACTGTGAATTGGTTCAACAGTCAGCCGCAGTTTTTTTTTTTGGTGTGGTTGGTTTAACAGTTCAGTTTTTGGTGTGAATATTATGACCATTTAAAAAAAAATCGTAAATCCAAACTGGATCAAGAAGAATCAAACTGTGAACGGTAGTTCATGAATTGAACTGTCAGTCGCAGTTTTTTTTTTTTTTT
>Ga0228710_1001793_pt1 | contig 32980 bp, 13 predicted proteins | sample MedpolnodulmetaG_FD_177995 | JGI IMG/M metagenome (GOLD analysis project Ga0228710, IMG submission 177995) | Root nodule microbial communities from Medicago polymorpha collected in Santa Monica, California, United States - pink nodules | ecosystem: Host-associated > Plants > Roots > Nodule... | reverse complement strand
TTTTAGAGTATAAAAAAAAAAAAAATACAAACATATATAATAATTTACTTCAAAATCAATACATCATTTCTCTATCTATCATCATAATGTTATAAAATGGCCACAAATGACATGTGGTGGATTTTTAGACTCTATTTTAGATCGAACTTTTCTCTCAGATCATTGTGTGACACAACTTTACAAAATCAAGTATTCAAAGTTAGTTGTGAATTGCTCATCCAATGCTATGTGATTCATGCAAATAAATTAAATTTTAAGTTTTTCAGGCATAGGCAACTTAAAACTGATTTAGTTCAAATTTAACTGTATTTGTCACACACAAAAAAACTGAAATAAACATTCTCACTAAATAACCAATTCTAGGTTTCTAATCCCTAGCTTGAATTATTGCCAAAAGAAAATTATAGCTTGAATAGCTTTATAAATATAAATACAAATTTGTTTTGGACCACTAGGGTACTAAAATAATTGGTATTGATGTTAAGTAGATTGTTTTATCAATCAACTTCCAAGCTTGAGTGGACCTATTCTAACTACCTATACCATATGCATATGGTGGGCACTATGCTATTTTCAAAAGCAGCTTATTAGCCTCCTCCTACAGTATGGATTCTCTAGAAATAGATGAATCCAATTTTTAATTATCCCATGGAATTCATTATTTTTTATTTAATATGTAAAACTATATGATCAAGATCTTACCGTTACCTTTCTTAATTTTTCGGTGTACTGAGCTGGAAAGACAATAGTTTGTTAGTGAAGCAAAGATCATTTATTCTTCAAAACCTACGCACAAGTTGCAGCAGACACAGCATGTGCATATACAGATAGATAAAGAAATTCTTACATAAATTAACATGAAGACACTATCCACAGATACTTGAATATTTGTCCAATGACACTAAAGATTATTAAAAGTAGACTAAAATTATTCCTAATCATAGAAACGTGTGCAGTATTATAAAAAACTTCATGTTAAACAAAATTATATTAGTTAAAAAAACATATTTTATGTGTATCCAGAAAGCATTACAGCAATACCATGTTGAATCAAACCTAAAGCATTTTACTGAAGAATATGAGAAATCATCAGAAAACATGTCAAACACTTGTAACACAAACGTTACTCAAAAAGGCAATAGAAGAGGTCATAGAGAATAAAGAATACATTGACATCTAGTCAACAAAATTTATCTTGACCAGGAACAAGTAGTGTGTTGCATAATTGCATTGCCAACGAAGAGATCAAGTTCTGGATAGCCAAAAGCCAAGTCAAAGTCCACCGTTTCCATTGACTTGACTGGAAACTCATTAATTTCATTCAAATTATGCATGACTGCATCCAAGATTCATCAATAACACTGTACATAGTATATTACTTAGTGTCACACATTAGCAAAATAAAAATATCAGTATATCACAATTATTTTATTTTAAGGGAGTGAATTGTGATTTTATCCGGCTTGAAAGATTAGTCCATGCAGTTGCGTGCAGAGAATATCCGTACGCACCTAGAGAACAATTATACTCCTAAATCTAAAGTGATGACATTATGCTCCACAATTGATTTATGACCATGGTTAGCACTCAAATTCATTATGCACCTAAATCTAAAGTGATGACATTCAGTAAAGGACAGATGGAGCTATACATAAGACGGAAACCTTAACATGGAAACAACTAGTCAAATAAGACAAAAATAACAGAAAGCTTGTGAAATCCCAATTTCAGGTTTTGAAATTCAAGTATTCCCACAGTCACCCTCAATCATCTAGTCAAAATTAGACAGTTCAAGTTCCAACTTTAGTCTTGTCAAATAGTGATCCAACAGTTCATATGGCAAAAGACTGTGTCAAATGCATGATTCCCTGTCTACCGGAATCTGGACCTTGCTAGTAACTATGGATAAATGGCTCGATAGTTAGACACTGGTACATTCTTATCTGTGAAACCTAAGATTTGATTAGATCAAATGCATTTTAAGTTTTAACACCAAATGCTAGTACAAAATCTTTGTTAAAGCACATTCTCCAAACACAAATTGTAGGGATAGAAAGACAATTGTACTCAGCAAATGATGATGCAAAATAAAAACAGAACAAAGGCTGCAGAATACAGACAGAATTCCTAATAATTGGACTAACTTTGATGTTTTGTACATTTTCTCCATAGAGTATAATGAAAACTAAGCAATCTCAAGAATCTAAAAGAACACAATATTTTGCTCTTCAAAATACAATTTGTAAGTATGTGAACCAAAAGATTTATCTAATAGATATTCATAAACAAAATCAACTAGGATGCAGCAAGTCAAAGAGGAGATTGATTATACAAAGCAAAATCTCAAGATAAAAACTAAAAGGGGGGAAAAGCAAATAATATTTCACATGGTTTTTTAAGTACAAGAATCCTCCCCCTTACCACTTAACTTAACTCTTGAAATAAACTTACTAAAATCAACAATCTCCATATACAATCCTTTGCACCTTTTGTAGTTTCCTATTTCTATGAAAGCAAAATCAAACTATAATGTTATCACAAATTCTAAATTTCATCACAAGTTACTCATTGTTTGGCCTACCAAGAGAATCAAGCCCTTCTGTTTTGCTGCGCACAATTCTATGGAAAACTTCCCTTACTTGTCGCTCCAAGGGATCAAGCCCATCCTTCAAAGCATCGCAAACTTTTGAAACCTCGTGAACTCTCTGTCTAACTTCCCCTTCCTTCTCCTCAGTTAATGGAAAGTGCGCCGAATCAGCCAAATCACTCATCACCCTAACACATTTTTCAATTTGTTGAATCTCTCTAAGCAAGCCACAAGCATTCTTCCTTTCACGCTTCTTGGACTCCTCCGTGATCCTCTCGTGAAGTGAGAGCAATGGAATAGCCCAAGTGTAACTCCTTGGAATGCTGAAATGCACATTCAATCCACGGTCTTGGCACGGAATTGCAGCCACAAGAGCCCACATAACAAACAACAAGACCGAATTCATGATATACACCGACATTGCAAGACCATTAGTTGCCATAAGATCATTTGCTCTTGGAGGATTAATGTTGTTCCCAATTGCTTGGAGCTGTCTAGCAGCAGACCAAGTACGAGAAACACTCCACGAAAGTGATCTAAATTGCCCCATAGACCGATGTTGATAGGTGTTATTGGTATGACTGCTATGACTATTGCCATGTTGATGGTGATCTCTATCTCTACCACCATTGCTGCGGCCAAAAGATCGATTCCTATGAGCAATAGAAGCATTTGAATCCTTACCATCATCAAGCATACTAATTGACAAATCAATTAGAGCTTTCTTCGCTCTACGAAATTGCCCTTCACCAATACTCCTCTGATGATCCAATGCATAAAGAACAATCTCCAACAGCTTCTGCCAAACACGAATCTGTTCAACGCCATCACGAATGGCGTTACAAACATCCAAAGCCTTCACACTCCTTTCAAAATACTCCGAAACCATTCGATCCAAAGGTGGTCTCACAACCTGCCCTTTGTGAGTATGAAGAATGGCCTTAAACTCCTCTTGACAAATGAGGAAGCAATCAAGCATCTTCCCAACCCATTTGAGTGAAAGCAATTCATCATGAGGAACAGATGAAAGATCAAGAAAACGATCAGTAACATGTTGTTGAAATGAATCAAGCTCAATCTCCAAGGTTGAACCTTCCATTGAATGAACCTGTTCACGACGAAAGCTTAGAATTGAACGGCCAAAATTTGTTAACGATGAAGGAGACGAACCTTGATAGTCCGTAGCGGGCATTCTCACATAAAATTTCACAAATTTTGAAACTTTCCACCTTCAATTACAATACCCAGATTTCAAAATGCTGAATTTCACAAATTTTTCAATGACCCTTTTCTCAAAAATTGAATTTTTGACCTAAAAAACAAATTTTTTGTTGAAATTGAAGAAAACAAAAGAAAGAGGAATCAAAAAAATGAAAAGGGTGAGAAAGAAAAAGAGAGAAGAAGAAAGAGATGCGGGAAGAAATGAGGCATGGAACCCTAGAGGAAGGTGATGGGTTATATTGGGGACAATTGGACCGCGTTTTATGGTGGTTGGAAAATTAAGAAGAAGAAAAAAAAAAAGACAAAATACGCTAAAACAAAAAAACAAAAAAAGAATGATTTTTCTTTAATTAGGAGTAATTAAGGTTTTTATGTTTTTATTTTGAGGTAATTAATGAAATTAATGAAAAAGTTAAGGTTGAGCGAGTACTATTATGAACACGTACCGAACACGTCTGTGACACGGTGTAAAGAACCAAGATTCTGAAATCAGCGGCGTAGATTTCGAGGAGAGGATACGGAGGAGATCTGAGCCGTTGGATTTTTGTTTTGAGGGCAATGATGGTTCAGTTGTCTCCTGGTATGACACCACCTGAAAAGAGGAGAGTTTGGAATTACTCTGGTTGTGTTGTGATGGTTGGAGTTGTGAAACTGTCAAACAAGCCACGTGGCGGAATTTCATTGTGTGGTGTTATGTGGAGGTGGTGTGTTAAAAGAAAGAAATTTATTGTGATTAAAGGAAAAAAAAATGATGTACAATTAGTTTAATTTGTAAATTTGTAACTTTTTAAAGTTATTTAGTCATTATTCTCAATAAAATGTTCTAAAGCTTGTTTTTATCTTTTTACCTAAGAAAAGATGCGCTTAAATTTTACCGTCTAGAGAGAAATACTACAATAATGGTGGATCATAGAAGGATTCTCTCCAAAGAATGACGTTGTTAGGAGTCTAACGTCGAGTAGATAAAAATGTTCGATGTGGTACTTAAGTCACAAGACTCTCCCACCTAATGGACTAGTTTTTTGCGTTGGCTCTCCTCATAGGGTTAACTTCTAACAATTAGTGTTTTCTTGAGAGTTAGACCACATAAAGTGTTACCTATAGGTTGGATAAAGGTCCTCCACTAAATACCGATAAGTGAGAGGAGCCACCCAAAAGAGAATGACTACCTCGGATCAGTGTTGATAGAGTGAAAGTCGTCCTGGACTCCGACTTGAAAAGGGTGTGTCAATGTTAGGAGTCTCATTCATATCGAATAAATCAAACTTAAAAATGTTTGACGTGGTGCTTAAGTCATAATACTCTCTTACCTAATGAACAAGTGTTTTAGGTTGGCTATTCTCACGAACTTAAGTCCTAACAAGTGTTTTGTCAGAATCCGAGATAAGGAACTGCAAAGTACTTGTAAACACAACTCTGACACTTGAATTAATATAAGTTCAAGAAGAAAGATGATAGATTAGAATAAGTGTATTTGTTACATTGTGAGGCAAAGCTTGCATAGGCTAGCAGATGTGGCATTAGATTTTTTTGGGGTGTAAACCGGATATCCTCTGCGCTCAACTGTAGAAACTAATCCCTCGAGTATTGTGGGACCCAAATGGGCGACAAGCTCTTCTTAAGAGTTTTAACGATGTTGCATGCCCAAGGTTGGATTCGAACCTAAGACATTGGTTAAGCTAGAAGAGACATGTTCCATCTCATCTAAGCGCTCTTGGGTCATGTGGCATTATATTATTTTTTTTGGTGTAAACCAGGTATCCTCTGTGCGCAACTGCAGAGACTAATCCTTCGAGCATTGTGGGACCCAAATGGGCGGCAAGCTCTCCCTAAGAGCTTTAACGCTGCTGCATGCCCAAGGCTAAATTCGAACCCAGAACATTGGTTAAGCTAGGAGAGACTCGTTTCATCTCATCTAAGCGTTCTTGGGTATGTGGCATTAGATCTGGTTTAACCTAAAAGCCAAATTGATCAAAAGGTAGTTTTTATGTGTTTAATTTATATATATTTTTTATGTAAGTTTTTTATTATAATTTTTTTAACAAGTGAAAATTAAATACTGATCACTTAAAGGTTCACTTCAACCACTTTTTTTTTTCTTTCTAAGTATAACTACTTCTAAAATCATGAATATAAGTGATTGTAATTTGTTGAATATGTAAAGAAATTGACATTGATAATGCACTCAAATTAATTTTTTATACTGAGTAATTAAAATTACAAATTTTATCATCATTTTTTCAGACAAGAAAATTTAATCATTATTTATGAACTAAAACTTAGCCAAACCTGGTATAATTTTCGTAACAAAAAAAGAACTAATGTAATTTTCAGCTCAACAAAAAAAGAAAGAATTCCTCAACGAAAAATAAATGTGGACATTTTCTGGTACCACATGTGGCGGATATACAACACAACCAAGTCTACGTTGGCGCGTGAGAAAGAGAAGGGACTGAGTCTAGAAAATTTCTAGAAAAATAAATGCCGAGTATGATTACATTTAATTTAATTTAATCTAAGAAATTGACATTACTGGGGTTCGTTAAAATGCAATGAATCTCTCTCTTGAGATTGAGACTGTCCACGCAAGCAATTGCCAATTGGAAAGACTTGACTCTTTCATTCATTTTTCTCTTGGACCCTTTCATCCATCCATAGACATTTTGTCCTTATTGCTTCTAGTGATATAACAAGATGTGACACAACACTCCCTCTCATCGATCATGCCCATTTCTATTTTATTTTTTAATTCACAAAAAAAAAATTGTGACTTTTTTATAAACAAATGCTAATTTGTGCCCTCAATGACACACGTTAAAGAACTCATTATGAAAATATACGTATCAAAAGTTGTACATTTAACTTCTTAAAAGTTAAAATATTATGTTTTTCAATGCAAAATTACTCTTTTTAGGTTGCTTAACATGTGCCCTTAGAACACAAGTTAGCATGACCATTTTTTATATGAATCTTTCGAGACACCCAATATAGTTTGTATGAGATGACACATGTCTCTTTTAGCTTAATCAAGGTCATGAGTTCGAATTCTGTCTTATGCATCCAGCAATGTTAAAACTCTTGGAGAGAGTTTGTTGTCCATTTGGATCCCAGAAGACTCGAGGGATTAGTCTTCTCAGTTGCGCGCGAAGATATAAGGGATGATTATTACAAGAAACTATTGAAAACCACAGGGGCAGTAAGTTTTTTGATTAATTACAGTGACACTAATGATCATTTTATAATGGTCTATGTGACAATTTAAACTCGGTACCTTAAAGTTACAATGGTAATCTTTTACCACTAAGTCACCGCATCAAGTGTTTTAAATATAATTTATAAAGTGAGAGTATATATAATTCACAAGAAGTTTTTTTTTTTTGTTTATTCCTTCAAAAAAAAGAAGTTTTTTTGTTTATATCAAGAGAAAAAGTAATTAATATACCTTTAAAAGTAAAAACTACATATCAATAACAATTTATTTTAAAATCAACAATTAAAAATGAATAAAGACTATAATTGGTAGATGTAATATTTGCAAAAAAAAAATCATAAAAGAAGTGCCATTTTATCTTTTACATATAACATTAATTATTATTTTTCCAGCTGTCTCTAATTAATAATAATATGTGAATTGTCTCTAAGTAATTGAAGTACACTTTGTTTTCATGATAATAATGAGTACACAAAACTAATAAAATAAATTTGATAAAATATTATTTTATTTATTTTTAGCAAGACTCTGTTTGACTATTCTTCCATACATTTCAAATACAGAGATCTTAAGGGTGGGACCCATCTATTGATTGTCCCAACAGAAAACCAACAACACCTGACTATAGTTCCCCAACAAGACAGCATGCTCCAATTTTACCATCGAGAAATGATATATTGACAACTTTTGGTTGTCCAACATCATATATCTATACTATATAGAAGATACCATATCATTTTTTAATTAGTTGTTTCTCTCTCTTCTAGTCACATCAATAGTTATAATTGATGTATTTTTATACTAGTTGTCCAAAAATTATTGATTTTTTTCCTTAAAAAAAAAAATTATTGATTTTTAGATGTTCATGTAACACTACTCTTTACCATCCCTTTGTTAGAAGCTTATCCTTGACCTTGACGTTTGAAGAATTCTAAGTTTGAAGCATTCCCAATTGCAGAGTTTTGAATTTGACAGCATAAATCAAGTAAAAGTTAAGACACACAAAAGAACCTCCATGTAAAAGTAAAGACAGGACGTTCAAAGTTAAAACAGATATACAATCAGATTTCAATCAGATTTGAATCTGAATCAAATATCTCTAACAATTATTCCTAACAACTTATCATAGAACTCCCTACATAGATATTCAGAAAATACGAGGCCTTAGGATCCAAAATGTTCTTTAAACCTAAAGGTTGATAATTTAGGAAATAAAGATTTTTGACTAAATTGTCCTATCCAAACACATCAAGGCAGGATAAACATCAAGGCAGGTCAATATTAAATGCAAATAAATAATTTCTTTGTAACACGCTCATATTTTTTAATCAAAACTGTAACATTATGGCATGCATTATATGATAATATCTCCTTGGAGCATGACTAATTATGTAAAACAACAGTAGTCACTAGTCAGGGTTCTTTGAGCATGCAATTTATAATGCTATACAGTTTTCAGTTTTCCCAGACATTAAAATAAAACTAGTTGAAATAGATAAATCAGGTAATCAAAACAAAAAATGGTCAATGAGAGTATCATGTCTACAAAACAAAACCCTAAAATGTGGCCTCGTGTGAAGCGTTTTAAGGTTTGCATTTCGATAAATAGTGCAGGAAAACACTAACCTGTTGTGCTCCTTGCCAAGGGCATAATATTCATCGAAGATATAGCAACAAGAAGGTTGATAGTCATGATTCATGAAATAACATATCACATAAAAATTCCAAAAAAATCACTAACAAAATTATTCAAACACAAGATAGCAACTGTGCCCTCAGATACTAGTAGGTTAGTATGTTTTCAACATCCATAAAAGCCTCTCGCCATCCATCAAGGCAGTGCAGAAAAGAAAAAACCACACAAACTCTACCGTCTCTACCCACCGTCAGTAGTAGTAGTAGTAGTAACAGCAGCAACAATGATAATGAGAAGACGAAGAAGAAAAAGGACAAGAATAGCAATAACAACGAGAGCAGCAGCAGCAGCAGCATAGTTAGTAGTGATGACAGTGGGGAGAAAGGCAGAATGGATGGAAAAGCTGTGAATGATATTCAGAGTAACATATCTAGCAGTAATAATTCGTCATCGGGCATATTCGGAAAAAATATGCAAATTTATCCCAAGAAAATTGAACAGGTAAAAATAGTTCTCTTTGATGGTAAAGCAAATCAACACGAAATAAAATTTGAGAACTATTCAATAGTTTAAGATAAAGGAAAGAATGTCGAATTTGATAACGACAGTAAAACAGTGAAAAACCAAGTAATCCTTAAAACACAAGCGAAAATAATTCTCTTTGATAGTAAAGCAATTCTACACGAATTAAAATTTGAGAGTTATTCAATAGTTTAAGATAAAGGAAACGGTGTCGACAATAAAACAGTGAAAAACAAAGTAATCGTTAAAACACAAGTGCCAAAATACAACCATAAGTAATATGATATCTAAATTAACCTGTCAAGAAAAATCTATTGAGCATAAACAAGAACTGTGGATTGTCAACCAAAAATATGATATAAAACTGCCATGCTACCATAAATAACTAGAGGAGACACAAGTGAATATGAAACACTAAATTCAAAGTGAAACTACATCACATCAAAGTTTAAGTGAAATCAATTGTTAAGCATAATATCGACTCCCTAAACAATACATATGTCAACATTGAAAGTTTTAGAGCTGTTTAAGAAGATATGAAAAGCGAAAGTGCTTGCACATTTGTTCTGGATATTAACTATGGTTCCTATACAAGTGAAAATAGGTGAATGATAGCCATTTAGGACAAATCAACCAACAAAAACTGACAATAACTTATAGAAATTAGGAGACAGAAAAGAGCACCTAAACTTCTCACCACCTCTCCTCACGACATTTGCAGATAACTACTTAATCCTTACGGGATGCATCGACACCAAATGCAACTTATATACTTTAGAGCTTCTCAGGCCAAATGTACTATAAATTTTGAGTTTCTTAAGCATAGCAAAAAACCCTCTTGCAATGATAGCATGCAATTTTTTGAGTTTAATGGATATGCTCATTTACACTGACATCCAATAGGAATCAACTATTTCAACAGGTCATACCATTAAAGTGGGATCAACCCTCATTTACATTTACACTGAGGTCATACACAGTTGCTATTGAATGACAGTGTAAAATTATTTTACATTGTCAGTGTGTATCCTATTTTCTCAATAAAGTATGGAGTTTTTAAGCAAGGTGAAACCCCTTTTGCAATAGCTATCACTTAGCCCAATCAACAGAAAAAAGAAAAGAAAAACACAAAGCCCTCAGTTATTACAGCTAAACAAAATCATCTACGGCATTTTAAATGGCTTCATTCACAGCTTTCTTGCATCATAATAAATTGATAGATAGATAGATATATATATATAGAGAGAGAGAGAGAGAGAGAGAGAGAGAGAGAGAGAGAGAATGAGAAAGAAAGATATACATACACACACAAACACACACACAGAGTGAGTGAGAGAGAATGGTGCAAGTAGAGTTATGAACAAAACAGTATAGCCGCTCAAAATTCTGTTTTTACATCATTGGGCAGCATAGAAGAAAACAAGAGGGATGATAGTAATAATTCATTAAATTAACATATCATACAAAAAACATAAAAAGAAATCATTGAAAAAATTATTCAAACACAAGATAGCAATTGTGCCCTCAGATATTAGTAGTTTAGTCCGTTTTCAACATCCATAAAAGCCTCTCGCCATCCATCGAGGCAGTGCAGAAAAGAAAAAATCACACAACCTCTACCGTCTCAACCCACTGTCGATAGCAGTAATAACAGCAACAAAGATAATGAGAAGATGAAGAAGAAAAAGAAGGACAAGAATAGCAACAACATCAACAAGAGCAGCAGCAGCAGCAGCAGCATAGCGAGTAGTGATGACGGTAGGGAGAAAGGCAGAATGGATGGAAAAGCTGTGAATGATATTCAGAGTAACATATCTAGCAGTGAAAATTCGTCATCAGGCATATTTGGAACAAAATTATACGCAAATTTATCCCAGGGAAATTGAACAAGTAAACATAGTTCTCTTTGATGGCAAAAGAAATCTACACTAAATGAAAATTGAGAACCGTTCAATAGTTTAAGATAAACGAAAAATGGTCAATATTTGATGATGTTAATAAAACAGTGAAAAAAGCAAGTAATTATTAAAACACAAATTGCAAAATACAACCAAGTAATATGATATCTAAACTCAACCCGCCAGAAAAATCTATTAAGCAAAAATGAGAACTGTAGATTGACAACCAAAAAATAAGAAATATAAAGCCACCACCCTACCATAGATAACCAAAGGGAGCCAGAGATGAATTTGAAAGCCTGAATTCAAAGCAAACTATATCCCATCCCCATCCATGTTTAACTGAAACCAACATCTTAAACATAAATTGACTGCCTAATTAATAAATATGTAAACATTGAATTTAGTAGACAGAAAAGAGCACCTAAACTTCTCACGGCTTCTTGTCAACTAGGGCATAAACAGGCAGCTAGAGTCCTGAAGATAACAAAAGAGACGACTGACACGATTATTCAAACACAAGGTAGCAATTCAGCCCTCAGATATCATTAAATTTGTACTTTTTCAACATCCATAAAAGCCTCTCAACGTCCATCAAAGCAGTGCACACACGGCACAACCTCCACCATCTCGACCCACTGTCACTATGAATAATAATAATAATAATGCTGATGATGATGGTGATGATAGCGGCGACAATGTAGAAGAAGAAGAAGAAGAAAGAGAAGACCATAGTGATGACAGTGCAACGAAAGGCAGAAGGGACGGAAAGGCTTTGATTATCATTCAGAGTACCATATCTAAACAAGCATTCATCATTGGGCGTATCCAGAAAACACAATAGGGAGTTTATCCCAAGGGAAATGAGTAAGCATAATTGGCAGTCATCAATTGAAAAAGAAATTCACAAGAAATGATAAGTGAAAAGTAGCCATAAACAACTGAAACAAGTACTCAAATTTTCAAGATAAAGGATATATAAGGTTTCTGTTTTAATTTTATGTTGTTGTTTTAGCTTTTCAATTGGTGTTGCAGGAGTTTTCTAGTTTCCTAGTGGAGCTTTTCGGGCAACTTTAGTGTTCCTCTCGAACCATGTATATCCATTCTCATTTTCTTATATATAATATATTTATTTGCCATTCAAAAAAAATTACGCTCCTAAAAATAATACATTGAAAATACAAGTAATTGCTAAAATATAATTGCCAAATTACAACCATAATTAAAATGATACCTAATTTAACCTGCCAAGTAAACTCTGTTAAGCATAAACAGAACTGTAGATTGAGAATAAGAAATAAAAAATTGTGATTCTAGCTCAGAAATAAAAATGCAATATCAGACCACTGTTGTTAATAGCGAATAGCACACACAGAGTTCATTTCAGTCCTTTTCTAGAATTCTCTGTTTCAAATAGTGGATAAAGAGGTTCAAAACCTACCTAAGACCGTGAGGAAACTCAGCAAAGGCACCGCTAAAAGAAAATTTAGCAGATAACCAGTTGGAATCCGCGTGAGACGCATTAACACAATGCAACTTATTATACTTAACAGCTATCATCATTAGGCTAATGTACTATTTTGAGTTTCCACAAAAGCATATTATTGTTATATAGTATGGATTTCTTAAACATAGCAGAAACCCCTATTGCAATAACTATCACTTGGCTCAATTTACAGGAAAAAAGAAAACACAAAACCCTCAGATTTGATAACTAAACTAAATCATCTAGGGCATTTACAATGACTTCATTCACAACTTTCTTGCATCATAATAGATATAGATATCCAGTGAGTGAGTGTGTGTGTGTGTGAGAGAGAGAGAGAGAGAGAGAGAGAGAGAGAGAGAGAGAATGGGTTTATGGACACGCGCGCACACACACACACATTGAGAGAATGATGCAAGTTAGGGTTATGAACAAAACCATGTAGCCGATGGATCATCATTGGGCAAATATAGATGACAGATTCCTACATATTCAATATTTAACTGACTCAAAGAGTAAAAGTAATACTGAAAACCCTAAATCGTCGAATCACATTTTAGGGGGTGCAATGCATTTCCATCAAAAAGTGACAAAGTAAAGAGAAAGTAAAATGGCAGAAAAAGAAGATGTTCGTGCCAGGCTTTCTCTTCCTTTTTGGGTTAGGATACTAATATTCTCACCTCCATTTTCAATAGTATTTTTTTTGGATTTTTTATGAATTGATGGGATGATTTATGTATTTTGATACAAGTCTATGAGCATGACTCTTTATTATTTAATCTTTGAAAGATCTTGATCATTGATTTGGTCAAGTATAGGTTATCCACCACATTGAGATAAGTTTAGTAAAACTATTTGGTTACAACAATTCGTTTTCCAACCACAATGTTCTTAATACGAATTCGACTGACATTAATGTTATGCTTCAAAAAACACGAGTATTGAAGTATAATGCTATTGCCGGGCAAATTCATTCGATAAACATTTTGACCTGAAAATGAATTGCTGTTTGACTTACCTATATCAACGTAGCCGAAAAAGCTTACGTGCTGAGTCATTGAGAAAGAATCGTATCATATGGTCTTCGCATCCATCACGAGCCACTTAAAAGAACTCGTTTTCAATAAGTTTTATTGCAAGTTGAACTGTACAACGCTAAAGTTCATTAGTAATAGTATGTTGGCAAGGTCACTTAAGAAATAAAAAGCTGTGATTTTACTTCAGAAATAAAAGTCCAGAATCAAATCGGTGTTTGTTTTTAATAGCAATTAGCACACAGAGTTCATTTGAGTTTTTTTTAGCACAAGCTTCAACTAGTTTCAGTTTTGATTTGAAATGATTGGCATAGTGACGAAATCAAAAGTGGATTTGGAGTCACCGGCACACACAACCTAATTTTTGATGTTTTTTTTTGAGAATTTAAATTTGTTTGAGAAAATAAACTAAACACAAATTTTAAACAAGTGTAAAATTATAGTTTACACATATATCAAAACAAGCGAGAAACGTGATGAGATCGTATTTGAAAATAACTGATACAAAGCACTCGCAGAAAAGAAAATCTAGAAAGTTTACCTTACTGTGCCCTCACTCTCTCTCTCTCTCTCATTTCCAGCCTCCCATTTGTTCTGATTTTGTGTCCTTATTTATAATAAAAAAAATTAGGTTAAGGTAATGAGGTATGAGGATGGTGCCAAATTTTGCTGGTGGGATTTTTATAAAAAAAGTACTAGTCCTTCTACATGTAACAAAATGGAGGCTTTGAGATGATTTTGAAAATAGAATGAGCCGTTGAAGTGTGATGTTAGAGCCACTGTTTTCTTAAAAAAAATAAAATGTGATGAGTAAAAAATATGAAAATAAGGGTTACAATGACAATATATTATCTATACTATGATATAGCTATTTAATAGCTTTTCTTTTCTATTGATTGTATCCAGCAGAAAACCAACACCAACACCTGACCTCTTTCAGTTCTTTGTTGGTAAGCATATCCTTGACTTATGGAAGATTCTAAAATTGAAGCATTCTCAAAAATTAAGAAATGAAAAAAAATGAAAATTTTACGTCAAAAATAACATTTTTGACATTCAAAAAGTTGACTTTAGTTGAACTTAAATACAACACCATTTTTCAAGACAAAATTTCTCAATTTAACACAGTCGTATTTTATTTGACGGATTTGATCATTAAGAAGAGTGCTATAACACTCATTTTTTAACACTCACTATTTTATTGAATAAAACTCATATAGGTCTCACACTTTAAAAATGGATTCCACAAAATATGGTGAAACTCATATAACACTCATTGCTTTGTATTCAGCTCCAGCACTGCTCTGTGTTACCACATTCTATTCATTATTTCACCTTAAGACAGAATTCCCTCAGAAATGCAGAGTACCTTGGGACTAATCCAGCAGAGTCATCACCAAGGTTTGAACCATATGTTTAGTATTTTACAGAAGCCCTAGTGTGTAGCCGTGGGATGCACAGGAAAATTAATGTAGACATTTTACAGTATTGGACTTGTGATTTTTAACAAGTGTTAAAACTTGGAAACATATAAGGCATGCAATGAAGACCTTACAAACATGAGGCAAGCTCCTTGGTCGTTCACTAGTAAAGCATAAGGTAACCTAACAGACCATAAGATCATTCTAGAAATAAAGACATTTGAGTAAATTGTCCTGTCACAGTGATTCAGCAAGGCAGGAAAAACAACAGCTTGTCAACATTCAATGCAAAAAATTAATTTTTTGGGACCATTCTCATTTTTCAGAGGTAATTTTGAACAAAAGTAAATCAAAACTGCAACATGACATGCATCCTATTGCTAAATGCAGAGCCCTCAGATCTCATAGCTAAATGGAAATCATTTGCAGCATTTGACACTAGCTTCATTCACAACCTTCTTGCACCAGCTAATAGATTGATGACATTGAGAGAGAGAAAGAGAGACAGACAAAACCAAACACAACACACATATATACACATAGAGAGGGAGAGAGAGAGAGATACTGGTGCAGGTCAAGTTATGAACAAAACATGTCACAGCTCAATAGTCTGTTTTTACATCATAGGGCAGGATAAAAACAACTAGCTACATTTTCATTGTTTATGCTAAAAGTGCAATTCATCTTTTTGGCTATTGAGAAAAAAACTGGTAGCATGTAAATTTAGGAGAGGGGATGACAGTTGTTTCTTTTATTCATCTGAAAAGATTGAATGATTAAAAGGAAAATGATATAAAACAGAAATTTAAATCACATCTAAATCAAATAATTCAGATCATAATCAAATCTAAATGAATCATAAAATCAAGAGGAGTGCTGGCAACACACTCTAATTGGTTGAAATTCAAATGGATCCCACGAAATCATATAAGCCACATATAAATTTAGTGGGACCCGTTTAAAATCCAACCAATTAGAGAGATAGTGTTGGAAATAATGTATTAGAGACTGTGTTGCTAGCATAATTCTAGAATCAATACAACAAACTTTCACATGTGCACTATCCACATTAACTCCTCACCATCTTTCCCTCCAACTTGGACAGCAAATAAATGCACCTAGAATTATCAAAACAGTACTGGCCAGATAAAATAGGAAGGATGATCGTAATAATTCATTAATTAAATTCACATACCAAACAAAAAATACAAAAAGAAATCATTGAAAAAATTATTTAAACACAAGATAGCAACCATGCCCTCGGATATTAGTAGGTTAGTATGTTTTCAACATCCATAAAAGCCTCTCGCCATTCATTTAAGGCAGTGCAGAAAAGGAAAAACCACAACCTCTACCGTCTCTGCCCAATGTCAGTAGTAGTAACAACAGCAACAACGATAATAAGAAGAAGAAGAAAAAGTAGAAGAATAGCATAAACAACAACAACAGCAACAGCAGCATAGTTAGTAGTAATGACAGTGGGGAGCAAGGCAGAATGGATGGAAAAGCTGTGAATGATACTCAGAGTAACATATCTAGCAGTGAAAATTCGTCATCGGGCGTATCAGGAAGAAATTATTTGCAAATTTACCCCAGCGAAATTGAACAAGTAAAATTACTTCTTTTTTATTGCAAAACAAACCTACACTAAGTGAAAATCGAGAACTATTCAATAGTTTAAGATAAAGGAAAAATGATCAATTTGATGATGAAAATAAAACAAGAGAAAAACAAAGTAATCATTAAAACGCAAGTGGAAAAACACAAGATAGCAATTCAGCCCTCAGATATCGTTAGATTGGTACTTTTTCAACATGCCTAAAAGCCCCTCAACATCCAAGAAGGCAGTGCACACACAGCACAACCTCCACCATCTCGACCCACTGTCACTATGAGAATAATAATAATAATAATAATTCATGATGATAATAATAATAACAATAATGATGATGATGATGATGATGAAGATGACGGCGACAAGTAGAAGAAGATTAAGAAGAAGACCATAGTGATGGCAGTTTGAAGAGAGGCAGATAGGACGGAAAGGCTTAAATATTATTCAGAGTACCATTTCTTAACAAGCATTCATCATTGGGCACATTGAGAAGACAGAATAGGGATTTTTTCCAGAGGGACTTGAGTAAGCATAATAGACAGTCATCAAATGAAAAGTCAAAAGTAGCAATAAACAACTTAAAGAAGTACTCAAAATTTCAAGATAAAGGAAGTAGAAGAGTATATATGCTGATGGAAATCGTACATTGGAAAATCAAGTAATTATTAAAATATGGTTGCCTAAATACGACCATAATTAAGAGGATGCCTAACTTAGCCTGCCAAGTAAAATCTATTAAGCATAACCAGAATTATAGATTGAGAATAAGAAATCAAAATTTAAGATTCTACCTTAGAACTAAAAGTACAATATCAGACCATTGTTGTTAATAGCAAATAGCACACTTATAGAGTATATTTCAGCCCTTCATTGGAGCAAAGGGAACGATGGATTTAAAGCTTCAAATATTTGATAGCAAAGAGCCAATACATAACCTAAGACAGTGTGAAAAGTCAGCAAAAGCTGCAGTTAAAAGTAGAGTTTGCAGATAACCATTTAATATACTTAAGTGGAATTAGCTCAAGCCAGAGCACAGGCTGAACAAGCCCAGAAAGAACTACTTCAAGCAAAAGCCTTGAGCTAGTTCCACTAAATCTATTATGATGTGATATCAGACCATTGACGCTAAATGCAACTTAGTATACTTTCAAACTGTCTTTGGGCCAAGTACTATAGATTTTGAGTTTCTGCAACCGCATATTATAGCTATAATTTCTTAAGAATAGCAGAAACCCAGAAATCAGTTCTGCAATAACTATCACCTAGCTCAATTGACAGAAGAATATAAAAACAGAAAGCCCTCAGTTTTTATACCTAAACAAAATCATCTACAGCATTTACAATGGCTTCATTTACAACTTTCTTGCATCATAATAGATTGATGGATGGATAGAGATATCCAGAGAGAGAGAGAGATCATATGATCATATATACACACACACACACAGACACACACATTGAGAGAGAGAGATTGAGATAATGGTGCAAGTGGAGTTATGAACAAAACCATGTAGCTGCTCAATAGTCTGTTTTCACATCATTGGGCAATATAGCATAGTAGATAACTTGCTACAATATCACTAATTAATTCAAAGAGTAAAAATATGTTTTGATCTCCTTGTCCTCCATTTAAACTTCTGCAATTTTAAATCAAGTGGAGAAAACACAAAAATAAATTAATGAAGTTGGTATAAAACTACTTTTTTTCACAAAGATATAATAACACTGCGATTTTATCATCTAAGAGATTTACATGCTGCCTCAGTGTCTCTGCAGATGTTAGCTACTGAAAATAAACTTAAAAATGTGTACAAGTAATCAAAGAAAAATGAACATGGTGAGATTAAAAGCCAAAATTGATGCTAAAGGTTCTATGAAAATTCAGAAAACAGAATGAAAACAATATAATCCAATAATCGTCCAAATGTAAACATGACAAAATCTATTTTAATGGTTTCACTTCAAAAAAAAAAGAGCAAGCAACATCAATATTCAACAATGTCAAAATCCCATGTACATATGTGTATTAGCTATTACTGATAACCCTAAAACGTGTGAAGCTTAGGGTGTGCATTTCTATAAAATAGTGCAAGAAAATGCTAAAACATGTTGCGCTCATAGCTAAGGGCATGAATATTCATAAAGATATAGCAAAAATCAGTCACAAGAGCCAAAAAATTGCCAGAAAAAATAAATGCCTCAGATCTCATAGCTAAATGGAAATCATTTGTGGCTTTCTAGCTTCATTCACAACCTTCTTGCACCATCTAATAAATTGATGACTCAGAGAGATAATGGTGCAGGTCAAGTTATGAACAAAACCATGTCACGGCTCAATAGTCTATTTTTACATCATAGGGCAACTTAAAAAACAACTCGCTGTATTTTCACTCTTTCAACTAAAAGTGTAATTTTTTATTTTTGGCTCTGGATTATCTATTTAAAACATTTGGAATTTATATCAAAAGGGAAAACACAAAGAATCCCCTAATGATAGACAGAAGAAAAAAAAACTAATAAAACAGTTGAATTAACACTACTTGTTGGACATAGATAAACTTAGTATTCAGAAAAAAATTGGTAACTCAGCATCGTATCTACAGAAGGAAAAAAAAAAATTGAGGGATTTCACCTTCTTATAGATTTACATGGTCACATGTATTTTAACAGTCAATCATTGTTATATGCATGTAAATTTAGGAGAGGGAATGATATTTGTTGGTTTTATTCATTTGAAAAGATAGAATGATTAAAAACAAAACCAATTTGTAAGGAAGATCAGATAAAAAAAATCTGCTACAAATGTAATTATTAAATTAATATAAAAAGGATGATAAGATAAAACAGAAGTTTAAATCACATCTGAATCAAATAATTCAGACCTTAACAAATCTAAATGAATCATAAAATGATTACTGCTAACTTTTGCATGTACGTTATCCACATAAACTCGTTACCACCTTTCTCTCCAACTTGGGCAGCAAATACATACACCTAGAATTACCAAGACAAACAAATACTTGCCATATAGAACAGGAAATATGTTAATCATGATTCATGAAATTAACATATCAAACAAAAAATTCAGAAAGAAATCATTGAAAAAATTATTCAAACATAAGATAGCAGAGGTGCCCTCAGATATTATTAGGTTAGTACTTTTTCAACATCCATAAAAGCCTCTCGCCATCCATCAAGGCAGTGCACAAAAGAGAGAACCACACACCTCTACCGTCTCTACTCACTGTCAGTAGTAGCGATAACAATAATGATAACGAGAAGATGAAGAAGAAAAAGAAGTAGAACAACAACAACAATAGCAGCAGCAGCATAATAAGTAGTAATGACAGTGGGGAGAAAGGCAGAATGGATGGAAAAGCTGTGAATGATATTCAGAGTAACATATCTAGCAGTGAAAATTCGTCATCAGGCATATCCACAAGAAATTATTTGCAAATTTATCCAAGAAAACTAGTTATCTTTGATGGTAAAGCAATTCTCCATGAAGTGAGAATTAAGAAGTAGCGGTGAACAAGAGTTAGGATCTTCTCCATTTATGACCTTCTCCATTTCTTCCCTTTGAAGAGATAAAGACACAGTTTTGAAAAAAAAAGGTAAAAAATAATTAATGATGGTGGGATCCATTTAATGGTAGGACCTACAATCCTTTTTTTTTGTGTACCTCTTTCTAAATGGCATCCTCCATTAATTTTTATAAATGGAGAGGATCCTTACTCGGTGATCAGCTTAAAGAACTATTCATTGGTTTAAGATAAATGAAAGAAGGTAAAATTTGATCATGAAAATAATACATTGTAAACCAAGTAATTAATTATTAAAATACATGGGCCAAAATACAACCATAAGTAATATGATATTTAAACTTAAAAATCTACTAAGCATACTGTAGATTGACACCAAAAAATAAGAAATATAAAGCTGCCACCCTACCATAGATAACTAGAAGGAGCCACAGATGAATATGAAACACTAACTTCAAAGCAAAACTGTATCACATCCATATTTAACCGAAACCAACAGTTAAACATCACATTGACTCCCTAAACAATAAACATGTCAACATTGAAAGTTTCAGAGCTGTTTAAGAAGATACGAAAGTGCATCCATATTTGTTCTGGACATTAACTATAGTTCAGTTACAAGTGAAAATTAGTGAATCAAAGCCAATTATGACACCCCAACCTAGAAAAACGGAGGACAAAGTAAATTAGAGAAATTAGTAGACAGGAAAGAGCACCTATGCTTCTCACCACCTCTCCTCAACAGGGCATAGAAAGGACAGCTAAAGTCCTTAAGATAACATATAAAATAAATGAACAAAAGAACGGACTGACAAGATTATCCAAACAAAAGATAGCAACTCAGTCCTCAGATGTCATTAGATTTGTACTTTCACAACATCCATAAAGCCTCTCAACATCCATCAAGGCAGTGCACACAGGCACAACCTCCGCCATCTCGACCCACTGTCCCTATGAATAATAATAATAATAATAATAATAATAGTAATAATGCCTCTGTTGATGATGATGGCGACGACAAGTAGAAGAAGACGATGGTGATGACAGTATGAAGAGAGGCAGAAGGGACAGAAAGGCTTTCATTATTTAGAGTACCATATCTTAACAAGCATTCATCATTGGGCATATCGAGAAGACACAATAGAGTGTTTTTCCAAAGGGACTTGAGCAAGTATTATAGGCAGTCATCAAATGAAAAGCTCAAAGTAGCAACGAACAACTTAAAGAGGTACTCAAAAGCAATACATTGAAAAATCAAGTAATTAAAAAATATGATTCCCAAAATACAACCATAATTAAAATGATACCAAATTTAACCTGCCAAGTAAAATCTATTAAGCCTAAACAGAACTGTAGATTGACGATTAAAAAAGGGGGTGGCCCGGTGCACAAAGTTCCTGCATACGCAGGATCCGGGAAGGGGTCCAACCATTTCAATTGTACGCAGCCTTACCATGTCTTTTACACAAGAGGTTGTATCCAGGACTATAACCCGTGACCTTTCAGCCACATGACAACAACTTTATCGTTGCGCCAAGGCTCCCCCTCAGAACTGTAGATTGACAATATAAAATAATAAATAAAAAGCTATAATTGAATATCAGAACTTTGTTGTTGATAGAAAATAGCACACTCATAGAGTATATTTTGGTCTTTTCATTGAGGGAAGGGAATGATAGACATAAGCTTCAAATAGTTGATAACAGAGAGCCAATACCCAAGGCAGTGTGACAACTCTTCTGCTAAAAGAAGATTTTGCAGATAACCATTTCGCAATCCTCATAAGACGAAATTGACACAAAATGCAACTTATTGCACTTCAGAGAAGTCTATAGGCTAATTTACTATAGATTTGAAGTTTCTGCAACCACATATTATTTTTATATAGTATGGATTTCTTAAGCAAGCAGAAACCCTTTTTTGTTATAAATTATCAATTGACAGAAAAAAGGAAAAACAAAGCCCTCAGATATCAAAATCATCTACGGCATTTGCAAAGGCTTCATTCACAACCTTCTTGCATCATAAGTAGTTAGACTGATATAGATAGCCAGTGAGAGAGAGAGAGAGAGGGATATACATACATACATAGATACAGAGACAGACACACACATAGAGTGAGTGAGTGAGTGAGAAAGAGGGAATGGTGCAAGTGGAGTTATGAACAAAACCATGTAGCCGCTCAATATTCTATTTTTGCATCATTGGGCTGCATCGATGAAAAGTTGCTTCATTTTCACTATTTAATTCAGAGTAAAAATATTATTTTTTTCCAAACAAGCCAAACTAACCCACCGACATTGGCACCGGGGAGAATTGAATTAGAGACATTGAGAGGAGCACACTCCAAGGTTCCAAACCAACCCAAAAGTACTTGCACATTTGTTCTGGACATTAACTATAGTTCCTTTAAGAGTTAAAACAAGTAAATGATAGCCAATTATGGATCAAATTACGACATAATGTTCTAAATTATGAAACATGAAGTTGCAAAAACGGAGAAAGTAAATTAGAGAGATTAGTAGACAAAAAAGAGGAGTTAAACTTTCAAGCAGCTAGAGTTCTTAAAGATAAATTAAGTGAAGAAAAGAAAAAACTGACAAAATTATCCAAACATAAGATAGCAATTCCGCCCTCAGATATTGTTAGAATGGTACTTTTTCAAAGCCTCTCAACATCCAACAAGGCAATGCATAGATAGATAGCACAACCTCCACCATCTCACTCACTCACTGTCACTATGAATGAATAATATTAATTAATAATAATGATGATGATGATGATGATGTGGCAACGACAAGTGGGAGAAGAAGAAGAGAAAACCATAGTGATTGCAATGTGGTAAAAGGCAGATGGGATGGAAAGGCTTTGAATATTATTGAGTGTGCCATATCTAAACAAGCATTCATCAATGGACAGTGATCATATATATTATTTTTAAGAAGCTAAACTAACCCACTGAAATTGATATCGAGAACACACTCCAAGGTCTCAAGCCAGTACCGTCAGACCAAACCAATTGAACAATTGAAAAGCAAATCAATTTGATGATAAAGTTTGTTGATGAAATAAAAGATAAGGAAATTGAGTGATTAATAAAATATGATTGCACACAAGTAAAATCTATTGAGAACCCTGAGAAGTGAGAACAAACAACAGATTTACATCACAGAAATGAGTGAGTGAGGAGAAGAGAGTACGCAATGCAAAGGGTTTGGTCGATTGTTGTGTGCCCTTTAACTTTGGGCCGTTCATACTACTGCTAACCTTTTCGTTGCTAATATTCGCACCTGGATAATTGCTTCTATTCGCACCCTTTAATAGTACTTTCATTTGCTTCATTTATAAATCCATTTAGTCATGAAATGTTGCCATATTTTTTATTTTTTTTTTAAATGGTGCACTTCATGTTTTTCACTATTACTTAATATTTAGGTGTCATTGGTTTTTGGTTTCTTTAATTCATTTTAAATGAGAGAGAATAATGCATGAATGATTAAAAGAGATAAAAATAAAGGCATCAATGACACAAAAATTCAATGGCAACCAAGTGCAATCCCAATTTTAAAAGCTTAAAAGAGCAATTTTCAAATTCTAAATGATATCTTTTAAAACGTTTACTCGGTCGGCACTACAGAATAAAAGTGACTATAGATCACTGTCTGAGTCCAAATTCAATGCAATTTTTGGTGTGTTAGAACTCGGTTCAACCCCGCGAGTAATGCTAACAACACTCTCTTTTGAACACTCTCTAATACTCACTCTCTTATTGATTTAAATCATTATGGATCTACATTTTGAAAATTGATCCCACACAAAGTGGTGGGACATACATTGATTTTATCCAATAAAAAAATAGGTGCTAGAAAAAATGTTAAAAAGTGAGTGTTGTTAATATTGCTCTCAACCGCACTCCATGTATTAACATCAAAACATGCACGTGAAATCATCATTTGTGTGTGCGTGTACTACCAAATTTTGATATAAAATCGTGCCCAAAATTTAGTGCTCCAAACCATAGTTTTGAAACTCGGCTCGAACCGGCTGGTCAGACCGGTTCGAGCATACCTTCGGATCGGCCATGCAGTTGGCTCGGCGAGAACCGGTCAAAACCGGTGACTCGGCCGAGTTATGAGTCGAACCGATTCTTCTCTTTTTTTCTTTTTTTTTGTTTGCTTTTAACTTAAATCATGTTTTAAAAAATGGCACAGATGGGAGTTGAACTCGTGACCCTCCCAATTAAGAAACAACTTCCTAACCACTGAAGCGCTTGTTCATTTTGTATTTGATTTGCTTTTAATAAGAATATATTAAACAAATTTTTGGATAAGATAGCTGTCAAAATATTGAATACTTACAAAGCAAATCAATTATTATTTTTTAGTTGATAAAAATGTCTCACAAAATTAACGTTTAATACTTTACAAAACAAATACCTATCATTTTTTTATAAAAATAACTCACAATATTAACGGACAAAAACATAGACATATATAATTATAAAGCTTCCCTAAAAAATATATAATTATAAAGCTCAAATATTTTATTTAAAGCTCATGAATAATTGCTCTTCGCTTTTTTTTATTACATGAATAATTAGTCTATGAAATTATGTTTGTTGGATATTTATTTTTATTTTAAATGTTATTATTTTAGTTTTTGGAGCAATCGAGTCACCGGTTCAATCCGATTTAATATTATTAAATATCTATACAAATTTAATTTAAACACCGGGTTATCTAACCGAGTCATCCGATTTAATCTGATTCTGTCATACGGTTCAACCAATAACCGGATGGTTCGACCATCGACTCAATGACTCAGTGTCTCTGCCGAGTCAATGACCGAACCGAATTTTAAAACTATGCACAATCAACCAATTAAAGACCATAACATCTAAAAAATAGTGCTTCCTTGAGATATGCTTTTGCGTGCGCATGATAAACATTTGAGGCCACTAAATATTGGACAATCCACTAAAATATGCTCTTAAAATACTCCTTTTTCTTGTTTTGAAGTTGAACAAGCAATTTAGCCTTGGAAAATACTTAGATGGACATAAGATTTTGAGCATAAACACAAACAAAAATACATTTAACTATTTGAAAAACACACATTATCTAATTATATACTTTTTCTACCCTTTTTTTTTCATTTTGAAGTGTGCATCCAAAAATTGTGTCCAAAATCTTATGACCACATAAAAGTTTCTCCATGTCTTTTACAACTTTGGTTCATGATCTTGATTATGTATATACCAAAAACGTTTGAGTGAAATAAAAGAAAAGATTAGAAAAAATGAGGTCATAGAGTGAAAATAATTAAGGGAGGTAGATAGAAAATTTATGTGCAAGGAAGATGCGGAGAAGTTCTGTGGAAGAAGATTCAAATCCAATGAAAAATACTAAAGGTGTCTCCAATGAAATTGATTTCGCTATTAAGCATCGCCCCTTAATAGCTACATCATTTGAGAGTGGAAAAAGAGAGTAGTTATTATGAAAAATGTTTTTTCAAGCATTGTCTCTCTCCAATGCAACATAAGTCCCATATTTTATATTATAAGAAAAAAATTGTTTAAATATGTATTTGGTCTCTGTAAATAGTTCGTTATTTAATTTGAGTATATCACTAAAAGTTGCTTTTTTTTCAAAAAATAAAAAGAATAAGTTGCTTTTTTCTTGATAATATAATTTTATCTATTGGTCGTGGTTTCATTAAAAAAAATATGTAATTCATGAAAATTAACAATGATTTTTTCTTTCAAATTATTAAAAAAAAAAGACTAGTACAAATAAATTTTGTAATTTGTTATTTCATAAATCAAATAATTATGATTTAATTAAAAATAAATTATTGTCAAAAACTAATGATGTAAAGTTATTAGTGACATCTATTAAATAATTTGTTTTAAAATGATTGAATTGGAATCATTGAGTTTTTATTAAGATTTAAAATTAAAAAATATAAATGAGTGACATTTTTTTTTTATAAAAAATGAGTGACATGTACACATGAAATCCACCTGCTTAAACATTCATTTAAAGAGATCCTCATTGTATATGTTATTAGAGAAAAATTGTAGATATTGTTATAGTAAAACATGATATTCATGACAGGAATGAGAGAAAAGATTAGGAAACTATTGCATTGATGAGAATGAATATTATTATTAAATGAGAAAGTTACCCGTTAATAAGATGGTTACTCTAGCTATTTATACCACTATCTACTAATATATATCTTCAATATGTATTATAGCGTTTTTTTTTAGAGATAAATGTTAATTTTTTTATAGGCGTCCTTTAAACCTAGGTCTTTTCTACCCTAATCCCCTCAATCTAAAATTTCTCTGTAAAAAAAAAAACCTATAAAGGGCTCTTATAAAATAAACAAAAAAGTCTATTTGTAATTCAACTCCATTTATTAGACACTTCACAGTAAAAGACACATGTTTTTTCCCCTCTTATTGGAAGTGTTGAGTAAATAGAGAGACCAACCCCCTTTAAGTCATATAGTATACAGATTTATACTTTTAAGTTTTAACCCCCTGACCTAGCAGTATATAAATGATGTACTTTGGCATCCACTTTGGGGGGAGGGAGAGGGCCGGGAATGGAGATGAGATAGAAATTGGTCATAATAATTTCTCCCTCCCTCTTATTTTTAACTCCAACAACCATGTAAATCACTAATTAAGTTTTGACAACTCTTAATTAGTTTCTGATTTCAAATTTGTTTCAAGAGAGAGAGAAGACCATTTCTCAATGGAGAAGAAAAGGTGCATTCCATTTCCAGCCTCCATGATATCAGGTCAAGAGCATACCATCACATAATCATGCATTAGCTAGTAGTAGTTTTTTTTTCTTCTTTCCTTCTTTAGGGGTAAGAATTTCATGTAGCATTACTACTACTAATGGTCGAAAAGTATATATGTGCTCACTTCTCGAAACTCTGTCAGGGGATTCAACCCAATGGGATATATATATCATCAACCTATAACTAATTTGATATCTGTAATAGCCAAGAGGTATATTACCTTTTTTATTTTCTTGAAGAGTAGTATATTTGTTCATGTTTTTGACATATTGTAATGGAGTAATCTAATATATTTTTTGTTGTATAACGAATGAGGATGAAGAAATTTTTTCCGCCTAGAGTAAAAAAAATTAGTTAGTAATTTTGGTTGCTACAACTATTTTTAATATAACTTCTTATCATATTTACTATTATTAAATTATTTGATAAAAAATTTGTGCCCCAGTGGTATTCAGAGTCTAGGTCTGCCCCTGCATATATATGATATCTCTCAATGGGACCATTAATAAGGTTGATGCAAGTAAGAGAATCAGAATAGCAAGCAAGTTCTGCATAACCCAAATCTTTAGCCATGATCAGCCCGTGATAGATAGCAGAAAGCTCACCTAGCAGGATGTCATCTGAACCTGGAATAAAACCGGAGAAGCTCGCAAGGAATAAACATGCGTCATTACGCAAGACCCCACCAAACCGGTTCTAACAGGAGTACCAAGTCACATGTTTCTAACCATATATATTAGTGTATCATTATAGATTATATATGTGTACTGCTTGAATCCTTTATTAACTGGTTCAATTGTTTGACCTTCAATTTAATGATTCGATTATAGGAAAATAGTGTTTCTTTGAACTTCTTAATAAGCTAGGGGTTGCTTTTGTGTATTTAAAAGGGCACATCTATTAACTACTACTCCGTTTTTTTAAGTGTCGTTATTGATCATTTTATATATGTTACTCGATCCGTTTTAAAATGATAAATCGTTTTGGTCCTTTCACACAAATTAAGAAATTAATTAATTTGGTATGAAAAAGAGAAATAATGAGTTATTTTACAAAATTGTCCTCGTTAATGGTATGAGAAAGATAAATTAAAAAAATGAAAGAATGTGAAGTATTGTAGTAGTTAATAACCAAACGTATAATAGGAAAGGTAACATTAATTTTTCATCGTTATTATAAAACGATTTATAATTTGGGATAGAGGGAGCAACATATAACTTACAACTAACATTTCTAATTGTCTATCACAAAAAATTATAAAAGGTTAATATTATGAAAATATTCATTGAAAAAATTGAATAACTTCTTATATGTTAACATTTTTTTATATTATTAATAAAAAATACGATGAAGTACTCCCTTCGTCCCTATATGTAAATTCCCTTTGCTTTTTTCACATTTCTTAAGAAAAGTTGGTGTAATTAATGTGTCTATTTTGTGTGTTAATATTTACCAAATTATCCTTTGTTTGTATGGAATTTTTTTTTTATGCCCTAAAATGAAACCAAAAATCAAAAACTACCCTACTTGAAACAAAAATTCCAAATCTACCCTACTTTTAGAAAGTTGACCACTATGTCTCAAGTGCAACTTGAGACATACCCTATGTCTCAATTCCAACTTGAGACATACCCCCTATGTCTCAAGTCCTACTTGCGACATACATCCTCTCTCAAAGTTTGCTATTTATTTTGTCTTTATTATATGTCTCAAGTCCAACTTGAGACATATTTATTTTATTATTTTCGTTTTTGATTTAAATATTTTAATAGAATTAGTTTTAAAAAAATTTAAAAAATAATTGAAATAAATATTTATGATTTTTTTTTTTTAGGGAAAATATTTATTATTTATTAATATGACTCATTTAAAAGTACAATACATTTAAACGGAGAATAAATATTTAATAAAATACAAACCAAATGCAATAAAAAAAAAGCCTAGATTGCTACTGATGTTCAGTATTAATGCAATTTTTTTGGAAATGGCCGGTCATCTTACAAATGCCGCATTTTCTCCCCTCATTTTCCACAACGTCCGTCTCGGTCCTATGCGAGTAATTGCGGGACGACCTTTCTTTGCTCTACGCATGGCTGAATCGAGAACCACCTTTGAGCCTACATAAGTTGGCCAATACTGTTGGTGGTGAACCACGTCGAAAGGGATATTGTATACAGAGTATACACACTCATTCGTAAATTTTTGATCGACAAATGTTTTATAGTCGTAGCAAAAACTAGAACATGCGGCAATGACATGTGAGCAAGGTAGGTGTAACGCCATGAATTTTCCACAGTCACATCATTTACTTCGCAGGTCGACCTTGTATTCTCGCATTGGCAATCCTTCTCTATGGTCGATAGTTTCACGGACGGAGAAGGTATGGATAGTAAAGAAGGTCAAATAGTGACACTTAAAAAGAAACATTTAAAAAAAGACACATTGCAAAATCGTTCTGAACCTTAATGATTTTGCAAAACTACGAACAATGGTTTTCATTTTTCAAACATCAAATGATCTTTTACCATAGGATTATAAAGGGTGAGATATTTTGCGTGTCCTCTAAAAAATTGGAATTCTCTTCGATCAAAGCTGCAGAGAACATATTCAAAAACCGACATTATATATATGACTATGTAACTTATTTTTTTACAAAGAAACGGAACCATTCTAGTTTATGGTTATCTGTCTCAAATGAATGTATCAGAAAGGGGTAACTTGTATTTCTCCTAGTCATCAATTTCAGAAGATATGCTTAGACGAACTCTTGTTATTTATGAGTTTGGTGAATTTTCAAAGCCTTTAGTTCGTTCAATGAAGTAATTATGATCCACATTAATTGTTTGTCAAATTTTGAACCAATTTTTCACGTGGTAGGCATCAAACAATTTATTGTCTAACAACTTTCAGAAGAGGTACTTATACACTACACACCTCAGATAGAAAGAAAGAAAAGAAAGAGAAAAAAAAACTCCCAACGAAGGTTGAGTTAAGTATATAAGGTTAGACACTCATAAAACCACCTATTAAAATTTAAATCTTGATATCCCATGAATATAGACCAGTTGGCAGAGACATGCATTGTTATATGTAGGGGTTACGATTCGAATTTCAGATACTGCACTTATTTACCTTAAAAAAGGTGAATTCTAAGTCACTGTGCTACTTGAAAAAGAAAAAAAAAATCTTGATCGTGAGAGGCACTGACATTTAGCGTCTCAAATATGATTATTAGTGAGGCTCTAGACAAGTTTAGTTAGTGCGGCTGAACAAAATTTTATAGCACAATAATGCTATGACAATTATCTTTAGCAGAGAAAATCTATGAATAAATTTTAAAAAATAACACAGATTTTTAACAAATTCAATATCAATACCAACCATTTTTGCCAATAATACAAGTTTTTTAATTCTCATAATTTACTCATCAAATTATATATTTAAAGACGAGGTGATATCTTAATTCTTAAGTACAGAAACAACAAGTGAGAAGAAGTTTCAATTATGAAAACCCTAACCTTAGATTTCACTGAAGTGTTAGTTCCATTGTCGGTATATGATGGTATGAATATGATAGATAAGATAGAAGGTGAACATGATAAAATCTTATCTGCGTTTGATATGCATTAGAAAAGATATCAAATAATACAGCGTAACGTTGTCTTGTGTCCTTAAGGTGCATGTTGAGAAACTTAAAAGAATAACTATTTTTTAAAATTTTGTGCATTCAATTCATTAAAAAGTTTAAGATTAAATTCAATGCACACGTTCTAATAAATTATTTCTATATTTGATTCATTAATTAACTTGTGCCTTAAGGGCACAAGGGCATTAAATAAGGGAGCAAAAATAAAAATTTTATGTTAAAAAGTGATAAAAAGGGGTCAAGTCAATTTAGGACACTTATTAACAAGACCCTTATTTTATTTTTGGTTAATGCCTTTACAGTAGTAGTTCAATTTATTAACTAGCTATGGTCATCAAACATATAGTTCATCATTCATTACTTTTGAGAGCAAAAAGTTAGAGGGTGTTCTTGGAGACATTTATGGGCATAGACCCAACATCTAAGATTTAGGTACAACCAATCAAGCCTTGACAGCTAATAAAAATTCAACTTAACAATTTTATCGAGAAAATTCAACTTAACAATTACTCTATCCGATCACTATTAGTTTACTCATTAACTGATGCATTTGTTGCGTGTATACGTAAGTTAATCAAGGAAATAATTAGTCACTATATGTTATTCCTTATTATTACACTATTATTCGATCTATTATATTATAATTATAATTATGTAAACACATATCTTAACCCATATATGTTCTGAAGAAGAAAAAAAAATTGAATATTTATTGCAGGATATACAACCTGGTTTGATATGAAAGTGTGTTTCATTGGCATGTTTCATGGAGTTTAAGGTCAAGCTTCCATTCCTATAAATAATGACGATGTGTTACAAGAAAAATTATTATACCTTTCTATTTAGAATATATCACTGTTTATTTTTTGTCAAACGTCAGATCCCACCACCCAAATCTTAGTGATGCATAGCAGCGATCTATATACTAGTAGAATAATAATAAGATAAATCCAATTTGGAAAATGAATCCACTAATCCATAAAATCCCACTATAATCCTGATTATGGTTTTGTCACATATCACAAATTAAATTAAAAACAATAACCAAATCCATAAACATGGCCATTGTCAATTTCACAAAAACGTAAGAAAATTCTCTAATGATGAAGTGTAAAGAAACATCAATGAAGTAGTTAGGATAGTCACAATAATGAGGTTGATATATGACCCTTGGAACTTGTATAATGAAAAACTTTATCCCCAACTAAGTGTGAACTTAATGATCAAAAAGTTATCCATAAAATTAGTTTCACACGAAAAAAAGAAGAACATCTTTATAATGATTACAACAATATCAATATTAAAACTTTTTTAGTATTCAAATGAAGTCATAGAATTGAGATTAGTTAAAAATCAATTTTAATTATGTGTTTGAAATATATGCATTGTGAATTGCTAATACCTAAAAAGTTTTCCATAAGGCAATTGATATTCTTAAACGGTGACTTTTAAAGAACACAAATTGTTAAATTTGTGTACCCATACACAAATACATTTTTAACCTTAGATTTATTATTTTAAAATTGAATGACTTGGATGAAGTGATGATTACATGCAACATGATGTATAGAGAGTACAAGAGCTTTATAAACTGCGTCTTAAAAAAGTTTGTATTTTTGGAATGCATTTTTTTTTTTGGTTAATTTGGAATGCATTTATTCATTAATAAAATCTATATCAAAATTTAAAATACACGTACATATTTTTTTTTCCGTTGGAAGTTATTTTCTTTTACTCCAAATTTGTTGTTTGCTGATCGGAAAAATAATCACTATAGCAATTGATTTAGAGACGGGTTCTTTATTTCTTTTAAATTATTGGCCAAATAAAATTGTCTCTAATTCAACCGCAAAAATATTTTAGTGGCCAATTTAAATAATTATTTATTAGCGGCTAAAAAATAAGTCTCTAAATAAGGTTTAAATTAAAATTTTAAAAGTTTATTCAAGACCCTTAAGGGTCCGTTTGGTTCGAGAGTTTTGGAGGGGAGGGACGGGGAGGGGAGGGGAGATTTTTAATTTGAAGTGTTTGGTTCAATTTTTAGAAGGGGAGGGGAGCAAATCTTTTTAAAATTTGATTGCATTGTCATAATTATCCTTAAATTAATTTCAAATCCCAATATTAACCTTGTAACAACTTTAATTATTATTTAATATTATTAGGTTATCTCATTCTTATAACAATTATTATTATTATTTTGTTATATTTTTTTTGTAACAACTTTTATTATTATATTATCTATAACTCTTATTTGTTACATCTAAAACCACTTCTACTACTACTTTGTTGATGTCAACGGCCTTATTATTATTATTATTATCTTATTTTAATTCAACTTATTATTG
>Ga0228710_1001791_pt1 | contig 32986 bp, 13 predicted proteins | sample MedpolnodulmetaG_FD_177995 | JGI IMG/M metagenome (GOLD analysis project Ga0228710, IMG submission 177995) | Root nodule microbial communities from Medicago polymorpha collected in Santa Monica, California, United States - pink nodules | ecosystem: Host-associated > Plants > Roots > Nodule... | reverse complement strand
CTACAAAGAGATAACTAGATCTCAAGTCTATTGGGCTTAATAGTTTGAGATAGGAAAAGTTCCAACCTTTCTTGTGTGAAAGCAAAGAATTGTAGAAGCCTGCTGAGGTTGATAATACAGTGGTTACTTAGCTAGAAAATTCTAGTAATTGCATTTACTTTCTTATGCATTAAGATTAGAAGCCTATAAAAGGGACATGCTTGTACCATATTGAATCATCAAGTCTTCGGGAATAAAATTAGTGTGTGTTCAAAGAAATTCTCCATTGTTCTCTTAGTTATTACTTTGTGAGTTTGTGTCCCACTGATATCAAAAAAGATATGGAACATCCAATTGAGATAGTTAACGAGGATGGTGATGGAAAAAGTCATACTACAGTTGATGATGGTGATAGAAGTGGAAGTTGTTTGTGTTTGTTGAAAATAGTTAACACTGTAGCTTATATTTAATTTAACGTTTTAAGATGTATTTTCATTAATTATTACGTAGGTTTGACATTTTAAGATCTGTTGTGTTTGGTATGTTGAACCAATTTATTTTGGGAGTATTTGTAATACATATCAACTTTGGTATGATGTTATAATTGACTAAGACCAACTTATGTTCGACATTATAAGGCTTAGACCATAATTTGTTATGAATGAATTATTTCTTATGTTTCAATTTTATTGGTTATAACTTACACAATTTTGTTTATAAATATCCATATATGATACAATAACATCATAATCACGTTTTCATTCAAATCATATGGATAACATTACAATTTCAAAAGTACACAAATATGGTACAGAAACAAGAATAGATAAACGCTACATTGGGGACACATACATTACATCGCATAACACCAATTTGAACGCATTCATTCAATGGGTGGGGACCATTACATAACATCAAATACATTACATTTTCACAAAACATACTATTATAACGGGACGCAAGAATAATGACAATAATAGTAAAAGACAGAATGAAAACGACACAAGATTTAAAGTGGTATCCAACAATGTGCCGACTAATCCACGGGCAAAGCCACTGAAAAGAATTCCACTATAATTAATGATTACAGATACTGGATAGTAGAGAGCTATAACAAAATCTACTAACTATTGGTGCAAGAAATACTAACACACAAGACTTTTATTTATATGGTCAAGTCTTTGCATATTTATTCCTGTTCTCCGATGTGTGACTTTTTTTCGACACTAATTCAAGGCATATTTCAACACATACAACAAAAAGCAACTAACTAGCTATAATCACAAACTTTAGTCATTCCACTTTCTTCTTCTTATCCAACAATTTCAATTTCCATTTGTCTTTCTTCTTCTCCCAAACATCAACACAATTATAGTTTGGGTTTGCATCAAACTCCACCATGGTGCAGACTCTCCATCCCTTAAATTAACAATTTAAACATTTGAGGGTACTGCTGCCATAGGCCTGATAGCTGGACTAAGCTTATCATCCCATATAAACATATCACAGATTTTTTTTCTTCTACAAAACAACATTCAAAAAGTTTGTCAGTATCACAATTTCAAATAGTGGTATTAAACTATACGAAATGCATAAGAACTCACTTGCCAATCGTGACATCTCCAAAGACTCCGCCCTTGGTACTCATCAATGTTAGCAATGTAGATAACCATTGGTAAATCGCAATGAAACATAGAAAGCATTCCTCACGAAGTTGGAAACAAACCTCCACTAAAACTAGTCACGTACACACATAGAGCTAGAATAGAAGTGAGGACACAGAGAGAGACGAAGCTTTATAGATAGACTGAGCAGCAAAGACAAGGAGAGAGAGAGAGATGCGAAAGAGAGCAAGAAACACAACAAGAATGGAGGAAGATAGAACACAGAAAGAGAGAAAGATAGAGCACAAATAGATATGACGAGATAGAACAGAGAGAACGCTTGTCTGATGGAAGAGATCGCTGGAGAAGAAGGAATAATATTTGAGGAGACGAAGTCAGGGGCATTTTCGTCATTGTGTATTGGTTTGTACAATTTAGCGACATTCTCGTAAGCACATGTATCTTTTTTTCCGTGACTCATCAAGTGATTGTCCTATTCACATCCGCAAAAACGTGACTTGTCAACAAATAAATGACCCAAGGGACCAAATGTTAAACGATTAGTAATTTTAGGTTTTTTTTAAGGATTAATAATTAGAATGACCAAAACTCAAGTAATTCCTATTTGCACGACCTTTTGCATAAATAAGCCTACAAATTAACATACTCTCCCTTCATCCCTTTCTCTTTTTTTCTTTCTTTCACATATCTCAAACCGTCGGGAAAGAGTTTTATTGGATCACAAATAAATGAAAATGACATCTCAACTCAAAAGTGCCGTTGGTTATTTGATAACTAGCAATTATCTCACAAGAGATATGCTTTCAAACATCGGTCAACATGTTTTAGCAAAAGAAAGGCTTGTGAACATTGATAATTATTTATTTGAATATTTTTATCTGTATATGACTGAATCCAAATTCCTAAACACATATCTTATTTCTTAATTTTTTTTTCCTTCATATTTTTCTGATTCTATAAGAAAATAACTGATCAGAATAACTTCTTCTTTTTTTCCTTTCTTACATAAAAAGATTTTTTTTAGTTTTATACAAAATTACCTTATTATCTTTGTTTACAAAAATAACTTCTTTCTTTATACCATTGAGCAACATTTTCCATTAAGCATAACTAACTAAACAATCTCAATTTTACAAAGATATAATCATTTTGACGAAACTATCCCTACTCATGTAATTCATTCAACAGTCAACACTGAATTTCATTTCATTTCATTTTCTTATCTAAAAAATTCGGAGCGAGAAAAGTTAAAATTGTAAAAACGTTACAAAGTAGAAGAAAGAAAGAAAGAAAAAAAGTGCGGTGGCGTTAAGTTATTTTCTTCCCCCGAAATTCACACAACACAACACTCTCTCCGTATCAGATCCGAATCTCTCTTCCCTCTCTTCTCCGATTCCGATCTCCGATTCCGGCGACTCAATTCTCCGATTCCTTCTCTCTGCAATTCGATCCGATTCAACTTCCCCTGCGAACACACGCAATCATCGATCATGAATCCTTTCTCTTCAGGAACGCGTTTGAGGTAATCAATTGAATCCTTTCAATCGGATCAGCTTTGCACTGTTCTTGCAATGCGTTTAGATGCTTCTTCTTCATGCTGATTTTGTAGTTGAGTAGGAATATTTTGAATTTTCTTTGCGTTTTTTTGTTGAATTGGAATTTATGTAGCTTTTCGAGTTCTAGATTATAGATTTTGTTAATTTTAAGCAGAAATTAGTGGTTTATGATTTTGATGTGGTTAGTTAGGCTATGGATTTCAAACAGTATAGATTGAAATTGAAATGTTATCGTCGGTTGACGTATACATAGTGATAATGCTGCAATTCGAACTTAGATTTTAAGTGTAACATTGCACATCTTCAGTTATGAGCTATGAAGCACAGATGCAGACTTCAGACACTGACACACCAGATACAGTAATAATTTGAGAAAATTAGATAATTCAATGTAATTATACGTGTCAGTGTTGTGCCGTACACCGACGTGTGTCTGACACCACGCCTAATCCAAGGAGTGTCCGTGCTTCATAAGTTATGAGTTATGACACAGACATTGATACCGGTAATAATTTGAGAAAGTGAATTATTTGAACCTAATCACATGTGTGGGTGTCGGACACCGGACACACATTTGATCAAAGGTGTTGTGCTACAAAGATCTTCAAAGTTTTTTTTCTATCTCTCTGAAACCATTGGGAAAAATTCATAAACAACAACCTATGAAGCATGGACTTCGACATGGACACCTGACACGACACTGACACCGCTGATGTAAAAAGTATAGGACACAGACACTGTTACATATATGTTAATTTATTTAAAGACGGTCTAAAATGAAAATTAAAAAACATATATAAACATCTAACTTGAGCAATTTATGTCATTAGAAAAGGTTCTACAACAAGATATCATAGTATTTGACCTTTATTTATTATCTACTATTAAAAAAGCTAAAAATGATATAATCAACTATAATGTCTATAGCCCCTAATTGATCAACATTTCTCAAAACAAATGTAACTCTTGCATCTATGGTGTGCGGAAGCAAGAGAGAAAAAGAAATTGTTTTAGATATTTGTCTGAGTTGTCCGACACGGCTCGTATGAGTGTTATATAGGTGTCGGACACCGATCGTAGAAGTGTCGAAGTAAAGAAAAAAATAATTATTTAGGACACCGGTTCGACACGTGTCGTATGGGTGTCATAGGAGTGTCGAACACCGACGCGTGTCGGACACCGACGCGTGTCGGACACCGACGCGTGTCGGACACCGACGCGTGTCGGACACCGCGACACGCCTAGTCCTAGAGGTGTCCGTGCTTCATAGACAACATCGTGTTTTGGATATGAAAATAAAAACAAAGTATTTTTTTTTGCACTAGGTGGGGTTAACGATATGAATTAATCATTGATGATGCTAACATGTTAATAGTTTGGCTTTAGCGTATAGACATGTCTTTCCAATAACGTTAGAAATTGACTGTTTGAGAAAAAGTAGTGGCGAGGTTTAGAATCAAGAGTGTCTTAGTTACTCATTATAAGATAGATAGTTATTTTTTCCTCCATCTGTAGATTCTCACCGATGCTGTCCTGATTTAAGTATTAGGTACTATGTAGTAGCACCGGCACTTTGGATTGAAGGTGTGTCCAGTGTCCGTCACATGTCAGTGTTCAACATAACAATGACACATGTTACATTGAATCATTTCAATTTTTTTTTAAATATTATGTGTCTATGTGTCAGTGTTAGTGTCGTAGTTGGTGTTCGTGTCAGTGCTTCATAGATTGGGTACCGCAACCAATCATCTATTGCATTTTAGAATTGGATTTATTACCCTCTCAAGCAGGATTTTCATTTCTGCATATTCCTGCAGCTGTGCGAGTTTTTCATTGTATTGACTTTTTATTTCAAAATACCCTTTGTCTCCCAAATCAGACATGGTTAACATGTTTTCAGGTTTTCTTTCAAGTTACAAAGATAATAAATGTTTGATGGGGTTTTCTTTTGGTGTTTAACTATAATAATAATTTTTACTTGTCTGGTTCACATCCTAACATCTAGGGACATGATTCGGGCCATACGTGCATGCAAGACTGCAGCAGAAGAGCGTGGCGTTGTAAGAAAAGAATGCGCAGCCATCCGTGCTTCAATAAATGAAAACGACCAAGATTACAGGCATCGTAATATGGCTAAGCTAATGTTCATCCACATGCTTGGATACCCAACACATTTTGGTCAAATGGAGTGCCTCAAGTTGATAGCGTCCCCTGGATTTCCAGAGAAGAGAATAGGGTATCTTGGCCTCATGTTGCTTCTTGATGAAAGACAAGAAGTTCTAATGTTGGTCACCAATTCTTTGAAACAGTATCCTTTTCTTAATAACAATTTTTTTAATTCCCTGATTTTATATTCCACTTTATAATGTGTTATTGATATTAGTCCTCTACTGAAACAAAACAAGGGAAAAATATTGATAATAGTTTATATAGCAAATCCTTAACCGAATTGCAGAGATCTTAATCATACAAATCAGTATATAGTGGGACTTGCACTCTGTGCTTTAGGAAACATTTGTTCAGCAGAAATGGCTCGTGATCTTGCACCAGAGGTTGAGAGGTTGCTACAATTTCGTGATCCCAATATTCGGAAGAAGGTGACTTTTTCAATGTATTTCATGCATTTATTACACCTTATACCTCTTCTGGAACTATAAATACTGTTTTTTTGTTTGAGAGAAGAGGCTGTGGATGCTTCATAGTGACAGTAACATATTATTGCTTTTCACTTATAGGGATTAGTTTTGGAACTTCTGTACATCTAGCAACCAATAAATACTAGGTTTTTGAACTGCTCTTCACTTATGTGATTACTCTTCTTTCATACATCTAGCAACCAATAAATACCAGACCGGACTCTGATCCTTACCCTTGTATAATAGTGACATTACTTGCCTCCATCTTTATGTGATTGATTAATTCTTTTAAATTATAAAGAGAGAATCAAGATTCAAGAGACAGTTTGCATCTACCCAACCATTTCCAATAGGAAAAGAAGGGGAAAATATGATCTGCCAGGCTCCCAGTCAAAGAAAAATGCTTGTTCTGTATTGGTGTTTTCTGGTTAATATGTGGGTTTCAATCATGTTCAATCATTCCAGAAATCACGCCTTTGATCAAATAAATTTCCTTTTGATCTGGTTTAAGGCAGCAATTCTAATGCACATAAACTATAATGTTTTATGTTGAATTACCCCTTTAAAGAGTCTGCTGTTTCATCATATGGTTGTGATAGCAAATAGTCTTACCATGTGGTCATTTGTGCCACAACTATTTGAGATAAGAAAAAAAGTTCAAATGCATCATGGGTTCCTTTAACGTTTCAATCGGATCTGTCCTTTTAGTTTTTTTAGTTTCAAACTGGTCTTTTATTTAGTAAAAGTGATCAAGTTAGTCCTTATCTTTTGTTTGTTTGTAACAAATTGGTTCCTTTTTTCATCCAACTTTGTTAAGAAGTACTTACATGACCATTTAACATTGAGGTGGAAGGTCCAAAAAGTGTTTGACACCAAATATGATTACTTACATACATTTTCTTATTGTTTCTCAATTCAATCCTAATTTTACAGATGAATATTTCATCAACATTACAAATAAAGTAATCTATCGATTTTATTTCAAACCAAGACCAAATATTACATCTATGAACCCTCATTTTTAGAACGGTGAATTTGGACCTACCGACTTAGCAACAAACGTCAACACAAGCACTTTTTAACCGAGTTTAATGGAAAGAGGGTGATGGTGTACATGTTTTATGACTTAAAGGACTAGGCGCTCACTTTTACTAACATAAGGACCAATTTGAAACTATAAAAACTAAAAGGACTAATCCGGTTCAAACGTTAAACTTAAAGGGTCTTGGGATGCATTTGACCTAAAAAAAACTTCTGATGTATAATAACGCATGATCATGTAATAGCAAAAATGTGCCTGAAATATGAGATTGGATATAAAAAGTTTGGTGGTTGTTGATATCACCTTTTTTTCATGGTTTTCGTTAATTTTTATTTAGTTCTGTTTTCTTGTTCCATTTTCTTCCATTTTTCTTAATTTTGAGTGGAAATCTACTTATCCGCATGCTTTTAAGAACTTGACATCCAGCAAGCTGGCTGTATGTTAGTTGTCACGCGTTATGTAATTTGATTTTGTTTTATCTACAAAACCTTTTCCTTGTAACTGCTTGGTTTTTCGTTTATAATTCACATAAATTAACTACGCTCACTGTTATATAGGCAGCATTGTGCTCTATAAGGATCATAAAGAAAGTTCCAGATTTGGCAGAAAATTTTATCAATCCTGCTACTTCCTTACTTAGGGAGAAACACCATGGAGTTTTAATTACTGGAGTTCAGCTTTGTACAGATCTGTGTAAAACTAGCACAGAAGCTCTTGAACATATTAGGAAGGTAGTTTTTCATCTTTATAATTTTTGTCAATCACATAGTGTATTTCCTCATAATCCACTTTAGATATTAATTGAAGTAAAATTTCCTATTATAGACTTGGCATGGAAAAATATTCTGTGCTCTGCAATATTAAATCATCGATATTTTTATGCATTCTTCTTCTTTGTCAGTTAAAAGCATCTTTAAATTATTGAATTTGCTTCTTGAAAATGTTATTGACAGAAAAATAATATGAAACCATTCACGCGTCTTCATCTAATAGCCTGAGCATTTGGGGCAGTTGGCTCATGATATAGTAACGGTGTGTTTATAGCCAAGTAGTCTAGTGTTTGATCTGTGCTTCCCGTGTTCTTTTAATAAAAAGTTGAATTTCAGCACAAGATAGACGGGCCTGTGTATTGTCCACACATCAAGCTCAACGGGCTCTTGTGTGAAAAAACATGTTATAAATACTATATAAAACTATTCATATGTCTTCACCTAACTGCTTGAACTTTTGAGATAGAGGGTTTTGGACAATTGTAATAAATTTAGGGGAAACTTTCCCACCCCTCACATTTCTAAAGAACCACACATCACATGATTTCAGAAGCGTATTTCTCCAGCGCATAGTTAGGTCATGTTGGGGCCGGGGAAGTTTCTCCCATAAATTTACTGAAGTTATTTTCTGGAATCTTGGATTAGTCGAGTCTTTGACCGCTTCTCACATTTCTAAAGAACCACACATCACATGATTTCAGAAGCGTATTTCTGGAGGGCATAGTTAGGTCATGTTGGGGCCGGGGAAGTTTCTCCCATAAATTTACTGAAGTTATTTTCTGGAATCTTGGATTAGTCGAGTCTTTGACCGCTTCTCACATTTCTAAAGAACCACACATCACATGATTTCAGAAGGGTACTTCTGGAGGGCATAGTTAGGTCATGTTGGGGCCGGGGAAGTTTCTCCCATAAATTTATTGAAGTTATTTTCTGGAATCTTGGATTAGTCGAGTACTTGACTGCTTCATATAATTTGAAATGCTTTTATTTTTTTATCAGTTTTTTGAGGTATTCTTATGAGCCGTTATTATGATTATCACTGTAAAGCTCATATTTAGTGACTATCATACAGTTTCAATGGCCACATAACTATATTTTTAGTTTTTTGCAATCGAACTTGTCGGGTATACATAGCATATGTTTACGTAAACTGTAAAGGATAATAAAGAGGGTTCATATGTACGATTTTATTTATGATTCTAAAGTTTACTCTGATGGCATTTTTGTATCAGAAACACTGCAATTTGAGCTTTGACAATAGGCCAGCATTTAACAAAATATTATTTGAACAAATATTACAGAAATGCACAGATGGTTTGGTCAGAACTCTCAAAGATCTAGCAAACAGTCCTTATTCACCAGAATATGATATTGCTGGCATCACAGATCCATTTCTCCACATTAGGTTGCTTAAACTTTTGCGAGTGTTAGGTGAAGGTGATGCTGATGCTAGTGACTCTATGAATGACATACTTGCCCAGGTCAGTTGTGTATATGTTGTTACTTTTATGACATAATTTATTATATTGTTTATACTACAATGGTTGCTTGTTTGTCACTTTGCACGGCTCTGTAGTGTAGATGTATGTTGAATACCATATGTGGTTTTAGAATATTTTTTCCACTTCTATGTGACTTCATTACGAAACCTTGGTGTTAAAGATACATGGTTTTAGATAGAGAAAAGAGAAAAAATAAAAACTTCAAATTATGGATATGGTTTGACATGATTGGTGACTTCGATTTTTGATAAAAATAGATACTAAATACTTAACTAGGAAAGTAAATGATGATAATAACAAAGAAGTAAGAGTTAGTTTAAGATAAGAAACTAATCCTATGAGATAATATAAGATGCTCTAAATATCAAGATATTGTAAGACATTTGCATATCTTTTACCACGTCCCCCTCAATTTATAGTTTACTTAGCTTTAAGGTTGTTAAAAATGTACTCATTGAAATAAATAAAAAATCGGTAGGGCCAGATGATTGCATCTGGATTTGGAACAAGAGTCAAGACCTAATTGTAGCTTGGACAAAAGTTGAGGCTGGACCACAATTGAGACAAAAAATGGTGCTTAACCACACTGAAACGAAATCAATGCCAACCACAACTAAGACAAAATCAGTGTCAACTCTCAACGGCAACTGAGACAAAGTTAGTGCCAAACTGCAAATGAGACAACCTGATTATGATGTTAGAATTGGTAGCTATGATCTTAGATATGATTTTTTTTCAAGAGTTCAATTTTAGACACCATGTTTATAGGTTCTGGATTTATCAGTTTGCAAGTGTTTCTAAAGTGCCATACTGATATTGTGATGCGTTGTGACTATGATATTCTAAGTATAAAATCAAAGTAAAAGACTGTTGATGATATAAGCATACTTATTATAATATGCTAAAAGTTGCATATTTTTTATTGTGTGTGGGATTACTGTATCATTAGGATATCATTAGTAACTGTTGAGAATGGAATCCTGTTGAGAAGCTGGATTTTCTTAATCTCCAGGTCCAATGTTTGATTTATGTCTCTATCTAATTCTTTGGAGAACTATGGGGAGGGTTTCAAGGAAAAGGAGGAGCTCTTGGTGTGCGCGTGTAATTTTATATTACTCAAATAAACGAGGTTTTATTTTTGTCAGGGACTAGTCAAATATTTGTTTACGTTGTGACCTGCTCCTATATATTAAATTTAAATGAGAGTCGACTCTTGAATGCAATTCACTCACTTGCTAAACTATCTCCCACAAATAACCATGTCTCCTTTTAAAATCGTTTAAGTGGCCTCTCGTTTTCTATTCACCCATGAGATGTTAGCTCAACGGTACGAGTTTAACCTTGTAATCTCAAGCGGTGGAATTAAAATACCCTTGGGGACTTGAAATGGTCATTAGTGCCACTTTAATTAATAATATTTCCCCCTTTCCCTAATTTTTTTGTTTAAAAATTCATCCAAATTGGAGTTTTCCTAATTTCCCCCTCCTAATTATCCCCATAATATCAACATATTAAGTTCAACAAATTTGAACTAATTATTCCCAAATGTCGTCGCTTCGAATTCAAAATACATCCCCGAGTTCTGATTATTTTTATAATTTTATCACTAAACAACACCCAAGATAGTATAATATGCTGAGAAATTATTCAAAAATTCAGTCTTGATCCATATAAGTTCTTAAATTTCCATGTAGCTATATTAAAATTTAATTGGAAAAAATGTGAATTGGATGGGGCTAGTAACTAGTTATTATATTATTATTATATGTATGATTAATTTCTTTTAGAAACTTCAATTCACTTTAGAACCAAAAAAAGAAGAAGCTCCAACTCACTGACCAATTGAATTTTCTTCATAAATAATGTTAACCACTTGTTGTAGTCATAAAGTTTTATATCATTCATTTTAATATTCTCAGGATTTGTTTATCATTTACCAAATCGATGAGATTAAGGGAAGCGTGTTAATGATTTTAATGTATTATTGCATATTAGTGGCTGGCTTTTCTGAAATTTAAGGTTGATAATTTTAAATTTTCTATTTGTTTTAGGTGGCTACAAAAACCGAGTCAAATAAAGTTGCAGGGAATGCCATTTTATATGAGTGTGTTCAAACAATAATGAGTATTGAAGATAACGGTGGCTTACGCGTACTTGCCATCAATATCCTGGGAAGATTCTTGTCAAACCGCGACAACAATATCAGGTTTACTTCTGGTCATTTCTTTTCCTTGACAAGTAACTGAAAAACTTGATTACATTGAGTGTTCACATTTCAAGCATTGTAAGAAGTCGAAGATGTTTCCTCCAACCAGGGAAGGATGCCTGATTACAGTCCAATGAGTTGATATATAAGCAAGAATCTAGGTAGCGATTTTGATCAGTCGGATTGACTATTGGCCCCTTAGAACATTCTCCTGTTTACTTCCAACCTTCAACCGCAATGCCTACTGCATGTGTCTGGGAAACACCGTTTTTTGTGTCTTAGGATATTGAGAATATTTGTTCTATCTCCCCAAACCAGTATTTTGACTACCAAATATGGAGAAGTAATCACTTTTAACGTTAGGCCTGTATAAGATTACATCTTTAAATGAAGGGGACTTATTTTAAGTTTTAACTGGCACCAAAATGATCTGGTTATCTATTACTGACCATCACAGCGTTCTTGTAGAAATGGTATTTTATTACTCAACAAAAAATATGATAGGATTATATTGTAGTGCCTGTACAAATTATTTATTTAGTACTTTTTATCCACTGACAAATTTATTTGTTAAAATTAATTATGTGCTTTGTGGATATCGTACTTCATTATTGTAGTGAATCATACTCTTCCTACCCTCTTCCTTCAGATACGTGGCATTAAATATGCTAATGAGGGCTGTAACTGCTGATGCTCAGGCAGTGCAGAGGCACCGTGCAACAATTCTAGAATGTGTGAAGGTATTTGATTTGTTTTCTTTGTTATTACTTCTTATCCAATGTCAAATGTGTTTTTGCAACTAGAGAAGTTAATCAGTGGACTCTTTGCTTCAGGATTTAGACGCTTCAATTCGGAAAAGAGCCCTTGAACTTGTATATGTTCTGGTAAATGAAACTAATGTGAAGCCTTTAGTGAAAGATCTTGTAGATTATCTGGAAGTCAGTGATCTTGATTTCAGAGGGGACCTAACTACCAAAATATGCTCCATAGTTGCAAAGTGAGTCACAAGGTTCTGAATGGCATTCTGTTTCAGTATTATTTGCCTTTTTTAAGAGAGGGGGTGGGGGAGGTCAGACGTAGGTTGGTAGAGTAGCCATGCACTTCATTTTTTTTATTTCCAGTAATTTGTGGAACCACTTATGATATTACATCAAAGTAAAATGGTTTGATTCGTCACAGGAACAGGTTTTACTATCATTTTTTCTTTTAGAAGTTATATAACTGTTTGATGTGTTAGTAGCAATACTCATACAGTCTGTGTTGGTCTTTTGATTTTTGTATTTTGTACATTCCTGTTCCTTAGTCTCCCCTCTTCTCTTCCCATTTCGTAAAATAAAACAATCTATTTGGCTTATTTCACATGGTCTACTCCACATCTTTGTCACCCCATTTTAGTTTAGAACAATTAATTAGGGAGTTTCTTGAAGTGACAATTATAAATGTCTTGCATTGACTGTAAGTTTTTTTTATTGTTGCTTCAGGTTTTCCCCAGAGAAGATCTGGTACATTGATCAGATGCTAAAGGTTCTGACTGAGGTATAAAAAAGTGATTTCCTGTGTGTGTGGTTTTGGTCTCCCTCCATATTGAGCCATGCTAGTGTGTATTGAGTGCATGTACTGATCTTTTTCTTATGTTAGTAGGCTGGAAATTTTGTAAAAGATGAAGTGTGGTATGCCTTAATTGTTGTGATAAGCAATGCTTCCGAGCTTCATGGATATTCAGTAAGAGCATTATACAGGGCATTTCAAACGTCTGCGGAACAGGTGCTCATTTCTGCTTTGACAAAACCTATGCAAATTGTTGATTTTCTCTTGATGGTTATATAGCAACATCATCACCCAATATATATTTTTTCAGGAGACTCTAGTTCGAGTTACAGTGTGGTGCATTGGTGAGTATGGTGACATGTTGGTCAATAATGTTGGAATGCTTGACATAGAAGATCCAATAACAGTGAGTGAATGGTTATGATTGATTGATTGTTTTTACACGTTTATACTATTGCTTCAAGTTGCTTGAATATGATAAATTGCATGGCCTCCAGAAATATATATTATGTAGTTGGTATTTGGATTGGTCTCAAAGATGTTTTAACAGTGTCCTTTTGATGAGGCTTCTTTTTGTATGGCTCACATTTTCATGGTTAATAATGAACAAATAGAAACATAATCCATCTGTCTCAGTCAGTACTACATTCTCATATTTAGTTCTATTCTCATTTATTTGAAAGGTAGGAAATGGGTTAAGTACTGGGATTTGTTTACATGTTTGATCGGTGTGTTGAACTTTTCCTTTGTCAGAAACGTCTCCTTGTCATTTTCTTTTTTAATGAATCTGGCATAATGTATGCTTGGTGCTTAAACCATAAACATTAGAATTGTGGCTTGCCTCTTTTAAAATTTCTCGTTGCTTATTCGATTCTTTTATACAGAGGAATGACCTGATTCCCATGCCCGTTGTGTCTTTTCTTTTGTGGGATATATTCAGCTTAATGGAACAACAACTGGACTACTGACCATTGATGTCTTTAAGTTTAATTGGATATAGAACATTGGAAAATCTAAAAATATGATCTTTTTTAATACATACCGTGTATAAATTTTTTATACTATGTTTTTTATTCTTAATTGTTTTATCTACTAGGTGACTGAGTCAGATGCAGTCGATGTTGTAGAGATTGCTATAAAACGCCATGCATCAGATCTTACCACAAAAGCAATGGCTTTGGTTGCCTTATTAAAGCTCTCTTCACGTTTCCCTTCTTGTTCAGAGTATGCTGGTCTTTAAGTTTGTTTATTATCTATTGCATCATACATACATTGTTGTTTGTTAAGACCAAAAATCCTTAGAACTTAATTGTTAGATGAAGGGTTTTGAATGGTTTCTACTTTCTAATACACTCCCTCACTAGTGCTCTCAAATTTCCAGCATGGAATTATAGCATGACAGATTTTATGCCAGCCACCATTAGCTGCAACACCTGTTATATCCTCCATAGCCAGCAACACCATATTTATAGGGCAGATTTTTGGCTGGCCGTCATAATCCTCCATTTATAACACTGTCCTCACATAAGATCCCTTTAGGCTTGAAATATAGACGGTGCATTGGCCCACTTTATCTTGTGTTGAAATTCATAATTTATTAAGAATTTAGAATAATGGAGGTTGCAAGGATTGAACTCTTGACCAGTTGGACATAGAGGTATTGATGCCTTGTCAAGAACCAACTTTTCTAATAAATTAAACTAACAGGCGAAGGTTCATGAGTGTTTTTACGCATGTAATTTTTTAGTATAATTCATTATATTGGGTTTGAGATTTAAAAAATTTAATCCCCCTGCTTGCGATTTGATCTCTATGACAAATCAGGGGAACTTCTTCCCTCCACAACCCTTCCTACTTAATAGACATGCCAAAAAATTGTTCATCCAGTACAAGCCTGTTTTTCTTCTTGTACTTTATGTTTTAACATGGCGATTTTATTCTCCTTTGAATATGTATGTAGGAGGATCGGGGAAATTATTGTACAGTTCAAAGGGAACCTTGTGCTAGAATTGCAGCAGAGAGCTATTGAATTCAATTCGATCATTGCTAAGCACCAAAATATTAGGTGAGTTTAATTAAGCTGCATATTATATTATACTCCCTCCGGTCCTTTATACAAGAGACAATTTGAGAAAATCACACAGATCAAGGAAAGATATTTTTTCTATTAATAATTCTAAAATACTAATTGATATTCCAAAAATATCCTTGGATTAAACTACCTTACAGCTGCCTACAATTAATGTAATTCTATCATTAAAGCTCTTGTATGAGTTCCAATTCAAGCCGTCATCTTCTGTCCAATATGCCCACAACCAATGATCACAAACACGCCTCTCCCTCTTCACAAGAATACATCACTTTTATTCTGGTTTAATGTGGCTATTGATATTATCACAGTTCATTTGGATTGCAAATTGAAAAAATTAGGCAATTTTTTACAACCTGGGTTTCCCACCCTTTTTTTCCAGCAAATACCCACCAAAATTTGAGCAAATAAACTTTTGAAATTTCAAATTTTAAATTTTGAATAGAGTAGAAATGAAGTTTAAACATTCAGTCATTCTCTATATAAAGAGAGCTTTGTATTAACTTTCAGCCATACTTAAAAATGCCTCTTAACATAGACTTGAATGTTCCTTTCACTTTTACACATGAACATTCAATTTCTGTTAATGATACCACAATACCATCAAATGTAGAAACACATGAATTTGAGTTTAATTTAAATTATCCCCCATATCTTAATGTTGGTCTGTGTGTACGGCTAAAGTAGTTCAACATGGGGAATATGTATCAAAATAAATGCATTTGCATTGGAATAGGTTGTATGTCTTCACCTTAATAAGGGTATAAATGGAATTGCATATTTAATAAAGTTTAAATTTAAAGAGATTTTCTTATAAAATGGATCAAAAAAAAGTTTCAAATTGTCTCTCGTATAAAGGACTGGAGGGAGTATAAAGAGCTTGGTTCTGCTATACTCGGATGAGAAAGATCCTATTATTAGAAACTGTTATTGTGCAGATCTACTCTTGTAGAAAGGATGCCAATTTTGGATGAGGCCACTTTCATAGGTAGGAGGGCTGGGTCTTTACCAGGTGCCGCTTCTACAGCAACTGCACCTTCAGTCAGTCTCCCAAATGGGGTAGCTAAACCTGCAGCTCCTCTTGTAGATCTACTTGATCTAAGTTCAGATGATGCTCCAGCACCTAGCTCTTCTGGTGGCGATTTTCTTCAGGACCTTCTTGGTGTTGATCTGTCACCAGCATCACAGCAATACGGTTGGTGTCTATAGTGCTTCATATAAATTATTATTATGTCATGAAAACTGAACATTTTTGTTTTTAATGATCACCATCTTCATTTACAAATCCCTGTTTATAACTTTATATAAAATATTAGCACTGTTTTTATAAACAAAGTGGAATTGTTTTAGTAGTTATTAACTGGTTTTATTTAGGAAGAAACATGTAAATTTACTCATTTTTATAGCATGTCCGACTTTTATTGAATTTTCAGGTGTCGGTCAAGCATCACAAAGTGGCACAGATGCTCTTATGGATCTTTTGTCGATTGGATCGCCTTCTGCCCCGAGCAGCTCATCTACAGTAGACATCTTGTCCTTAAGTGCTAGTAATATAGCACCTGCTTCATCATTGGATGATCTCTCACCACTTCCACCTTCTTCAAGAGCTACTTCAAATGCTGGTTCAATGATGGATTTATTGGGTGGTATTTCCTCCAGCTCGGCAACAGGTTGTATACCATTTTATAATTTGGGTATTATCATTATTTTAAATATAGTTGTAGTACTGATTCCTCCTCCTTTTCTTATCTTGAATAGAAAACAATGGACCAGTTTACCCATCTGTAACTGCTTTTGAGAGCAGCTCCTTGAGATTGACATTCAATTTCTCAAAACAACCAGAAAACCCACAAACAACAGTTATCCAGGCTACCTTTACAAATTTGTCCTCCAATACATATACAGATTTTGTTTTCCAGGCTGCAGTCCCCAAGGTATGCCAAATGCCAATCAGCATGCTGCAGTGTTGAACTGTCTACATGAAATTGCTAAGATCATCATCATTGCCATTACTATAACTTCAATTGTGGGATATGAATTTACTGCTTTTTTTTACTTATTTATCTTATGTTAAACGTGTGATATGAATTTACCTGTTTTTCATCTTCAAATGTATACTGTTAGCTTGAGGTTCATTGCTTTATAATTTATGTTGGCTATCGTCTTCTCATTCCATTTTTTACATTTAATTGTAAAAATCTCAAGACACGAGGAAAGCACTTGTGGCTGTTGCTTCTCTTAAGAGATGGATTCTTATGATAAAAATGTTTTCAGCTGTCAATTACTGAATAGTTTCCTTTGTATTAGTCTAATTAGCTATCTTGTTTTTAGTGCTAAATAATTGCTCCTACTCTTTAATGTTTGATAATTAGCTCTTTCAGTGGTTGGTCTGCTGGATACCTTCCGTTATCTAGTACTTACATATGTGGTTATTTTGACTCTCAGTTTCTACAATTGCACTTGGATCCAGCTAGCGGCAATACTCTCCCTGCTGCTGGAAATGGGTCAGTCACGCAAACTTTGAGAGTTACTAATAGCCAACATGGAAAGGTAGATATCCTTTATTAGTATTGCTTCACTGTAAATATTTATGCTCTACCATGCATCTTGTCAAGTTTGAATTCTAAATGGGATATTGATCACTGCCAAAATGCTGCTTAATGTTTTACTTTAAAATTCGACAGTACATATACAACAAAAACTGCCATATTTTAGTTAATACACCGATATGGAGTTTAATTAAACTCCATATTTAGTTATCTGGACAAGCAGGGAAACTCCCATTAGGCACTGCAAAAATTATATTTTTGTATAAGTATGAATTTGTGTTTAAATGTGGATAATTTTTCAGTATGAGCATTTATGCAGTAAAATTATTTTTTGTATCTGAAATTGTCAGTTTAATGGCTATCATGCTATGACCATTATTCTGGATCGACAACTACAAATTAGACTCCCTTTGCCCCCTCCCCCCTTTTTGTCTCTATTTGTGCTTTGTGAGTATGTTGTGTATGCGTGTCTACTAATGAAATTAATTTGGAGCAAGTGTTTATTAGAGAAAGAATTGATTTCTAGAAACTACTCTTTTCAGAAATCTCTTGTCATGCGCATAAGGATAGCATACAAGGTAAATGGCAAAGATACACTGGAGGAAGGACAAATCAGTAATTTTCCTAAGGGTCTGTGAAGCCAAAAATATGGACGGGTCATTAAGGTGATACACAAAACCCATTGTTTTTGTCTGCACTCTAAAATACTGGTGCAATTTTCATGTTTGATTCCTTCAAATGAGAAGGTCTGGTTAAGGCAAATGGGATCCACTTTTTAGCTCAAATTTGAAGTCTATTTGCTGGCTTCACATATTTGCTATATTTTTCCCTCTTTATTTAGGTGTTTATGTACATTAGTACAAAATATTCTTGTATGAAAAAGGTCAATCAAATTTTGCCTCTCAAGGCACTGAGAGTTTTGTCCTGTTGAGAACTTGAGGTGCTTTCTAAAGTTATAGTGTTGTTAAAAACAATTTGGTATCCCTTAGACAGTTGGTATATTATATTTGATTTTGTGTAACATTTTTCCCCCAAAGGTTAATGAAATGTCATCTCAAAATTGTGTAAACCTTTTTCTTTCTTGATTTTTGGCTGTTTAATTGTAAGTGAGGATTTTCCATTGTAATGTTAAAACTGTTGAGAGTATTTTATGGTCTCTACACGTATTTCAGATTTTTTTTTTTTCCGCAAATATTATTGGTTGAAATGCACCTTAATCCCCCTTTCAACTGGAAACTAATTTCGTGATTCAGCAACTGTTTTTTTTCCGCGTAAAGTGCCTTGTTCACTGTGCGTTTAACGTGAAGCCACAGCTTGTGGCATTGCTCGGGGCGTGCGTTAAATACTTGACTCTGTTTTTATCATCAAATCACGGACTGTACATTTTTTCCTTTGTACATGTGTAGATTATCCAAAGTCAACATGCAAGATCTAACGAGTTTAAATTTGTACAAGCTCTTTAGTTATAAACCCTGAAATAATTGTTTTATTTGTTTATGAATATCAGCTGAAATAACCGAACTATGATTGCTAAAACAGTAGTATACCATAAGAATGTAATGCCAAATGATACAAGAGAAAAATTACAAAACATGAATGCACACGTTTTATGATATTATCATCAGTAATCTCATTACTGGAAATGAATCCTTAAAAAAAAAAAGAAATCTCTCTTATCTCTCCTGTGTATTCAATCTCACCATTGAATGGAAACATGTGAGATGAGTTATTAATATAATTTGAGAGTAAAAAATTGTAGTATTGAGATTGAATACACTCGAGAGAGACGAGAGGGAAATTTTTAGAGGATCTATTTCCCTCATTACTAAACAGCATTTGCAGTGTGATTTTTCAGATTAATATATATTTTATTTTTAGTAAAGTGTCAAAAGTATGTAGGAACGATTTAAATGAAAGCTGCTGGAGTTATATCTTACGCGAAACACATGGCATGAGATGCCATTATCTCACAATTTTGTGTTGCCATACATAATCATATCATATGCAAGACAAAAATCATTCAACTGCAACCAAGTTGCTTGGGTTCCAGTGGCAAAGGAGCTCCTTTCAAGGACGTACCCGGAGAATACCGGGTTCGATTTCCAGGGGGAACAACGCTTGGTCAGTGCGCATGCCTCTACGCATGAGCATGATTAGTCATCCAACTTTGATGGGTCGAAAACCGGTGCGAAAGCCAAAAAAAATCATTCAACTACTCTCTAATATATGCTTAACTAGTAACCCCACCTCTTTGTTGTTTTCTTTGTCCCACGACAGACCCACCTCAGACAACGCAATGCAAAGATTTTCTCCATCACTAAATTTAGTTGACGCAACATTTTAAAAGTTGAACTGAAAAATTAAATCAAGTCTTTTGGATTGTGATTTAAACTTTTTTTGTGGTGTCCGGAGTTTGAACCCTAGACCTTGCATATATTATGCATTGTCCTTATCAATTGAGTTAAACTCACATGAACGGATCATGATTTAAAGTGATCAAATTGAAATGAGATCGTAATTGAACTGTTAAAAATAACTAAACCGTAAACAGTACTGATTCACTATTTAATGATTTAATGAATCAACAAGTATCGATTCATTAAATAGTGAATCAGTACTATTTAATGATTTAACTAAACCGTAAACAGTACCGATTCACTATTTAATGAATCAACAAGTCTTCTGGATCATGATTTAAACTGCTGAAATTGAAATGAGATCGTAATTAAACTGTTAAAATAACTAAACCGTAAACAGTGCCGATTCACTATTTAATGAGTTGAACTCTCTGATTTGATTAATTTTTAAAACATTAGTTAAAAAGGAGACAATGTTAGTTTACTCATATTTGACTTGGTTAAATTTCTTAATTACTTAATATATTTTAGATTTGGTATCTTTCTATACGAGATCCTGCTATATGTAGAAGCCACCCTACCATTTTTTTCCTTCTTGATGTTGGTGTTGCGTTGTGCCTCTCTGTCATTTTGCTCATGTATAGTCGGTGAAGGTCAAAGAGATCTTTGCATCCCCCCATTATTACGGGTCAATAATGAGGAGGTTGATAACTTACTCTTTTTACTATAGGCCCCAGCATCATAGGTGCACTGATTCTTCTCCTTTATTTAGCCTTACCTAGTTGACCCAAAGTGAATAAAATAATGAAAATGGCTTTGGATGAACCTTGGTGAAACATGGAAGGATGTACTCGGGTTAGTACATGCTTATTTGTCAAGACACATGCAACCAAATAAAAAACTTAGACTGTAGGTGGAGCCATACTTTTTTCCTTGGGTGGAGAGTTATTGACTTATTGTGAGTGTAAATTTAGCATCTGCGATGAGTATGGAAAAATGAATAGTAAGAGATCATGAAAGTGAATGAATAAATTGTTAACATATGGTTAACCGAAAACTTGGTTGGGACATCGTATTATATATCTTGGAGCTCAAAATTAAATACTTCACTTATTCATCTTAAGAGGTGAATTTCTAATCACTAATCTATTTCAAAGGAAAAAGAAAAAAACTCACATATCCAGAAATGGTGATTTAGTTTTGTAAGATTGGTATATACAATACAAAAATTGGTTTTCACGGTTCCCTTCGTAAGATTTAACTAAGCAAGTGTTTATCATTGAAAAAAGTTAGACCCTGTGTTTCAGATTAAAAGTATAGCAAGTTTTAATAATAATAACAACAATAACAACAACAATAATAATTTTTGTCAAAAAAATAATAATGATAACAATAATAATAATAATAATACTAATAATAATATTCAATCCTTAAAAAAAAAAAATTCAAAAAATTGTGCTGAATTCATAGAAAATTTACCACACAAGAGGGATATCATTCACCAAATTTTCCGAGAGCAATGCAGAATAAGGACTTACGGATGTGTTTGGTTTATTTTATCTTTAGTTGATGCATTTCATTAATAATTATTGGATTTTTTTTTACTAATTTTCTAATAATTTATGAAAAAGAAAAAAAAAATCACCAGCCTTCTTTTTTTAACAAATCCTTCAAAATAGAAAATGAAATAAAAATAAGATAAAAAATATTTGACACTTCACACACATCCTTTGAAGTTTGAAGCACTAACACATCCCCATCACCATCATGTCATGACCACATTCCTAATCTAAGAAACTCCTCCACCCCACATTTCATTTTCCACATCTATCTTGGCAGTTAAATGCTAAACCATCCAAAAAAGAATGCCTTCAATAAAGGGTCATGCACAATAATGAGTAGATAGAAGAAGGAATGGAATCTATCCTTGTTCCTTTTACTTCTTTTTACCCAAAAAGTGAAAAAGCAAACCTCAGCCAAAAACCAAAAGCATCCAAAAAACAACCACCCTAATTTGACCTCATTTTCATCTTCCTACTGCTTGCAAGAAGTTGCTGATAAAGAACACTTTTGTCACTTAAAGAATCACATGCCATTAATGGTCCATATAGTGTGATTATTTCCGGTCCATGTACTAACTTTACTCTTCTTTTTCAATTATAATTACATCTAATAGATGTAGTGTAGTTAATTTGTTACAACCTTATAAAGGAAAAACAAGTGCTCGATTTAGGCAATGTTTTAAAAATCGACGAATCTGCGAAACCTCTGGATCATGCTGGTTCATTTGTTTTCAATCATTCAAATCGAAACAAAACAACCGTTGAATCACTCAAATAACCAAACAGTAAAAAATACTGGTTCAAGGTTTAACTAGTTGAAATGTCTAATTCAGTTCGAGTTTTAAGAGATTGATTCTAAGTCCATGTTCACATATTACATAATAAGGCCAAATACACAAAAGAATGATATTGTTCAAAGACAATAGCTTGATTGAGTCAAGTATTTCATAATTCATATCATAACTTACATGTATTAGCACTAAATAAAAAAGTAAGATCAAAGAATGAGAAGTAAGAACTAAACAAAATGGATTCATTGAATTTGAAAATATAAAAGTAGTTAAAAATACAAAAACACTAAGTAGATTAATGTATCATATCAATATCATGTACCTCTAGCTTTATTCATCCATGGCAAACTTTCATTGGCAACACAATTATGAAAATGTGTATCAGATGAACTTGGTATCTTACTATCTTTCTTAGACCATTGCCAAATCTTTGAAACAGAAAAACTTTCACCTTTCCTTGCAATGTTGATTTTCTTGCCTTCAACATCACCATCTTGAATTTCTCGAATTCCCTTCAATTGTCTCATACTACCATCACCCTTAGAAGCTTTCAAAGCAACTTGCAAATCTGAATCAGCAACAACATATTGAAAAGACCCCATTGAATAACATCTCCTAACATCAAAATTACAATTACTACTCTCTCCTTCACTTTTTGCACCCCCTTCTTCATTATTTGAACTTCTAAACTTTCCAAGCCTAACAGAAAAAACCCTTTTCCCATTCATTATATGATTTCCCATATCCTTGTTAACTGAACCAATACCTATAACAAATTCTTCATCCCTTTGATCCTCAAACTCAAAAACAGGATTTTTATCAAAAGAAAACCCTTGTGAATAAAGGGTACCTCTACATAAAGGACAAGATGAATTTGACAATAACCATGTATCTATACAACTAATATGAAAAGCATGGTTACAATTTGGTAACAATCTTAACTTATCTTGTTCCAAAAACTCACATAAACAAACAGCACAATCAAATTGCTCTTTCAAACCAATTATGTCTTTGTAAATGAAAACAGGAAGTGCATCAATGAATGCTTGATCTAAACCTGAATCATGAAGATTGAAAAGCTGTTGTAACTGTCTTTGGTATGCATCAGATTCAGACATTTCTGGAAATCTATTTGATTGAGAAATTGTTGTTGTTGATGATGATGATGATGAAGATCTATGCTTTATGAGAAATCTTACAAGTAAATGAAGAAAACCTAAGATGAAAAATATTATAGCTAATATAACTATGATGAAAAGTATTGCAGGGTTTATTTTGTTACTAGAAGATGAAGAAATTTGGGTTGGTTCTGAATTTTTCTGGTTGTTTGAATCATAAGGAATTGAAGAAAATGGAGATATAATTGAAGGGTTTGTGATAGCACCATTGTTATTGTGGATTTGAGAGTGAAAAAAATGCATTTTTTGAGAATTTGGTGTTTCAAATTCAAATTAGAGATTGTAAATTATGAAGTGGTTTTGAATAAAGTTATTAACTTTGCTTGATTTGAGATTAAACCCAACTCATACATTATGATAAAAACAAGCAATAAGCATATTAGAAGGATTAAGAAAAGGATTAAACAAAGATTAAAAAATCAATTTTTTATGTTGGGTGTTTAAAGAGTGTGAGTGTAGTAACAATAATAGTATTACTATAATAACAATAATATTATAGAATTATGATAAGAGAAAACAACATGGGTGAGAAATGTCAATGTTTGCAGGGTGTAGTTGACCTACCTTAGTTGTTGAAAATTTGAAATCTGAGTAAATAACTGAGTTGAGTTTAATTCTCTCTCTTTCTAATGAAAAAGAATGCCCTAAGAAATAATAATGATGATGGTGATGATGATAATGGAATGATGGAGTGTTTATTAAATTATGTTGCTACATATCCAATGTCAATACATTGGTCATGTGAAAACCAAAGGCACTTCCAAAACCCAAGGTTTTTGTTTGGGTCCCCTACAATCACTTACTACAGTACATTCCCACTACAGTACACAGCATAGAGTCATATTCATATTCATAGACAGAAGGCAAAATTGTCATTTTATTTCTTTGACAGGTTTGAGTTGAGGAGTAGTGTAGTGCCATTGTGCCAAATCGGTAACTTCCTCAAACAAGTGTCCCATATTTTGTTGATTTTAGAGTAAATGTTATTTTTTTTTAAAATTGTCACATTTTCAAAAATAATTTTGAGTAAATTACACTCTCATCCCTTTAAAGATGTTTGAATTACAATCATCTCCCATTTATGTTAAAATATACATTGCCCCCCCCCTCCTTTTCAAAATATATTAGAAAATATTTCACTCATCTCCCCCTAAAGCTTTGTTTGTGAGTTGGGTTTTGGAGAAAATATTTCACTCATCTCCCCCTAAAGCTTTGTTTGCGAGTTGGGTTTTGGAGGGGAGAGGAGGGGAAAGAAAAGTTTATGGAGAGGTAAACCCTTGTTTGAGAGTTTTAAAAAAATAGGGAAAGATTTTGGAGGGGAAAGAAAGGCTTATGGAGATGTAAACCCTTGTTTAAGAGTTTTAAAAAAATACGGAAAGGTTTTGGGGGTTTTAAAGGGTTTCATTTGTCTAATTTTAAAGTTCCCCTAAATTGGGGGTTTTGGGGGTTAAACATACAAATTGACAATTTTATCCTCAGAATTCCAATTATTTCAATTATAATTTAAAAGATAAAATTACAAAGTATAACACAATGTATTGATTTTAAGAGAGAAAAAAATGGTAAAATAGTAAAATTATCACATAAGTCCTCCATCTTCTTTGCTTGTTGGTTTCTTTAACTCCTAAATAAGGGGAAGACTTTCCCTCCTTTCTCCCTTCCCTTCTTTCCCTTCCCTTCCCCTCAAAATTCGCAAACAAAGCCTAAAAGAAGTTTGAATTACATTCCTCTCCCTCTTATGTTAAAATCTACACTTGAATCCATCAATAATTTTTTTTTATTTCTAATAATCTAGCAAAAAAAAAAAAAATTTAACACATTTTTAAAAAAAATAGTATTGAGGGTCTATTTTAATATAACCGAAATTTGAATACATATTTTTTGCTATTTTTCATTCACAATTTCATTAACATATAGTTTTAAACCTTAATATAAAATATGAAACAACCCAAAATAAAATTAAAAATGTGAAAAATTACTAAAGACAATAAAATATGGTTATTTAAAAGTTAATTTTATACTCTAAAATATAAAATTAATAGCAAACTATTTAAATTTAATTATCATTGATATTTCAGTTATAAAGAAATGAATTTACTTTTCTTAAATGGTGGTTAAAAATTAGTATATATCATAAAATAATTATTTAAGTCAAAATAGATTAAAGTGTAGTGCATATTTAATTATTAAGGGAGGAGGTTGTAATTGAAGCATTTTATAGGGGAGATGAGTATACATTTTTCTTTTTAAGAGAAGGGAGTGTATATTTTAACATAAGAGAGAAAGAGAATGGAGAATGCTAACATGTGCGATAAGATAAACACATAATATATGTAAGGTCCGGGGTTCGAACCTTAGACACCACCAAAAAATAAAGAGCACATGTTTGTATACTAAAAATATAAATTATGTATTTAAAACTGTGTCAATTTATTTTTAAAACTTTTGAAAATTACATTTTTTTTTCAATAAATAGTTACTCCCTCCCTCTTATATTAAATGTCATTTTTTAGTTTCACACTGTTATCAAGAAAATAATTAGAAATGTTGATTTCGATAATAAAATATGTTTCATTTATCAAAACTCCTTTATTAATTACAGTTAGTGGATTAGTTAGATGATTAAAATGCAATAAATAAGGGTCTGTTAGTGGAAAAAAATAATAAATATATTGTATTGTAAAAAGGATAAATAATTTGAGACAAAAAAATGATAAAGAGAGGGAATGGATTGTCTCCCGTTAAAATTTCTCGAGTTTTCTCCTGTGGAGCAATCTCAGTCCTCCATTCCTTTTAATAGCAGATCAACGACTTATAATAAAACCAATTTAAACTGCTGGATTTTTCCTAACAAAAAAAAAAATCTGATGAATTTTTGTCTCTTTTCTTCCGCACATTTCTCACACCCCTTCTTCCCAAACTCATTTTTGCGACTGAAGCAGCGATGGATCTGTTTGTTGGTGCACCAACAGTGGTGTTCTTCCTCCATCCTTCTCTATTTTCCCTCTTCCTTCCTTCTCACATTCTCTGTGTATATTTTCTGATGTTGCTTAAGGTTGCTTTCCATTTCTTTTCTTTTTTTTAACAAATGTTTTCCATTTCTTGTTCGACGATGCTAATACAAGTGGAAGAGCCGGAATTTAAACTCTGATCACGATGTTCGACGCATCAATTTTGATATATTACCGGATAAACTAGGACTTGTGTATATAGACCCTGCAAGTTAATCCATATGTTTTGTCTAAGAGTACTTGTATCACATTTTCTTTTGAGCAATTATATAAATTTTAGAAACTATTTTTATTTAATAATTAAATAATAGTTAGTTTATACTCCACATAAAAGCTATGCTGAGTAGAAGTTAACTAATCAGATTAATAAACTATCTAAGAGTTAACTTTCTAAATATATTTAATTTATAACTGAAGATCCATTTTAATCTCTAAAAAATAAATAATCTAATTTAGTCTTTGACAAAGATAAAGAAACTTTAGTCGCTGAAAAAAAAATCAGAACAATTTAGTCCATACTTAAAACCTCGCGGGAATTCTGTCTTTGACAATAATACATTTAAAAAAAGTCTCTAGCAATAATTAAGAAGAGCAAACTTGGAAGCCTAAGGGGAATTGGTTTGATGGTAAAGGTTTGAAACATAAAAGTATACTTCTTTCTAGGTCTTAAACTCAAATCCCCAGAGATCAACAATTCATGTGTTGGGTGGAGATGCAAACAATTCATGTATTGCGTTAATTAATATGCCAGGTTTTCTCTTCTTCAAAAAAAAAATACCGAGTTTTTCTTTAACTTTAATTGGCCCCTCTTTTAGTGAACGATAAGATCAATCACCTTCCGTCCTTAAACTAGTATATAATATATACATAAGAAAATAACTGAAAATATAACGGTCCTAAACTACATGACTTCGAGAGACTTGGACTGCTCTCCACTTAGGGGTGTTCAAAATCAAACCAATCCAATAGAAAAACCGCAAACCGAACCAACCAAAAACCGCATTTGGCTTGGATGTATTCAGATCACTTTTTTGCTCAACCGCATGGTTTGGTTTGGTTTGCGGTTTTTATTTTACCAACTGAACCAAACCAAACCAAACTGCAACATAAGAAAAATTCTAATTAAATCTATGTCACATAGACCAATACTCATAGAAACTCAATGGAAACTTTTATAAAATGACATATTTTTTCTATTGTTAAGTTTCTTCTTTGCTTTTTATTTCAAAAATGTATTTATGTGTTACTTGAACTTTTAGAGAATGATAAAATATTAGTATTTTACATTTCTTTCATAATAGAATTACTTTTATGTCCACATTTTTAATTTGGTTTATGTTTGGAAAAAATGAAAGTGTAATGTGGAATGAAATTAAAAACATCGTCGGAACATTGTTGGAAATATGTTGTGTTTTACCTTTTTAACTCGATTTTAATGTTGAAAACAAAAAATTGTATTGTCTCGAAAAAATCGCATCAACCAATCCAACCCAAACCGCATTGGTTTGGTTTGGATTTTATTTTAAAAGTCAACGGAACCAAACCAAACCGCATGTTTTTTTATCTTGCGGTTCAGATGACTTTTAGCTTCAAAACCGAACCAAACTGCACCGGGAACACCCCTATCTCCACGTGTCTTGGGCCTTTGATCTTGCCTCTTCATAGAGGATCCGAATGCCTGCTAGTCGAATTCAAATGACTTGGAACTACTTACATATTAAATCTCGTCGAATGCAGTCATTCCTTAACTTGCATTTGAAGAACTTCTTCTTCGATTACAACCTTACCCGTAAAAAATGAACACTTAAAAATACATGCTAACAACAATATAGTCTCTACAACATAAAGTTTCTTTTTTTTAGGAATACAACATAAAGTTTCTAAATACTGTTTTTTTTTTCTTCCAATAAATTTCCTATTTTTATCCTTTTTTCTTCTTCTTGTTTAGTGCTCATACAAACCACTCTTTACTCAGACACATCATTGTAACTGTGAACTCCCTCAGTCACTTATACTTAAAGTTATGAACTGGGTTGAGGTAGAACAATACCATAGTAATCCTAAAGCAGCACAGATTGCTCGGAAGTTAAGAATAAAGACTAAGAACCCTTGATACTTTATTCCTCTTTTTAAGTTTAGTGTTTATTGTGTTTGGAATAACAGTTGTGAGAAATCAATCATAGTAAATGTCATTAGCTTAAATGTATAATGCACTTATGAGTAAATCAATCAATCAGTTGTGAGAAATCAATCATAGTAAATGTCATTAAACTTTGTTCAAAAGAAGTTTAAATGGGCATTGAATTACACTTATGCAGACACTTTTTTTTTTCTTCCATTCTTTAAAAGACTTTGTTTAATATGCTTCAAATTGATTGTATAATCTAAACCGTTCAATTTCAAATCAATAATTGATATTAATTAGTGCATGAAACTACACGAAATCCAGATTCATTTTGCCGTTGTCTATAAACATGTGTTCTTTTCAGATCCAATATTTAGATAATGGACACAGAACTGTTCTTAAAGATCTACTCTAAAAAAGGATCTTTTTTTAAAACTATAGGGCTTATGTCCTCTCTTGAATCCAATCATAAATACAAAAAGAAAAAGCCTAATAATTGATATATGCTCAGAAAATTAGTAGCAAAATAGGACATATCCCACTCAAGAAGAGTAGCAATACAGGGCAATATAGCCGCTTGTACTAACGGTCAATAGTGGAAAGACTACATTCGCAAAACAGGACAATATAGCCGCTTGTACTAACCGTCAATAGTGGAAAGACTACATTCTTGAACACAATCTACTTTGTAACTTGTCAAAAACTGAGAAAAGCAAAGTAATTGGATAATAAATAGAGAATATAAAAAATTAACATTGTCGTGGATTATACCTTGTCCGCTGTTTGTTACAAAATCATCAGTCGAAATACAGCATATCGAGTACAAAAAAACACTGCATATCACCCAACCTATAGACTTATTCCAATTTGACCTAAACATAATAAATTTAGTTAGAAAAGAAACTATTATACAAAAACACAAACAATTACAGTTAAAACCACCTTGCCAATCTTTCTATTTTTCGGATCAAGTCCTCTCTTGTTTCTGTACAGGAGACATAAAAATGCCCTGCGGGGGGGCGTTGAATTCGAATGTTGCCGCCATCATCTCTACTAGCCTGCCAATGTTAATGAGCGTTACACAAATAGTTATAACAGAGAGAATAGGAATCTAAACAATGAGCAGAAATTATTGAATCAAAAACCAATTCAGGAATCACATATACTAATATCAATCAGCGCTATTATATGATAGAGCAGAGATAAAAAAAAAAAAGTATGATAAATGGATGAATGTTATTATTGATTGATGATGAAATGGAGTACAATCTGCAAAACATAAGCTCCTCACAGAAGAGACATTTCTCTCTGCCTAAACCATAAGGTTCTTAATAAAATGATACCGAATGAATCCCTCTTTCCCTCCTACGCACCTCTTATACTCCCTTTCACGTGTATTTCCCCTCCACTCTCTAACTAACTTGTCAACTCACCACTTCCTCTCCAACGGTCCAACCTAGGCTTTTATCATCACGGGCACTATCAATATAGGTGATCATTATGTCTAGTTTATGGTGCGATATATATATTGAACTTGTGTAAGAGAATTAGTGTGATGACTGGTGACATTATTTTAATGGGACCTGAGCTAACTGATACGAAAACCTAGTAATACCTCACCATCATCGCTTATAGAACCATATCTGCAACACGAAGAAACAATAAAAACAAGGGAGGGTGCCAGTGTGACATACAGAAGCGACTAATGCAGATGAGAGTGTTTGTATCTATAGGATCCGTTGACATCATGTGCAAGTCAAAAGACTTACACCAAATCTAGACCATTCAAGTTGATCAATCCAATGGCTTAGAATATTTAGTACGTGAGTTCTCCTAATCCCTTTTTCCCGTTCACTTGTGATCACACAAAACAAATTTGCAGAGCAGCTGTAGTCGCTTGTTCAACAACAATGATTAATAACAAATTTGCAGAGCAGATGTCTCGTGAAGGCGGACTTGCTGAAATTCATCAAGCCTCCCTCAAGTGCTTCATGATCTGCCGCCGCATCATAAACTGGTACCTGATTCCGCACTACAGTCCTTGAGTTTACAACAGGTAGCATAAAATCAGTAGAGCCTTCTGCTCCCACCACACGCAGATTGCCATTCCCATAATCCTAATTAAGATATACAATTGAATGATTTGTTATATATATTTATTTAAGTTTAATTTGCTTTTGTTTCTTTTAGTTTAAGAAGCAGTTATCTCGTTAGAGGATAAAAGATATATATCATACCAAATTCCATACGCGTTGAGCAAAGGTGGAAGTGTTAGAATTTCTTCGTGGGCCAAATCTATCGTTGGTTTTGGTTTTAATAAAGAATTCTGCTCTTTACCCAACAGTTTTTGCTCATTCCCAACTGAAAAACCATTTTACCCCTACGTAAGTTAAGTTACGCTAGTGCAAAAAGCTGCGTGAAAAGTCACGCAGCGTGAGTTAAATCACGTTAGTGTTAAATTGAGCGTGAGTTAACTCACACAACCTTCTGTGCTCGTACCAGAACAGACTGTAGTGCCTTGTTCCCTAATTTCCTCCCTTCCTTTATTCATACATACATCCATTCCTCTAAAACATACACTTTTTCATCGTTTATTCAAATATTCATTAAATCATGCATTCATTCATTCATAATTTAGAAACGCAATTTTAACGAAAATTAACTAAAATGTCATAAAGAAGCGCAAACGCGCAAATGTAAATATATTACATCAAAATCCGACAAAATGTCATAAAAATACTACAAATATAAAAAATACTAAAATAAGACACTACTGCTGCTCCTGTGGACTATGACTCCTACTCCTCCTCCGTGGAACCGGCTCATGGTCAAACACGCTATACTCGGTCCGGAGGCCCTCCAAAATGGTGAAAAAGAGTGGATTTGAAACTACCTCTGGAATCTCCATCGCATGCTCCACTCTGGCTCCCATGCTGCCGATGACCTGCAATGAATCGGTAGGATGTCTGGCCCACTCCTGCTCAACAGGAATCTCCTAGTAGACACGTACTCAGGAACGAGAGCAGGGGCGACAGATAAGAGGATATGATACACGGTAGAACCATTTAAGGTACTCATCTAAATGCTTCCAAGGCTCATCGTCCGGGACTGGCTCACCCCTCTGCTGTTGGCTGACGACATGCAGAACAAACTCCAAGAAGGCAGCAACCACATCTGCTGGGGCAAGAGGCAGAATCGTCGTAGGAGGTCGGGAAATGGTCTAAACATAGCTGTATTGCCTCAGAACCCGCTCCGGCAAGTGACACACCATCTTTTGTTTGCCAGCCATGATTCATTTACTGGAAATTTGAGATCCTTTGTTTCTTAAAACTTCTTTATTTCTCTTTTTGGGAAAGTTTAGTTGTTCAAAGAACTCAGCAACCTATAAGAATAAAGTTAGGATCCATTGACACTAGGTGTCAACGGATTTGTTGACACCAAATCTCAAGCGTTCACTACTCTTAATCCAAAAGCCAGAATTTATTCAATAAAATCATAATGTGGACATTTAACATTCAATATTTTCCTTTCCTAAAAATCCTCTTGTTTCCTAAAAGAGCATCTTCTTCTCAATGAGATGTCTTGTACTATGTTATCATACGAAATAATTATTTCATGGTTAATTTTTTTTATGTTTATCCTTCACTTGAATCAAACATTAGCTAGCACGTAATTTTTTTATTTAAAACATAAACCTTTTGCATCTGAACTTAACACATCGTGTGCCACAATTCAACATCCAATCTATTTTAATGGTATTTTTTTTAAACTAAAAATTCATGAGATTGATGAGATCAACATCTCTAACAATGTTAAATGATATAAAAATCACAATAAAGTAACATGATCAATGCAAAATATTAAAAATGAATATTACCGAATGATTATGTTCAAAATAGATTAAATTATTACTAATAAGTATTGATTAAATTATACACTAATCATTTATGAAATAAACTTGTTTTAAAGTTGTTGTTTATTTATAGAAAAAATTTGTTGTTGTTTTTGTTGTTGTAGGACATTATAGACAATTGTTGTTATTATTTTTCATCAAAATATGTTTGAATCTAGTGAATTAAACTGTGTTTTATTTTTCTTATGTGTTGAAATGGATGTTTACATTAAAAATGCAGCTTCTATAAACCCTTAATTTTATTCAATGGAAACTCAATTAATTATGATCGTACACATTAAAAAAAAATGTTGTTTGTTATTTAACTTTAGTCTCGTGGGGTGCAAGAGAGAAATTTCAAATAGTTATGGTTGAAGGTAAACTTAGGACCCGTTTGGATAAACAGCTTATATAGATGCTTATAGCATTAGGGCTTATAACATTAGAGCTTACATTGTAAGTTCTTATACTTGATAAGCTATTTATGTTTGGATATGTACACTAAAAAGTACTTACATAAATTGAAGTGTTTGGATGTGACATTACATAAGCAATTATCGAAATTTTA
>Ga0228710_1001789_pt1 | contig 33001 bp, 23 predicted proteins | sample MedpolnodulmetaG_FD_177995 | JGI IMG/M metagenome (GOLD analysis project Ga0228710, IMG submission 177995) | Root nodule microbial communities from Medicago polymorpha collected in Santa Monica, California, United States - pink nodules | ecosystem: Host-associated > Plants > Roots > Nodule... | reverse complement strand
TCCTAATACTTCTAGTTTTGAAGTTTGGAAACAAACCATAAGTTTTGGGTTGACTTGGAAATAGTCATGCTAAGTTTACTTAAAATTTCTCCAAGACCTACTTGGAGTGTTTTCATCATAACTCAAAATATAAAAATTATTTTGATGTCAAATCAAAGCCATTGGAAGCTAATCCAATTATCTCAAACTTCCATGTTTACTTCAAAGGCCAATTCAAAACAGAAATGTACGAAAAAGATGCAAGAACGCGAAATAGGGAATGATGTCACTGTGCAATTTCGCTGATAGCGAAATTCTGGCTGATAGCGAAAATGTTCCAGACAGATTTCGCCAATAGCGAGTTTCTAGCGACTTTTCCCCTGTTGTTACGTTTTTACACCATTTTTCACCCAAAAACCCAAATTTTGATCCCCCAACATCCAGATTTGTTCCCAAAGGTTTTTTTATAGGTTTATGTACATAAAAGACACTCAAAACTATATAGAACTTGAAATCAAAACATCATTTCAACAAAATCACCATCTGACCCATTTTTCATGAAAACCTTCAAGAACAACACAAATTCACTTCAAGCTCTATGGTTATGATTACCCATGGCACCAATCATCAACAACAACATCTCATAACAACAACAGCAACAACCAATCATGAATTCATCAACATTATATTTCATCAATTTCGAGTGAAAACACAAGGTATGCATATATACACATCTTTGGCATGTAATTTCATCATCAACAACTCAATCAACATCAAATTCACATACCCAAACATTACATCAAATCATAAGCATGAATTTCATCAATTAAAATCATAATAATCACTTTGCAAAATAAGCACTTATGCATAGAATTAGGGAAGAAGCTATAACTAAGAGATTATGAATGAAATCTAACCCCCTTACCTCAATAAGCAATAATCCTAGCAAAATCTACAATTAAGCTCCTAAAATCTCTAGCTCCTCTTGGTTCTTCAAGTTTTTCTCTACAACCCTCTTCTCTTCCTCTTGCCCCTTTCTCTTGCCTTTTCCTTCTCTACCTCTTCTCAAAATTTTGTAAAATGATTGTGAACCCTAATTTTCTTAAAGACTAAGGCTTAAATAGTGTCCACACTATTGGGCTTAACCCTTAATGTCTTAATGGGCTCAATTCACCAATTCACCAATTCAAAATGTTTCTACTCACTTACCGGTAAAAATAATAATAACGATCACTTACCGGTTATAAAATAGATTACTGCAACCCACTAGTAACTTAGTAAAATAATAATGGTTCTCACTAATAAGCACTAAAAATAATCCTCATCATGAAATTACTAATTTACCCTTACTCGTAAAAATGACTAAAATACCCTTCTAACACGAAAACCCATTAAAATACATAGATAGGTAATTAATCACATACGAGTATAATTAAACACACATAAAAACAATTAATCTAGTGAAAATCGGGTTGTTATACCTTCCATCACACTGATTTCTCACTCCCCCCATCTGTCAACCGCCCCCTCTCAAGGCCATATCTAGCGACCGAAATTCTAAACCAAAGCCCTTCTCTATCCACCAACATCCTCCAACACCATTTCTCGAAGAAAGCTAAATTAAACTCTCTAATACTCTTTACCCCCAAACCACCAACCTCCTTTTCCACACAAATGGACTCCCAATCAATCCAGGATATTTTCCCATTTTCCTCACCGCCCCCCCTACCCAAAAAAAACGAAGTAAAAGAGAATTGATAGAAGCAATAACACCTGAGGGAGCTTTGAAGAAGGAAACAGCATAGACAGGAAGCGAGGTCAGGATAGACATAAGGAGAGCAAGACGGCCACAAAAAGAGAGATGTCTGCTTTTCCAACTAGACAGGCGGGACTCAATTCGATTGACAACATGATCCCAAAAATTCAACTGACGCTGATGTCCACCAACAAGAAGACCTAGATACAAAATAGGCAGAGTATTCATCTTGCAATTCAAAACAATCGTTGCTTCTAGTAACCAAGAACGACCAATATTAACACCCACCAACTCACTTTTGTGGAAATTTATTTTCAACCTAGACATAGCAGCAAAAAGGTGGAGAACAACTCTCATAGCCCTACCATTAGCCCAACTTTTCTCACCCAAAATTAAAGTATCATCTGCAAATTGAAGATGAGAGACTGATAAACTTCGCTCCCGACCAACCTTGTATCCGGAAAAAAGATTGTTATTAATCAGAGAGTCCATCATCATATGAAACCCCTCCACAGCCAAAAGAAACAAAAAAAGGGGAAAGTGGATCCCCTTGGCATAACCCATGACCCATGGAAAATTCTTCGATAGGGCTCCCATTAACTAAAACCGCCACAGAAGCCGTAGTTACACAATCCTTCATCCATTTTCCTCCAGAGAGTAGCAAAAGCCATTTTCTTCATTACATCATCCAAATAGTTCCAATCCACAGAATCATAAGCTTTCTCAAAATCTACTTTGAACAATAACAAATATTTTTTTAAATTTTTTGCCTCATTAACGATTAAAATACCGTCGAGAATTTGTCGACCCTTCACAAAAGCAGATTGAGTATATGAGAAAACACTACCAATCACATTCTGCAATCTGTTTGCTAATAATTTTGCCAGCACCTTATACAAGCTTCCCACCAAAGAGATCGGGCGGAAATCATTTAAACTTTGCGGACAATCTTTTTTAGGAATTAAAGTAATGAAGGTGTTGTTTATACCTTTCGAAAGCTTTCCATTTTGATGGAAATCCGTCACAAACCGCAATATTTCCACTTTCATGTCCTCCCAAAAATCCTTAATGAAGCCGAAGTTAACTCCATCTGGGCTAGGACTCTTATAACTTTCGCAATCCCACACTGCAATTTTAACTTCATCCAAAGTGAAAGGCTTTACCAGTTCCGCCCCCTCCCTGTATGAAAGGAGGCGAAAATTTAAATCAAGTGCTCGGGGGCGCACCACATTAGGCGCTGCGAAGTGTTCCGTAAAATGATTGAAAACTGCTTCTCTAACATTACTAACACCCTCACTCACAACACCTTCGACATTAATAACAGATATAGCATCAACGCGCCTCCTTCCTGATAAAGTGCCATGAAAGTACTTAGAATTAGCATTCCCTTTCTGAAGCCAATTCAAGCGATACTGTTGCCAACTAATACTCGAATGGATCCTAGATAAAGAGTGCAATTCTTTTGATAATCCATGAAGTTCCTCCACTTCCTCCTCCCTCAAAGAAGAGACCTCCCCTTTTTCATCTAACACAAAGATCCTCTCTTTCAGCTTTGAAATTTTACTAGGAATATTTATAGTGTGATTTTGATGCCATTCTCGGAGCGCCGTTTTAATCATTTTCAATTTTTCTTTCATGACAAAACCGCCCCACCCTTCCACTTGAAAAGACCGCCACTTTTCTCTCACAAAATCTTTATACCCTGATACATAAGCCCAACATTTCAACATACGACAGGGTCTAGGCCCCCAATTTTGCTCATCAATTGAAAGAACCACAACACAATGATCAGACAGTCCATGCAACTGTGCAACCTAGATACAGTTAGGCCACCACAGACACCAATTTTCAGACAACAAAAATCTATCAAGGCGACTCATGGAACACCCATCACCGCGGTACCAAGTAAACCGCCGACCCATAATTGGGAGGTCGACGAACACATTAGTATCAATGAAGCCATTGAACTCAGAAGCTCCCAAAACTCGAGGTACTGCACCCGCAGTACGTCTTTCTTTGAAACACCGTACAACATTAAAGTCTCCACACACACAAACATTGAGGCAAACCTAGGTAGCCAACCTCTCCGATAATGTCCCCCATAACACAGATTGGCCCCCCACATCACAAGGAGCGTATACATTAAAGAGCACAAAATCTTCATTGGAATGAACAAACCGACCACGCATCTCAAGCACATGATCAAAAGAGAAAGAGGAATTAATTACAACCTCCTTGTTGTCCCACAAAATAAGTAAGCCGCCAGAGGCCCCAACCGAAGGTCTGAAAGAGAAACCATGGGGAGAAATACCCCACAACGACGAGCACAAAAAATCATCAATATTCACTAGTTTAGTTTCTTGCAGACAAAGAATAAACATATTTTTTTCTCCCACCACCTTCCTCACCTCCCTCCTTTTTTCAAAACCTCCTAACCCTCAGACATTTCAAGTAATAATCTTCATTTACACCACCTACACCCCTAACCAACACCTCCCTGCAAATATGGGCTTGATTAAATTTTAGTCTATGTACTCACTAATCCTTCCATTCTTTCCCTGCAATTGTTAATCACTTGAAATTTGGTCCTAATTAACTTTTTTAGCATATGTGGAATCTGATTAGGTACGTGGCATTGAACTGATGGGTAACCACTCCGCTGACTCAGCTTTTCAGACATGAAGTTCCAGTTTTACCCTTAATAAAATCTAAGACGCGCGAAATGACTAAAATACCCTTGACTTTCCCTTCCTTCTTCCCTCTCTTCTTCCTTCTTCTTCCATGAATTTCTCCCTTCATATTAGGGTTAGAAACTCAATTTCAGATCCAACAATTCAAATCCACGAATTTCTCTCTTCTTACTTCTTCTTCTTCCACTAATGCACTCACGGTAAAATCACGTTTTTCGACTTTGATTCCTTCTCCAGAAACTTCACCCCCATCTCCAACTCCAACTCCTCATTCCGATTGACCACTAATACCTACACCAATTCCAAAACCATCTCCATCGCCATCGCCTGATTCCGAAACATCCACCACAATCCACTCTTACTTCCTCTCTTATTGCCGTCACCACCTAAATCACGACCGTCACTTTACTCTCCTGGGAATTATCGCTTTCTTTTTTCTAGGTTTCTCTGAGATGAAATTATGAGATGAATTTTGGCTTTTTTCTTTCTTTCTTTCTGGGTTCGATGCATTTGGTGTTGGATTTGTTTATCTCTAAATTGCTATTACTTCATCATCAATGAAATGTGCTGGATTTTTTTTCTCTAAGTAGTAACCCTCCATAGTTTTGAACAATTTCATAGGACATTTACTAAAAACCATATAGGACACTTCCCTTTAAGTGCCTTGCTGCAATTCCTCAACAAAAAGAAAAAGTGCCTTGCTACAATTAAAGAAGTTTTAATGATTTCTTTGGAGACAAGTTGTAGCTTGTGAACATGAACCTGAAAAGTTTTCTGAAAATATTCATCATTCTAGTTATCACAATGATTTTGCTTCCTTTGTGTTATTACTAATCATAGCATGTTCAGTCGCATAAAAAATATTATTTTCAAACATTACAAGAACGAAAAAAAAATATAGGTACCACTTTTGATTGAAGATGTTGTGTGACATGATCAATCAAAGTTCCAAGGGGTTTGATGAATTTAGTGGTGGTGGAAGAGAGGTTGTCGTGAGGTTGTTGATGGTGAATTCAAGTTTCAATTTTTTGGAGAGGGAAGAAGAAGAGGGAGATTTTCGTCTTTTCACATGGAGCTGAAGTCATTAAGGGAAAAATGGAAGTTCATGTACAAAAAATTGAGTCAGCGAGGACTTTACCCAATCAGCTGGAGCCACATAAGCACCACGTCAGTGATCACTTGCCACATGTGCAATTAGAAGTAATTAGGACCAAATTTCAAGTGATTAGAAATTGCAGGGAAGTTTTGGAAGGATTAGTAAGTATAGGGACTAAAATTCAACTGAGCCCTATTTGCAGGGACTATAGACATATTTAAGCCAAAATTTAATAAAGTAGATTTCAAAAAGCGGGTGCGGGGCGGGGTTGGTGCAGGGAGGGTATAAGCATCCCTCGGTCCCGTACTAAAAACTCTGATTTCCCCCACACCTGCACCCAGTTAAATCAGGTTTTTCACGTTAAATTCGGGGCGGGGCAGTCGGGTATGGACGGGGGCGAGTTTTTTCGCCATGTCTACTTTTGGATTGTAACAAAAAAAATCATTGACAATTATCTTCTGGATTTTATAACCCAAATACAAATAAAATGGAAGAATTGAAGGATTTTTTAGAGCACATTGGAATATAAATTTTCTAATTTTATATGTTCGGTGATACAATTAAATCATTTGGCCCAACCAATTTTATATGTTAAACGTTTTTTATTCTTTAATTACAAACAACAAAACTGATCAAGATAAATTAAAAAAATGGGTCTTGTTAGGAAAGTTTTTTTAAAGTGAAAATAACACTTTTCATACTTTTGAATAGTTGACAACATAAGTTCCAATGCAATATTTGTTACATTTGATTCTTTAACCAATCAATGTCCCGGTGGTACCGGTTAACATTTCCCTAAAAAAAATATGCCAAGATATCTAACGTTTTTGTCATTAAGAGATAAAAACCAAAAAAAAGAAAGGATTAAATTAAATTGTATTATTGGAACTTACGAAGTCAATTTGAAAAGAAAAACCTAGAGGACCAAAATAAAATCCATAAATAATATAATAGATCAAAATTATAGTTTACTCACAGAAATTGAATCCACAAAGGCCATTAACGTCAAAAATAAAAAAAATAGAAAAACTGAATTTTCCTATAGCATTAGTTCTTTTGATCAAAACCCTAGAAACATGAAACGCACACCTAGTTCACTGCCAATGAAAAAGGAAGAAGATGGCTTCTTCCTCAACTCCCTTCACCTCAACTCCCGCTTTGACGTTGTCAACGACATTCTTTGCTTACTATCTCAATTCCCATTGAAGAAACTCACATCCCTCGCTATTACCAGCAACTCCCGCAAATGCATTGCGAGCTTTCTCCCAAAAGATTACAACTTTGACCTCTTTCACTTGTTCCTGTATTTGGGTTGATAACAACGACCTCTTACTCATTGCCGATTGTTTCCCCTCGTTGAAAAAGCTCAACCTCAGTCGCCCTTCATCGATCAACAATCCCACTAACTTCATTACATCAATTTGCTCTCTATTATCCATGTGTCGATGTATACAACATTTGGATCTTCATAAAACTTATTTCCTGAATGATCAACTTGTCGCCGAGTTGTTTCTTGCTGATTTGGTGTCTATAAACCTTAGTGATTGTTTGCATCTCACAGAATTAGCCTTGTATTCACTAGTTAGAAACTGTCCTTCACTTTATGAGATCAAAATGGAATACACATCTATTTAGTGCCGTTCGGTGTATATCCTCAATGGAAGTCTCTCTACTTGGGTAATAATCGATGGTTAAGTGATGAAATAATAATAATATTTGCTTCTAATTTCCCCAATTTGCAACATCTTGATTTGCCTTGGTGCAATCGTATATCTGAAGATATTTGTCAATTCTTAAGGAGATGTTGTAAGTTAAGGCATTTGAACTTAGCTGGATGTCGAAGAGTGAAGCTACTTGGAATAAACTTTGTAATTCCCCAGCTGGAGGTGTTGAACTTGTCATATACAAATGTTGATGATGAAACATTATCTGTGATCTCAAAGAATTGCTGTGGGCTTTTGCAAATACTACTGAAAAATTGTGATAATGTCACAATGAAAGGAGTTGAACATGTGGTATAAAACAGCACACAACTGAGAGAGCATAGATGCCTTATAGAATTCTGAAAATTTGAACTCTGTAAGTTGTTTTTGTTTTTAAATTGACTTCTCTAAGAAATTAATTTATTTTTAAATGTCAAGTTACAAATGCATTAACTCATGAGAAATGATATTTGAACAACCTTTTATGACAACCTCCGTGACAATTTTCTCTCTCATACTCACATCGTATTCTTACTTTCTCTCTCTTCATTGGTTTGGTTTTTGGGTCAGTCATTACATTTCCTTGTATATTTTGGTTGTCCAATAAATTGTCTCAAAAAGTGGTTGTTCGAATAACATTTGTCTTAACTCATTAGCCTGTAAATGACAATTCCCTTAATAATATTGTGATAGTTGTATATAATGTACACTGTAATGCAAACAGTTGGTTACAGTGTTGTTAAATGGTGACGCGATGGCCGGAATGCGGTTATTTAACAACTGTAACTGCCATAGACAGTTGGTGAATTAATGCCGATGCCTGCCATGGTGGCACCATAGGCCGCAATTAGACAGTTGGACTGGGAGTCAGGAAGAATACAATTAGGCAGTCAACCTGGATTTCTATTTTGATTGAACTTGCTGGCTAATACGAAGTATATAACTAATGAATTGAATAATGAAAAGTGTTTGAAATATGATAATTTATGCATGTTGAAATTGATAATATGTGCACCTAAGTGTGTTTTGTATGGCTTTGAGAATAATCAACATGTAACCCATCATATAAAAATATTAGAGACATATTAGAATCAATTGGTGTGAAATATATGAATTTCTCTAATTGCTTCTGCATGCTGCTCTGAGTGTTCTGTTTTGACCTTGAACAATTACTTCTCCAATTGTACACATGTTTCTTGCATAGGTATTTGATACTTTAACTGCAAAACCTGGCGGTCATTTTCTTGTAAGAGTACTTTAGAGTTTAAAAAAAAATAGTGGGCATGCTAGCATGAGTAAACAGAGAAATTGAACCAGTGAGATAGTAGTAATCGTATTAGAATTAGTATAGCTATTGAACACTCATATTGCATGGTATTAAATTAGCAATTTGTTTTGAGATATGTGATTAGTTGCTATAGTGAGTTTTATATTAATAACTCACCATGAGTTCTTCAGCTAAATCATCGTATAGAATCCTTGAACTACCTTGATGAGTTGTCGGTGACACTTTTTTTTTTTTGGCTGGTTTGGCAAGGTGGATTCTGCGTTTCGGTGTCAGAGAGTTGACATTCTTTCTTTTCGATTCCTTTAGATTAGTGTTCAACAGAGGTTTTGTTGTAGCCGTAGACACATTTGTGTTTTTCTTCGCATTTCTGTTTCTTGCTTCATTGTGCTTTTTGTTACTTCTTGGTTTTGTCTGGACGGGTCCTGAGTTTGGCTTCAACTATGGTTGTTTGGTCTGGCTGTGTTTGTTATTCATGTAAATTGATTCATTTGTTTGTCTGATTTAACTAGAATATTTGTAAAAGATGTAGTTTTGTTTTTCACTACTAACATTTTTGAATTATTTAGCATATTGAGGTTTAATGTCAGAAGGCAGAGGGGTAATATTCAAGAGTAAGAGCTTAGGGTTCCTCAAATTTGCTCCTTTTATCTTCTATTTGCAAATGAACAAATCGTTGCTCCGCTTTCTATCTGTATACCATTTTCCTAATGGAATCTAGATGTATATATGATTATAATCCAAAGTCATTATGTTTCCATCATCGAAGTTCTAGTATCGCCGCATCATCGAAGTTCTAGTATCGCCGCGCGGTCTTTATTTTTGAGGTTATTGTTGTTAATTAGGTGTAGGCTTCACAATCATTTTATATAATGTACAGTGTAATGCAATAGTTGTTAAATGGTGTCGCACCATGGTGGAATTGCGGATTTTTAACAACAGCCATAGGTAACTTTTGATTGAAAGTTGGTGTCTACTATGGTGGCACCATAGGCCACAATGTCGTGTTTATGATCGGTACGCTGCATGCATTTCTTTGAGTGGTATTCAAATACTTGTTTATTATTTAATTGAAACAATATACTAGGTTTTCATTTGTCTTTAGAAACCTCATTCTAGGTTTTCATTTGACATCTTTCGTTGACCATACATATTCACTCTCTTTTTTCTGCACTGTGTTATAAACTTTTAGGTGTTTATCCATAGAAAAACATGTATCAGGGATCTTCTAAACATGTTGAGGTATATAGGAAGATTTCAACATGTGTGAAAAACAGTTAATTAAAAGACTGACATTTCAAGACCAATTCATTTTTTATTTTCTTATATTTATTTTCGTAGAACACTAAACCAATGTGACTCACATTGGGATGTTAAAGCTAAAAGTCCTAAGTTTGTGAATGCTATCATAATTGATTCAAACAGTCGTATGTGAGATACAAACACTAGAAGGCATGAGTATTCAATCGATTAGAACTTCTCAAATTGTTCAAATTTGAGTAATTAAAGTTTTCCAATAACAAGCTCGAACTTCTCAAATTGTTTTTAGAACTACTGCACTTGGCCGTCTTTCATATCAGATTTTGCTCATTTAGAAAACATATTAACAGGAACTCAATCTCAATTTGATAAAGCTATTGAACATCAGATCAGATGCTGATTTGTTGTGATGCCTACAATTTGTTTGGTAAATTTATTAGTCTTGATTATTCTTGAACATATATGTTTCCATGAGTGAATTTAAGCCACAAGAATCTAATACTACCAGAATAAACTACTGCACCTTTCAAATCTTATGAAAGTTATACATTATAGTGACAAACTCATGAGTTATTATAGTCATGTTCTTTTGGACACGCTCCGGTGTCCGACACTCATATGATACTTGTACGACACAATAATATTAATAAGTGTTTGATTGAATTATCCCGAGGTTACATAAGATAAGAGTAAATGATAAAGTCCTTGTTTGGAAAACTTGATTCTTATGAAGAATTCTGATAATTTTAATTGAAAAGCTGGTAAAAAATATTTCATGTTTTGATTGAACCCGTAAATTCATATAGATTGAGTCCAGTTTTGTTGTAACCCTACCACACAAATTCTCATTTTCTTTCACATATCATATGGTTTTCTCAAGTTTTGTTGATCCTAATATCTGTGTAGAATTTTGTTTCTATAATCTAGATTTGTTTTGTCCTTCTAACCAGGTCTTTGTTTTGTCAATCAAGTGATATTTGAAAAAGGGCAAATTATCACGGTTAATTCATTGTGTGTGCTGCAGGTTACCGGAGATCTATATAGAAGATGGTTGCAGGTCAACGAAATTTAAGCAAGTTTGGAATTAAAGAATAATCTAGAACTTGAAAGGTCTTAAAGCTCAATTGAGTACCAAAGAAATTTCTTTATTTTGTTTACTTTCTCATTCATTGTTGTGTTATAATTTTTGTTAATATGTAGTTTTCCAAAATGATCTGTTGACCGGAAAACTTTATTAACCACATTGGTACTGTTTAATATGATTTTCGATGTTATAAATGCTTTATTCGCTGATGAATTTGATGAAATTTATCAACCTTCGGCTTTGCAATATAGTGTTCTATACCCATATGGTACAATTTATGCAACGTAGGATCAAATCAAAATCAAAATGATGCATACACACACATATTAATAGCAGCCCTGAGATTGACATAATTTTTACTACGATTGCACTGCAAATTGAACACTTACAATAAGCAACCCATGGATATTTTCAGTGTTTCTCAGCAGAAGTTCTTTTTATGTGCTTATGTGGAGTATTGCGTAGCAGAATTGTTGTTGTTTTGTGGCTACTCGTCTTGTTCTTTGGCTTTGTTTGTCACTACCGTTATAATGTTTACTTTTTTTACTGCTGCGACAGCCCCTCTGTAATTGCCACCCCTTTTTGGTAACATCTTGTGATTGAAAATAAAATAGAACAGTCCCTGGATATTTACCAGGAACTATGCACCTTTAAGACACTTTAAAAGTCTCTTTATATTTTATGCAATAACTTCTGTCGTAAACAAATCTTTTTCTAGAGGTTCTTCTTTCTTTATTGGTCATAGCTTCTTCAAAATCACTCCTAAAGCAACATGGTTGATGTAATATGGGAGAAAAGTTGGGTGCGAGCGAGGCTGGATACTCGATAGGTTTTGATGGTATTCACGATGAAGCAGCGTGTGCAGTAGTTGGTGTTAGTAACACCGAAGAAGAAGAAGGGTCTCCTTGTGAAATCCAATATATTAAAAGTGTAAACATCTGGGTCGATGTTTTTCATTACCATTTCATGGAATAAACCAAATGTTTCTTTCAATTAACCAACAATGCAAAAATCCAAGGAGAATTTCTCTTTGTAATCATTTCAAAATACACACACACTTTAATGTTATTTTTATACGAGGTAAACTAGTATAAATTTATGTCGGTTTACGAGTCGATTTCATATAGGCAAAACAAATTTGATTAAATTTTCGATTCGGACTAACCTTGTACACTTTAATGTTCTTTCTCTAAGGTACAAATTGTATGCTTGACTTTGCTGCAATATATGTATTGACAAAACTAAAATACCACGATATATAATAAGAAAAATGCATTAGTGTCCTCACTTGACCAATTCAAGTTGTTCATAATTTTCTCGAGGGCATGATTTTTACTCACATCAAGTGGCATCACAATCATTCTAGTACATAATCAATTAGATTTTTCCATATCAACCTTTATATAATAACAAATTTTAGAATCTCTTCAGGATTTCTAATATTATTTTTATACCATTATCATAAAATCGATTATAGAGAATTCATTTCCAAATCCTTAAATTGGACAAATGATATTATCTTTTCAATAATTTCGATAGTATGTATTACACAAACGAAATCCTTCAGGGAGTTTCTTATATCACTATCAATTGAGTCATATAAATAAATTGCAACACATATTTCATATAATTTGAGTCTTTCATGTGTTACTGAACTTAATCAAAAAAGTTCTTGAATTCACTTCAGGTGAATATGTCTTTAAAGAATATATGTCTCTTAAAAATAAATGGTAGACATTTACCTATTCACTTCAGGTGAACATATCAAACTCTATATATATGTATTTTACTATTCTAATTCCCTTTTCGCGCGGAAAATCATACATATCCATTTAACTTCATACTTTCAAGGATGAGGTCTACTTTGTGAAGCGAGTTTGATTTCACTAGAATTGTCTTTTTTCATTTGTAAATATTTTCATTATCTATAAATTTAATAGACTTTAACTCATGATCCTTGATAGAGTTTTTGCAAGTGTACTAAAAACTATCGAAGTAATAAAATAAAAGTTTGTTTCCACAGGGACTGTGTTAACTTCAATAAAACAATAGTGTTATTAATATGATGTGAAAAGGTTATTTTGTTTGCCCTAGGCAGTAGATTTGGTTTGATTACATAAAATTTTAATAGTAGAAAATAAAGATTTGATTAGAAAATATGAAGAGAGATGAGACTAGATCTTTTGAATCCTCTGAGTTCCCCTACTTGGTACACTGAACCTACTTCTTATGATTACTTCTCTAGTTTTACGACAGTTAACTAAAATAGCCCTAATCAATCCCTTGACTTAGGACCCTCTTTTCAGATTACAGTCCTTAATTCCTTAGGTGAGCTAATATTCTTTGAAGGTTTTAGGAATGTTAACCTAATATCACAAATAAATGATTATCCATTCCTAGACTAACCAAGTTTATTCGAACAATTCAATTAGGTCTAAGTTGAAAGCTATGGTCAGTAGTCATTCATTCTTACTAAAACATGTTTATATTTGATTAGGATATAAAAAGCATTAAGAACAATTGAATTGAATAAAACAAGACAGATAATCATAATAATAGAGTTTCACAACAACATGGTTCAATTAGGGTTACATCAAAATCATCTCAGACCTAATCTCTAAAAAATTTAGCTACTCATAATTGAGTTTACAAATAGCATATTCAATATAGGAATCAAAACATACATGAACTGGTAAAAGGTTGAAGAAATCGCCCTCCTAGCAGTCTTCTGGTCTCAAAATCTCACTTTGCTCTCTCCAAATCGTAACCCCTGTTTTGAGAATAGGCTTCTCCTTAAATAGGCACATAAATTTGCTTAATCATGTCATGGTTTAAGTAAATCGTGTCACGTTTTTGCCTTGTGAAACAAACTTCACAGATTAGGGTTCCTGAAATCGTGTCACGAAATAGCCATCGTGACATGTTTTTGGTCTTGTGAAATCGTGTCACGTTTCCTAAAAACCGTGACACGATTTGATACTTCTTGACTTCTTCAGTTTTTCCTTCTCTTCTTGTTGTTTAGCTTGCTTATGAACTCCAAATACCATGATTTTACAATAAAAATTACGTAATGACGAGATGTCATCAATCCTCATTATTACTTATCACATATAGCGCTATATTATATCCAAAAACACGTCGACGTTGACTTCATTTCGGTTCCATCTCATTCCATTGAGATCTTTCATTCATGACATAAGTTATTAATATTTCATAAGTTTCAGGTACTTGATTAGTTCTTCTGGAACCGAAAAATCAATTATGTCAGAAAACTCTTTTAAAGTTTCTTTATCCTTGTTTGGGTTATCATTCTTTTAAGCTCCTTTTCTTATTCGAGGCTTTTTATATTTGGAACCGATTGATCTACCATGCTTCAGGCACGGTTGAAACTCATTTGCATATTAGATTATCCAACAAGGACATCTATTCCGTTTGGAGCATTAGCAGCTTATATTTGATTTATTTAACTTTGCAAATGAGTTATATCTTGAGGATCAAGATGAGACAATAATATTTCCTTTCAAATAATTTATTTAAACTTCAGGTTCACATTTTCAGGTGCTTATTAACTCCCCCAATATTGGGAAAACTAATCCATCAATTGATAATCAGCCTACTGGACTGTAAATAAGTTGGCTTAACATAACGAATGATAGATGGAGATTCTATCAAATATATTTTTCCAATATTCTTTAAAGGGATAGGTTAAGAGGAGAACTTATATAGTAATGTGTTGGATTGATGCAAATCAATATCTCAACATACAAGATTATTGATTCCCAAAAGAGTTTATAAGATATGGTCTCTGATGTGGTAAATCCGCAAGTGCACGGTTTACCGATGTAGTAATAAAAGAGTATCGTTCCGATAGGGAGATATGAATTTAATCAACTTCTATGAATGATTAGAAGAGAGTTTCAGTTGAAAAGTTGGGATTTTTAATGGTTTGAAAATAATAATAAAAAGCGCATTGGGATTATTGGTTCGTCATGGTGATAAATCCTTCACAAACCAAACCCTAAACCTAGAACTTTATGATGGACCTATTTTCTAAAGACAAGTTTCTCTTTAGCCTATCACATCTCCTTCCGGTTTCAGTGAGTGTGTTTCTCTAGCAACCACACCTATTCTCATGGTTGATTGCTATTGAAATCCTTGAAGCACGAAACTTTACTATTCTCATGTTTCACAATCCTTGTCTAATTTCAGTTGTTCCAATATCAAAACTCCATCTTTCGATACTTTGCTTGATATTTGTGATTATGAATTAACAAGTATTAACCCTCGACTTTCGTTTTATTGATTTGATACTTGTTAATTCATTATAAAAACGGTGAAATAGATTAGAAAATAGATTTACATAAAATTAGGGTTCGAGGCTTGGTTTGATAGGAATTAGGTCATTAGACTCATCCAACAATCCCAAGACAAATAAGTTTACTCACTCATGTTCATTGTAGACGTAGAAGAGAAGAAGAAAAAGAAGAACATAAAATAAATAACAAGAAAATAAAGAACTTTTATTCAAAGAAACAATTGTCATTTATTATTTCCAAGAACAAAAGATGATTCAATATGTTTGCTAGCTGCACTATTTATAGTCTACAACTACTTAAGCCCCACAAAATACATCAATAGAGTGTTCCACAAGAAACTAAATAAGCAGCTTGTCGGAGAAGCTAAAACAGCAAAAGGAGTGTTGTGGTAGTGGCTTAATATTTTTGTACCAAATCTTCGTATTTTTGGCCCGAATCAGCTCCAAATCTCATTTCTTTTGCTCCAAGACTCAATCTTTATAATATTTGTTCCTGAAATTAAATAACTTGGAATTGAAGTAAAGTAGTTCTAAAAAGGAAATAAAAACATATAAAATCTAAATAAAATGGACTCAAATAATATATAAAAAACACTAATTTATGACTCATCAGTCTCATAACCAAACTAGAGTTTATAAGGTATAGTCTCATAAGTATCAATCATACAATTAACTTTAGACGTCTAAAGAATGAATCTTCAAGTCCATTTTTATGAGCATATGCTATCAACTATTCAATGTTAATTTCAACTGACGAAGGATACTTATCAAATGCTTTCTGAAAAGTTCAGAAAATAAACTCTTACTAAAATTGTTGACCTAATAATCTCACAAATTAGTTTCTACATCATAATAGATTCGGGATAACCGAACTGGTCTTGCCAACGATTTGTAAACTTCTGGTTTACAATAATATGTGCTTCTATTGCATTAATAATATGTAAACTTTAGATGTACAATAATATGTGCTTCCATTGTACTAATATAAGTGTAGTATAAATCAAAGATAAAAATATATTTTTTTCACTACACTTATTTTCTCCAGAGTATATCTCGTAATATAGAGATATTTCACATTTTATTTTCTTTCTTAAAAAACGTAATAAATTTCTACGAGACCTAGAGGAATATAATGCATTCTCATTGTCTGATTTTATTCCTCCATATATTGGCTCTTCTGGAGCCTTCAATAATTTTTATACTGCCAAATGTAATAATAAAATCCGTTTATTTGTATCACCAATCTAGACATTTTTATAGTCTTTTGCATAAGAAATTTTTCATTTAAAAACAATATCCAACAAAATATACATAAAATTATTGTGCTCCTTAGTGAATCCAAGTTCTAGGAGCAATACTTGCTCGAAACCTCTGTAACAACTCGATATTCGCTAGAATTATTTTAATTAATTATTATGTGTGCTTGTATGTGATTATTTGTCTCTGTGTGCATTTTATTCGGGATTAGTGAATTTTGGCTTAAGAAGGGTATTTTAGTCATTTTGGATTTAGGGATATTTTGGTCATTTGGTGAGCAAGGGTAAAATAGCCTTTTGGTTGCAAGAATTTTTTTTAGAGTTTTAAGTGGGAATAATTATTTTTATTAAGTTACTAGCGAGTCGTGGTAATTAATTAGAGACGATAATTATTCGATATTTTGACGGTTTAAGTGCGTAGTAACACAATGAATTAGTTAGTAAGAATATTGAGCACATTAAGACAACTAGGGTTTGAGCCCATTTGAGTAGTGACTATATAAACACTAGTCTTATGAGAAATTTGGTCATTACCTTCATTTACTCACTTTCACAACATTTTAAGATAGAGGTAGTGAGAGAAAGAGGATCTTGAAGAGCAAAGAAGAACTAAAGAGAGAAAGCTTGGGGTTGGTGGCTAGGAGCTAAATTGAAACTAGCAATTGAATTATTGAAGAGTAGAGGTAAGGGGGATAGTCTCTTTTCACTAATTAAGTCATAATCTAGTATTTTCACTTATGGGTTCAAGTGCTTTTGTGATAATTGTGACTCTTTGTGTTTTTGAATGATGAAATTCGTGCTCCTAGTTCATGTGAATTAATGGGTATGATAAACTTCATAAAATTGGTGTATTGTGTGCTTAAAACTCATGGCTGTTGTTATTGATAAGTTGTTTTGATGATTTTTGCGTAAATTGGTAAAAATGAAATTGTTGTTATTGATTGTTGATGAAATTATGAGATTATGCTTTGATTAATGTTATGTTGTGTTGTTGATAATGATTTATACCTTGAGTGTTGTTATTGGTGAAGTTATGGTTAAGTTGTTGTTAATTTAATGAGTTTTGGAGAAAAGGGGTTATGAATGGTGAATTGAGATTATTGATGATTTGTTGTGAATTTTTGATATTGTTGTTTTGAGATAGATTAGATAAATTTCTGTTTTTCATTATAAGTCTTGGTTGTGAATTTTTTTGGAAGAAACTTGGATTTTTATACGAAAAGCTAGTTTAAGTGATTTTGGAAAAATAAGTGGTTATAAGTGATTTTGAGTAAGCTATTTTAGATGGGAGAAACATGATTTTTCCGGTAGAATATGATAAAGTTAAGTGTAAGGAACACATAGGCGAAAACGGAATCGAAATCGGATTTACAAACAAGATTTTACGCACGAAAACGCTAAAACGCGACCTTGTGTGAACCTTCTCGTTAGGTGACACGGCGGTGTATACTCATGACACGACCGTGTCAGTCCTGCAGTGCCCGAAAACCTCATTTCTTTTTGTTTTTGTGTACTACTAATCATGCCAATGGTTCCTAAACACCTAAAGCTAATGCATTCATGTATAATTGGACCTTTATGAATGGTTTAACTTGGTTTTGTTTTGAAAACTTGAATTCTTTGAAAAACGGCAAAACGATACGAACTTTGTGAAACTTTGGGATTGAGGTGAATTGGCCTATGAAACGTATATGTATACAATACTGCACTCATATGTGACTTGTGTATATAATTATTTGAGGCATTCAACCTTGTTTGATTTGTTTGGTTGAATGACTTAGGAAATGAAAGAAACGATACAAACTTAGAGAATTTTGGTAGTTGTTGGCATTGGCCTATGAAACGTATATGTATATGCTACTACACTTATATGTGAATGGTGTATATACTCGGTTGAGGCGTTTGAACTTGCTTACTTATAAATTTTTGAGCTTTCCAATCACATCAATCTTGGCTTTGTCAACTTCAATGCCCCTGGAAGATATTTTGACCAAGTACAATTCATTCGGTCACCATGAAATGGCACTTCTCCCAATTGAGCACTAAGCTGGTCTCTTTACACCGCTTCAGCCCAGTGTCCAAATTCTTTAAGCAAATTTCATAGGATGCTCCAAATACGGAGAAGTCATCCATGAAAACTTCAATACTCTTCTCAATCAAATATGAAAATATTGCTTGCATACATATTTGGAACGTTGCAGGCGCATTACAAAGACCAAACGACATCCGTCTATACGCAAACACACCAAAGGGACATGTGAATGCAGTCTTTTCATGACCTTCCAGATTTACCGTGATTTGATTGTATCCGGAGTAGCCATCAAGAAAACAATAGAAGGTTTGACTGGAGAGTCTCTCAAGCATTTGATCCATAAACGACAATGGAAAATTATCTTTCCTAGTTGCTTGATTGAGTCTACGGTAATCAATACACATTCTCCAACCGGTAACGGTTCTTGTCGGAATGAGCTCATTTTTTTCATTCTTGATCACCATCATGCCTCCCTTTTTAGGATCCACTTGTACCGGGATAACCCTCGCACTATCCGAAATCAGATAAATCATGCCAACCTCAAGTAGTTTCACAACTTCCTTCTAGACTACTTCCTTCATTGTTGGATTTAACTGGCGTGAAGGTTGAGCCGCTGGCTTGTAATTCTCCTCCATCATAATCTTATGCATACAATATGAAGGACTTATCCCTTTAAGATCAGATAACTTCAACCCTATTGCTCCCTTGTTGCTCTTGAGCACTTCAATCAATTTCTTTTCTTCATTTCTTGATAAGGAGCTGCTAATGATGACTGGTTTTGTACCATCTTCTTCAAGAAATGCACATTTCAAATGAGACGGTAATACCTTCATTTCCACCTCTGGCTCTTCAACTTTGTCTTCATTCTTCAATTCCTCAATTTTGGCTTTGTTCGGAGGAATTTCTTTCAAAGTCTCTAGCTCTTTCAGACATTCTTCAATTCCTCCGCACTATTGACATTAAGTATGTCGATTAGCACTCTTTCAATGGTTGTAGGTTTGTGCAACTGCTTTCTAGTATCCATAATTACTTCCTCGGTTGCATCCATCTTGAAAGAAGCCCCTTTATCTTTAGAATGCTTCATTGCTTCATTGATGTTGAAATTGATTTCTTCAACATCTACTCGCACCTTCATCAAACTGTCGTCAATATCAATCATCATTCTTACTGTTTACATGAATGTTCTTCCAAGAATAAGCGGCACAACATCATCTTCCTCGATGTCCATTACCAAAAAGTCAATAGGGTATAAAAACTTGTCAACTTTCACCAAGACGTCCTCAGCTATCCCCATTGGTCGGGCAACAGATTTATCCGCTAGTTGTAAGGTCATCCTTGTGAGCTTTATATCTATGCCACCAACCCTCTTGACAACGAAATATGGAATAAGGTTGATACTTGAGCCTGGATCGATGAGTGCCTTACCAACATTGACGTTACCAATAGCTATCGGTAATCTTACTCATCCCGAATCTTTCTCCTTCTTTGGTAACTTCCTTTGAATGATGGCTCTGTAGTTTGCGTCAAGTTGAATCATCTCATCATCATTGTAACGACACTTCTTGGATAGAATTTTTTTCAGGAATTTTGCATATGTTGACATTTTCTCAAGGGATTCCGCAAATGGAATATTGATCTCCAATCTCTTGAAGATGTCTAGAAACCTCTTGAATTGCTTTTCTTTATCCTTCTTTGATGAGGCTTGGGGATATGGTAAGTTGTGAGCCGACACTTTCTTCCCGACTTCCTTCTTCTTGTTCTTCTCTTTCACCACATCCTTCTTCTCACTTTCTTTTTCAACTTCACCCTTTTTTTTTCTTCATTTTCTTCATTTTCAACTACATCCTCTTTATTCTCTACCTCGCCTTCTTTCTCACTTCCTTCTTCTTCCTCCTCCTCTTCATTTTCTACTACCTTCCTCTCCACCTCGAAGTTCACACCAATACCCATTCTAATCACTTTGCCGCTCCTTGTTGTCATAGATTTACATTGTTCCTTTGATTCGCTTGTGTGTTGGCTGTGAAAGTTCCTCCTTGTTGGCTGGCCATTTGTTGAGCTAATTGTCCAACTTGCATCTCAAGATTCTTTATAGACGCATTGGTGTTTTGTTGATTGGCCATGGATAGTTGCATGAACTGATTTAGAGTGTCTTCCAACTTCTGAGTACGGTCTTGTTGAGGTGAATATTATTGAATGGCTGCTGATTTGATGGCCCTACATTAGGTCTATAGGGTTAGCCATAAGGAATGAAATTTGCATTGCTCCCTCTTTGGTAATTGTTGTTACCCAGATACCGTCCTTGATTGGAAGTTCCCGGATATTGACCTTGATATTGCCCCAACCTTTGTTGGTTGCCCCTAAAATTCACCTCTTCTTCAAGTTGTGGTGGACAATAACTTGTAGGGTGACCACCTGAACATAACTCGTAGAAATTCACTTGATGATGCCTCTTTTCTTTTTGTAGTTGTTCTCTGATTTGTTGACGGAACTCTTTCATTTCTTTTTTCACTTCTACGAGTTGTTGAGTCAAGATCTTGTTTTGTGTAAGAATTGCACCGTTTGATCCCAATTCAAGGATTCCGGACTTCTTTTGTGGAGAATTCATGTTATGGTTTTCTTGACGATCATTAAGTGCCATTTTGTTGATGATTGCTTATGCTTCTTCTGGACTCTTTGACATTAATGAACCACCTGCAATTGCATCTAAGAGAAGCTTTGATTGTGGTTGTAGTCCGCCACGGAAGATATGGATTTGAGTCATATCATCAAACACGTGCTTTGGACACTTTCTTAGCAAAGACTTATAGCTCTCCCATGCTTCACATAATGTTTCATTAGCACCTTGAGAGAACATAGCAACCGTAGTTTTGGCTTCCATGTGTTTGTTTTCTTGAAAGAACCTGTCTTGAAACTTCTTCTCTAATGTAGTCCAATCAGTCATAACTTGCTGCAATTGATCCAGATACCACTCATTTGCTTTACCAATTAATAAATGCAAGAACAATCTCACAAATACTGGCTCCTCCTCCTCTTCAGATGCGCCAAGAGTACCGACCAGTTGATAAAATGTTGTGAGATGTTGGAACGGATCCTCATGATGAAGACCTACAAAAGGGTTAGCATAAATAATTTGGAGAATCCCGAACTTCATCTCAGACTGTTTTGCCTTTTCTTTTCCAAGATGAGCTAGCTGTCTTGGACTTGTCCAGCATGGCATCACACTGCTGCTGCCCCCACTTCAGGAAGGTTTTGACCATTTGCATCCATTGGTTCTTCTGGTATCGGAGGTAATGAAGGAATAAAAGTAGAGGTTCCTTCGACTTGCGCTTGTCTGGCTTTTCTTTTCTCTCTTCTTGTTTTACTATTATTCTTACGAGGCGTTCTTTCTATCTCAGCGTCGTAGACCAATTGACCTTCCAGAACTTTACCTCGCATACAAAGAGTTCAAAGACCTAACCAAAAAAGATTAGAAACACAATGGATAATGAATGATATATATGCAAAAATTAATATGTGCAAAATTGCTTAAAACGATGAAATAGTCGCGATGTTTATGATATCTAAACGCCAGACCCCGACAACGGCACCATTTTGATGTAGTATTTTTTTATCAATCAAAAGTAAGTATTTGCAATCGTCTCATCAAGGACTAGTGCGAGACCATAAACCGTTCAACATTGATTATCATTTTAATTGATTGTTTGTTATGAAAACTATGTGAACTATATACGGGAATAAAACGGAGAGTAACAAGGCGTAAAAGTGTAGGGATTAGAGTTCGTTAATCAAACCATGAATATAACCTAATGATCACATATACAGATTCTAGATTTTTACCGATATTATCGCATATCACTCAAGAACATCATCTATGTCTAAATGATATTGTGAGATCAATCATATTGTTTAATCGTCGATTTCTCAATCTATTAAACGATATGATAGCTTTAAGTTCTGATACTTTGTGTGATTATCAAAACATCAACCCTATGTCTAGAATCATTGTTTTGATAGATGAATATTCTAAACTTAGATTCAAAAGTATTTCTCAATAACATTCAAATCAAACATAAGAATGAAATGCAAAAATAAACTCAATATCACATAAATTCCTAGAATCATATATTCAAAGGATCAAAAGATTACATTATAAGCTTGATCAAGTACCTCTAATCCCGACTAAGGAGATTTAGTTGATCATTGTCATGATAACAATACAAAAGCGCAAGAAAAGATGAAGATCCATGCCAAGAGCTTTATTTCTCAAAGTTTCTTGATGAATCCACACTCAATCACTCTTGCCCTATGAAGAACAGCTATTTTCGCCCTATTCTCTCTCTAAAGTAATGATAAGATAATGTTTCTAAAATGAAAGAAATGGCTTTTATACTTCTGCAAAATCTGATAAACTCGCCTCGCGAGATATGCTCGCCATGGCGAGTTGACATTACTTCACTAGTGGGTTTCTGCCACGTCAGCATTAAGCAGTTTTGGCCGCTTTAATTTGCCTCGCGAGATATTGCTCGCCATGGCAAAATTTGCTTCCCCTGAACCTTGATTCTCTGTCCCTCCTCGCCATCTACTCGCCTTGGGCTCGCCATGGAACATTTGCTTGCCTTGCACTCGCCATGGAGCATTGGAGGCGAGTATAACCTGGTGCTCCCTGCCTAAGCTCACTACTTGCTCGCCATGGCGAGTTGACTTTTGTACAATTTCTTTGTTTTTCTTTCTTGCTTAGTGTCTTGACATTCAATTCCTGCACAAATGGATAGAGTAAGGTATAAAAAGCATAATAGGGCAATTATTCACATTTTCTTGGCTTTTCCCTAAATAACTTATAAAACAAGTAATAAATGTGCCTTAAATGTATTGTGTTATTAACTACTTTCTGGCACTTATCAAGACCCCTTCGTTTTGGTCGTTCCGGGCATTCGGGGGCGATCCGGATGGTTCCAAACTGATCCTTTTGATGTAATTAAATGTATTTGAGCTTTCTAAACCTTTGAAAACATCAATTGAGTTAAATTGGACTTGGACTTGTGAATCGTATCATAACTTTTTGAAAATGGTTCAAGAACATAAATTTTCCGAAAACTCGATTTCTCAAGGAAAAAGGATAGGACTAGGGTTGTCTAGTATTGTAATGATTTGTAAAAATGTTTTGGATGGGACTCATGGAATTTAACTTGGTTTTGCTTTGAAAACTTGAATTCTTTGAAAAACAGCGAAATGATACGAACTTTGTGAAACTTTGAGATTGAAGTAAATTGGTCTATGAGACATATATGCATACCCTACAACACTCATATGTGACTTGTGTGTATGCTTAGTGGTGGCTTTCAAACTAGTTTGATTTGGTTTGTTGCATAACTTGGAAAATGAAAGAAACGATACGAACTTGGGAATTTTGAGTAATTGTTGGCCTTTGCCCATGAAACATATGTGTACACACTACTACCCTTATATGTGATTTATGTTTATACTTAGTTGAGGCACTTGAATTCGTTTACTTTGGTTTTAGGAGATTTATCGGAAAATGCTAGTTTTCATAAACTTAGTCGAACTTTGTCAAACTAATGTCTTATGGTCGGATAAGACTTAGTAGATTTTGAATTCAAGTTTATATGATGGAATTTGAATGAATTGATGATGTTTGGATGTTTGATGTGATGAATGTCATAATGAAGATTGATGTCTGTCTTTTAGGTGAATTATAAAATTGAAACATAATTCATTTCTCGAGGTGTGAAATGTTAATGACTCTTGTTTGAATTATGACTTGTTGGTTGTGTGGATTGTAAAACTTGATAGTGCCTATGGTGTTGATTTATGAAGAAATGTAATTGGAGGTGTGCTTTTACATTGATTGGTGATTATGTTGTTGGTGCATTGTTTGAATTAGGCGCATTGTCGAGTCTTACTTGTATGTCCATGCATCATGGTCATATTGAGTCATATGAGAATGTAAAAGGAGGTGTACTTTTACATAGGTGAGATACGTAAGAGGAGGTGTACTCTTACGTGGGTGTGGATTCAAAACAGTATAATTATCTCCGGAATCCTTTGGTACCACATGCATCTAGATGAGTCTAGAACATACATGCATTGTTGATGTTGGTGAGTAAAGTCTTATGTGATTATGTGAATCGGTGTATATGTGCTCGGGGAATGCTTTCATGGTTGATTTGTGAACTTGTTGAATTGTATACTTGGTGAAATTTGGTGAACCTATAGTTATATAGGAATGTGTGGTGAATATTTGTGTTTGTATACTTGTTGGATATTTATGATGTTGAATTGCCTAATCAATTAAAATGAATGGTACTATTCATTTTCTTTTGATTATGCTTATTATGAATGTTGAACTAACCCCCAGTTGTCATTTGGTTGACCGCCTTCATTATTCGTATGAATGGATAGACGTCGTGCAGGAGTAGTTGTTTGGTGAGTTGCTTGAGGAAAGCTGGAGGTTCCTCGTTTACCGCATTTTTTTGGAGTCTAGTGTGCCGGCTCTGATTAAGATGTTTTTGTTATTGTTTTGAGTCTTATGACTTTTTGGTGTCTTTGACTTAGTTGTTGAGTGATATTTTACTTGGCGATGTAGTATGACTTATGACATGGCTATTAGGATTTAAATATGATAGGTTGGTTGACATTGGAGATGTTTATTTAAATGTAGTTGTTATGATGTTTTATTCCGTTGTGATGTTTTGATAAAATGTATAATCTATGCATGCTAGATTGCTAGGTGATTTATTGAAGATGTAACATCTAGATTCTTGATAAGATTGTATCATTGGCGTAATTTATCGCTTTTAGAGCCTAAGGTGTTACATGTATTATAATAAAACACATATGATATAATATAAATGTAAAATATCCTTTATAATGTTTATATCACACAAATAGTTAATTTTGTAAATACTATATTCTTTGTTAAATTAAAAAATATTTCACTATTTTACTTTTTTGGACAAATTTCACTATCTAACTTGATTATAAATATAATTTTTCATGCAATGATTTACTAATTTTAGTGTATGTCGTGAGTTTTTTCATCAATAAAAAATTAGACTTGGTCATCTAGTTTAATATCTATATATATATTTTTTTTTATATAAAAGTTGAGTTACAAAAAGGAGTTATTTAGTTAGATCATGTGGTTTAATTGATAACTTTGTTGTTCGATAAAGACCTAGTACATTGATCGAGTTGAAAACTAGTCTGAATTTTAGCGTATTAAACAAATTGGCCACCAACAAATTGCCTTCCCACTAAAAAAAAATCTAGCTCCCCCACTCTTGGCGGCCCACCCAAGTATTTTTTTTTCGCTCCGCCACTTGCTAGAGAGCGAAAGAAAATGGTGTTTGGACCGATGGGTTTTGTACTAAAGCAGTACAACCCACATAATGAGTTAACTCACGCTGAAAGTACCGAACGTGACTTAACTCACGCGGAGATACTTTCATCCCTTCAGTTGGGAGTGACTGTTCTTTGATCGGAGAAAGGCAATTTTCGTAGATCTTTCCAGTTGAGAGTAAGTGCATATTTTTAGGACTTTCGCTCCAGTGTCTTTAGCTATTCTTAGCCTACTAAAAAAGATTCATATTCTACAATGCTGTGGTATCCTGAAAGATAATCCTAACGACACATCAACGATTAGGTCCTCTCGTTTTCTATGATGGACATGTATCTGTAATGAACTAGTATTATTTATCATGCTAAGATTGTTTACTCATCAATAATAGAAATACTGTGAGTACTTTTGGTCATCAATATTGTAAATACTTACTAGTATATACTAACATCATTTGAAATTGACGAAAAGAGAAAATATGACCTATGAAAGATTTAGAACTAATATTCTTGATTATCCAATATCACGAGTGGTTTAGTAAATAACTTAAATTTAAGGATGGAGAGCATGATATATATGTTGATTAGCATTTAGTGAAATGATTGGCACCTTTTTTTGTTTATTTACATCTGTTAGTTTAACTTTTACTAAAAAAAATCTCAAGGAAAATGAAAAAGGAAGATTTGACTGCCCACGAGAAAAGATGGACATGGATCTCTCCCTCTTCGCTTTTCCTATCCTCTGCCCTCTTGAAGTTTCTCTACCGTAATATCATTTCAGATGTATACATTGATAAATATAAAACTTTTGTACAATTTAAAATTGTTCAGATAAATTATGTTACTTCTAAAAGCATTTTTTAAAGCTTTTAAAGGACAATTTATACGAAATGTTTGAAATCAATGTATTGAAAAATCGAAATATTTAAATTCTTGAAAGAATACTCCTCCATTACATTTCATAAAACTATTTTACTAAAATCACATGTATTAAGAAAAGTTGTTGATGTAATAAATTTGTCTGAAAAATATGTTACAACTAAATTGATCTTTTTTGTATAATTGCATTTAATGTTGATTTTTCATTTTTCAAAATAGTTGATAGTATTAACAAGGCTATAGTTGAAAAAATAATAATAAATGCATCTAAAAATTTATAGATAGTCTTATATTTAAAGAAATTTTTTTCTAAAATTAATTTTATAATTAAGAATACGAGAAGTAATTTCTTATTTCATCCTAAAAAAAGAAAGTAATTTCTTATTTTAAATTTTTAAAAAAAATATTTCAAACACACTAGTTAACAAGAACTTTTTAACTTTGAAATTGTTGTAATTCAGTTTGAATTTGAATTATAACAAAATTTGGTCCCTCCACCCACAATGATAGCTACACCGACCCTTTTGGTTTCCCACGAATCATTTGTTTGTCTGCATCATTATCTCAAAAGGCTATCAAATTACACCATCATTTAACTCTTTGATAGCCTCCAACTGTAAGCCATAAAGAGAATGCTCTAGATCAAACTCCCACTCAACCCGGCCAGAAATTGCATCCCACAATCTTCATTCAACTATACATGTATATTACAGTTTTCACGTTATTATTTACATTTAAGAAAACTATATATTATATGGTGATCGATATGTAGCAACAACAATCTATGAATGAGCCCTTAAAAAAACTATGAATGAGAGACGGTAGAAACAATCATCTGAATACTCTTTCATGTTTGTTATTTCTCACGATCCGTTCTTGATGATTAATTATCGGCGAAACTTTTATGGAAGTAACCTAAGCAAGAATATAATTTTTTTAATGAAAAATGTTAATAATTAGTTGTTAGATTAGTTTTTCTTCTTCATTCGTGTTTGATCCCATAATCTTCAACTCATTATCCCTTAACCCAAACCAGTTTTGTTAACTAACCTCCTAAAAAGATTTTTATTTTCAAATAACTTAGTGATTAGAAATTTAAGATGGAACAAAGAAAATGTACATAGTTTGACCTCAACCCTGTATATATAATACAATTTCCTACCAACTGCGTTAAACTCGCAAACACAAAATAAAAATAAATATTTATTCACCATGTAGAAAATTACATTTAGTTATATCTCAATATAAGATTTAATTCATATACATCGATAATATAAACATATTTTACATTGTCAATTAAAATTACACTAAATTCATTTGAAATATTTGACTTTTATCGTAACCACCTATAAAATCAAACAAATGATTAATTATGATAGATTAATAAAGTAATTTTCATACACAATAGTAAAACATAGAAATTAAACCCTCCATTAGAGCAACCATCGGAGTGCTAAAGCAGAGTCGTCGCACGTCTACGTACAACATCCATGAAAGACTATATATGTGGCACATGATTTCAATGAAATTGTTTGGGAGGTTATCAATGTGAATGTTGATGCTTCTTGATGAGTCAATAAATTAGTGTTTTTAATATATTATTTGAGTCCATTTTATTTAGATTTGATTTCGTTTTATTTAATATTATTTTCTTTTTAGAATTATTTTACTTCAATTGCAAGTTATTATATTTCAGGAACAAATATCTGATAGATTGAGTCTTGGAGCAAAAGAAAGAGGATTAGGAGCTAATTCGGGATGAAAATACGAAATATGGGACAAAAATATGTCACCCCCTAAGTCAGGAACTTGGCACGGCCCGTGCCACCAGCAACATGGCCGTGCCAACCTTCAGGATACTCTTTTGTTGCTTCTGCTTCATGGACAACCTACCTATTAGTTTACATCTGACCTAAAAGCCCGTGGTTTCTTGTGAAACATTCTAGTGTTATATTTCTTAGGGCTTAAGTCATTGTAAACTATAAATAGAGTAGCTAGCTATCACAACAATTCATCTTTTGTTCTTGGAAATAATAAGTGACAATTGTTTTTTTGAATAAAAGTTCACCTTTATTTTATGTTCTTCTTCTTCTTCTCTTCTATGTCTACAAGGAACGTTAGTGAGTAGACTCTTCTTGTCTTGGGATTGTTGGATAAGTCTAATGATATAATCTTATTCAAACCAAGCCATAAACCTTAATTTTATTTAAATCTACTTTCTAATCTAATTCACTATTTTTATAATGAATTAACAAATATCAAACTCATAAAGCGACAGTAGAGGGTTAGTATTTGTTAATTCATCATCTCAAATATCAATTTATAAAGCGACAGCGGAGCTTTGATAATGGAACAAGTGAAATTAGACAAGGGTTGCGAAACATGAGAATAGTCTAGCAAACCTTGAGACATATAAAGTTTCGTTCTTCAAGGATTCTAATAGCAATCAACCATGAGAATGGGCGTGGTTGCTAGAGGAACACACTCACTACATTTTCAAAGAAGCTTTGATACGCTTAAGAGAAACATGTCTTTAGAAAGTAGGTCGAATATAAAGTTTAGGTTTAAGGTTTGTTTTGTGAAGGATTTGTCATCTAGATGAACCAATAATCCCAAGACGCTTTTATTTTTATTATTTTCTTTTAATTAAAAATCCAAACTTTTTAACCTTTGAAACTTTCGTCTAATCATTATTAAAAGTTAATTGAATTCATAACTCTCAGTCGGAACGATACTCTTTTTACTACTTCGGTAGAACCGTACACTTACGGTTTTACTCATCAAGTTTTTGGCGCCGCTGTCGGGTAGTTATTGTAATTTGATTAACTTTTTTTTATATAACAGTTAGTCTGAAAAGAAGAAGAAAAAACTTTTTCTTTTTTTTTTCTTTTTCTTCTTCTTTTTCTTTCTTTATTTTTACCGTTAACTTCTTGGGTTCTTATTCTTTTATGCGAAGAAACAAAAGTCTTGGTTAATTCATTCCCGAGATCGAAAGATTCTTACATAAGAGAGTAAGAGAAGCACAAAATAATAACGATATGGCTGAGGAACACACTCTTAAGGAGTATGCAACCCCTTCTACGGAAGAGCCACATATTATTATTGTGTACCCAACGGTTGAGGGTAACAATTTTGAAATAAAACATGCACTTATTTACTTAGTGCAACAAAATCAATTTTTCGGATCACCCACTGAGGATCCGAATCTTCATGTTTCAAATTTTTTAAGACTCAGTGGAACCTTGAAGGCAAACCAAGAGGTCGTAAGGCTGCACCTCTTTTCTTTTTCCTTTGAGGATAGAGCTAGTGCTTGGTTTCATTCATTGGAAGTTGGTTCTATTACCTCATGGGACAAAATGAGGCAAGCATTCCTTACTCGATTCTTTCCTCATAGTAAAACTGTTCAATTAAGGAATCAAATCACACAATTCACTCAAAAAGATGGGGAATCTCTTTACGATGCATGTGAGCGTTTCAAAAAAATGCCTAGGCTTTTCCCCCATCATGGTTTAGAGAAGTGGCTTATATCCACACTTTTTATAATGGTATTTTTTATACCACAAAAATTTATGTTGATGCAGCTGCAGGTGGAGCTTTGATGAATAAAACTTACACAGCAGCATATGATTTGATCGAGAACATGGCACAAAACCACTATCAGTGGACAAGTGAGAGAGTCATCACTGCTTCTTCACCCTCTAAAAAAGAGGCAGGTATGTACGAAATTTCTTCCCTTGATCATCTAGCTGTTAAGGTTGATGCACTCACACAAAAATTTGATAAAATGAATATTAGTGTTGTCACACCTGCCCCTGTATCACCTCCTTGTGAAGTTTGTGGTGTATTTGACCATATTGGTGTTGATTGCCAGCTAGGTAGTGCTATTGAAGGTGTTGAGCAAGAGAATTATGCTCAATACAACCAAGGAATGAGACAAAACCAATTTTTTTTTAAAACCCCTCACAACTCCTATGGACAAATGGCACCACCTGACTATGCAAACAATCAGAGAGCCCCTCAGAAATCTAGTTTGGAACTTTTAATGAAAAATTATGTTGTGAACCAATCTAAACAGCTTCAAGAGCTTAAAAATCAAACCGGATTTCTGAACGATTCTCTTGCCAAACTCACATTAAAAGTGGACTCAATTGCTACCCTCAACAAAATGTTAGAGACTTAAATCTCTCAAGTAGCCCAACAAGTGGCTACCTCCTCTCAAACCTCCGGAATCTTTCCAAGCCAAACTGAAACCAACCCCAAAGGCCACATAAGTGCTATTACTCTTAAGGATGGTAAACAATTAGAGGACCCCGTTGTGAAAGTTAAGAACAATGAGGGAGAGATAGGGAGTGATGAGCCTCAAAGTGAGAAAGCCATAGGAGAGAATGAAAAGCCACTTGTTTCACCACCTCATGAGCCTAAAATTCCATTAACACAAGGGTTTGCTAAATCCAAATTAGATGAGCAGTTTAGAAATTTTATCAAAATACTTCCAAACAAATTGCCACCTAAACTTAAGGATCCAGAGAGTTTTTTCATACCTTGTGTCATAGGATCTGAAACCATTAAGAAAGCCATGTGTGATTTGGGAGAGAGTGTCAGTTTGATTCCTTTGTCCCTTAGTGAAAGATTGGGTATAAGGTAGAGAAACCTCTTGATTGTCAAGCTAATGACTTTAAACGAGCGCTTCGTGGGAGGCAATCCACGAGTTTAATTGCTTTTATTTTGTTTGTTTTGTGTTGTTTTAATTTGTTTTGTAGGTATTTGTCCAAATATGATGCGAAAAAGCGAAAAAATTTTGAAATCGTTGACCAAAAACCAAACCCACAATATCCCAAAAAATAAAAAAAATAAAAAAATATATTTATTTTTTTTTAAAAAAAAAAACCTCATTTTCCAGAAAGTTGGCACGGCCGTGCCAACCCATCAGCCAAATTTTTTTTTTTTCTTTCCTTAGAAAAAAAATACTTTTTTTCTTCTCCCTCATTCAAAAGACCACAACCTCTTTCATCCTTCAACTTCTCTCTTTAAACCTCCATAAAATCAACATTCAAACCTCCATATCTATCTCCATTCATCATTCCAAACATGAACCACAAATCAAAACCAACTTTCATCCATCCAAACACCAAATTTGTACACCATTAAACCCTAACTCAAAAACCAACAATTCTTCACCAATCTCCATCATTCAACTCATAAAACTCACTTAAACCCAAACTCCATCACTAAACCAACCCTTCCCACACAAAACCTTGTCCAAACCTAACCTCCACCCAAACCCACACCAAGTCAACTAGGTCAATAACATCAAAAAGGAAGGGAAAAGAAATTGAAGGCTTCGGAAGTGGTGCAGGCAAAAATCAATCAACAGTTGGCAACCATGGCATCCATTTTAAAGATGACAAGCAAAGGAGTGGGTATAAATCTCTTATCTCTAAACATATTTCTGCTTGTAGATACCTTGATGTTAATGCTATGGATAGACTAGAAATAAAAGAACATGTGATTAGGCTGTTGAATTCCCAACATTGTGCTTAGGTACCTTCAAAGGGTTATGGCTTGCACCATCAGGGGTAGGAAAGAGAGAGGAATGATGAGGACCGATTAACTTTTTATGTTGTGGGCTATGCTTTATAACCACCCTGTTAACATTTGCTACTATTTGATTGATTATCTTGTTTCAATTGCTAGAAAGAAACTAGATGATAAAAGTGATATAGTGGTAGGTGGTATCATCACTAGAAAGTTTGGAGTGAATATGAGCAAGGGAATCAATAGGATTGAGGGAAACTATTATCTAGACTTAGATACCCTCACTACCATGTCTTTTATTAGAACTCATGTCCCTTCTCACAACTTCCAATACGAGTGGAGAGTCAATAGGGCTAATTGTTTGATTATTCTAACTAATCCGAAGGTGGTGGAAAATTTGCTTTATGTTGGCACTAACTCACAAGTACATAATGATGGTGATAATGGTGGTGATGAAGAGGAGGTAGGTGCAAACTTGCACCATGAACAAGAAGTCGGTGGAAGCTATAATGATGAACGGTGGGCATGCATGCAAACCAAAGTTCAAAGAATAAGCACCGAGCAACAAAGTCAAGGTGTTGAAATGGCCGGAATAAGGAACAATGTACAAAGGGGCAATCGAATAAACGAAGAAAACAATCAAATGCTCCGGAACATGATGCAACACCTTCACCTCCAAGGTCCAACTTATAGACCTCAATAAAATTGTGAGCTTTCCTCTTCCTTTACTCTTCTCTCTTCTCCTTTTCTTTCTTCTTCTTTTTCTCTTTTACTT
>Ga0228710_1001788_pt1 | contig 33003 bp, 25 predicted proteins | sample MedpolnodulmetaG_FD_177995 | JGI IMG/M metagenome (GOLD analysis project Ga0228710, IMG submission 177995) | Root nodule microbial communities from Medicago polymorpha collected in Santa Monica, California, United States - pink nodules | ecosystem: Host-associated > Plants > Roots > Nodule... | reverse complement strand
CTTGCAACTTTCCTCAATGTTTTTTTTTTTTTTGCAAGGAACTTTCCTCGTTGTTATTAACCGGTAAAATTCATTATCCACAGTAGCATACATGACTACATGAACTCGCAGATGTCAATTTAATATATCTGTTATGGTTCTTTTTTGCAAGACTAGAAAAGATAAACCGAGGAAGATACTTCCCTACACTTGAAAATGTTCCAATCAAAACTAAACAAAACCAAAACATCCCTTTTAAGGAAAGGAAACCTTTATTTACAAGTACCCTACTCCCCTAACAACAGAGATAGGGATTAACAGAAAATATATAACCACCTAACTAACTCAAAAGGTAGTTAAATCTTATTGTCTACTATGATAGAGTAGCAAAGGCTACTCTATATAGAAAAACAAAAAAAGTTCTCAGCATTTCAATAACTCGTGAAATACATCTAAATGAATAAGGAATATGTCAAAGACAACTTACCTTTTTGTATAATTTATAATTAATAAAGAAGCCGTGCATGTAGGCTCTAAGTACATTGGTGCCAATCAGGTGGGCCAAATTTAACTTGTCAAGCTCCTCCTTTGTCAAAAATTTGTAATGATCATAAATAGTTGTTTGTCCACCCATCTCTAGTTCCTCCTGTAAAAATAGTTCTGATGTCAATAAGCAAAAGAAAGACTACGTACTGTAATAGCAATACCGAAGTAATAACGATCATACCGTGAAATTTTCTAGAGAAGAACACCATTTGGGGACAGGTCCGAGGGATGGTATTATGTAGGATGGTATTTGGCTACAGTCCAAGGCCAACAGGATCAAACCACTACCAGGAAATGTACACACGTCATTTATTTCTCCTGTTGTCGGCTCAATGCTGGTTAAACTTTCTCCCTGAAAACAGAGTACAATCTGTCATATGGCAACCAATGTTGATGAAAGCACAATATAAATGCTGCAATTACGTTTAAAAAGGCACTCTAAAAGGGAACTGGGTGTTTTTGGCTGCCCAAATCTCATATCGAGTAGTATCGGATGCTCGGTGGAGTGTTTAAGTGGCTTGGTCTTCCCCCTTGATAGCAAACTTTTAAGGGAGGATTCACCAAGTGTTTAGATACTTGACATTCCAAGCCCATCTAAACATATTATTAAAGATTTAAAAACAGTAGTCTATCGCCCGTGCATTGCACAGGTTAACACACTAGCTATTTATAAAAATATATTGCAAGTAACAAGTGACCAGCAAACCACAGTATGAAGGTGCTGACTTGAGTATAACTATTTTAATCTTCCAAAAAGGATTTTCGTATAACTTTACAATTAATAGCATACTAGACTAGCACCTGGTTGCACATGCTCAGCAGTCAAATTTAACTTATCATGGTTAGAGTATCTACAAATTTTGTCAAGAATTTGAGAGCTGTTTGTAACAGCTTTTTTCCTGAAACAATCACTTTGTTTTAAACAAAATAATCACTTTTAGAAGTTTCCATCTGTTTGTTAGAGATTTTCAGAAAAATGAGAATTGAAAAAATCTAAAAACTGCTTCAAATGAGAAGTTGTTTTGACTTTTGAGTAGCCTCTCCAGAAAAATAATTTTGACAACTGATTTTTTTTCAAATAAAAAAGTGACTTTCATTATTGTAAACGCACACAGCTTCTGTATTTTCAAAAATATCTAAAAATAATCTCTAAATTATTGACTATCAAAATCACTTTAGTTTTATAATTCGTAACAAAAGGACCCTGAATCGGTTCCATAGCATTAAACATAACACTATAACTCAAACATAATATCTATTTCTGAAAATTTTCTTCTTTATTAGTACTGACTTTTAATTTTTAGTTCATTTAATTGTTTTTCTTTTTGTTCTAATCCTAGCTGAATATCTTCTCCCAATTTCCATTTTCTCTTCAGATTCCCATCATCTCTTTTCTAGCCTACTGCAGCCAATCTCCTACTATCACTACGTTTTGAAAAAATAAAATAAAATCATTCAATATATATTCATTCTTTTAATAGAAGTATGTTATGTTTTAAATTCTACAAATTATTATATTTATATATATGGAATGCTTGAAAATTATCATATCATTCAACATTATTGATACTTTTTCGCCCAACAGAATGTTGCTCATATGATAGTAAAAACAGACACTACAACATTCAAACATAATGAACGAAAACAATCATGCTCAAGGGGCAGAGATAAATTTGGAGATGTTAAACTGTTAATCAGAAAACATGAGAGCAGGAATCAATTCACTAACCGTGTCAGGATCCCATATCCTAACGACATGTTTATCGCTAGTTATCAACTTTGGTCCTTCGAAGTTAAGAGTACGATGCCACTTTATGTCCAATATGGAACTGCCATACCTGTATGACAATTTTTAACCAACAAACCATTAATATAGATATATAAGTGATAGAAACAAATCGCAAACAGATCTCTAAAAGGAGAATGCCAACTTACATGTGATCTTGTATTCGTACAGGACGTGACGAGCGCAGGTCATAGATGAGAACCTGCATATGCCATATTAAATGTAAATAATATCCAATGTTGAAGGAAAAAAATATAACCATGGGTATGTAGCTTAGCTAGTGACAATGTGAATATGTGATCCCACGACATATACAAATAGCAATTAGGAAAAATACAGAAAACTTTACCATCACATACCCCAGCATCCCTTATCACATACCCTAGTGCCACATTCCTGAACTAAGTATATGGAACTAGACCTTTTCCTTGTTAGAGAAAAGGTGTTACTCGAAAAGTCATATCCCCAGCAGAAAATTTGGTAAGCACACACACTAACCAAAACAATCTTATGCGGACTTGGTGACATGTGCGACAAACTCAGTGATTTATGATTCTCTTTTATTTTCCCACCTTGAGTTTCAGGGAGAAGGGCTCTACGTATCACTTGTTTTGTTAGAACTCTGAACTGAGCCAACAGAACTTTCCTTCTCCTATCACTTTATCTTAATATCGCTCTCTTTGATCATCTCATACCAAACTTGACTATTGAACTATAATATACTGCAGTGAAAATAGCACCATACCTTTCCTGCACTACTTCCAACAGCCATTAAGAAGTCCCCATCACCATCAAACTCCAATGCTGTGACCTCCTACAAGTATAGAAAATTAAACAAAAAATATGTCAATTCAAAACAAAATTTACGAAGAAATTTAAAACCTCGGATTCAATTATGACGTGTAAACGTGAGAAGGATGTTTCCAGACCACATGGAACTTATAAAAGCACATAAATAGTTAGCGGCCATGTGCACAAGATTGTGATCCATCACATTTGCCTTATAACAGTTTCAGCACTTCCAGTGTAAAAAATCATATCATCATATCTTCTCTACATTGAATATAAATTAAATGAAATAATTTCACATACCATTTTAGTGTAATTACAAATTATTTAATTGTGAAAATAAAATTATTATAATAGCGGTCATCCTACTACATGCCAAAACTGTTATCATAGTATTGGTGCCGGCTGTTCTGCGCCGCTATCTGGGATCGATAACAGAGCTCAAAATAGTCTACTGTGATAGAGAATAAATGCTACCTGGTCAACATCACCACTAGGTCCAACAGCATCAATTCTACCGACTGAAGATCTCACACGTGGGTCGAAGCATTCCACAGCACCATCTTCACCACCACAGGCAACTAACCCATGAACCTTGCTAAAATTCAGGTAAGATTCAAGTTTCACTAATTCAATACAGGGTACATAAACAAGAATGAAAAGCTTTTATAAATGAAGAAAATAATGCAGGGTAAATTAGGATTTAAGTTTTACTACTTACCTTCGACAAACTACATTCAACGCGGGGGATTGCGTGGTAAGGGAGGAGAGAAATCGCCCCTGACAATTAAGAAAAGAAGGCAAGCATTGACATGAAAAATCAAATATGTTTTCTTTTATAAAAGAGATGCAAATCACAAGACAGAATAGAAGTTATCATGTATATACCAGATATGGGATACCAAGAGCCAATCAAAAAAGCTTAGTAAAGGTATATTTCAAATAATCCATAAAAATAATTAAAAAATAATTTAAACAAGGAGTAACATTTGATAGATAATAATACAAACAGCTTTCCATATTTAATAATAAATTACTTCTTCACCAAAATTCAACCAGTCTGAAAAGGCATTTGTATGAAACTGATGATGCTGTAATAATAATAGCAAACTGTTTTTTTATGAACAAATAACAATAGCAAGTTAAAAGCTAAACACCTGCTCTAAGTTAATTCTGTAAAGATCCGGGGAAGAGGCAGCACAAAGCAAGTCACAAGACCAGTTGTCATAAGTAATATCCCTTCCCATCCTGTCATAAGAGAACATCAAGTCGTGTTACGACACTTGTAAAAGTTGACCCCAAAGAAATCTGATTATATCATGGTTGGGTGAAGTAGCGTGCATGTTTAACCAAACAATCAATTGCAGCTACTCATAAGATAACAGGAATTTTATGAAGAAATGCATTGACGAAGCATTAGAGAGGAAATTATTTTGAAAGTATATGATAATAATTTCTATTGAAAGATTTTTTAAGTTATGTAACTTAATCTAACAGCAACTAGTAACTACTCCATAATTTGAATGATTTTGAACAGAGTTTCCAACTGATAACCAAGTAGTGCAGCACAACAGAATAAAAACCATTATACGATAAAGAATTGATTTCTACTCAAATGATCATAGCTAAAATATCAAAGAAACTACTGAGTGCCAACTACTGCAGAACAAACATACACTTTGCAGTAGACCAAGCTTCTAACGAAGTATTTCCAAATCTTTCATAGAAAGATAAAAAAATTCAATCCAAACTTTCTACTCCCTCCGTCCCTATTTATAAGACTCTTTGGCACATTTACACATATTCAGAAAAGTTGGTAATATAATTAATGTCTATTTTGTGTGTAACTACTACTAAATTGCCCCTTGTTTATAGATGTATTCAATTTGACTTTTCATCTTCTAAGACAAATTGTAGTATTAATAAGGGATATATATGGACAAAAAAACCAATAAATGCATCTAGTGAATTGGAAAGGGTCTTACATTTAGGGACAAACAAAACTTCCAAAAGGGTCTTATAAATAGGGATGGAGGGAGTACTTTCCTACAATTCTATAATTGGATCCACAACAAAGGAAAAATTCTGGATAATAAATCATAATCCAGAGGAAAGATATTACTATATGCAACTAGCATATCAGAAGAACAATCAGAACAAATTATCGAAATATAGCATCCAAATAACAGCTCTCTTCATTATTATACACACACACACACAACAACTCCGGATAAATTTCAGTGCCATTACTGCTTTATAACAATAACCATAATAAAACCGAAATTTATCAGGATTAGTTGTTTATTATGGCTTTAAAGCTCTTTGTATTTGTACAAATTCATCACATCAAGAGAATTTAGAGCTCCGGATGAGTACCTTATCTGTTCAAGTTTTCACAAGCGGTTCCTTTTTAATCTTCATTAGCGTTTAATTGTTTAATATAAATTAAATTCACTAAACACATTGACAAAAAAATTATTTGTTTTCTAATCCAAGTCAAGAACGAGTCTGAGTTCAACCCCAATTTCACTAAATATGGGAATGTGTGATGATGAGAAGCTGAAATTCTTATTTAAGGTAGAAACAAAAGAAGAACATAAGAATGAGTAAGTTAATATTGAACTTAATTACCATAGAAAATCTTAGTTTCTGTACTAAAATTAAGAGTCAATAACAAGTTCAGTACAGAAACTAAAATTTTCTATGGTAATTAAGTTCAATATTAATACTTTTAGTGTATATGAAACCTAGATGCTCCACAAAACACATCAATGTGATAATTAGCTTTTTTTGGCATAAAACAAACTTTATATTTTGAGAGCAAATGACATAAAGCCTAAAGAAGGAACCTTGGTATTCGCAAACTGTAGTGCTTTCCATATTTTGCATGTAGATTTATAGAGCGATCAGCACATAAAAATGCAAGTTTTGAATAGTCATCAGATAAAACCTACACCAGAAAAAATATTTAGTTATCAAATAAAAAGATTACAGATATACATGGGTAAACGTAAGTCAACCGCCTGATTCGTTTGTAAAGGATTTCTTGCAAACACAAAGGAAAGATTAATTTCAATATAAATGAAATGAAGCACAAAAACAATCGGAACATAATTTTACATGACATGTGAAAACTGCAAGAATACAAGTCTACCTATAAATTAAAAACAACAGATGTGTTAAAACTGCATCATACAAACTGTTGAATAGAACATGCAACACCAAAGTTATTAAAAACAAACAACTACACAGAAGAATGATTATAGGACTCAAGCCTGATATACATGAAATCATATAAGGAGAAGAGAAAAGTGAATGAAGATAACAAACATCATAAATTTGAAATTGGAATCTTTCTAAACAAATCAGATAAACGAGTTTCCTTAATTTATAAGTAAATTTTCTCCAAAAGGGAATAAGGAAAAACTATTTTATCATGAAAAGTTGAACTTCTTCCTTTAAGTTTGTTCTACATCGCGAAGAACTTTCCTATAGTATTTTAGTATAATTGAACAAAGAGCATGACACTAAATTCTTCAAGAAGTAAATCTAAAGGTCCATTATCTATTGGAAATATTTCACCTAAGAAATAAATCAATTAAAAAATGATTTTGAATGAAACATCAGAAGGATTCTTATGCAATCACTTCATTTTCTGCTAGATAATAGTAGTATAAATCAACTATTTTGAACTAAAGTACCTGAAAATCAACGATCTCTGAATCCAAATGTCTTTCAAACTTTAATCCCAGCTCCCTGACCTCGTACACTTTTACTTGTGGTGGATATATACCTTCAATATTGAATCCACGTGAATGCCATCACTATTGAATTAATATATATCATTCCTTACTTATCACACTCTCTATGCTTTCATCAAATCAAATACTTAACAAATGCATCTTTTTCAGAAGCAAACCTCCTATCTTTTACAACACGTGACTGGTCACCTTTTAACTTAGTGTCTTAGCCAACTACAATTTGTCGCTATAATTATTTTCAAGACTTAAGGAATTCAAAACTGGACACTACAAATAAAATCAAAATCTCTACTACTCCAAGTTTTCATTTCCTGCTGGTTGTGGGAACCTAAAACATAATTTTCTCTGCCCATCTGACTTGTTTGACAGCTAACTACCAAGGCAACTAACTACCTATTACAACCGATGCAATTGAAAGCTTGAATGTCTCCACAACCACAATTGTAACAGCATATTTAGCCGAAATATCAAAAATCAAAATGTGGCCACAGCTGCAATCTAAATCCTGGGTAGCTACCAAGAAGACATGTTAATTATTATTTATGAAATGTTACCAGTCTTTTTGGATTGGCTTATTTGAGCTTACCTACTAGCTTAAAGAAGTTATGAAAACGGCTTATGAAACTTTTCATAAGCTTTTTTCAGCTTAATTTCATAAATTCTCCAAGATAGCATACGAAAACAACTTATAGCATATACAAAAACAATTTAACTTCATTTTATCTTTTCCTATAGAACAAGCTTATATAAGCTTGCTCCTATATAAGCGATTATCATGATAAGTGCTTGTGCTATAAGCTGAAAATGAGGTGTTTATCGAAACAGGGCCTAAAACAGCTTAATTTAAGTTTATTTATTTTTAGTATAAAAACAGCTTATAAATAAGTGCTTGTAATAAATATCCAAAGAACTTAGTGTACCTGAAGCAATGATGAATTCGCCATCAGGAGTAGCTTTAATCTTTGTAGTAGCAGTTGTAAACCTCAAATCTTCAATAAGTTGAACGTTTTGTGTATAACCTAATAATAACAGAAAAGAAAAGGAGTGAATAAGAGAAAACGAGAAAGTGAGAAAGGTGAAGAGAAGAATAAGAAGAAGTTAGTTATTACTTTTGATAGGACGATGAGATTGTTGCTTCTTAGTTGGAATCCATGAAGCAAGTGAAGGTTGTTGTGAAGCTATTGTGTAAACTTTTACACCGTTTATTGATGTTGATTTTATTCCTCCGTCACGAGTCGCCATTGTTGCTTGCTTCTATGAAAGAGAGAGCTGCCGGAGAAATTCGATTGCGGAGGAGGATGGTGCAACACGACGGCGCACGGGTGAAACACGTGCCAGAGAAAAATGAAGTATTCTCGTATCGTAGGGTTTAGGGAAAGAGAAAGAACATGGATATGATTCAGTGTGGTAAAGACTATCCAAATCATATACACTTATTTAATCTAATCATCAAATCAAATCATCATAAAAGTTAAATATATTGTTTAACCTTCTTTTTTTTTTTGAAAGAAAAATATATTGTTTAACCTATAAAAATCATGATATTTTCAAACATATTTTTGAATGTTCAGTAACTCATTTTTTATTTCTATTATTTTTTTACAAATTTCAAAATTAAAAACAATTATGAAAATTTCTATATTTTTAATTTTATTAAAAACATGCCTTTTTTTTTGTCCTCGTGAACTTAGCTCAGTTGGTTGGGACAATGCATAAAATATGCAAAGTCCGGGGTTCAAACCCCGGCCACTACCAAAAAAAAACATGCCGTTTTTTTATTAGTATGAAACTAGCCAATATTTATGGTTGGAAAAATTACAAAGGGAAAAAAATTTCGAGGACAAAAGTTTAAGGGAAAAAATTATTCAACCCTCTTGGTGGATTACCTGTCCTAAAAAATACTATGATATCTTTTAATTTGGGGATTTTAAAATTTGAGTTTAGAATAATATGAAAGTGAAGATATTCAAGTAATTTAGATGGACAATTCTTAGATGTAAGGAATAATTTGGAGATTTTTTCGAAACATATGATTCAAGACCAAATCTGAGGCATGGTCGATCAAACTAGTAATCCTTAGTAGTAACAAACTATATTCATGAAACTCTAACTTATTTCTTCAAGTCAACTATTAAATACCTCAAGGTTATATGATTCTATGATTGCTCTTGAATGCCCATGTTGGAGCAGAAAAGTGATATCGTGATAAATTGCAAAAAGCTTAGCAAATAGCACATCACCTTGACCATCATTGGAGAAGAACCCAGCACCAATTACCTTTATCATCCCGAATAAGACCCCAACAACAATCCCTCCACGAGAGTTACAACTTCCATCAACATTCAATTTCACAAGACCTGGTGGCTGTCATCACACCTCCTTTCTAATCTTTGCATTTGTTCCTTTGCCAAGCAGATAATGATCTATATCCTAAAAGTATGAATGTATCTAAGCACATCATACTTCTTCCATTGGTTGTCACCTAGGATCCTATGATTTCTTCATCTTGTATTTTACAGAGACAAAATGTTGATTTAACTCAAAATAAAAAACTTGCAGAAATTAAATAGCACAATTAAACCAAAAACTAATTCCAAAATGAAAATGAGTATCTATCTACAGCTAAAATGAACCTCTAATTAAGTTTTCTATCTACTTAACCAAACAAATGTGATTAATATTCCTTACAGTGAAGATATGAACACTCACTATTTATACCCTTGGGCAGCATTGTTACATTACATCAGTATTCAGTAACAACAAAATGTACATAGCATAAAATCTAAACTATGCAATACAATACAACTATGCAAAACCTACAAGTCTACAACTATACCCACAACTTCCACCATGTAACAAAATTGGTAGATTTACAATTTATTTTCCCTTCACCAACTAGTACAATAGTGTGTAACACATTCCAAAAATGTTCCCTCAAAAGGAAAGATCCTTAACGTTTTATACACTTTTGTTTTGGCAAAGAGAACATTGTTAACGTTATTGTGCTCTAGAACTCAATTTCCCCCACCATCTCCGCCGACTTTTTTCCATTTCTGAATTCCGTAATTTTAGTCTTGCTTTCGTTTCCTTTAATCGCATCTTGTATTCTTTCTTCCATCCTTCAAACCTGTGTTTGAGTTTCCGCAGTTCTTCAATGGAAGGTGGATTCGCAGACTGCCCTGTTGTTCTTACCTCGACCAAAGCCCTTGCATCTTCATCGAATGTCTGACTGCGCTGCTCAAACTCTTTCATCAGATTGCCCAAACTACCGTTGCCATCTCTCATTGCTTTGACTTCGGAAAGACTGCTAGAATACTTCAAAGGTGTGTTGCAACCGGGTGTTCGAGGAGTTCGAGATCCCATTGATGTAGCATCCTCGGAATCATAACAGAAAGGTGATGGTGATGCAACATCATGTCTTGAAGGTTGACCATTTGCATTCTCAGAAGCAAGGCTGCTTCTAGCAGCAGCAAGACTCATCTGCATTGAAATTGCAATCAGAATGTTGTGTAGAATTTGTAGGTTTCAAACGCTTACAGTTTACAAATATGACTATTATAGTAAATAAGTTTGCAAATTTTAGGTCTCAATTGCGGTAGTGTATTTAAGAATGTGTTACTGGTTGCACTTCTCTTAATTATGGATGGAGGGTTAGAGAGATACCATGCATATGTTCAAAAAGGCTACAACAAAATGAGCTAAACAAAAGCTAGGTTTGATGAGATGAATCAACACCATCCATTACAATAACATTAATGAGCATGTAAAAAATTCATGATATGAAAACATACTTGCAAAGATGACATTTGTCGTTGCCACATTTCCTCCATTGTTTTCATCCTTGTCTCGTATTCAATCCACCTTTTCTCAAATTGTTTTAGTTGTTCCCTCAACTCGGCATTTTCCTCTTCTTTTTGCTCTATAGTTGATTCGGCCTTGACAACCCGTCTTTGGAGTTCTGCTAAAGCCGAAGGCAGATTTTGACTCCGATCTTTCGATGCATCCTGTTTTTAAAAAAAGAATAAGACATTTAACAAATTGAAAGGTTTGGGAGCTTCAACAAGGTTTGGAGTTCTGCTAAAAATTGACAATTTTTAGTTGGATGGAAGTAAAAAGGAGGAGAATACTATTTAAATGTATAAAACAACTTTAAAAAAAAAAAAAAAAATCAATGACTTATCTAAATTAAAACTTTGAGGAAATCAGATTAGAATTTATTGCATATTTTTCCAAATTAAAAAAAAATGCATAGTGAAGTACCTTGTCTTCTGACATCTTCGAGCGTGACCTTCGCCTAGTTTTTCCATTCTCAGGATGTATCTTAAACTTACATAGGCTACTATTATGCCTCCGAACCAACCACCCACGAATTACTACATAAAATGGTAATGAATATTAAGAAAAGCATATATCATGCCTGTACCAAAGGTATAGTTTACAAAAATAGAACACACTAACCAGATTGTAGTAGTATGATAGCCTCTATCTCCTCGATATTTTCAGAAGAAATAGTAATAGAAGACTTCACCATAACACCATATTTCCTTCTTGCAATTTCTCCATGAACAACTACAATATAATCAAAGTAGCAATTAAGATATATGCATACAAACTATAACCGAGGTTAAGAACACTCAAGTCAACCGAGGTTAAACAAAAAACTCCGAGTTTTCTTTTTGGTTTAATATTAGTTATGTTTTTTTTGTAAAGTATCTTGAAAAAATATGCACAAAAAAAGAGAAAAAAAAATCATAAAATGAAGAACCAGCTGAACTTTTGATACAAATAAAGTAATATTGATATCCAGGCATTACATGATTGTAAAGTTGTCACTCCATTCTTAAGTTTATCGTAATGACTGCGAGCTTGATGACCCCGAACCCATTTTTGAACCCCGAGTACTCCCTGCAAAACCATTTTTCTCTTATCCTCCAATGCACCAACCTACAAAATCAACCAAAGCACAAGGATAATCACTTCAGATAAACCGCTCTATGAATTGATAAAAAAAAATTGGCTAAAACAAGACTATCAAAGTCAATCTATTTATATAACTAAAACAAGCAAACAAATTCATAGTTCAGAAGCAAAATACTCATTTGGGGAAGAAAATAGTTGATAACTTTCTAAACAGTAACTGTTAGGTGGAATCAACTGTGACTGAAGTGTTAAATGAAATAATACAAGGGGGTTGTATTGTAAGGAATGGATAAACATGAATCCATCAATACATTTAGGGTCCACTGAAAATTGCTAAAATCCATTAAAACCATACACAACCCGTTTCAATAATTGGATGTTCAATCCATACATGATACATAAAACTCTTTTTGATTGATTGTATATTCAATCCATATGAATATCCAACTCATCCATTTAAAATCATATTTTATACATTAAAAAAAATAAAAATCTCCTCTTTCTCTCTATCATAAACTAATTAAACCGTCATTTGTGCAAAATTTCATTCTCCACCATCGTTTTTTTTTTTTAAATGCAAGTAGACTCCTACAAATCCAAATGTATTTCACTCTATAAACACGTGTGCATCCAACAAATGTTTTAGGTTGATTATTACTCTTAGAATTTGGATTGGGACTAACTCATCCCTACAAATCCAGCTCGTAAGGCGAATGATGCGCCCCGTTTGTAAACATTCTTTCAGGTCATATCCATCTAATGTGGAACTCTCAACATTTACTTCACTGACCATACAATCACTTATACTTCATTAAATCTACTGATATGATTGGATGTTAAATTATAGGTTAAGGTGGACTTAGATATGGATGTTTTATGGTTTAATGAATCTAATTGCCAGCCTAACATGATTTATCCCCTAACACTACAGCTCTTGGCGCTATACACTGTTAAAACATGAAGCTACTCACACATACCTGCCCGGTTCGAAGATACAGTTTGGTGAAGCCAACTTGGTACATTTCAGGAGGAATATTAAATTGTTGCAAAACAGCAACCGAGACACTCAAGGGATCTTGAGATGTATTGGCCTCATAGAGCAGAAACTCATACCTAAATATATTCAGGAATGTATATATCAGCACAATACTCAAGATAATCCAAAAATAAAGTCATTTTCTCTACTACCTTCTGGCAAACTCTTGATGTGTCATTCTGGTAGGATATCCGGCCCTTGAAATCCTAACAACCTCCAAAACTCCACAACACTTGAGCTGCTGGAGAACAAGATCTTCATCATATATGCCAGGAAGTTGCTTAGCATTTGGCTTTATACAGCGAATAAAGTGAGGCGTAGTGCTCTCCAACTGATGCATCAACTTGAATAATTGACCCTAAAAGAAAGAGAGACGTCAGTCCTAAAATTCACCTCAAATACTGGGAATCAGATTCCCTGCTTTTATAAATCCACACATTTAGACGCATTAATGTATCTCAGACATTGATTTTAGGTCAGTTGGCTCACATTACACCTTCACTGAATCATTTTTTATATAATCTACACTGTTGATTTGAGATCTGACAACCAAGATTAATTAATGCACCGTACATCAAATGTGTGGAGTTCCAAATCCCAAATTAAGCCATTTTTCTTATTTCTCGGTGTCATTTATCTATCTAAGTTCATCTCCACAAATCAATAATGTTAAAATCATTTCTTTGGAAATATTAAAGATTTAGAACCAGGTCAAGTAATGGCACAAAAATACCTTGAACTTTGTGCCAACACTCTGCTTTTGTGAATCCAGAGCCGCCCCTATGTGCTGGGAATTTGATTGCTTCTGAGACTGGTTAAGCGTCTTGGAGAACGACCGCAGCAGTTCACAACTAGATGATGATAGTAGTTGAATAGAATCAGAAGGCATCGGATCTCTGTTCTTTTCTAGAAAGCCATTTGTATCATACACAACCTGATTGAGGACCAGATTAGAATGATCAGAAACATAAGTACACAAAGTTAACTTCCATGGTACGCATTCCACATTTAAATTTGAAACCATAAAATTTTCAATGCTACTTAAAAAAAAATTCCAGCCAAAACATTTCATCACAAAATTGTAAGTTGATAATTTTTTCTAGAAAACACCCGACATTAATGACAAATAAATAGGAACAAAATTCTTCTAAAAAACCGAGTTAAAAAGAAACAGAGGAAGTATGTTTATAACTAAATGGAAGGATCAATTTGACTATTAAAAAAATGCAACAAATAAATTTTAAAGCAACCAAATGACGAAGTTTCTTAAATGCAGAGAAGCTACTAACCTCTCCTGCATAATGACCAACACTGAAACCCTTTCCCCATTCCCCTTTAAAGCGAGGATTAGCTTGCAGGTGCTGCCTAAGTTTGTTGGCAAGTGTTAGATCAGTGGCCCTTGGAAAATTTGATTCCTCGTCCAATAGAGAAAGTAGACCTATAGGCTTCTGCACATTTACAAAACAATACATAATTAGTATTCTAAGTCACAGAATAATGATAATGTGAGCTTCAATATTGAGACCAGAACAAAATATTTTGATTTGCAAAAATGCGCATTGTCCTTAAATGGATGCAACAAAAGCCAACTCAACGGCCTATTAACTGGCTCAGACAAAAGATATAGAAAAGCTTAAACTATATATAAATACCTTCTCAAAAAGATCCAAGCACTCTTGATTGTCCTCGAAATCTACTTTGGTCATATCAACACCATCTATTTCATAGTCCTGAGACAAGATATATAAGTTGTTGATAATGCTGTAATGCACATCAAGCCTACTCAAGAATACATAGCATGCAATATGAATGTTCACGTTGTGCCACACAATCATAATTTTTCATATAAAATTGAAGCTTAACAGTCACTAACCTGTTGCTCCAGTTTAAAAAGATGCCGGTTGAAATGTTGTTGAAGCCTCTCATTGGCATAGTTTATGCACAACTGTTCAAAGCTGTTTTTCTACAATAGAAAAACAAAAACAAAAAACATCAGAACACATGCCTATAGTCTCAGAAGGAACAATAATAATCGCATTAATAGAAATTGCAAACCTGGAATGACTCAAACCCGTAAATGTCAAGGATACTTATGGATCTCCCAGTACGGCGTTTACCAACTTCAAGTGACTTATTAACTTGTTCTACAAGCCAGTCAAACAAACTGGCATAGATAAATTTTGCTAACGCGTCTCTTGCATCAATTGCCTGAATATGGAATATAAAGATTAGACTTAATATAATTCAACAATGAGCTATAAAATAATGAGTTAAGGGCCCCGCTTGTTACAAAATTGATTTTTAAACCAAGTTGCTCAAAACTGCTTTCCATTTTAAGCAGTTTTTAGATTTTTTTTTTTCTCCAGATTTTCAATTTTTTTATAAGTTGTAACGAGTAGATAAAAACTCCTAAAAGTGATTATTGATTTTGAAAAAACTCCTAAAAGTATACAAAAAATGTAATAACCGTAACAAACTGGCCCTGACTGAATTGTTCAAGTAATAAACGGACCTGCCGCAATGTCAATGTTTTGGTGATAGTATCCTTGCCAGCTTGGATTATATGAGTAGATAATACTGTCATTAGTCCTTGAGAACTGCAACCCATCAGCGACGCAGCACTGGTTACAGCTGCCAAAACAAAATATAAATAAACATTTAAAAACATGATAAGGTGCGAATAGCCCATTTAAAAACATTATGCATAAACTATGATTCCTACCTTCATCGTTCACCACTTCAATGTGATTTTCATTATCATTAACATGGAATGATATATTTCCCAACCATAATATTGCAGCGAGCATCTTAAAGACCCGCTCTTGATCCTCATTGCACATTTGAACGACGTCCAATGCTTTCTAGGGGAAAATACAGATAACAAAAGGAGAAAAAACATAACATGAGATCTCAGGAGGCCATAAATATACTTGGAAGTTATTGTTCAGCAAATGAACTGTCAAACAATATACCTTTAGCCTATGAAATTTTTTAGCATCATTAACGCAATCAATTTCCATGCAGTCACTCTGATATAGATATTTATATTCGCTGGCTGCTCGAAGATTTAGCCTCTCTGCACAGAAAAGAGTATGAGTTGTGAGTGATAATAAGTACAAGCTAGCTCAATTAAGCTGATGTAGAAATCATAAGGCAAATGTAAATTATGCAGTTGTTTGCAGGAATCGGTATCAATGAATTTCCATGTCAAAGGTGTCTGTTTAAAAATTGTAAATAAAATTAAACAGCAGAGGATGATCCAACTCAAAAGTCATATTTAAAAAGATTATCTCAAAGATGGTCACTGAGATATCAAAGATGATACAGAAGTATACAAGTATCCAAACTAATTGATAAGTTGTATCGAAAATACACCTTTAAGATGAGGTGAAGATCCAGCACAAAGTTGATAAAATATGTGATAAGACCTCTCGCCATTAGCCAGTTGAACGACTCTTGACTGCCAACAGAAGACACGGTGATATAAGAAATCGAGAAAGTTAAATATTTCAGTTCCACACTTAAGTTCAAATAAGAATCACAAGTTACCTTTTCCAATAGAACTGTTTATGATGGCATATGGGAATCGGCATATGAGAAACATGAAGCCGTCAGATCAAGTCGAATCAATAGATTTTTAATAAAAACAAAATTGTATATCTTAAAAGAACAAAACTATATGAAACATATTTCACTTGAACATGCTTACAGGTTTGAATTTTAGCCCCGCACATTTTTCCCGTTGTGCTGAAATGAATTTCAATCAACTTCCCCTACACCAAATTAAAAATGGAAATCAATTGAAGTGATCAGCCATTAGATATCATCCACAAAATTCTAAACCAGTGTTGTCAATTGTGGATCACATAAAATAGTTTGTTAAAATTCTGTTACACTACAGGACTATAACGCCACAATAGTCGCTATTTGACAACAATTTGTACTAAATAGGATATCGCATAACAATAGCGACTAATTCCACTACACTACAACACTATAGTGTCGCTATAGCTGCAGTTTGATAACACTGTTCTACACAGCAACAACAACAACAACCAAGCCATATCCCACTAGGTGGGGTCGGCTACATGGATCAAACAACAACAACACTGCTCGATACAGCTTTCAGAAAATTAAAAGAAAGGCTTAAATTGTAGATTTGTCTTTTTATGGACATTTTTGATAGAAAACATATCAAGCAGAGCTACAATAAAGCAACAACAGGAGTAAGTTTCACCAAAATGAAAAGAACAAAAACTCACAAATCTGCTAGAGTTGTCATTCCTAGATGTTTTTGCATTGCCAAAAGCTTCTAGTATAACATTTGTCTGAAGAACTTCATTTTCGATCCCACAACTGCCACCACCAAGAGCAGCTAAGTATTGCATCGCAATTTTCGCTGTTTCTGTTTTCCCAGCTCCACTCTCGCCACTGTAAACGAAATTGTAACTGTGATTATTAACAAATATACAAGCAGGCTATATCTTCTTATTATAATAACAATTTGATTATTATAATTTGTCAAAAAAAAAAAATTGATTATTATAAAAAATAAAAAAAATAAAAATTATGCTATCAATTTTTGGAACATAAACAAAAAGAGCCTTAAATGTACCAAGTTCTGACCTTATGATAATGGATTGATTTACTTCTTCTGCAATAAACAACACGTAAACAGAAAACCTATGTAAATATATCATATATCGTACAACTACATAATAACGATTTCAAAGGAAGAGAAAGAAATGAGAATTTTATTTACCTCCTATCATTTCATTATAAGCTGCATCTACCATGGCGAAAACGTGAGGACTATCAAGAGATTTCTTCCTGTAAGCAGAGACATAATCGTTTCCGTAAATCTGTACATCTTTGAAGGGATTAAGAGCAATTAAAATTGGCCCAGCTTTACTCTGCATACAGAAAACGCACAAGCAGCATATGAGAATACATAGATAATCATCTGTGTAAAACAACAAACCATAGCAGCGGACATACATAAATCATATCTTGAGAATATCTAAACCGAAGATTGTGAAGAACCGAGGGCTCGTTCAAATAGCTGAGCTGTATAAGATCATCCACGCCTTCTAAAATATCAGGATTAGCTGGCAGCAGATCTGTTCGTGCCACTCTCATAACCTGCATCAACACAAATAGCATGTTATCTTGCATAGTCAACAATGAATACTATCTTATAAAGACAAAAAAAAGTTTAGGAGTTTACATTTCCATTTGAGAGTGAAACTGATGCTTGTTCTCCAGAAGTTGACTGTATTCTTCCCAGTCCCCACTTCCCTCTTGGTTGCCTACACCAAACATGAAGTTTCTGGGGAAAAACCAAAAACAGAAAGGAAATTTAACAGAAAAACACATGCAGTCAACCTCTCAACTTGAATTTACACCAATAGTTAACAGGCAAAACAAAAAGCACTGATACGCATTACTAATTACTAAATAGATAACAAGCGCAAAAAACCATCTTAGGTAAAATATATTAAAAGTAACTTTGATGTAGGTCAATTATATAAAAATCAAGCAATAGGAAGGTTTTGGTGAAGCAACAGAAACAGAAAGAAAATTAGACTAGAAGAATGCAGGCATACCACAAACAATTTATCTATGCCAAATATTAACCTACAAAAGAACTGGTGCCGGTATGAAATATCAACCAAATAAAGGCTCCGAACCAATGTATGAGCCGATAAATACCAATGTATAATGATATCCTTAAATTTAAATTAGAAACAGCCTTGCATCAATTTTAATCATCTAAGGCAAATGTGAAGCAGTGCTCGAAAAGCACTTGTCTAGGAATTAAAAATATTAAAAAAAAAAATCAATTAGAAAGTGTGACTTTTTAGTAAATAATATCCATGGAATGCTGCGATGATTTTCAATAAAAACTTTTAAATATCAACTCTCCTTAACTTAAGGCATTGTTTAACAAAACCCATAATCTAACTGACATGTGTAGAGTGTGGTTTTATTTGTAATTCTGAAAGGGCCATGCTAATTGCTTTTTTCTAGCACCACCTTCCATAGTTCACTCAAGCTAATTGTTTTTCATCCAATCAAACACCAAAACCTCATCATATTCAAGAACTGGAATATAAAATACAAAAAAAGAAACAGACTAACACTAAAACCACTGTTAAAACTTCAACCAAAACCTAGTTACCATTGCAAATTGCAACACCACAAAAATTTAAAGTACTTAGTTACCTTTTTGATGAAATAAGAAACATTATCATCTTCCAATTCCGGTGAAGGTGAAGCCACAGAAGCAACAGAAGAATCATCAACAGGAATTGAAGAAACAGCACAAGGTGAAGATTGTTCACTAACAACACTATTCTCTTCTGAAATAACCACATAAGGAGATTCCAAATCCAACATCAACTTCTTATTTCCAAAACTTCCCTTCCTTCTATGCCCCATTCCATTTCCATTTTCACCGTCAACCTTAAAACTTTTAGGCAAAGACCTCCTCGCCGGCGGCAACCGGCCTCTCGACGTTGGCCTTGCTGGCAATGCCGGCGGTAGGTCTTTAGGCTTCTCCTCTTCGTCTCGCCGCCGTAGCGAATCAAGCATCTCTTCTAAAGAGCTTCTTGCAATGGAAGATGGTGAAGGTGATAACATCATCTTGGTAAAACAACAAAATTGATGAATAACTTTTTTTAGAAAAATTCAAAGAAATTTTGAAACTTTTTGGTCAAAATGACATGCCCAGATAGAGATTTCACAAAATTTCACCGACCCATGTTGTGATTTTACCTTAGAATTATGTAAAACAAAGAAACTGAAGAACCCATTTGAGATTTAACGTTGAAAACACAAATGAAAAGGTAAAAAATGTTTCTTTTATTTTGAATGGTTTGAAAAAAACAAGGGATAAGGTTTTGAAAACCTCAAGACAATACTACTAAAATTCTCGTAAAACAAATTACAGAAATGCATTTGCCAAATCTAGGAAAGTGTCGTGTTTTCATAATTTCGAGGAGGTTGAGGTTGTTGGAAAAAACAACCTCCTCAGAAAAAGGAGAGAGAGAAAAATTATGAATGATGATGAATATTGAATATGATGGTGATACCAAAAAAAATGGGAAATTTTGTTTTTGTTGTTGTTGATGAAGTGGTTTTTGTTTTAAGGATTTGTTGTGTTTTTGTGAAATTTAATGTTTCTGAGCTTGAAAGTGTTTTTTGTTGGGTGATGATGATGATGTTTTTTTTTTTGGTTGTTCAGAAATTTGAATTTTTTGTCATGTGTGAGTTGGAGAAGGAAGGAACAAACAACTATGTTCGTTTCTTCATAAAACCGTTTGGATCTGGCTAATGCTATACAGTGATTTATTTTTTTAATTTAATTAAATAAAATAAATAAAAGAATTTGAATTTAATGTCATCATAAAATAGAGTTTGTGAATTTTGGAAGGACAACAATACTCAACAGTCAACACATATAAGGGGGATGTCTGTGACCGTGAGTTGATAAAGGAAGATTACTGAATTCAACAGAAAAAAAAAAAAAAATACTGAAATGGACTGACTTTTTCAAATTAATTATGAAGCTACCATTCTTGTAGATAAATTTTCATTTAACCTTTTGGATAAGATATTTACATAAAAAATTTGTTTAACACTTTATAGAAATGTTTAAAGTTATACTACATTTGCCCCCTAAACACAAGACTTGATTAAAAAAAAATATTTATATTGTTGAAAATTTACATAAACTAAAGTTTGAAGTTGAACCATGGAAGAGTTAAAAAGTGGAATGATAAATAAATCTAATATTTGATTTTTACTCTTTGCTAGTATTTGTAGCACTATATTATAAAGACGTTAAGTTAGGAATGTTGGTAATTAAGTGAGTGTATCGAGAATGTATTTAGTAACATCTACAAGTATCTAGATGAACTATTTTTTTTGCGTATAAATAGCCGAATGAACTTTGTTAATATTCAAAAAATCTATTGATTATTTTATAAATTGTTAATATTTCAACGACTTATATTCAATTGCTATAGCGAGAAAGTGTCATGTGTGGTTTACGGTAGGTCTATACATGAAAATGACTTAAAATTTCAACAATGACCTTAGACGCGACATTTAAGTAGAAGTTCAAGGTCTTCTACATTTTTACAAATGATATTGACATGCTCGGAATTACGTTTGGAAACAATATTATCCATCTTATTGTGTTTACTCAGACCAATATCAATTGAATCATCGTCTCAACCAGAAAAACGAGTAATATCATGAGTTTCTATATGCTGAGAGTTTCAAATGGTTTTAAAAAGATTAGAACATCATTTATCATATGAGAAACTTCCACCATATGTCATTTAAAAAAATTAATGAATACTAATTTTTGTTTGGTCAAGAAGTCCTTTTTTTAGTCTTTGAAAATTACATTAGACACACGACTTGAATCAGGATTGAACAAGAAGCTCTTTAAAAAGAGACTGTTCATAAAAAGAAATTAAAATAAAAAGCAAGATGTTATTTAATTCCTTACTCTCTAATCTATAATGATATTTGCTTTAACTTTGACGTGAAGTGAGGCAAACCCAAGATCGGTTATGCCCTATTGTCCAGAATGGGAAATTGCACGATTGAAAACGAAGTATAGGAAATTGCCTGGCTGAAAAAGAAAATTGGATAAGAATACAAAAACAACAAGGACCAATGGGATCAACACATTTAATTATGAGTTTTTATAGTAACTCTCTTAATATGTTGGTTTTTTTTATAAAAAAATAAAGTTAAGTCATTTCATTTATTATAGCACTCATAATACAAGATGAATGATTGAAAGTGTGATGGTTTGGGTTAAGACTTAAGACAATGTTGATCTAGTTAACAAATGAACAACATTGTTGCTTTGTTTTCAAAGGAAACTTATCCTAAAATTTAGAAAAAAGAGAAGTAAATTCCTACAAACATTTAGAATTACACTAAAGTGTGACATGTGAATAAGTTTATTCCAAAATGTTATCCACTTCTTGAGTTCTATATAGACACCGGAGTGAAACTCAAGTTCAAAAGCCATAAAAGTGCTTGCCTTAGACCCCATGTATCCGCTTCTTGAGGATTTGGTTAATTGGTTTGCCAGATTTCAACGTTGTTAGTGCACATGTGAACCTTCCTTCGTCATCCCTTACACACATGTCGGCGCTAAAACAATTTTTATCTCTAAAACGTCGCATCCACATTGCACTTTACTTTGGTCATCCCCGAAGCCACCCACTACTCTGCTGCCTCATGACCACTATCATATTATTTGTTGGTTGTTCCTAGACCATGATTTGTTGAGTCTCAAGCTTGAACTCCCCGCTGCAACCAATCCTCCCTTCATTTCGAACCATTCACATCCTCTGTGTGCATGCGATATCATCGGTGCAGACAACATGCCACTAATACATAATATCCCTTGCTAAGTTCAAAAATACTAATGGCAAGTGGTGGAGCCTCTTTAGAACTCGAGTGGACCACGACCCACTCCACCAAAAAAAAAAATTGTAGAGGAAATTACTAAAATTCTTTGATTTTCAAATAAAATTACCTTATGGCTCATCCTTTTTTCCACCTCAATATGTTGTTATCACACTTTCAAATCATTAAAATGCGTAGATAATTATTTAAAATCTTTAACGTACGTAAATTTTTGAAGGCTAACTTTGTGCTTAATGTTTATTAAAACATAAATTTTGTATACATACTATGGTTTATTTTTGTGGTTCACCCACATTATTTCTCTAGCTCAGCCACTTCTGAGGAAAAAGATCATCTCCATTTATAACTTTCTCCATTTGCTCCATTTGGAGAGACATGGTCTATCTCTTTCTAAATTGAGTAAGGATCCTCTCCATTTATTAAAGTAAATGGATAATTCAATTTGGAGAGAGATAGACGCAATAAAAAGATAATGAATGCTTTCAATAAATAGGTCACACTATCGTTAATTATTGTATACTCTTTTCAAGATTTTTTGTGTCTATATCTTTTCAAATGGAGAGAATAAAAAATGGAGAGGATCTCAACTCTTCTAAATTGCATCTTCAATTTACTTTTATAAATAGAAAGGATCTTTACCCCACTTCCGATGGCTAGGTTTCCACACCTTCCCATAATTTAAGGGGTTAGGATCCTCTCCATTTGATAATATAAATGGAAATGTCTTGAGAATAACATTATTTAAGATATCTATGTTAAATAACTTTGTCTTGAAAATACAAGTCAAATATTTATCAAAGTGATAATTACATCACTTTCTGTGCAAAAATGATATCTTTTAGTTTCTTAAACAAGCCCTAAAAGTATTGTTAGCATTTTTTTATAATTTATTCACAATTTTTCAACAGTTAACATTTTCATTTTCAAAAAAAATCCAATTAAAATACGACTGCTATGAAACATATAGTTTTGGAGAAACAACTAAGTAATAGTATTTGAGTAAAACTAAAAATTGTTTAAAAGAAAAAAAGAAGAAATTTTTTATTATACATAAAAAATGCTAAATTGCATTAATTATTTTTGTATCAAATCATCTCTAATTACTTTTATCTTTATTTTCAGAACCAATGAGTAAAACATAAATACCACAAATGGTAAACTTTGAAAAATAATATATCAATTGTGAACAAATTCAATAGTATTATCAACTTTTTTAATTATTGTGATTTAGTCAACATGTTCTTACATATTTAGTTGCAAATATAGTATCTATTAATTTATATCATAAATTTTATGATCATATAAGATTATTAGGTTTTTAGTAAAATAAAAGGATGATCAGTTTAACGACTTCATACATTTTCAATTTTCATCGCTAGTCGTATATAATCAATTTATACTACATCAGTATTTTTTAAAAAGAAATACTGACAATTGTCCCTATAGACATATATTTACCTGATGAATAAATATGATTAGATGATACATGTTAATAAGTGCACTAAAGACACATGTTGAAAAATTCAAATCATATAAACAAATTATCGGATTTAAGATTTGTGGATGAGAAGAAAATGTAACTAGGAGTGGAGAGACCTCACTAAAAGAAAATTCAACTTAATCAATATTTTAAGACAAACATGCTTAGCCAAAACATAGCTAGTGCCCCCTTCATTCGGTTACCTTTTAAAATCCCATCAATATAAGGTGCCATATATGTGTAGCCAAAGACAATGCAGCAACGTTTGGGCATGGGGATAATGTGCCCCTTTATTGCAATAATTGATATGAAAACACTAGCACCTTGTATAATCTAAAAGGGCAAATTAGTTATCCGATCAATGTTTGAAGAACTTTATTGAATGAGATAAAAATAAAAAATAAACTTTATGCACTTGGACTTGTAGAAAAGGACATGACAAATTGAAAGTATACGAACGCTTTTAAATTCCTATAAGGGCCACGTAAACCCATCATGACCTTAAATTACTATGAATGAGCTTCGCTCATAATTGACTAGGAGAGGACACTCATGCTACCAAAACTATATATAATACCACTATAATCTAGACATTTCTTTAATTGTTTGATTTGATTTAAATATTGTCTTAGTCACATATTCATCAATGTTTGATCGGGAAATAAATGGAGTTTGAGGAGACAAATCTGATAAGTGTGGTTTAGATGATAAAATGCTACAAGGACAATTTACGTGTTATGATGTCGATTGAAACTTGACTCTTTTTCTCTACATTTAGTGTGTGATTTCCGTAAATAAGTTATTTGAAACAACATCATAAAAGAAAAAGTAGAAGTTATACATAGGATATTACTTCAAATCAATTTCATTTTTGTTTATAAGAGGGAAATGCAAATAGGAATATCCATGCACAAACCTTCAATATTAAGGGCTTTGCATAAATGAGAAGATTGATTTTAAACACTTTAAATATATGGACTAAAATACCATAACATAAAATTCAACATGAAAGTTTTCCTTGATTTCTCCCTTATCATCACCTCTATTAAAAGTCAAGTGGTCATGGGCTAATAAATATTATGGGCTAAAAGAAGCAGGAAAGTATATAGATAGATGAATGAATGAACTAATAAACGAATATGATTAAGACTAATGCGTGAGATATCATTGAATCACTTTTGGAAGATGTCAAAAATTATGTTCAATGCTAAGTTTTCATAAATGCAGTGGTAGATTAATTGTACCTTTCCAAGCAGGTTTCCTGTGGTGTATATATAAGTGATGATATTGGTTAGAAACATAGGGTTCGTGGCAGAACTGTGGTTAGGAAATCTTTTGGTTAATACTTAATCATACGTGCGTGGCACAAGCCATGCCATAACATATAGATAATTCCCTAAAAAAAACATAGATTTTATAAATGTCTTTCTCTTGCTTTTCATGAAGTTGAGATGAAGGAAAAATAAATTCATAATTCTATAGTCAATAAGAAACATTGATTTAATCAAAATAAAACGATAAAATGTTAATAAAAAGGCTTAATTGCAGTTTTAGCCCCCTAACTTTCTCAAAGTTGCGATTTTGGTCCCCTAAGAAAAAAAAATACAAAACAGCCCCCTAAGTTTTGCACCTGTGGCAGTTTTGGCCCCAAGGCTGATATTGACTTGGTCTACGCTGACGTGGCACCTTAAATGAGGTGCCACATGTTATTTTTTTAATTTTTTTTTTTGCCTTGGGGGGCCAAAACTGCTACGGTTGCAAAACTTAGGGGGCTGTTTTGTAGTTTTTTTTCTTAGGGGGCCAAAATCGCAACTTTAAAAAAGTTAGGGGACTAAAACTTTCAAAGGAGAAAAACGAATGTATATAATTTGATCCATGTTGCTAACAATTTCTTCCAAAGACACCAACAACTCTTTTTTTTTTTTTTTTGTGATGACAGCTCATATTTATTTTTATTCTTTCAAAAAACTCGTATTTATTTATATGGAAAATAGCATTTTCATCCCCACCAATCTTCACATTAAAAACTATGTTTTCTAGACATTTCTCAATCATAACTAGTATAGTGAGTTATTTTTGTCCATCAAAACTATGTTTTTGTGGACCACCAGTTGTGAGGTTTGTTTTTTTTTTATTTTAATTTTTGATGCAAAGAGCATCAAATTAATATATAAACCAAAAAATGAATACAAAAAAGAAAAGGGGGACTATACCAAAACCTTTTCAAAAGGTGTTAAATCTGAAATTAGGCAATCCCAACTTATTCCTAGTGTACTCTCCCCTAATGAAATCAGGGATAGTATCAGACCAAAATAACTCAAAAGATGACAAAGAAAGATCTAGGTTTGCAAGGCTATCAGCACATGCATTACCTTCTCTATAATTGTGAGACACAACAAATCTCATATCTCTAAGTCTAACTATACAGTTATACCATCTATTCCTTAAGCTCCAAGGTATCACATAAATAGATTTGAAAGCCAGGATAACTAACTGTGAATCAGATTCAAGCCAAACATTATGGTAGCCTTTGAGATGAGCAATTTCAATCGCAGTCATGGCAGCCACCAACTCAGCATACAAAGCATTTTTAGGACCTAAGAATTGAGAGAAACATCCAATGTAGATGCCTTCTGCGTTTCTAAATATTCCACCTGCAGAAGCTTCCAAAGGATTCTTTGTAGCTGCACCATCAGTGTTTACTTTTATCCAAGATGCCAGTGGTGGGGACCAAATAACTTCTTTGATAGTCGGAGCCCTAGGAGGTCTGATAGTAACTTTACAAGCTTTGAGAATGCTAAACTCTTGCATATCCCCTCTAGCAAATTTTTTAGTGTTGTTACCCACCATAGAAGTTTGAGCAACTATGAGATTGATAGCAGATTTCCAATGCAAAAACTTATCATGGTATCTAATATGATTTCTTCTAAACCAAATGATGTTAAAGACATTAATAATGCAAGCTTTAATCACTAGAGTGCACTGAGGAGACCAGTTTCTATCTAATAAAGACCAAGCATCATGAACTGATGTGAATTGCATGGAAATGTTTAGCATAGATATGAGTCAATTCCAAAGCTTCACAACAAAAGAACATTCAAAGAAAAGATGAAAAGAGGATTCAACCTAAGAATTGCAAGAGGAGCACATAGATGGAGAATGAATGCCCCTGGTCATTAGGTTGTCATCTGTTGGAACTTTATTATGCATAAGCCTCCAAACAAAATGTGATTTGGAGGGAGGAATGTCAGGACTCCATATAACCTTGGCCCAATTAATGTTTTGTCTTGTACCATACTTGAATTCAAAAGCTTCCTTGAAAGAAAGATCCCCGTTACTACTATTCTTCCAAACAGGTTTATCCTCTGAAGCTTCAAAAGGAATGGTTACTTGTTCAGCCAGATGTTTCACATCAGGAAAAGATATATACACACAAAAAGGAATACACCATTGAAAATTGACAATAAAGTGACTGACTGTTGCGGTTAGCTGAGCATGAAGATGAGTAGGAATGTGAAGTGGAGAGGCTAATGGATCACCACACCAGGAATCAACCCATAAATTAATATCACTACCAGAACCAATCTGCCAACTACTATTATTGAGAATTAAATCAAATTCAGACTTTATACCACTCCAGATAGAAGAGTAGATGTGATAAGAGATTACTCTTCTACCTCTTAAGACTTTGCTTCTAATCAAAATAGCCCAATCTTCCTGAGAGTTCAAGAGATCCCAACAAAGCTTCAAATTAGTAGATTCATTAAGCAAGACGAGAGATCTGATGCCTAATCCCCCTTCTGACAAAGGCTTGCAAACTTTTTTCAAGGAGACAGTTACTAGTTTTCTTTTAGAAATGTCTCCACTCCAAATAAAGTTTATGCTCCAAGCTTCAATATCTTTTAGGAGTTTTATGGGCCATGAGTAAATAGAAATAGGGTGCACTATCATTCCTTGAATGACACTTTTCACCAAAGTTACTCTCCCAACAATACTCAACAAAGATGCCTTCCAAGCTAAGAGCTTGGATCTAATTTTGTCTGCAATGGGCTGAAGATGAGTTCTTTTAGGATTCCCTTTGAAAATAGGAACTCCTAAATAGGTAAAAGGAAGGGATCCCTTATTGAGTCCTATTAAATCAGTAATTTGATCAATTCTAGCAGGGGAAATTGATCCATAAAAAACAGTTGATTTAGAAGGATTAATGACTTGACCAGATGCCAAAGCATAAGAAGTGAAAAGGTGCATTAGGGCTTGAATAGATTCAAACTTACCCTTGCAAAAAATCATAATGTAATCAGCGTAAAGAGAGTGTGAGGGAACAGAAGCAAACCTAGATCCTTTGATAAGCTCAATCTTACCCTAGTAATATTTCTGCTGAGAACATCTTCAGCTATGCAAAATAGGAGAGGAGATAGAGGATCTCCTTGTCTCACTCCTCTTTTGCAATTGAAGTAACCATTCTATTTATCATTAACTGAGATTGAAAGAGTTGCAGACTTGAGTATGGTGTGAATCCAAGAGCAAAATCTATCATTAAATCCAAACTTACTCAACACTTTTAGCAAAAATTCCCATTCTAAAGTGTCAAACGCTTTAGAAATGTCAACTTTGAAAGTTAGGTTCCCTGCCAAAGATTTTTTATGAAGATGATTTATAGCTTCAGAAGTGATACAAATACCATCTTTGATGTTCCTGCCTTTAACAAAGCCATTTTGTTCAAGAGAAATAATGTTGTTCATAATAGGAGCCAGTCTGTCTTCCAAAATCTTGGATATGATTTTGAATTTAAAGTTAGCCAAAGCTATTGGCCTATACTGCCCTACGTTGATAGCATCAGCAACCTTAGGAATGAGGATGATTGTGTTGGCATTGAAATTAGGCATAATCCAATCCTTGGTGAAAAACTCCAAAACCGCATTAGTCACATCAATCTTCACTATATCCCAGTAACTTTGAAAGAAACATGCTCCAAACCCATCTGGTCCTGGAGCTCTATCCATGTTCATTGCTTGCACAGCTGCATGAATCTCAGTAGAAGATGGTAGTCTGGTCAGCATGATATTGAGCTCCTCAGAAATGAGATTAGGAATGGAGTTTTCAAGCAATTGATTAACCTGCACATCCTGCACAACAGTGTTAGTAGCAAAAATATTTTTGAAATGATTTGTGATGTGACTTGAAATTTCCCCTGGATCTGTAATCATGTTATCACCACTCATTAGGGTATTGATGAGTTTGGAAGAGTTTTTGATTTTGGCTAGTCTTTGAAAGTACTTGGTGTCCCTGTCTCCATCAGAGTGCCATTTCACTTTAGATTTTTCTCTCCAAAAATCTTCCTCAATGTTTAAAGCATTTTCCAGCTGAATATGAGCAGCTCTTTGTTGTTCCAAAAGAGAATCAGAGATTCCTAGCATGTCAATATCAGATTGAATAAGAGAAAGATTATGTTCAACATTTTTTACAATGTTGTGAACATTACCAAACACTTCCTTATTCCACAGTTTCAACTTCTGTTTGAGAACTTTGAGTCTTTTTTTATTAAAATGAACATAGGGCAGCCATCAACATTACTATCCCAAGCTTCTTGAACCATTGTTTTACAATCAGCATGGTGGATCCACATTTGCAAAAATTTGAACTGAGACATAAAGCTTTTAGGGGAAGAATCAAACTCCATCAGAAGGGGAAAATGATCTGACTTGTGCTTAACTAGAGTGGAAACATTGATGGAGCTGCACAAGTCAATCCAAGATTGGTTGCATATAGCTCTATCCAACCTTCTTTCAATATGTTTGTTTCCATTTCTTCCATTCGACCATGTGAGTTGAACCCCTCTGGTTGGAAGGTGAATGAAGTTATTGGAGTCAGACCAATCAAAAAAATCAGTCATTAAAGTTCTAGCAGGAGTAAGGGAACCTCTATGCTCATGAGAGCCTATAATAGAGGTCAAATCACCTATTGAGCACCAAGGAAGGTTAAGGTTGGTTTGAAGGTTTTGAAGAGTATTCCAGAGCTGCCTTCTGACAATATGGTCTATGGAAGCATATATGGCTGAGATACTAAACAGTTGGTTATTTTTTACACAAGTGAAAGTTACTTGTTGGCTATCAGTAGATATAATGACAGGGTTCAAGTGATTAGAACAGAAACACCAGAGATTAGGGATATCGTTAGGTCTAATGTTGAAGGCAAAAGGTTTAAAGTTTAGTCTGTGAAACCATTTTCTAGGGAAGTGGTTAAAATGCATCCAAGGTTCAGCTATAAAAATAAAGTTAGGTTTATTATCTACAATTAGATTTTTGAACCTTAGCTCTAGTAAGGTGAGATGTATTAGCTTTGTTAGCATGGTGATTTGAATGGTTTCTTCCTATTTTTTCTAGTCACTAATTGGAAACTTGAATGAGCAATATTAGTTTGTACCTCTGTTTCAATTTGGAGCTCTATGTCTGCTTCAACATCTAGAGAGTTATTTAGAGCTTCTTGTTGCAACCTTAACTGCTCCTCATTTGCATCTGCAAGGGCTGCCCAAGACTCATTCAAAAATTGCATGTCCTGTTGTATCCTCTATAGTGTAGGCTGGTTGATGCTCTGATTGTCTGATTCAAGCCTTTGGGTAGCATCCACAAACTCTGAATCTTCTGAGCTATCATCTTCCCGTTTTGATTCATACACGGGCACAATTTGCATATTACCATTACCTTCTGTAGTCATTCCCCCGTTATCTCTGCTCCCCGGAGTTGGTTGCAAAGCGGAAGATTTGTCATGAATTTATGTACTGATATCAGCTGCCTTATCCAATTGTAGGTTATCCACATTGTCTTCCACTTCCAAAGTAGCAAATCTGTTTCCTTCCTCAGTCTCTATATCAACAATATTGGCCTCTTGAGGGATCCATTTCTTCTTTTGAGCGTGTTCTGATATAGGTTGTTTTCTGATAAGTTTATTAGGCAGATCCCCCCTCATCTGTTATCAAAGGAGCCTTACTTTTTAGAGTGGTTTCCATTTTCTTAGTCTTCCTACACACTGAGGCATTGTGCCCCACTAACTTGCAAAAACCACATAACTCGAGAACGTTCTCATATTCTAACCCAACAAAGAAGGCAAAGCCCTTTCTTTCAACCAAAATCTCATGTTTCAAATCTTTTGACAAGTCTATATCAACTAAAAATCGACCAAAGTGCCCAAAAGTTCTTTCAATGGCTGACTTGCTTGTTACTAAATCAACACAAATTGGTGTTCCAACACTACTCGCTATAGCAAATATGATTCTCTTTCTCCAATATTCCTGGGCCAAACCATGTGAGTTATTTTTGTAAACAAGAAATTGAACGGGCAGTCTAGTATATTCTCAAGTATTCGAGTTTTGGTGGTTAATTTTTTTTTTTAATGGCAAAATATATTATATATACAAGGGGATTAAATTCCAAGTATTACACCAAAAAGAGAAAATAAAAACACCAAAAAACTCCCAAAGAAAAACCACCAGCACCCTCAAAATGTTGAATCCCCTAACAACATCTCCTCAAAGAACCAACACCGCCAACAATGATCAATTAGGCACCCGATAGTGATTTTGCTTCAAACGTTCAGCTTCGACCACCACTCAAGTTTCAGTCTATCGGAGGAGACATCACAACAACCTAAAAGGACCTGAGTCACAAACTTGCTCCCGACCTCGAATCAAAAGCGATCGGCCCACAAGACTCTTGACACTAGTCAAAAAGGCACCCCTCAACTCACGAACCACCAGAGCAGACACCTTAACCTGTCCAAAAATTCGACCCACCAATAGCCCGATGCCAAAATCAAAGACAGAGAAAAGGCTGAACAGTAGCGCAAAGTGAACCATCTCGAACACAAAAAATCAAAACAAGCCACCAAATCAACTTGCATCACCACCACATGAGTAGACCGGCGCACACCCCAACCCTCAGCTAGACAACCACAAACCACCACGATCCTTACGACGACGAACGATCTGGGAGTTGCGAAAAAGGAGGATTAATCGTGAAGGATCTGCACCCGCTGGCAACTGAGCAGTAATGATGGCTTAAGGTGCATCAAACGACTACTCCGTCAACACGAAGCATCTGCACACCTAACTCTTTCGAGCAACAACAGCCAAGCAACCAAAACCTAATCCAAGAGCAGGAGGCCTCCGGCAACAAGGCTCTGAAGGAACAAAACAGCAACACCGACAAAACACAGCCCCTACAACACACAAAAACCGACCCTAAGAAGAAAGTGAACCACCAAAAGGCTGAGGGAGATCTATATAGTCTCGACCCTATACCCTAGACAGAACACAACACCTAAAACGCAAACACAACAACACAAACACAGACAGAAGTTAAACAAGACTAGTTAATGAAAGAAAACATATAAATTTCATAAGAAGTTAAGCAAGACTAGTTAATTAAATAAAGGGCAAACGTGATAATAGTAAAATGTTATGGGTTAAGTAATTTTTTTTTTGTTTTCTATACGTTTTCTCCAACATATACGTAAATCTATTAGATGTTTGTCATCCATTAAATATGAACACATCTCTCGATTGAAATTCGAACATTGTTATGCCGCATTACAGGAGTCTAGTTTATTCCACTAGATCCAATCCATGTTGGTTATCCTACTTCTATTGTCGGAATCTTTGCTATGGTATAACGAGTCTAAAAAGTATTCTTGTCAAGTCACCAGCAAGGTTTGATGCTTGCATTCGTTGATTAAGTGCATTGGTTCTACTTTTAGATCATCCAAAATTGATTATAGACATATTGAATTGATTTTAACATATGTTTGGTTTTGAGTTGAATTGATTTTGCCTCAAGGATTCTTTCTAACATTAAGTTTGAAATTGGAGTTTTTGATTCTATAACTGATTTTTGACTCAAATTTATTGTTCAAGTCATTTTTACATGATGTATTCAAACAAAAATTACTTTACTTTTCACTTGATTTCAGAAAATCAATTTACTCAAAATCAATTATTGTCACCACATAGCCAAACTCAATAGGGAGGAAAAATAAGTAGAGTGTGATTATATATTTCTTTTGCAAAAGTAAGACTAAGGGTGCGTTTGTTTTGACTTGAAAAAATGATTTTGTTTTAAAAAAATCTAGAGATTTTTTGAAAAACAACTGAAGCTAATTTCTTTTGTTTACTATAATAAAAAAAAAAAAATTTAATCAGAATGTCTTACACCTAAGTTCCTTGTTCTTCGAAGAGATTTTTTTTTTTTTTAAA
>Ga0228710_1001786_pt1 | contig 33012 bp, 22 predicted proteins | sample MedpolnodulmetaG_FD_177995 | JGI IMG/M metagenome (GOLD analysis project Ga0228710, IMG submission 177995) | Root nodule microbial communities from Medicago polymorpha collected in Santa Monica, California, United States - pink nodules | ecosystem: Host-associated > Plants > Roots > Nodule... | reverse complement strand
CCTACATACACATCTGGCAGGGAAGAGCTAAAGAGAAATGTTCCCATGTTTTTCTGGATGACTTATTGGTATTTGAAGATAATAAGTTATATCTTTGGGCTCGTTCAAATTGCAAGTGTCCAAATTGTCATTAGAGATTTGGTCTTATGTTGTGGAGTTTTAAGTTTTTTGAAATAATGTTTTCAATTTTCGTAATGTTGAATTGTTGTTGAATTTCAATCGTTTGTGTATTGTTGATCAATTTTAAATTACGATATAATGTTGTTGAATTATGAATGACGATGTATTGTTGTTGAGTTATGAAGGATTTAGTTGTCGATGGATAAGTTTCTGCTCGTGGAATGGTGTTTATGACTGACAGGTAGGTATGTCTGTGTTTAGACATACCGTTTTATGTCTTGGTTTTTCATTTTAGTTCTACACCACATTTGTACATGTAACTAATGCCTACTGCCTAACTATCGTTCCTGCAAACATTGTCGCTCTTGAAACGGTTGTTAAATATTGATCCCCAACAAACAGTAATTAATCTCGTTGAATGTATTTTCCATAGTTTGAGGTGCCGGTGAACAATTCATAGATGCTTAAAGAGCAATTTTCACAATACATGCCTCTTATGGGTTAACTTTTACCCGTTACATGAAGAAGAAGAAAAACTTGGCCTACTTTGAAGTCTAAAGTTAAGTTTTTTAAAAGTTTTCTTTTTCATTATTCCACATCTGGTCTCCTAAACCTCCAACCTAGTAAAAATTATCATTTGGTCTCATAAACTCCAACCTAGTAAAAATTACTCATTTTATCTTTCGTCTTTTTCCGGTTTTTGTTTTAGGGTTTTGTTAACCGGTGTCTCCAATATATTACTCCCACCATCTCTAAATAATAGTCGTTTAAGGTTTGTAAGCGGTTATTAAGGAAATGATTAATTATGTTGATTTCAATGGTAAAATTTGTATCATTTACTAAAATACTCTTATTAATTGTAGTTAGTGAAGTAGTTAAATTGGATGAAATTCAATAAATAAGAGTATAATAATGGGAAAAAATAATAAATGATGCATTGGTATTCTAAACTGACAATTATTTTGAGAAAAATAAAAAATGGTAAAGCGACAATTATTCTGAGACGGATGGAGTAGTTAAGAAACTAAAAGTAGAAATAAAAATCATGTTTTGCATTAAAAAAAAAAAAACACCTTTTCAACTTTCAAAAATTAGAATACACAATTTCCAAAAAAACATTTCTTTTTAAAATTCCTTAACAAGTGTCTTTCCCTAAGGCACTTGTTAACATTTCTCTTATATTGTAATTTCCATCTTTAACTTTTTTGAATACTAAATAAGTTTTGTGAGCTACAATTTTTCAACACTCACCGAGACATGCAATTTTCAGAATGTTGAAGCTACAATTTTAAGTACCAGGACATGTTTTTCGATTATATTTCGACTGAAAAACTGTTTTTTTCATGGTGCACAAACAGCATTTCAAGAGAGGGGTGTCCAGTTGTCAATTCAAGGTCGATAACTTCATAGAAAATGGTGAGACTATGGACATGGTAAATAAATATCAAGCAATTCACGTGCTTTGTTCACATTCATCATAGTCTACAACGAAGAGTTTGAAGTGGTGCCAAACAAAGGATATTGGCCGCATATGAAGGTGATAGATTGTGTCACAATTCTAATATGTGAAGATTCATTGTCATTCAAATAGTACCTACATTACATAAGAACTGAAATGGACGTTAGGGATAGAGCATCCAAAAAACGTGTCTACGACAAGTTTGTCAAGGTCATAATTGAAAACATCGCCATAATGTTATAAGTTATAACTGGTGGATCTACCCAACCTTCACATTTTTTTGTTAATAATATATTATACATTTAAAGAAAATCAATTAATTAATGATTAGTAATTATTATTTTTAAATGATTTTCATGTGGGATTCAAAAAGTCAATTGTTTACTTTTGCTTTAAATTGAGACCATGCTTGATTATTTGGAGAATATATTGTATGACTAATACGATCACACGTACCCCATGGAAGAAAAGAAGCCCATCATGATAAATATAAATTTCCTAGTGCAATTGGTTAATACAGAAAGGAATCAGATTCCTTAGAACATGAGGATGGTAGCGTGGAAAGACTTTTAGAGTAGTCAAAAAGCCACATATCAATGTTCCTCCAAAGAAAGGAAAACTTTGTATACAAACTTTTTCAATGCAACATTTTTAAACCTTTTATAGCATAAGAAACAAACACCTTGTTCAATTTTAACTTGAATTCTGATCATAAACAAAAATCTTATCAAATAGCTGAAATTTCTCATATTCTTTTGGATGGAAAACTCAACACTTAAAGTAGAGAATCTAAAGCCTATTATCCTCAAAGCTGGTGTTCCTATAGCTGTTTCTTTTGCTGGTTTGATCTATGCATGGATCATAACAAAGAAAAGCTTATCAAAAGTCTCTTCCTTTTCAGAAACTGACTCTCATACCCCTGAAATCAATTCTCATGATGTAACTCAACATGAAGAAAGTTTTGATAACTTTTCTTCTATGGAAGATGAAGAAAAAGAAGAATATACTACCTCTATAGATAGTAGTGTTCTTTCTGAGAGATTTGGTTTGGAACAAGAGATTGCTTGCTTAAGAAGCAAGATTGAAGGTATGCAAATGAGAGAATTAGCATTAACTTTACAATTTGACAAATATTGTGAAATGAAAGAAAAAGAATCTATGCTTAGAGAAATCAAAAACGTGTTATCATTGGAGACATCTCGTGTCGAATTCTTCGATAGAGAGATTTCATTCATAGAAAAAGAAACTATGAGGTTAGAGAATTTTGTAATCCAATACCTTAAGATTATTGAAAAACTTGAGTATTGGAAATCAGAGAATAGGTTGCTTCAGAAGAAAGTTCAGAAGCTACTTAAGAAATCAAAGGCTCAATCTCATTTGATTAAGGAGCAAACTTTGATGATCAAAGAAGGAGAAGAAGAAATCTTGAGAAACTATGATGAATTGCAAAAAAGGGCTAGTATGATTCATAAGTTAGAAGATGAAATTAGAGAGATGAAAAGGATTTTGGATGATTTTCAAGATGAGAAGAATGAACTTGTGAAGAAACTTGAGACATCAGAAGAATATGGATGTAAAGAAGAGCTGCATAAGAAGCCATTGAAATATTATTTGCAGATTGAATCAAGAGATGTTATGAAGGAAGATTACAACAAGGTTCTCAATGAATTGGAGCAGGTTAAGAAGGAACATGAAACTGAAGTTGAAGAGTTGATTTACTTGAGGAACATTAATGTTTGTTTAAGGCAAGAGTTAATGAAGCATGAATTGCATTGTTCCTTTTTGGATCATCAAAATGTGTCTTGCATTGGTTCTTCTACTTTTCATGGTGACCCTTCTAGTTCCAAAAAGGGAAAGTTGATTAAAAAGCTGAAAAATTGGGTGGATGGCAGTGAAAAGGTTAGAGTGAAACCAGAAGGTAAAAACAGTAATGAAATTAAGTGCTTTGGCATGAATTCTGCTCCAGCTACTCCAAGGTTTTGCTCTAGTGCTTAGTCAAAATGTCATATCATCTATTCCTTAGCAAAAAGTCAAAACATGATTATGAGACCAAGTCATTATCTCTATGTAGTTATTGATGATACTATATAATAAAATGAAAGAGAGTTTGATGGTGATGTATAAGGAATGATAATGTATTGTGGCAAATAAATGATTATCAGATTATGTCATCTACTTTTAAATTTGGTTCAGACTTTGATTTGTATATTTATGCAAAAAGCTATATATGATGACTTTATTTTTTGTGTTGTTTCCCTTAGTTGCATATCTGTTACAAATTTTAGAATGAGTGAAAGGTGTTATATGGTCTAGAATTAGTCCTAAACCAGAAATTAAGCATACAGTTATATTGGGAGAGTAGAAACCATGAGACCAAAATATGTACAAAATAGTTTTTGTTTGTTTGTTGGATTTGGCATACTTGAAGGAGAACTTTTAGAGCTAGTTTAATTGAATGAATTAACAATCTTAATTATAGGCCCTGTTTGTTTTGGATTGTTTTAGGAAAAAATCTATTTTCTTAGAGGAAAAAAAGTCTAATTTTATAATTTTATGTGTTTTTTTAGGATTTTTAGAAAAACCATTTTATCAAAAAAAAAATATTTTGACTCTAAAATGAAAAGTTATTAAGATTAGCTATTCTCAAAATCTATTTTTTTTTCAAACATAAGGAGGTAAAGACATGAACCAGTTAAAAATCAGTTTTTAAAAAAAGTGATTGTTTTTTTATAGTAAACAAACATAAATAATTTTAGATTTTTTTCAAAATCTCTAAATTTTTCTAACACAAAATCTATTTTCTTTAAAGTTAAAACAAACGCACCCATAATGTCAACCATTTCCTTTCTTTTTATAATTTTGTAGCATTGTCAACTAATTTTTTAGCATTATCAACTATTTACGTCATCAGAACATGGTTCATAGGGTCAGAAACATATTATGGATGTAAATTTAGGCAACATTGGAATTTATTTTCTTACTCATTCTAATTAGGATTTTTTACTCTAGACTATCTAGAGTGAGCAATAATTATTTAGTCACAAGCTCAAACAAAAAGGATTTGAGCACACACATGAGTGAGAAAAAGTAAAAGAAAAATAAATTAAATAATGTGTATTTTTTACATAGCAAATGATAACTTGTGCTTTTGAGGGCACATGTTATAAAGAAATTTATTATAGAAATATATGTATCAAAAGTTGTGTATTCAATTTCTAAAAAGTTACAATATTATGTTTTCCAATACAAATTTGCTCTTTTTGGCTTCCTTAACATGTGTCCTAAGGGCACAAGTTAATAAGTATATGAAGTATATATTTTGATGTCTGCGTGTTTAAATCCTCTTAGCGGAAAGTTTTATGTCATGATATCCTCTTAAATCTTAATGAATAGAAAAAGGGAAAATAATATTTGCATCAAGAAATATTCACACGACTTTTACACTTGTTTTATTTAAAGACACTTTCATAAATTTGATTAAATAAAATGCACAGATGAACCCACGTAACGGAATTCTACCAAGTTTAAGAGACATGTTTTGACTCATAAAACTAGAACATGGAACTCATAATTTTCTTGTTTAGACCATATCCTGATCAAGAGACTCTAAACCAATATGTGATCGATCAAATATAAGTAAAATATGACTACAAATTATTTCATCACCAGAGATCAAACTTAGATACATGTGTAGTGTGTATTTTAAATTGAGCACATTAATCACCCACTTGTGAAAATGGTGTGGAAATTGTTAAATGTGATTGGATTTCACTTTCAAAATTAGTTCATAATATGAAATCATCCAAGAATGTATATACATTGTTACACAATTTAAAAATATTAACAATGTGAGACTTAAATACAACTTCAAAGTCTACCTCACGTCTAACTAACGTGTGTCTTGATTCAATTTCCACATGACCTACATAATTTGGCTCTAATACTATTTTAAAATGCACTTAAACCTCACTCTTAAAAGCTAGCCCATAAAACGAGAGTGTCCAAACACATAATATGCACAATGCACAATTTAAAAACTTTGACAATGTGACCTTCATGTCTAGCCTGGGCATGGGTCCAATTTCCTATTATCCTAATAATTTTTTATTTATATTTAAAATACAGAACATATTAAGATTATAAAACATAATATTGATGGTTTTGCTCGTGACATATCCATCAATGTCAATAATCCAATCCAAAACCTAAAGTCCTGGAGTGAGTAAAGTTCTATGATCTCTTAAATGCTTCAAAAATCAAAATTGTGGATAGAATCCACTACGTTATCCTCTCTCTCTATATTCTCTTTCTCTTTCCTCTCAAACCAAACAAACTAAAGAAAAAATAAACATGTATAAAAAGCTAATTATAAACTCTAGATTATTATTAACAAAGAACATACCAATATCATGGAACTCTCTCTTCTCAACCATCATTCACTCCTTCATTGCACTCTCACATCCAATCTCTTGACAAGTAGCTTCTCTCAACTCTACAAACTTTACTATTTACTCTTGTTTTTTTTATCTCAAGAGAGTATAACTAAAACAATTGAATTATCTTAACAACACAGGAACACACAAAAGACTTTACAAGAAAAGTTCAAATAGGTTAATACCATGCAGCTGTTCACATTCTTCCTCCAATAAAACTGTTGTAGAACCAATCTCTATGTCTTTACAAATTGAAGGAAGGAGAGCATTACTCACTTCTCTCCTCACAACATGTTAGTTAGTTAGTTAGTTAGTTATATTAGATGATTCTCTTTATATATGATATTTAATGTTACAATTATAAGATTCTTAGGTTTATTAAATGTTATTTATTTCATGTGATCAGTTGCTGGAGTTTATGCAAGTGATGTGGCTGAAGCTGTTAGCACTAGTAGAAGAGCTGTATGTGTCCACATCATATATAAAAAATAAATGATGATATTCTGAAAATAGAAATGTTATTTGAATATCAATTTGGGATGCCTAACTTCGGCAACATTTTAAATATGGTTAATGCAGTTCACACGTGGTTAATACCTAAAATTGTGGTTAATACCATTCAAATTTGTGGTTAATTAAGTTCAATTGACGGTGCATGAGTTATCCAATCATGATATAGTATACTCATTAAGTTGCATTAACCACATGTGTGAACTGCGTCGCCCATTTAAAATGTTGTTAAATTTTGATATCTCAAATTGATGTTCAAATAACATTTTTGTTATGAAAATATGACTTCTAATTTTAATTATGCTTTTCTTGTTTTTGGTTTTATGCAGCTTAGAGGAGCCAAAATTCCTGAAAGTGATTTCAAAACTTTGTCCAATGGTCTCAAGTAAGTATATATTGATTAGTGATTACATCTGAAATTGCTTTATTTATGAATTTTCTACCCTCTACTTTGGTAAGTGGTAGCTGACTCAAATGACTAATGAGTAATGACTTCTAAACTTAAAATTGTGTTAAACTTATATCCCTAGAAATACATTTATCTCAACCTAGAGAAGAAACAGAACCTATCACTTTTGTTTCATTAGTACACGAGTATTTAGTTAGGTTTTTTTCATGATGTAATCTTGAAACTTTTACCCGCTTTTCTTGTTGATTTCATTTTTTAAGATATATAAATCTAGTTAGGGAGCAGTGTGTGACAAAACTCTGATATGTTCAGGTACTATGATTTGAAGGTTGGCGATGGAGCTGAAGCTGTGAAAGGATCGCGTGTCGCAGTACGGTTGTGATTCAGTTAAATATGTTTCGCTCATTAGTGCTTTTGCAAGTTTAGATACAGACCTGACTCATATAACTCGGAGTTTCATTTGCAAATTCAATTTACTATTAGTGACTAAGTTTTAAATCAGAATTTAGAAATAATTAGATTATCATATTGTAGATTCACTATGTTGCTAAATGGAGGGGAATCACCTTCATGACTAGTAGACAAGGAATGGGTGTTGGAGGAGGAACGGTGCGATCCAAGTAACTCGGCTAAAATCTAATTATCCTTTAATTGATTTTTATGAGTTAACAGATTCTTCATTGTATAAACTAGGCATGTTCTTTATTGTTACATAATAACACTTGAAGAAAATATTTTCTTGATCAACACAATGTATAAATCTTCCGAGGTGTGCTTTTTATGCAAAATTTTCTTGTTGATTGATTGATGAGAATATGCTTAAAATATTGCAGCCCTACGGATTTGATGTAGGCGAATCTGCAAGAGGAAATGTCTTAAAAGGTTTGGATGTAGGAGTAGAGGGCATGCGAGTTGGAGGCCAGGTGAGAAGTGACTCTAGCAGCAAGCAGACATCTGTGTTCTGTTACAAATTTCATTGAAATCATGAATATCAGTAAATGGAAGCTTCACTCGCGATACTAACGAACAACTACATTGAATTGGAATTTATCTTGCTCAAGATTTTACTTTGTTTTACTTCATCTTTGTCTAGCTAATTCAAGCATTTTATCTTTAGACAATATTTTTTTATTCAGTCCCTAGACAGCTAGACCTTTAAAGATGCAAAATTTACAAGGAAGTTGGGAGGGATTTTTGGCATCTCGCTAAATTACTTTAGCGCACTATTATGTATGCATTTGCATGTTTTCGAGTAAAATGGGTAAAAATTGTTTAGTTTTTTAAGTTGATTAAGATGCTTTATAAGCAGTAATTTAGTTAATTTTCTGCAGCGGTTGTTAATTGTTCCTCCTGAACTTGCCTATGGAAGCAGGGGAGTCCAAGAAATCCCTCCAAATGCAACAATAGAGGTGAATTACTATGATCTTTTCCTGTAATTTGATACTACATCTACCATTTTAGCTCCATATCACAAGACTCATACTATGTGCTTATGCATTTACATAAATTGAATATTAATCTAGATTGAATAATTCAATTTCTGAGTTCCATTAACACCACAACCACTCTAATTGATCAAATTCCTTAGGCTTAATTACCATTACCATTTCCATTTCTGAGTTAGCAAGGTGAATTTGTCTCCTTCGGACACCAAGGTTCAATCAGTTTAACTGAAGGCACTAGGCAGGATTCACATAGCTGATTCTACCACTTACCCCCTTCCGTCTCTAGATATCTAATAAGAAAGAAAAGACTCCATCAAAAGAATTATTCATTCTTGAATGTTTGTGATGAACGTTTTGTAGTTTCTCTTCGTTTACGACTGCATAAAATTAGTTCTTTTTTTGCCGGTTATGTACATCTGAATTCATGTTGGCGGGAAAAGGTTTGTGACCAAAATTTATTATTATGGATCTGCCTAATTCTGCATCTTATACACGTGTATACATTCAACAAACTTCATTTCATTCAATAATACATTTTCACCTTTGCAACTTTCGGCCTGCAGATGGATATTGAACTGCTTGCTATCAAACAAAGTCCATTTGGGTAAGTAATGGTTTCAAAAAAAGTTATGAACTCTTATACTAAAGCACTCTTGTAGTTAATTTCAATGCTTTTGGATTCTGCAGGACTGCCGTCAAGATTGTTGAAGGCTAATGCAATGGTTCAATATTCAGAGTGCTATGTTAGCAAATTATGAGAAGATAATATCCTCCCAAGAGCAGCCCTACTAGATGGCTCTCAGTTCACTCTTGATGTGAATGAATCTAGAATTTACCTGTTTCTAGACTGGCAAATAAGAAACAGCGAAGAGTATAAACATTGCTAAAAAAGTTGATTATTTGTATTTAATATTACAATACAGGAAATGCCTTTGCAAGGAGTCAAAAAGTTCATGAGACGGAACCACAAAAATGTAAACAATTAAAAAGGTGTTTTCATTTTGTGTTCTTGCACCAGGTCAATTTTTTCCAAGCAAAAACAGTGACTCGTAATTGTTCTACCCATGTTCACGATGGTTTTGTATACCACCACTAATTCTTTCAACTTGAATTTCATGTCATATGTACCGTGAATAGTAAACAAATGCCAAAAGTAACGATGGTTTTTCCAAATATCTTAAAAGAAACTCTATTAGCAGACTAGCAGCACCGTCGCATACTCTTGCTCTTCAAAATGGTAGCCTCGTAGCATTCATAAGCTTGCAGGAGAATTGCACCACAAAGTGAGCCAGTGCCTGAAATTATCTGCGGTAGCGGTGGCGTTTGAAATTGAAGTATACATGTAGAATTCCACGTTCAAAAGTGCACTTAAAACCTTTCTTGTGAGAATATTCCCATTCTTTGTTTACAATGCGGAAAGCCTGTCAAAACACATGAAATAAGTAAGTCGGTTGAAAAGAAAGAAAGAAAAACTTCAAACCATCATGAACAATAGACTTACAATGTCTTCGTATGGTGGCCCTGCATGGAATCTTATGATGCAAGTCTCGCCGTTGCTGCTGTCCTTCTCAATAGTGTAAGTTGGTGCTTTTGTCTTGTCTACGAGGTCTGGGTAGAATATATTAAATTTATACCCCTGTACAACTTTTGGAGGTGGATTGTCATGATCATAGTGAGTCTGATTATATTTGTTCCACTCATATCCAGTATGAACACGGTTGAAATACTTTGGTTTCCTGGGCCTGTACTTGTCATGCCACCAATAGACCTGCGCCAACATTTATCACTTACATAAGAAACTTTAAAGAGCATATAGTTAGCCAGCATTTTATTTCACCCTAAAATAACAAAATAAATCATAAGGAGTATATTTACCCATGTCAACATACTAAAGCCCAAAGGATATGATAACACAATATTTAACGTGATGCACAAAACTTTCGGATTTTAAGTTGATAATCACCCACCTCCTTTTTATAATAGTATTCCAAAATTTCTGAATTTAGTACTCCAACTAACTAATTTTTTTCTGAACTACATATTTTCCATCTAATAATTAACATTAAAAACTAGAATCATGGAAAATAACAAGAATTTGATGCCATTTTACTAAGTGTGAAAATCATACAAATGACCAGGACAAGATACCTGTGAATCCAGATTCACTTCTGCACCAGAGCCAAACATTACATCTCCTTCTTCAATAGCTCCCATAGCCTTCATGGCTTTCATCTCAAAGTTATCTTCAGGTGGAGCAGGCTTTGATGCCATTGCTTCCTGAATTCGTCTCTGCTGCTCTTCCTTTACAGCCAAACGTTTTTGTTCCTGTGAATGTACCATTGTGGACAAGTTAGCCTATACACTTAACACAAACTCACAGACACAAGATCAATAGATTAAGTGCGGAATAAGGTTTACCAGTAGAGCTCTGTCCTCTTCAGGGTCAATAGCTTCCTCATTTTCATCACCATGAAACAGTTCTGGTGAAAAGGACCCAGCCTCATCTTCTACGTCTTCACGTTCTTGACCCTCTGTTTTAATGGGTTCTGGAGAAAGTGATCTATTTGCATATTGGACTGCACAAAAAATATCAGGAAAATATCAAAATGAAGTTTTGGATATAGGAACTTTACAAAAGAGTCAAAATTTTACAAATAATTAAATAATGACAAGAAAGTTTACATTTATCATAATCCTCAATATCCTCCTCAGATTTCATGACATGAGCATCTTCCAATTTATCCTCACCGTCTGATGGTTTCTTAAGGCGTAGCAAATGCTTGCGTAACATTTTGACATGAATTTCCTTTAAACAGGCCTGTATTGCAGCAAATAATGGAGCGAACAATCCATTAAGTTATGGCATGTAACATAAAATACAAAAAAAATATGTTAGAGAGATTACCTTGGCTTTATATATGCGGAGGTGCTTTAAAACAGTCTCCCAGTACTCAACAAGCTTTGCTGCACCAGTACGCATTTCTGACTCAATATGTGCCTGCAAAGCTTCCAATTCTGCATGTGTCTTCCCCTGCAAAAGCTTCTTCACATCTGGTTCAACACTGTTATGCAGACCTCTCTGTTCAGCAAGCACCTCAGCTGGAGGTTCTTCTCCACGCACCCTAGCTCGATCAATTGCATCTTTTTTTCTAGCTTCAGCTAACTCCCAATCACTCACCAGAAGGAGTGCCTGCATGAGATATTGACCAAGAGATTTTCAACTCCGAACATGAATTATGAAATGACTAATTAAGTGCCAAGATATATAACATTACATGTTAAGGAAGCAACCCACAATGGCCACATAAGTTAACTGAAACAGAAGAGGAGAATATTAAGAAGACAACTAATTCATTGGGGCTTCGGTGCATAAGATGCATAATGACGACCACAATAGTTGCATAATAAGACATACTTAGTTGCATGAAAGACTAACATAAATGATCATTTGTCCACTCTAATATTCTCACCTCCACAACATTGACCTTACTTCTTATTTGCTATTTATCACCAAACATTCAACCCTAGATAGCATGGCTGGTCTTATGCTTTAAAGGGCAAAAAAAAAAACTTGAGTAACATTTCTCTATCACAAATCACACACCCAAACCAATTCTCCAACTCACCCTCCCTCGTAGTTGTATCCTACAGTTTACATCTCCCTCTATCTCCCCATTATTTTTTATGATGAACCCAAGGTACCCAAATCATGATATTTGAGGTAAGATATGTTTTCCAATTTCCGTCTCTAATCTTTGTGAGCCTTCTACTAAGCATTAGTTAGTACACATACTATGTTTTACTTATACTTAAGTTAAAACCAAACGTTTCCATTTATTTATTTTCTTGACTTTTTTAACAATGACCAAATCATAAGCAAAAAGCATGTACAATGGCACTGTCTCTAGGATATGCAAAACCAAGATAAAACGATAAGCGATAAAAGACCTAAAACCAAGATAAACTGATAAATCTTTAGTTACGGGAAAATCCTTTGTAGCCCCATATGGATTCGTCGCATTAATCGTGACCCCCTCACACATATCTTAGAGTACTCGAGCATAAACAATCTAAACAATTTTAACCTTTTAAAGAAAACCATCGTATGCCTAGAGGTGTCAATAGAGCCCCAAATTTCAAAGCCCACTAAATTAAAGCCTCCTAATTCTCAAATTCTCAAAATTATATGGGGCTAAGCCCACTATAAAATCTATTTATTTGTGGGCCTAAAAAAGGCCCATATTAATTATTTCAAAAAAAAAATTGGTAAAAAAATAAATAAAAATTTAGGTAAAAAATTTTTTTACGGTAAAACCAATTTTAAATATTTTGTATGAGGTCATATCATCACAAATAGTTTTCTCAATTTAATGGCACTAAGAAATGCATATATGATATTGTGCTGGTCCACTTTTAAAAATTAAAACTAAATGATTAAAAGGTATTATTCCAATGCTATTCCTAACGTGTTTAAATTCAAAACTATATCAGTTATTTAGCATGACTGTATATGTTGAGATCCCTATTATTCCACCCGCCTTAGCCCACGCTTCAGGTGTCTAATCCTAAGCCTGAGGCGGGTGTCGAGATTAGTGCTTACAAGGCTTGGACAACCCTCACCTTACAAGCCGGTTTTGTGAGGTTTTTCTTTGTTGAATAAACCGGTTTTGCGAGGTTGAGTTGGGACTAAAGCTCTAATTCTAAGATTGTATTAGAGTCCATCCTAGATCACAGATTTATTATTGGGCCTTGATCTTAGTTATACACAAATGTTCACGCTACAGATGTCCAGACATGGGCGTGTTGAGATCCATGTATTCCACCCACATTACTCCACGTTTTAGATGTTCCCACCTGAGACATCGACTATAGATTAGAGCAAATAAGGCCTAAGCAGTTCTCAGTCCTCACCTTAGAAGTTGGTTTTGAAGGGTTGAATTAGGCCTAAAGCCCAAATTCCAAGAGTATACAACAATATAGAAGAACAAATGCATGATATTTCCTCTTGATCTTTAGACAATTTCCATAATTTTACTATTGAAGTATTTTAAAACCCGGAACGAAAACGACCAGGAAAATTTGTTAGTTCAGAGGTCATAGCTCTAAATGTTCTACATAGATTGTTGTTGCCCTGTGGAGAACTATGATGTAACTGAACAAGCCATGGAAAAAGGAAGGTACCTCCCAATATTCTACATGGGTTGGCGTGGCCCTGTCAAAGTCCAAATGCATTTTGATATCATCACGGAGCTCTTCCATTTCATTCACTGTCAAACCCTGCACCACAAATGGCAAATCATTATGTAACTTGTCCAACAATATCGAGTTTAAAACTAGAAATATTTAGTCATGCTAATGAAAGGGTTTGATAAGTTTTTGAGAACTGCGTTACATTATAATTATAATTTACAACGGTTAAAGGAAAAGAAACATGAGTTTAAAGGTAGTGCACTGACAGTGTAAAGTTGTTTTACACTGTTATCCAATCAAATTTCATAATTTTGCCATGTCATTTATTAAATAAATCATAGTTTTCGGTTTCCATTCCCCCTCTCTACAAACCAGATTGAACACCATCTTCTGCAACTTTCTATCTTTAACTCGCCTGGTTCATCACTGCAGTTGGAATGCAGTGACAAAAACGGGTGAGGTGGTAGTACAGCGGCACTGTGACGACAACGGCGTTACCGCGGAGAGCATTTAGTGTGAGTGATAGCATCGCTGAGTGACAGAAGTTGTGGCCATGGCAGTTGTGGATTTTGGTGCGATGAAGGAAATGTTTGTATTGATGCTGACAAATGCAGTTGCCATACACTGCCTTCATGGTTGTTGATGTTAGAGTACATAAACTTTCCAGAAATAGCAGATGCATTCACCCAATATTGTATGAACAAATTATTCGAAATTAGAAACTCATACAAAAGGACCAATTGAAGATGATATAATCATATTAAAGTTAAAAAGTATTAGATAAAAGGATATTGCGTGGAGAAGATGGATCGATGCAGTCGTGGGTGGAAGACATGGGAGGAATAGAAACCATGATCTGAGTAGAAAAGTTGAAATGGTATTATTTTTTATTTATGTATAATTAATTCTTTATGCCATGGCTAAAAGATGCTATTTGATTGGATGACTCTCTAAAGTTAGGTTTACACTGTCAGTGCATGTTCTTTATTCTCATAATATTTGTATCATAAAGCCAAATATTAACCTTGAAGACCATGTATGGTTCATTTATTTCTATATCCAAATCATCAGGGCCATCAAGATGTTTGGTAAGGATATCAATTGGCTTGGCGCGTCCTTCACGCAATCTAATTTCAGACCTAAACTTGCTTTGATCAAAATGAAACTGCATACAAAATTGTTTTAATCATCAGATTACCAGCACTATTTTATTTGATATAACAACAAATGGAAGCCATTCAAGCAGCCATACCTCCACTTCTCTTTTTTCCCAGTCCTGGAACTCAGCCCGAGCACGTTCTCTAGCTAACAATGCCTGTGGGAGACAATGTGTATAAATTAAAATAAAATAAAAACATAGTTTATGCACCATCAAGGTTTGGGAATAACTGGCAAATCATAATAGAATATAGTCAAGACAGGCAGGTGGTATCCAGAACATACTTTTGCTTCTAACATCAAAATGACAGCCAATAATAAGTTATAAGAATGGACTTACCATTTCTTCCTCATGTCGTGCTTTCTCAAGTGCCCTTTCTTCTCTTCTTTTTTTCACCTTTTCAATTTCCGCCTGCATTATAATTTTAACAAGAAATTAGTCAAATGGTAGATGGGAAGTTTGATTGTTTAGTTTGACAACATCATCATAAACAATAACCCGGGGGCTGGGGTGTATGAAGCATATTGCTACAAGAAGCAAGTGAAATATCAGTATTGCCAACAAAATAACTAGTTAGTAGTGGCAAGTCGGCAACTTCCAAAATGTTGTAATATTGTAACGTAGTCAACATTCTACACGCATAAACATCCAAGAAACATTTTTTGGAGAAAATTGCATACCATCCTTTCTCTCTGTCTCTTTTTCTCAGCTTTAACTGAAAACTCATCAATAGGCACACCTTGAACAACATCACGCTCAATCTTCTTACGCCAAACAAACCTACAAATAGCATGTTAGTAAATAAGATGATGAAGGTAAGTATCACTCAACTGCTAATACATTAATTTCTATACAGACAAGCTTGTCGCCGCTTCTAGAACATAACAATGTCAATAAATTTGCAAGCTTAGTGGAACCAAATAAAACAGAAAAAAATTAAGAGGGGGTTATCTAAGAACAACTGCAGCTAAACCTAAACATTAATCCCACCCTCCACATGTAAAATCTAAAAGCTTTCAACCATATCATAACAAATAGTAGCAACCAATCATAAAAAAATTCAATGATTAATATTCATTCCAAGGTTATTCAATTTTTTTCTTGTTCAATAGTCCCCCTAAATAAAATTACCCAGCAACCTGCAATAGGGAGGAATCTCAACCAATAATTAACATAGTTTTTTCAGAAGTACCACATTTACATTTGCACATATACTCACATTTTAACTCCCTAACTACCTAGCGCCTACCAGAACCCTTCTCCACAAAAATAAAGTTTCTTCAAACTACATAGTGTGTAAATACCGCATATGAATTACCAATACATATCTGTAAATTTTATTTCTTCACGAAAACAACATGAACTAAGTTGAAGTATTACTATATCAAAAAAGATTAGGGAGAAGAGAGGGACTTACTTCTCATTGAGATTGGAATCACCAAACGGATTCGAGTCATTAGAATATCCGGACACAGTATGAGCCTTCAATTTCTTAGCAACTTTCAATGCCTGAGCACAACACAAAACCAAGAACAATTCAACATCAAACACACCCTTCAAACCAAACCAATTCATAAAAACATAACCGGTTTAATTCATATACACCTTCAAATCATTGAAAAACGTTTGACTTCAATTATAACTACTTCTAAAGTCACACATATGATTGGTTGTGATTTGCATAATAAAATTAAACTCTAATTATTTGATTAAAGAATAAAATTCAAACCTTTCTCTGCGCCTTTTTCGCCAAATACTGTGCTATTTCCTCTTCAGTAATTTTCCTGGAGGATTTTCTCTTCCTCCCACCCCTATCACTACCACTGTCATCAGAAGAACTTCCTGAGTCCAATTCATGCCGCCTCCGTGACCTCCGGTCACTACTTCTCCGGCTTCTATCGGAATCATCGGATTGCGAAGAAGTTGACTCGGATGCAGAATCATCCGATTTCCTTCTCCTTCTTTCTTTTCTACCCATTCTATTTTTCTCGGATTCTTACGTTCAGAAAAAGGAAAACCTAAAATAACAACAATACTTCAGAATGCATAAAAAGCATAACAGTTACAAGAATTCAACCCTAGATAGTATTTGCGATGGAGAATGATTTTTCACTACCAAATTGAAGAACAATTCCAAAATACGAAGTGAAAATCGACGGAAAAATAACGAACCTGCGGCGGAGAACACGATTGGAGAATGACGGCGACGGTGCCAATGAACGACCGGAGATTCGACACCACCGGAGATGATAATTCACATTTTTTTATTTTTTATTTTCCGTCGGGAAAGATAAATGGACCAAAGCCCAAAAATGAGAAAGGATTTGTTATAGGTTACTTTTTTCACCCCATTAGTCTACTAATATCCCCCCTCTAATGACATTAATTTATTGCCAAAATACTTTTTTTTTTATCTGTCAAAAAAAAAGTTTTATTGTGGTGTTATTGTTATGAATCAAACTTGATGTTTAGAATTTACAACACTCACACGTTCTACTCGCACCACCAACTATTTGCGTTAGATTTGGGTAGTCTTTTATTTATATAAAAGTTAAGTTTCAGAACACATATTTTTTAACTTATATTAAATGTCATAAGTTAACTTATCGATGTCTACATGTATGATTCTAAAATGCATTGTGGAAATTAACGTCAAGATGTTTAAAAATGTTTTAATCTAAGAGAAGTGATTTTCAAGAACACAATTTTTCAAATACTAGATTCATACTAGTTTGTGGATTGATGAAATATGATAGAGCGGAATGTTCGGATATACTGACAAGTTTGGAGTGTGTTGTATCAATGTGGCTTAACTTTAGGCTATCCTCCATGCCATTATTTTGGCATGAAATATAGAGGTAAAAATTGACTCTCAATTTGTTGTCTTCTCATTAATCAAGTGGACCTTCTTCTCGTAGTTGTTTTAATTTGGTGGACGAGATTAGGGAATTTGGTACAAGAAGGGTGAATTCCCTATATCTCATTTTTTTTTAGAGTAACCAAGAAGTTGATGGATTGCTAAATTTTGTTTGTGGTGTCTGGGTTTCGAACCCCGCACCTTACATATATTATGTATTGTCCTTACCAACTAAGCATGCATACGAGGGACTGCTAAATTTTGTTTCAGTCTTTTTTTTTTTTCACATACTCATTCTATTGGTTAATACTCGAAAATTTGAATTCGATCATGATTATACACATTAGGTTTTAAAGCGGATGTGGCGGGTATCCAGTTCCCGCGTGATTTCTAGTTTCATATGTTTTGAGGCTTGCAGCTTTCTGTCACTATATATTTATTATCAATGAGTGAAAAATGAAAATGGCAAGAAAAATAGAACTTACATAAACTTTAAAATTCTAATCATTTTAATTAAATATAATACATTTTAATTATATTAAATGGTATTTTTAATTATGGGTGAAATTTAAATTAAAAAGTTATAATTTGTTTGACTCAAATGAGGTTTTGGTCCTCTATGTTTTTGCAAAATTGTAATTTTGGTTTCCCTATTTCTAATTCCGTAATTTTGATCTTCGTTTCAAAAATAAATTGACCAATTTATAATTTTGAATATCCAATTTGATGATGTGGAATATATTAGGTGACATGAAATGAAAACAAAGATTCTAATTGGTTAGAGTCTTAAAAATAGGATGTTAATTTAGGTCGTAACCAAACATGCATGGTCAGAAAAGTATCAATTGAAATGATACAAAGCAGTACGAATGAACAACTTAGTGTCACGTCATCGAATTTGATGGTCAAAATTATGAATTGGTCAAAAATTTGAAACAGGGAACCAACATTGGGCAAAATCAAATAGGATGATAAAAATTGCAGTTTTACCAAAATATGGGGAGCAAAACTATGTTTACGTGTAATTCTTTCCATTTCATTCACTTTTCAAATAATGGAATGGGAATTTGTTTTGTTATGTCATAAATTGATGAAATATTTGTTATCTTCTCTTTTTCTCTTCATCCCATTTCATTACATTCCTCTCAAATCCACTCGTTTTAAAATATTCAAACGAGCTTAAGTTACAAAAGCACTAAGAAAAACCTTTTAGAATCTATTTGGCAAATTTCACAAGAAAAATAGTTCAGAGGACATATATACCCTCGCATAAATTATTAAAGTGAGAGAACTCAAAAGATGTATAGTGAATGTTCCTCATTATTATTGTATCATCAAAGTAAAAGTTGCAAATGGAAGAAGAGAGGAGGGTAAAAACAGAATACAGCAACAGAAAACTATAACACTAACAGAATAACCAAGTCATAAACTAACTAATTTTATCAACATTATCCAACTGTAAAAGAAATGGCTCTAGTGCAAGTGTCGTCCATTGCATATGTTGAGACCAGAGGTGTGTATCCATAGGTTCCTTGGAAGTCTATGCAGATGTACCTCCTTTGTCTGTGGAGGATGCATGAGGAAGTTGTGCAGTAGGTGTCACCTACACAGGCCATACAATCACTTTAAAAACAAAAAATGTTAAAATAAAATTTACTTTTTTACGAAGTTTTTAGTAGCTTCTACAAGTTTAGTTCTAGTTAAACTTAACTAAATTTTGAAAGCATGTCTCCAGAATTCAAGAATTTTAACAATATACATCAAGAAGTATATATCCAAAATTCACATTGTTATGTACCTAATACTAGACATACATATTGAGATTGCTGTGTACCTAATACTATACATACACTATACATATATCTGGAATTAATTTTTCTCTGCCTTTGAGACATGATTCTCAAAGTCAACAAGACCTGGTTCTGAAGGTAATATATGTTTCATTATCCAAATGTTACCATATCACTATTCACAACCAAACTGAAAAGGCTGAATGTATCAATATCATCACTGCATATTCACAATCAAATTGAAAAGGCTGAATGTACCATCACTGTATATTCACATCAAAAGGCAAGAAAATATGCTGCAGTCTGCAGAACAAATCCTAAAAAAAAACTCAAAGATGTCTAGAATCAAGTATATTACAATATCAGATATCTGTGTACTTGGAAGTTTTAACCACCACATCACAAGCTAAGCTATAAAAGAGGCATCATCTCTTGGTTTTTGAAATATATTCAAATGACAGCAACCCCAGCTGAAGCAGAATTTGAATGAAGCACGTCCTGGCCAGAAACTTTGGTCTTCTGAAGATCATGAGCCTGCATAGCAGATGAAATTCCAGAATTTTCTTGCATCTCCTGCTGCCATCCACTGGCCACGTTCTTGGCCTGTCCTGAGTGAGTAATCGACTCTTTTGAATTTGTATTATCTTTTGTCCCACCCAGGATTATCATGTGCGGCTTACCCAAGTTGGAAATCTGTGGATGAAAGAAATAAAATGAAAATATATATCATAGCTATGGATATTACAATTAAAAACAAACTAGACAAATACTGGGTAAAGAACTTCGAAAAAATTCCTTTTATTGATTATTCCCAAATATATCATAAAAAAGGTAAATGAAATCCATGCATATAATTATTATTCAATTTTTTCACTCACAATAGAAGGTGATGCAAAGCCATTAGCACTCCATCCTGATCCCAGAGGAGGGTGATAAACAACACCAGAAGCTCTGTGGATGAAAGGAGGAGGACATGCACCAGCAGTAGAAAAAGGTCCAGCTAATCCTTCTAGTTTCTTCTGAGCATGCCTGATCTGCAATTCTCTTTCCCTATCCTCTTTCTTCTGAGCAAAAGCAACATACAGTGGTTTGCCATGGAACATGCACCCTGTAGCATATAACATCAACTTAATTGATGCATAAGCACTAATATATTCTAACTTAGTAACATTTGTTACTTGGATAAAAATATTTTCTAGATCAGAACTTCAATCAAAATTCGGTACACAGAAAATAACATTTAACATATATCTAATCTCTCAAAGTATAATCCAATAAATATACATAACATGCAGTATTATGGGAACATCATGGTGAGCATTTTCTCAAATTTCATAGTACTACTAATAAATATCCAGGCAAAAAATGATACAGGGCCAAAACGTTCTAATCTATCACCTTGCTGGCTTACAGATTCAAAGCAACTTAACTCACCATTAAAACAGCTCATAGACTTGCAGGCCTCCATCACGGTAGAAAAACAGACAAAACCAAACCCCTTGCTTGCCCCTTTGTCATCTCGCATAACTTTTGCAGACAAGACTTTGCCACATGCACTAAAATGGTCCCGTAGTTCTTCATCACCAACACTGGTATCAATGTTCTTCACATAAATGTTTGATCCCTGAAAGTTAAACAGTGACATACTAAGAAAGCTGAAATTAATTATTCAACTATATATAGGAGAAAGGGCATGGAATTACCTTGTGTTTCAAGCCTTTTTCCACAAACAAATGATGCAATATCTGCTCACGTTCAACCTTTTTTTGTGCTCTTGCAACATACAAGATCTTTGAACCTCCTTATGACAAATCAAAACCAGATTTAAACAGAGAATCAACATCCAGGAAAGTGCAATTTTGTGCAGAAAATATCTATATACTAAAAAGATAAATAAATTACCAAACTGTGATCCATCCATTGCTTCCATTGCTCGTCTAGCATCATCTGGGCTCTCATAGTTAACAAATCCGAAGCCTTTTGACTGCCCATTCTCATCCTTTTTAATCGCCAAGCTAACAATTCTTCCAAAAGAGGAGAACTTTTCTTGAAGATGTTTTTCAGTAACATCTGGGTCCAAATTCTTAACGTACAAGTTTGTAAATTTGGCATCCAGGTCAGGAAGAGAGCGCTCACTTTTTCTGATAAATTTCCCAACATATCTGTGAGAAGAATTGGAATCAGATTAAAACCAATCTTAGGATAACGAAAACAGCAATTAACTGAAGGCAAAAAAAACATAGACTTCAAATCACAACATATATGGATATGAATGACGGCAAATTTTAACAAGCACTAAAATAATTTCACATACATCTGCTTATCTCTCACAGTAGAGCCATTCATTTTCTGGATAGCAACATTTGCAGACTCCTCTGAATCAAACTGGATATAACCAAACCCTTTGCTCTTCCCATCCTCAGACATGGCAATTTTGCTGGACAAAATGTTACCATATTTTTGAAATAAATCATGTAGTCCCACATTATCTATGGATTCTGCCAAGTTCTGTAATGATATTGACACCAGAAAGTTTTCATTAGAATTCACTTCATACATAAAAATGAATCGGATTATCATCATTTAAGCATTTCAAATCAAAGCAACATAGTCTAATAATGTATAACATATACCTTAACAAACACATTCCCTTTGCCACTTTTCCTTGCATCAGCATCACGACTTAACCACATGACCCTTATCACTTTTCCATTGAGGGAAGAATGATTCTTCAACTCGATTGCACGAATTGCTACTCAATCAAAAAAATAAAATACATTAACAGGGTAAAACATTCTCAAATATGCTCAAAATTTCTTTATTATTTTTAATCCATTACAGCTAACAAGAAATTACAATTACAAATTTCAAGCTTGATACAATTACATATATGGATCAGTAACATAACTTAGTCTTACAAATTTTGGAAAATAACTCATCAAGCAAAAAACGCTTTTTAATATAAAAATGTTGAAAAAAAATGAATTTTCTTTCCTTAAAAAATTAACTAGCATATTAAATCAACTAACTAGAAAAAACTTGGTCCAAAAACAACCTAACTAAAAGCCAATAAATTTTGCTTCAATCAAATCAACTAACAACTATCAAAAAATTAAATTAAGATTACAAATATCAAGATCGATACAGTTACAAATCTTGATCAGTAACATAACTTGTTCAGATAAATTTTGGGAAATAACACAGGAAGCAAAAATCTTGAAAAATTTATCTTTTTTTTCTCTTTCCTCCAAAGAAAGCTAACAAACTTAAAACTGGTAAAGTTTAATCTTTAATCAACTATCATCATTCTAGCAAACATTATACATGCATAATTTTTCACCCTTTTACTACATTACAATAAGGCATAACTAATTCAATCAGAATTTTCCATTTCTTGAATCACTTCCATTTTCAAGAATCAAGATAAAGGGTTTCCTAATCAAACAACAACAATAATACTAATTACAATAATTAGCCATTAATCCTAAAAAAGAAAGCATCAATTCAATCATAACTAACTATCAAAACGCAAGAAAAGCAAAAGATTAATCAAATCAAGTAAACTAAAACGAAAATTCCACAGAAATGCAATGAATCTGAGAAAGCGTTGTTTGTTACCTTCTTGATGAGAGGAGAGGTTGACGTAACCATAACAGAGTGATTTCCCGGTGGCGGAGTCTTTACAGACGCGAGCGGAAATGAGGGTGTTGAATTCAGAAAACGCCTTGTAGAGTTGAGAGTCGGTTACGTCGGAGTGAAGATCGCCGACGTAAAGTGTCGCCGCCGGTGAAGCTGGCACCGCGTCTTTCTCGGAATCCGTCATAGTTGAATCGGAGAATGATGAAAAGAATGAACAAAGTTGTAACGGTTTTGGAAGAGAGAGAGAGAGAGAGAGAGAGAGAGAGAGAGAGAGAGAGAGAGAGAGAGAGGAGTGTGAAGAGAGAGAAACAGAGAGTGGGGGAGTGTTTTTTTTTTTTTTTGGTTACAAGAGAGTGATGGAGTTGAGTATGAGAAATTTGCATGGCGGGTTCAGTATATATAAGAGGTTTAACGAATACGGTTACGCGCGTTACTTCACCGATTCGTTTTTTCTTTTTGCATTTTTTATTTTGTAAGTTCTTCAAAAATACTATATATTTAATTTAAGTGCATTTTTAAGCTTCAATTTCGTCTTTTCAAAAAAGATTAATATGATCTATTAGCCATTTTTTATAAACTATAAAGTTTAGTTGAGTTAGACTTTAGAAATTTATCAGAGTCAGGACAAACCTCAGTTTAAATAGAATTCACACAGATCACGTATTAAAGAAATGAGCAATGCTAGCAACACTCTCTTTTGAGCACTCTCTCTAGCACTCACTCTTTTATTGGATAAAATCATTGTATGTCCCACCACCATATGTGGGTTCCATTTCCAAAGTGTAGGTCTCACATTGATTTCGCCTAATAAAAGAGTGAGTGTTAGAGAGAGTGCTCAAAAGAGAGTGTTGCTAGCATTCCTCTAAAGAAATATGATCTACTTTTTAAAAGAGGTTATTTTTCTAAAAGTAAAGTAGTTTGGTAAAAAAATATATATATTTAAACAAAAATAAAAAAAATAATTAAATAAATGGCTTGTATCTTTATTTAAAAAATTTTAATGATCCGAGTCTAATATAGACTAAGTCGTAAACCTTTTTCAATCAGTATGACATATTGACACTCTAGTCACAATTGCACCTTCTTATCTTATCTTATTTAAAAGAAAAAATAAAAAACTAACGAATTCTACAACTCATTTTCCTACATAAACATCAAACGGAAACTTATAATTTTCATTCTACTCTTCCAATATATCATACTCTTCTTCTTTTTATATAGAAAATGTCATAACTCTCGAATTCATTCTCTTAAAACAAAAGTTTATATTTTAGCATTTTCAATAGAGCTGTCAGCTTCGGCTCGACCAAATAGACCGGCATAATGAACCAGTATTTTAGGTTAGGTTCGACCGAATTTACCGTAGAGACAATATTTTATGGGTAAAACAGAATTTGTAAATTGTATTTCACAAAAAAAAAAATTAAAAATTGTAGGAATTAAAACAAATTAATGGGAAATAAAAAAAAATACAAAGACCATTCCAAAAGGAAAAAAAAGTAGTAGAAACTAAAAATAAAAAATTAATACATTACACTACATGAAGTAAAAACATATTTAAATCTATCTATATTATAAATAAAAGATGGTTGTGAGATAACTTACTTGAAGAATGGAGTATGTTTTATTTTTATTTTTTGAAAAGAGAGGGCTGAGGTCCACTTGATGAATATTCAGGCAAGGTTGCAATTTTATGTGAAACATACATATGTGACAAATGACTTCCTTTTTTTTACTTGGGAGGGTGCAATTTTACTCTTTAATTAAGTAAATATTAAATTAATTGTCATAAATCATCGGAGCACCATTCATGAATCCATTGTTATGAGAATCCTATACACCTATCTAAAAGTAAGAGCTGAAGACCACAGCTGAACTTTTCTGTGCCCTCAAAGCACTAAATAAATATTACAATCTGAACCATTAAAGTTACACTAATGTACATCACTTCCAACTCTCTCTTTACAATGTGATCCGCATTTTCATTGAATAAATGGAGGATACCCCTTTTTGTGAACATACAGTAGACACATCAACCACTCCCGATCCAAATATGAGAAGGGTTGCCAGCTCAAGTAAGTCTCATTGTTAGGTGACAACGAATGAGCTCCAGAATCTTGAGTATAAATTACAAATGTAACGACTTCTTGAAGATTATCATGTGCATAGAAAGAGCCACAATGCTTACAGGTAGTAACTTGGAGAGAATCCCTATCCTTGAGCTGCTGCCCGTCTGTCTTGCTCTTGCATTGATGTACTCATCCTTGCTTGTAGTCACTGAGACGTTTACAGACATGGAACCTAGCAGCAATTTTTAAATTTTAAGACAGAGTGAAGTTACATATACTTCTTGCAAGAAATAACAGTTCATGTGGTAAACTTACAATCATAGTTAGTCCATCCTATTTGCTGACGAGCCAAATCATAGACAATTATCTTATCTTTCAGGACAAGATCTGCAATAAAGAAACAACATCAAGGATAAATTCAATTCTCAAAATACCTAGTTGATCATTTGTGACAAATAGATAACAAACATTAAATTATATATCTACTAGAAATCAATTTGAAAGATAATAATGAGAGCCCCCAGCCATTTTTCGATCACACTTCAGAGTTCCGTAACAATGTTCACTAAAATATTAAAACAACAATCAATTCATATTTTTAGTTGGACCTTAACACTCGATCAAGTGTTTTCCATTTTCAGTTGTGATGGGTTTTGTGGAATTATGAAGTAGTAACGAACTAGAAATAGCTAAAATTATGCCTAGTTGTTTGTCACAGATACATGATACATCTTATTGAATCTTTTATCATAATCAAATGAGAAAATTCTATTTTATTTTCAATGCCTTGCAGAGTTTTGTCTGTTTAAATTTGTCCATCAACTAACCTCCTAAAATCGTGACTCCTTCTTGCACTTTCTGGAAACCTATGCACCACATTTTAGCACCGTCCTGTTGAAGCAAATTGGGACATCAGCGGCATACAATTCCAAAGAATAACCTCCTTATAGCAAGAATGTAACCAGACTCCTGACAAACATACTTTACCTGGAAACCCCTATTCAAAAGGTATTGTGATGGTTTTAAATCCATTGATGCTCCACCCTCAAAGTTGAAACTGACTGTAGGAAAACTATCATCTATACTGAATATGTAACAAACACAAATTTTAATGACATATTCAGAAATCCTAACAGGACAAACTATCTTTTCATATGAAGTATTTTATAACAAATATTATATTCGTAATTACCTGATTAAGACCAGATAACACTGGCTTCCTTTTGAAATAAAGGAAGTAGCAAATTGTGACACGGCTGTATCTACCTATACATCCATTTGGAAACTCAACATCAGTATACGCTACAGTCAATATCATTCATAAAATACAAGAGAAATAAGCAAAAGAAGAATTTGTTAGCCTCTCTACCAACCACCTTTTGAAAAAATTAATGACAAGAATTATATAATAAAATGATGTAAACCTCGTATGGTGTTAGATTGCTAAAGTATCTTAGCATACAAGTCTCCATTAAATCATTTCCACATTTTATTTAAAACATGAAACAATTATTTACTAGATCAACGTATGGTTCAAAACTGATACACACACACAGAAACAAACAAACAATATAACTTAATACCAGTCAAATAAGAAAGGAATGCGAGAATCCAAATAAACTCAACAGAGAAATGTCAATCGGTGATCTAGGCAAACAATGCATAATTCCTCATAGAAAAGGCAAAGGAGAATAATATGCCTAACAAGTAACAAAGTTCAACGTTTCAAAGTTTTGGGCGATGTATAAGAAAACTTACTGCGTTGACAAAAGGATCATAAGCTTCTTGAACAAGATATGACAATGTTGTACCACTGTCAATGATAGTTCCTCGTTTGTCAGATGTTGCAAATACAGCTGGATTAATTGAGAGAACTTGCCCATTGACAGCAATGCTCTGAAGATTTAAGTTGTAATGAGGCCTGAGATTGAATAAAAAAGCAAAAGACTAGTCAATTATACTGCAAAATATAGCATATAGAAGTGTGAATTATCTAACAAGAACAATAACAGCATATAAAGCATTTTAAGAACCTGATTTTTAGCAATATCAACTTTTACATTCAATTAAAAAACTCAATTAAATTAAGAAATTTTAAAATGGTTTTCCATTAGCCAGGTTGATTCAATCATACTCACCAAGGGTGTGGCATTGGCATGTGATGTAACTATGTGTAAGAGAAAACATAAAGGAACCCAAGGGGGACTCAATTAACATACGATGACAAGACATATCCCTTCAAGACAATATCATCTTGAAAAACCAAAGCATTTTCTTCTCCATAAGAGGCATGAAGCCAAATATCTTCCATGATCACTAGTGTAACAAAAACTACCCAAAATCACGAATTCAAGATACTAGGCTAGATATAATAAAACAGAATTCATCCAGAAGAAATTGTCAATTGAGTTCAAAGACTGACATATTTTTACCGCACCACACCAAAATCATAAGTTTTGAGTAAGCTATTTAAAAGGGTGATTAATCGGCTCGCCTTTACGTGATCAAATGGAAGTAATGACCTTTCATTTCTTTTCATTCAAACCTAGCATAGTACTTATTTCCAAAAGTAAAAATGATAAGTTTCATAATTATGGAGCAATTAATTACTGATTACCAATTGACAATAATGTAATTGTAAATATTTGATTCCATAAAGTCATAAACTGGTTTGGAAATGCATAGTATCTTCCATTATATCAATATTGTGCAATATCAGGGAAAAGTGATGCACAAACTGGGAAAAGAAAATAAGAAAAGCAGTGCGGAAGAGAACATACTGTGATGGGACAAGTGGACTATAAACAATACTTGGCTCCAAAATCTCACCAAGAACTAGAATGCCTCCTCCATTGCCATCTCCTTTCAAGCAATGAGAGAAAACTTTGGGTGTTATTCCTCGTGATGACAATTGTGATACAACAGATAGATCACCAGGGCCAAACCCAAGAATTCCATCGACCGCTTTATCCGTCTTAGTCAAATCTCCAGACTGATAGGTACTACACCTATTGCAAAAACAACCATTCAATGAAATTTTATTTCAAACCAAAATTCATATTAAGTACTAGTGTTATCAAAAACATGCGAATATATGTAAAAACTGGCAGAGAAGATAAGCAAATCCCACTATTTACCATTTCTCCATTTTATTGAAAAATTAACCTATTGACAAAACCGGCATTACCAATTTACCCCCCAGCACACCCCTCTCCCAACATTCTCTCTGATTTTCAGTCCTACCAAGCATGTCCCATAGTTTCCTCTACAAGGATAGGCTCCCCTGACCAGCCTATCCAGGTCTAATTTCTATATGTTCCGAATCCCACATAGAACGTACACACTCACACCATTAAAATTGTCCAGAATAAATATGCAAAAGGGTTACTAACCCGAAAACAATGGTAGCTGAAGAAGCAAAATTGGCAGGAGTAGATTGTCCGAGAATCATGTCAAAATACATGGCATCAGAGACATAAACACCTGAAGTACCACTCCCATCTTCATACTGAAAGGTGTAGCTGCACTGATTAACCTGAGGGGAGCATTGAGCTGCCGCACCTTGAATTGCAGAAGTGCACATGGGGTCCGAGCAAGGAACCAGCGCAGCTGTGGATGAACCAACCGTGTCAAAGAAATTGAGCTCAATCTGTACCAAGAGAACAGCAAAAAATTAAGTTCCAAATCAGAACCTTGGTTTCCAAGGCAACAAAACAATCACAACAAAAGTTGAAAAATGCTGACCCCAAGTCCACTAGATTTAGGGCAATTACTGCAAGTATTGCAATTAATCCACAAAATGTCACTTCCAGTATCAATCTGAACAGTAAATTCCCTAGGTGGAGTTCCCATCTTTACTTTGGTAGTATACAGCCTGAACAAGAAAATCAACATCATCATTAATAATAATAATAATAATTAACCCTGTTTAGAGAAACATCTTACTTAAGCACTTATATAGTATAAGCTATTTCTGTATCAAAAGATAAATAAACAGCTTACTTAAACAGTTATATATAAATAAGCTATTCCACAAAAATGTCTGTTTGAATATGAGAAAGCATATAGAGAGAAAGATGATTACGATTATTACCCGTACCCAAGAGTGGATGGATCGGAAGAGCCTTGAACTCTGAAGTCGACAACACCACCAACACTAGCTCGCAAAAATCTACCATGGCGAACTCTGTCACGAGCTCTAAGCGTGTCTATCTCAACGCGGTGGTTAAGAGGAACGTTTCGTTGTAGAGGAAGGAAACCGGCGCCGCGAACCGCCGTGGCGACGAAGGTGAATATGCAGCATCCAAACAAGAAGAAGAACGTTGGAGTGTGAAAACGCATTTTTGTTTGGTTTTTTCTGTTTTTGGGTTTGTCTAATAATGGTGATGATAGAGTCGGTGCATTGGAATTTGGAAGTGGAAAAGAAGGAAAAAGAGTGAGGTGTTACGGTTTCTTCAGGACATGATGGTTGATCATTACACTTAATCAGTAACTACCTCTCAATTGACGTTTCTTCTTAGTGCTGTATTCCACTCATTTGAGTTACAAAAAAAAAACTATATTCTTTAATTTAAATTTGTAGATTACATCCAAAATAACATAGATTTCATGTGTTAAAATTGAAAAGAACTAGTATATGAATAAACTTGTATCATCCAAGTTATCAACATAAAATGGTAAAATACTTACAAAAGTGACAAAATTAAAGTGATCATAATATCATGTCTTTAAACATTGAAGTCATGGTCATTTTTGTGGAGTTTGTAATCAATTGAAATGGAACTATCGGTCAATCGAAACAACAAGACGAGAAACTCTAACTACCTTGTAGTTAGATGATGAAATAACAAAAAAAAATCATATATAAAAAAACAGTGCGTATGGATAATTCCATATAAAAAATTGACTCAAATTAACTCATTTCCGATGATGAAGAAAATGAGAGGTTGTAGAGAAGATTAAACTTGTTTCACCGGGAAAAACAAGGTCAGATTATAGTGACATTATAAAGAATAATGCTAACAACCCTTATTTTAATATACATTTTTTTAACATTAACTCTTTTATTTGTTGAAATGAATACAATTTTACCATTTTCTGTGAAACTATTTCCAAAGGAGTATGACTTACGTGTATTTTATTGGATAAAGGAGTAAATATTAGAAGAAGAAAACAAGTGTTAGAATGGTGTTTCTAACATTATTTTTGTGTTAAGTCTTTAACAATTGGACTAATCTTTATTGAGTTAGTGGAATTTTTAAGAAAAATTATAAATTGTATGATGATGGAGATGTATAATTAACATAAGATAAATACTAACGAGTACCTTAAGAACGTGCCTTAAAGTCACTTCTTAACAATCTTTAGATAATAAGTTTGTATAGAGATTAATACATTCAATACATTGTAAACTAAACTATTTAATTTTTTCTATAAATATTTGCTTAATTAAGAATCCTTAAAAACCGTTCTTAAAAGATTCGTTAACTAGATTCATTATATAAATCACTATATTTTCATATATTATATAGCCTTATGGTAGATATAGCTAGTATAACAGAGTTGGGAAAACAAACAGAATGAATCACTGAAACAAAAAAGAAAAATACTAACAACACACACTTTTCAACACACTCTTTTTGATTGGTTAAAATTTACATGAGATCCACCAAATTGATATGGGACCCACATGATTTGGTGGGACTCATGTGAATTTTAACCAATCAAAGAGAGTGTATTGAAAAGTGTGTGTTATAATGTGTGTTGCTAGCATTTCAAAAAATAATATTCAGGATTGATATCCCAATCCATATGAAAAGAGACACTCTAACTCTTGTTAGTTGTTTGTAATTGTTTATGTTATATATCTATCAAAACATGATATAAAAATCAAATTTATTATGGTGTGGTGGATCACATTCACATGGAGATTATAGCGGCGTCCTTGAAAATATAGTTCATCTTTTGCAACAAATTAAGGGAAGTTACGTGAACTTCAACTGGAAATTAAAATTGCAACGTATACCGAACATACTGATATTGAAAATTTTGACAAAAAAAATACCGACATTCAAAAGAGTTAATATGTTTTTATCCTCTTTAAAAAAAAAATTAGATTTCAACCCTATAATATGAAGATTCTCCACAAAACATCCATGTAATATGAAGATTCTCCACAAAACACACGACCTCATCCAGACGCTGACGTGGCACGTCACTATGTAATTATTTTAAAACCTGACATGTGTGTAATGGACACTGACGTGGCATGCCGCTGTGTAATTATTTTAAAACCTGAAAATTAATTTTCAAAAATTTAAAAATAAGAAAAAAAAAATCAATTTTTTTTAAAATTCGAAAAAATTTGGATTTTTTTCAAAAAATAAAAAATTCAGAAAAAAAAATAATATTTTTTTACCAAAACATTCAAAAATTAGCTTATATTATTTTTTAAAAATTTTAATTTAATTTGGATGTTTTAAATTTTTTTTCAAAAGTTTCAAAATACAGTAGGTTTAGGCATATACCCACATTCCACCTAGTATGTGCCCCGTTGACAATAGAAGGAATACCCAAATTGGGATTTTCTTTGACCCTTGTATGTAGTTTCCTTCCTAGCCATTTAGAATTCATCATCATACCTTATATTCCTGACTGCAACTATGTTTATCAATTATCTCTGAGTTACCATGTCTCTTGATTTGGTATCTTAGCACAGTATAGTTCCCAATTACATCCAGGTTTGCATATCACTCTCATCCTCTGCTTGTCATTCTTCTTAAACTTGAGTCCATTTCCATCATGTATTACATATATCCTGATACCTTCATGAAACTCAGCTTTGGATGCAAAGTAAGTCCCAAACTCCCACTTATAATCCACCATATTATCAGGTAGCTTGAACAATGGGTATTTTGGTCACTCATCATCTTCTTCATCAGTATCAACACCACTGTCCAACTCATCACTATTATGTTCTTCACCTTCACTAAGACTCATGTCTCTACTTGACTGACCAACATCCCCAACATTGTTAATAAAGTTTCTCAATGATTCAATAACTTCATCTTCTAACACAGGATCCTTCACATTAATAACCTTCTTTGGCCTTCCTCTCCCTTCTTTAGCTGACCTTCCTTTTCCTTACCCTTGCTAGATGTTTTCTTAGAACCACTATTTTTTGTATCAGCTGCACCTGCATTACCAAAATCAACACTTGCACCTACATTAGAATTAACAACACATGCACCTGCATTACCAAAATCAACACCACCTACATCATTGCTATAATCACCCACTATCACATTCTCTTCACCATTACCAGTTACAACATTTTCCCTCATCGAGTCATCATTAAAGTCTGCACCCCTTCCTTCTTCATCCTCAAATCCTCATATTTCATTGTCAAAATTACCTGCAAATCAAAAAACATCATGTGTCCCAAAAATGTATATCCAGAGCATTGTCATCACTCTTAAACCCTTCCTCCAAGTCTTCCTCCACACCAGTTGCCTCATTTAACCCTACACCACCTGCACCATCAATTCCTACAGCAGGATCTTCATTTAAATCCACGCCATCTGCATCATTTAACTCCACACCACCTGCATCCCTTATTCCTCCACCAACACCAACATAATCATTTGAGGATTGCTTTTTAGGCCCCTCCAATATCTCTTTAGGCCCCTTTAAAATACGAAAATAACCTTTATAAGATGTCCGATAGTTAAATACCGGAGCCTCCAGTAGGTAAACACTTTCACATTTTGCACCTCCGGTATGTACATACCGAAGGCACATTTTCACATTAATATACATATGGTATTAATGAAGAAGAAAGAGATGGAGAATTTGTTGCTTCAAAGATCTTCTACCAGACACAGCCTAGACAACATGGTAATTCCATTAATAACGTAAGAGATTCATATGAAA